>Ga0233425_10001919_pt1 | contig 43650 bp, 46 predicted proteins | sample Watercolumn_Towu_2_FD_181712 | JGI IMG/M metagenome (GOLD analysis project Ga0233425, IMG submission 181712) | Freshwater microbial communities from Lake Towuti, South Sulawesi, Indonesia - Watercolumn_Towuti2014_140_MG | ecosystem: Environmental > Aquatic > Freshwater > Lake | place...
ATCCCTGCCGCGCCTGCCACGATCTAAAAAGGGATCGAATGCCGGACGATCCGCCAGCCGGCGGAGAGGAGGCGGGGTCGCGAGTCGCCAAAGGCGAACTTGTGACCGATCCCTGCCGCGCCTGCCACGATCTAAAAAGGGATCGAATGCCGGACGATCCGCCAGCCGGCGGAGAGGAGGCGGGGTCGCGAGTCGCCAAAGGCGAACTTGTGACCGATCCCTGCCGCGCCTGCCATTTCTAACTAATGCGTTCACAACCAACGTGTTGATCTGTTTAAGTTAAGTATTTATAAATTTAAGGAGTATCCCCCGAGTAAAATTTACGGTGCTGGGAATTAAAGTAAAAAGCGACGAATCAAGGGCGCCAATTGCGGGCCGTGTGCGTGGAGTTTCCCTCCCGGCGAAGCGGTCACGTGTAAAAATGCGCCAGCACTAGGCAGGTTTCGGCGCGACTCGTTCGGCGGCAACGCGCTTTCACTCGCGTGCCGGCTCCCCCTGCCCAAAGCCCGCGCCTTCCGTGCTCCAGGCCCTCAGTCTGTCACGGTTCAGGCGCAACGACGGCGGTGACTAGAGTTTTGTGTTCTAGGAGGTCAATCCTTCTTGAATCAGAAATATCTACTAGTCCCGCCGTTCTTCGTTTGATCCAGAATATAGTTCGTCTTAAGCTGCATACAGCATACGCATTGTTGACTAAACTGTAGGTACGTTACCCCTGCGGTCGCAAGGGTTAATAAGGATTATAAATATCATAGGGGTACTAAAGGACTTGACAAGCCAGGAATCCTATAGTATAATAAGGGTATAAGTTAATAAAGTTCCAGAACCCTACCAATATAAACCCTACATTATATTGTCTCTGGAGAAATCAGACGGCCAAGCTTAGGAAAGAAACTGATTCTCTCTCGAGCTTGGCCGTTTTTTTGTTGACTGATCGCTTGACGAAACATAACAATTTGTGAGTCTAGCGAGCATCAATCCGCCTAAGCTTTAGCGGCGGCGGAGTCCTTTAAAAACTTGGTTGTTTAGCTTCGGTCGGGGAAGGGGATAGAGGCTGTAAGTTGGTGTAGGGCTAGCTTACAAAACCTGCCTTTCCCGGTCGTAACTAAATAACCAAGCTCCTTAAAAACTTAACGATAATGGAAGATTCTTAAAGCCCGCCACCCCTGCTTAAAGCTTTGGGTGATTTGTATAACATACAGCGATGTATGGCTTTTGGAAGATTTCAGAGCCTGATAATCCGCCGGCGAGGCGGAGAGGTTGGGGAAACATTGCGAAAATAATAAGCAGTAATGTTTGAAGCTTAAGGGAGGGGTTTTGGGATCGAAAGATTTAAAGCCCCTTCCGGAAAGCTCACGGGATTTCCAGAGTTATCAAAACTTAATGATTCTGGAAATCCCATGGCTACTCTGAAAAGAGGAAAAGGATCTTTCCGGGCGTAAGCCCAAAACGACTCACAAGGTTTCAGCGTTCTCAAGTTGAAACCAACTAAGCTTCGTGAGCTTTCTTAAGCTTTGGAGTCTTCCAGAGTTTAAGAAAGTCCAACCAAAGTGGTATGCCAATTGGGTTGAACTAAATTAGTAAACCGTGGTTCACGTTAATCGCGGTTTAGAGGAGGTCTTTGATGGACATTCGGGCCTACGTCAAAGGGTCTGGTTACCACGAGCTCCCAGAACGAGGGGAGCTGAACGAGCATCGTATCGTTTCCCTTCGTAAAGAGGGTGGTGAAACGGTGTACACCGTCGAACCTTGCGTCGGGCCCGTGGTGCGGGAGATCGAGGTCGCTCGCTACATTCCATCTTGGCGGGGGGAACGTTTCGATTTCCAAGACATTGCCGGCAAAAAGATCCGGGTGCCGTGCAATGTTAAAGTTGTGGGTGGCTGGCATGGCCTTCACAACCACTGGTGTCCTGTGACTCCTTTGGACCTGAACGAAGTCTATGGTCCGGTCGAAAAGGAAGAGCGGGAGTACCGTGAAGAGGGCGTTCCTTTTGGGTGGGTGATGATTACTCACACCACCTTAAGGGAAGTGCAACTTCTCTGCAACGGCAATATTATTGCCGAGAAGATTATCCGAGACTCGAAGATTCGGACAGTGCACTTTGTTCGTCCGAAGCCGCACCAGTTGTATCTCGACTGGTTCAAAATGTATCGCGCGAAGGGTGTTCCTCGCGGTTATGCCAAGCGGCTGGCGCTTGCTCAGAGGCCGGCGCACATTAAGAAAGTTTACGACGACTTTCTTGCGGAGTGCGCTGCAATGAAGGAGCAAGTCGCAACGAAGTCCTAGTAAGTATCGACCAAGGGTCGATTTACTTGCTTGGCAGGGAAAGGGTGTATTTAATCGCACCCGAGTACTGGAACAGTGGATCTTATGATTAAAGCAGGTGAAGTGGTATCCCGAGATCAGGAATGGGATAAGCAGCGCGGCAAAGGGTAGAAGAAACTTAGGACAAAACGTGCCTAGGACCCGCCGCTTGATTGTTAAACTAACCATTTAACAGTAACAGGCAACGAGTCTTTCTCCGCGGATCAAGGGAGATTACTTTACACGTAATTTGTAAAGGACAGGAAACCTGCGGGGGGCAACCCCACATTTGGTTTAGGACACAAGTCTTAAACCCTTGCGGCCAATAGCGATAACGCTTTTTGGCTGTGAAAATTTGTTTTTCTAAAGTTTAGGAAGACAAATTTTCACAATTTTCTATCCCCCAAAGGGTGGATAAAAGGAGGTACACGACGACCTGGACTTGAACGTAACTATTCCGGCCGTCGCGTACGATCACCCGCGGGCCCTCGCGGCCTATCATCAAAGGAGGTTGCTAATGTATTTGCACTGGTAAATAGCTAAAAACCTTTAGCGTTTACCCAAAAGCCCCGGCGTTTCCAGTCGGACAACACCCTAAAGGGTTTAGGGTGGAGAAAAGAAATCCTGGGCCAAACAACGTCCTAGGACTCGGGGAGCCAAAATTGGTAAAAACTGGAAAGCCCCGCCACTAAACAGGCGTCGCGTACCTGTTGGGATTTGGATACGTTAATCCAAGGTTGAAACTGCGTAATCCCGAGGCAGATCAACAACGGTGGCAAACCGGGCGAAGATCTATCCAAAGATTTTCGCCCACTTGTTAGAGTCCCCAATATTTTGGAGATTCTAAAAAGTATTTGGTGGACGGTTTACGAAAATATTTCATACCTACATTCTCAAGTATATAAGGATGAAAAAGTGGTAAGAAAACGGGAATATTTTTGGTAACTATTCACCAAATGGGTGAATGGAACCTTCATCTTCCAGGTCGTTTTCACGATCTGGCCTTCCCGAAAGGAGGAAAAAGTGGTTAAGTGTTCGAATTGCGGTGAAGAAGTACAGGAGGGATTTTTCTGTAGCGCTTGCGGTTCGGCGCTGGCTACAGGCCCGGTTTCGTGCCCAAAATGCGGGGTAGGGAATCCGGACGATGCGGATTACTGCGACCAGTGTGGTAATCCGATTCCGAAACCCGCGACGACGGTGCCTGACGCCGCGTAGCGTAAACTCCTTCCAAACGAGTCTGAAGATAGGGTCCGCCGTAAGGTGGAAGCCCGAAGCTAATGGGTACAAGGATAAACAACCTAAAGTTACCGGTGACGGAACGATCGTCGCTAGGAACTATGGTTGCCTGCTGGCCCCACGCAAAGAGCTCTCAAGTAATCTGAGTGTTTAGGCGTGTGACAAGAAATGTTCCGAAAGGAATGGAAACGGCTCTGGAAGGAGCCAAATAGCCAGGACAAAGACACCAGTCTTTTGTCCTCGTGGCCGACTATTTTGAGTGCAAACTCAAGCACGTCGGCCGGCCACTATAGTTACCCTTCGACAAGCTTAGGGTGATTGCAGTGGCCGAAGTATTCAGCCATAATGACCCGCCTTTCAAATTACCTAATTCCGGAATAAAATCTGGGGCTAGGCAGTTGGGAAGGCGGGTTTTTGTGTTTTTTGGTTATTTGTGAGGGTTAATAGAGGAGGAGGTAAAAGTAGTCTCGCTTTCAAATTCTTCCTCGCAGTTTTGGCATTTGGCGGGAAGGGGTTTGCCACTGGTCAAATGCTCTTCTATGGCCACGCCGCAACTTTCGCAAATCTCTTTGCAATTCATACACAAACAGGCGGTAGGAACCAGTTCAAGCCTGAGTTTATCTATTTCGCCGTGGCATTTTTCGCAGATACCAAATTTTCCTTCAAGAACTTTTTTTAAAGTGTGGCCAATGTGGTCTTGCTCTTTAAGTAGGCTGTCCAGTTTCGCCTCTTTTTCCGTCCGGTCTTCTTCTACCCGTGCCCTTTCTTCTTCCTCGGCAAGGTCTTCGTGTTCCTCTGTTAAATAATTCTTGAGTTTTACAATTCCTTCTTCCAGTTCCAGTTTTCGTGTTTCCAACCTTTTCCTAAGTTCCTCAACGGATTCTTTGTCCATAAGTTAAATGCTACATAATCATGAGAAGTTTGGCAAAAAAATTAAGGCGCAGAGTGGTTGTTTTTTTCCACACTACGCCTTAAATCTGCAGCACTTATGCAGAACTACAATCTTCCATAAAGGTCTCTCCCCCCGTCATTTTTTGTGATATTATTTATTTGTGAAGTTAAATCTTGCCTATTCCGAAATAGAAAAAGTTCTAAAAGCTTCCGGAATTCCTAATTATGAACAGGGAATCTTTAACGCCGTTAAGGAAGTTTTGGGAAGTGAAATAAATTGCAAAACGGAAAACGGAATGTGTTTGGTGGAAATTAATCCCAGCGGTTCACCGTTTATTCTCCTTGGGGCCCACAGCGATGTGTTAGGGGGGCGTGTTACCGAAATTAATAAAGAAGGGTTTATTAGATTCGTCACCACCGGTAGTTCCCACGTTGGTTGGTTAAACGGGCGTCATGTACAGATTGCCACCGAACTGGCCGGTACAAAAGTTATAGGCGGTAAGGGTAAGGAGACAGTCACCGGTGTTATTGCTCACAAAGACTTACATAATCAGGAGCCCGAAGAGCGTAATAAGGTGCCAAAAGTTTCCGAGCTTTTTATTGACGTTGGTGCCAAATCAAAGGAAGAGGTAGAAAAGTTGGGAATAACGGTAGGCGACCCTATTATTTACTCAATAACTCCGGAAAAGCTCTTAAATGACAGGGTTGTTTGCCGTGGCTGGGACAACCGCGCCGGCGTCCTTACTCTGGTTGAAACCATTCGTAAAATTCAAACTTCAAACTTCAGACTTCAAATTCCCAAAGTAGTTTTTGCTTTTTGGGGAGGGGAGGAAGTTGGGCTTATTGGCGGTCATCGTGGTTCCCACCTTTTCCGTCCGGACATTATGATTAACGTAGATGTGGGTTTTGCCACCCAAACGCCCGGAACGCCAAAAGAAGCCGCTGCCCACGGCAGCGTGGATTTAGGAGATGGGGTAATTATTAACCGCGGAGCGGTCCTCGACGCAGACCTGGTTAAGCAGGCTTATGAGCTCTCTAAAAAGAAAAAAGTAAAAACCCAATTTAGTGTCGTGGCTCGCGAACCGGGTACCGACGCCACCCCATTTAACCGAACGTCGTCTAGGGTCTTAGACCTAGGAATCCCGTGCCGTTATATGCACTACGATGAAGTAGTGGATCTGGACGACATCGCTTCAGCGTCCTCGTTAATTGTAGAGCTATTAAAATCCTTTTAAATTTTATTTCTTATAGCGGGTAGTTGCTGAGTGGATGACGCGGTCAAGCAGGTTAGGAAAGCTTAGGCCGGCTACACGCGCAGCGCGGGGTAGGCGCGAGTTTTCTTTGGGATCAGGGTTAATTCCCGGTGGCGAATTTATTTCCAAAATGTTGGGTTTGCCATTTTTATCCAGACGCAGATCAATTCGGCACCAGTCAATAATGTCCAGGACTTCACAGGCTTTAGTGCAAATTACTTCTATTTCCTGTTTCAACGTCCCGGAAATTTTGGCCGGGCAAGTTAGCGGGTCAAAATTACTTTCGGGGCTATCGTAGATCCATTTAACTTCGTAGGAGTCAATTGGTCTGACTCCTTTGGGCAGTTCGCCAAAGCCCACCTCCACAATCGGCAGGACTTGCCAAACACGGCCTTTTTTTAACATGCCCACGGTAAATTCTCGTCCGGAAAGATAGTTTTCCAAAAGAACCCCGTGCTGATACTCTTTAATAGTTCGTTTGGCGATTTTTAATAAGGATTTAAAATCAGTAACGACGCTGTCATTAAAAATCCCTTTGCTGGATCCTTCCAGGTTTGGTTTAACAAAGATAGGAAAATTTAAACCATCGCTTTTTAGCGCGGTTTTAATAAGCTTGTCAAGCGACCCTTTTCTTAAATCCGTGTTCCGAATAAGCTTCCAGGCTGGGGTCGCAATCTTATTAAAGGCTAAAATTTCTTTAGTGCGGGCTTTGTCCAGAAGAATCGCCGAAGTCAGAGGTTTGCTGCCGGTGTAGGGGATTTGTAAAGATTCCAGCATGGCAGGAATTTGGGCTTCGCGGTCCTGTCCGGCAACACCCTCGCTGTAGTTAAAAACAAGATCTATTTTTCCCTTGAGTTTTTTTAGTTTCCCGTAGGCTTGCACATTGGTTTCCACCAGTTCAACCTGATGGCCCTTTTTCGCAAGGGCCTTCTTTATTCCTTCAATTGTTTCCGGGCTGTCAAACTCCGCCTCTTCCTGGGCTTTCTTATTCGTCATCGAAGGCTTAAGGTGCCGGACGTTATAAACAAGGGCAATTCTCATCGCAGGTTTTTGAGTTCTCTTTTAAAAATAGAAAGAATTTGGGGTTTGAGTTCTTCGGGCACGGTTGAGGCGGGATAAACACCAAAGAAAGTTTTTCTAAGCTCCTCCTCGCGGTTGCTCGCCTCAATTAAATGCTGACGAATAAAAATGTCCATAAGGCCTCCACGCATGCCTCTTTTGTAAGCCAGGTAAAAAGCCAAGAGCTGCTCATCACGACCCAGTTTGCTGGCGTCATAGCCGCCCTCGCCTCTTTTAACACCATCAAAAACGGAAAAGTGATTTTTGTTCTTTTCGGCTAGCATGTTATCTTCGTAGCCGATCTTTGTTGGATCCACGCCAAGGGCCAACATAAAAATGTAGATACGGGCGCACTTGGGGCAGTTGCCGCACCAGCGCTTCTTTTTGGCTTGCTTTTTTTCGGCCCAGCAGGACATTTGGTAACTGGCCAGGTCTTTGTAGCGGTGGTGAAGAATCTTCATAATGGCCAGTTCGTGAATGGGCCCAACGAGGCTGGAAAGGAAGGTATTTTTGGCTCCCAGAATCCTCACATACATGTTGTTTTCGGCCATCCAGGCGTGAGACTGTTCCAAAACAGGGTTGGTTAAAAAGCCCTCATCGTTGCTAAATTCAAAGTTGCAGGACTGTTCGTTGGAGAAAAACAGGTAGCGACTGCGGTGTTTATAGGCGTAAGGCAGAAGAAGTAGCGAATACTGAGTTAGCTGCAGTTCCCAGCCAATCCAGCCGTGAGGCTCCCGCAAAACTCCCAGCTGGTTTTGCAAAAAACCCACCTCCACGTCAAATTCCTGGAAAAACTGTTTGGCCAGCTTCATTTTGTGCATACCCTCGGTAGCACTGTCGATGGTGGGTTCATACACAAAAATAAGTTGAGTGGGAATACTTAATTCACGGCAGAGCCCGTAAGTCAGTAGACTGTCCTTGCCGAAAGTAAAGGGAATCGTCGCTGCCCGTCTGGGTTTGGGAAAGGAAACATTGGCAATGCGCGGACGTCCCATTTCGAACTTGTATTTTATATCCATGAAGCGTTTTAAAAGGTCAACAGTCTTGTTGTTATTCATGTAAGCCGTTGAAGGAATATCCTGCACCATACCTTTAAAAAACAAAGCCTGGGTAATGGGGTTGGGCATATCGTAGTCTAGTGTTCCGTATTTTGGTAAAAGGAGAGGTAAGTGGAATGTTTGGGAAAAGGCTACGTTGTCAATAAGGAGCTTTTTAAGGGGGGAGGGGTACTTTTCCCAGACCCTTTTTGGGTAAACCACATCAAAAGGATTACCGCCAACAAGAACGCGGATACCGTGGGGCAGTATTTGACCCTCAATAGAAAGAGAAGACTTCCTTTTTGAGTTGGTGGTGGCTTGATCCAGAATGCCTTGGGCCTGGTCTAAAATTTCCTGCTTGCTTAGCGACTTCAACTGCGAAAACTTTTGATTCATTTTAATACCACTAATACTCTTTTACTAATTCACGCGGATAAAATACCATCCGCACAAATTTATAAACAGTATTTGCGGTTTGTAAGTTGGGGCAGCACTCAACCTACTAGGAAATATTTTTTAAATATCTCCTCTGTGATTAAATCTATTCCAATGAAAATATTTGTCAAGAGTTTTATGCAATAAATTTTAGTAATTCGAAATCTACAATTTCCAATTTGGAGTGAATTTGAATTTCACGTGAGTAGTTACTACATCGGTTGACAACTTGGGTATTCGGATTGGAAAATAATCTTGTACCTGTGGTGCACGTTTAAACGGCGAAGTTTAAAGAATCCTCATTTTAGAAACATCAGGGAAGCTTAAATTTTCTGGGGTTTGTTCTTCAGGATGCGGCATCCCACCTTGTTAATCAAGGGTTTCTCCTTCGCTTATACGACATCATGGGGCAGTTATCATCCGTGGAGTTATCTTGTGGGTCCTTTGCCACACGTTATGTTTTTGAATTCTAAACCGCGCCTAGGCGCGGTTTTTTGTGGCCAAATATAAATGGGTTTAGAGTCCGGGAAAGGATCCGCCAATTATTAAACCAAGAATTCTCTGCGAAATAGGCTGAACAAAACCGGAAAGAAGCGAGAAATTTCCCATGGGGAAAAAAACTAAGAATAAAAGCAAAAGGTAACCATACCTCGCCGTTTGTTCCCAGCCGGCGTCGAACTCCGCCGGTAGTGCCCCGCCTACAATTTTAAATCCGTCCAACGGGTAAATAGGAATTAAATTGAATATGGCTAAACCTACGTTTAGCACTACCGCTGGTAAAAAAAACACTCCCCACCAGAGCCCCATTCTAATAGGTAAGGCAAGGAGGGCGGCCATGATAATGTTAGAAACCGGCCCGGCCAGCGAAACTATGGCCGAGTCGCGGCGGGGGTCTTCCATATTCATTGGGTTAACCGGTGTCGGTTTGCCCCAGCCGAAACCGGAAATTAGTATGAGTAGCGTTCCCAAAGGGTCCAGGTGGGCTAGGGGGTTTAGCGTGAGCCTCCCAAAAAGGCGGGGAGTGCTGTCCCCTAATTTATCGGCGGCCAGAGCGTGGGAAAATTCATGGAAGGCCACGGCCAGAATCAGAGACGCCGCCCAAATTAAAAAAGTAATAATGTTGAGTTGTCCGCTAATTAAGTCAAAGATCACAGGCTGTGTTGAATCCTCCGGTACATTCTGTTAGTATATCATCAAGGTCTAGGAGCTAGGCCTTTAATTGTGCCGTATGACTAAATTAGAAACTATGAGCGGAAGAATTTGTTTTATTTGTGGAAAGGGTGCCATGCAGGGACGGCTCGTTTCCCACGCCAACAATAAGACTAAAAGGAAAATGCACGTGAACCTAAGGCCCTTAAAGATGGCTATCCGCGGAAAAACAGTAACAGTTAAGCTTTGCGTCAAGTGTCTAAGGGACGAGCGCGAGAAAATAAAAAGCCTGAAGCTTTCGGACAAGGCCGAAAAAATCATTAGCGCTTCCCAAGCGGCTCAAAAGGAAAAGACGTTCGGCTAATTACCCGCGTACCCAGCCAAAAACTGTTTCCAGTCGGTTGGTGTTTTTCCCTCTATCTGTACATCTTCGATTATTAAGTGTTTATCTTCGCCAAGTTTCGCTTTTAGTATTTTCAAACTTTTATCTTTCATTTTGATATTTGATGTTTGATATTTGAATTTTTCCAGCACTTCCACTACGGTGCTCCAGGCTCCGGGCCACGGCGTAAAGGCTCTAATAGACCTTTCTATTTCCTCGTCAGTCTGTTTCCAGTTAATTTTGGCGAGCTCCTTGGTTACCCTTTGGTCGTAGCCGCCGTCTTTAAGGTTTTGCTTTTTTAGTGTTAGCTTCCCATCAAGATATTCGGGCAAAACATCACTAAGTAGCTCCAGCGCCTTTGCATCCAATTTTTCCCTAAGAGTTTGGTTATTGTCTGTTTCTAAAATATTTAATTCGGCTTGGGCTGCAATTTGGCCATCGTCGAATTTTTCGCCAATCCTAATAATGGTAGTACCTGTCACCTTTTCCCCGGCGAGGATTGTCCAGGGAATAGGATTTGCGCCTCGGTGCTTGGGCAGAAGTGAGTGGTGGACGTTAAGGATGCCGTGTTTAAAGTGGTTAATGACTTGAGCGGGAATTAAGAGTCCATAATAGCTGGAGAGGCCGATGTCGAGGGGAAGGGTAGTGAGTGCCCCAAGAAATAACGGATCGGAAAGATTCGAAGGGGTTAATACTAGGATATTGTTGTCCCTGGCCCACATTTTAACCGGAGTTGGAATAACTTCTAAACCTCTCCCCACCGGTTTGTCCGGCTGGCTCACTATTAGTTTTAATTCATATCCAATGGAAATCAGCCGTTCCAAGTATTGGACACTGTATTTAGATGATCCAAAAAAGGCCACTTTACAGCTCATCTATTTATATTAGGTCGCTTAGCGCATATTTCGCAAACCTATTATAATGAAAGTATGAAAGGTGGTGGTAGGATTGGACGCACCGTTGGGTAAGGTAACCCACTTTTTCGACAAAATTTCGGTAGCCATTGTTGCTTTAACCGAAGGGCTGGCGGTTGGGGAAAAGGTCAAGTTTGTGGACGAAAAACACGGCGTTGATTTTGAGCAAACCGTTAATTCCTTGCAGTTGGATCATAAGGAGCTAACTAAGGCCGAAGCCGGAACCGAGGCCGCCGTTAAAACTATTCAGCCGGTTAAAGAGGGGACTTTGGTTTTTAAGCTGTAATTTTGCCTCTTTCCCATTCCGTATCATGGCCGGTCTTTGGCCATTTCTAGGCTGTTCCCAATTTGCATATCCCATAATATTGCGGTATAATTGAAGGAGTTGTTGTTGGACCAAAAAATCGCCGGAAAGGGGCAAAATAGCCTTTTCCGAGCACTCAAAAATGTAAAGGAGGGCTTCTTATGGTTTCTCACGCGCCCATTAAGTTGGGGTTGAGCCGGGATCAGCGCTTGGGGCTTTTTGCTTCGGCGGCGATGTCGTTTCTGGGAGTCGGAATCGCCGTGCTGTTTTCGTTTGCTACGGTCGGCGTGGGTTTCGAAAAGATCATAAAACCCGGAGCGATGTCTGTGGACGTAGCGGCCACATCGAACTTGGGCGTTGTGGCTTACGGGGCGGGGCTTCTTGGCATGGTTTCGCTCAATTGGCTCGTGATCGCGATTTTCCGTTTGAACCGTTACGTTTTGGCGGACCTTGTCGTTTGGGTTCTTACGGTCTTGACCGTGTTCTTTCGGTTGGTGCCAATTTTTGCCGTTGCCCTGACCATTTTTCTGGGTGGGACGTTGCTTGGCGCGTTTCCGATCTTTCTGATTGGTTTGGGCACCTTGACGGGTAACGACTTCGGGGCGATTTTCGATGGACCAGCACTAGTGTGGTTTACCACGCTAATGTGTGCTTGTTTCGTGACGACCTGGTATTCCTTGGTCGCGCGAATCGTCTGGTCAAAATTGCCTTGGGAGCGGCAGTTTAGGGGATTAGAAATTTTCGCCGCCATCGTCGTTGGGGTCCCTTTAGGCGCCGTAACTGGGATCGCTTTGCTTGCAGGTGTGGCGATGGGAGTCGTGGCGCAGTTGCGGATCCTTGTTTCCGGGTTGGATAATATTTTCCGGTTCGGATTCAATGCCGTCCACCACGTCGGTTTCCCGGAGTTCGTCTGGGTTTCCGTTGGAGTCATCGCCGCCCTAGCCGCCTTCAGGGTTATGAACTTTGGTGGTGCGTTTGAGCAGGTGCCAGCCTGGACTTATGACTCCCGGTTCCAGGTGCTATTCCTTTGCGTCTTGCTTCCGAGCGTTGCCTGGCTCAATGCCGCTTGGCTGGTCCACCCGTTTTTTGGACTGATCTGCGTCGCAACGTACTACACGTTGTTCGCGATGTGGTTGCACGCGGAGCGCCTAGAAACTGCCGTAGATTGAAAGTCGTACAAACATGGAACGCTTACAAAAGCTTTCCATGTTTTACATAAATTCATCAGATAATTTGGTGGGGTTATGTAAAATAATTTTAGGCGGCTGGGGACTGCTCAAACATTTTATTGTACTGCGCTTCAGTAATAGGTTTACCCACAATTTTTTCCGTCATTAAAATTCCATCCAAATGGTCAATTTCGTGCTGTAGAACTCTGGCAAAAAGGTCGGCGGCTTTAATGGTAATTTTTTTGCCGGCTTTGTTTAACGCTTTAACCACTACCTTTTTAGCCCTTTCTACCTGGCCGTAAGTGTCGGGAATGGAAAGGCAGCCTTCGTATTCTAGTTCGGTCTCGAAAGACTTGGAGACAATCTCCGGGTTTATAAGCGCGTAGGTTATGGAATTATCACTATTTCGTGCGCTTTTTACAATAATGACGCGAACCGAAAGTCCTACCTGCGGGGCGGCCAGACCGATGCCCCGGCGCGGATTATTTTCCAGGGTAAAAATCATTTCCTCAACAATTCTTGTTATTTCCGTGTCTACTTTTTCAACCGCCTTAGCCTTTTTCTTTAGAATTGGGTTGGGGACGGTAACAAGGTTTAACATGAATTAATTTTAGCACAGCTATCTAGCTTAGGCGCGCTTGTGGTGGTAAAGTAACAGTGCTATGTTGGACATTTTTTTTGGACTTTTCTCGCACGACTTAGGAATTGATTTGGGTACAGCCAATACTCTAGTTTTAGTTAAAGGCCGCGGCATCGTTATGCGGGAGCCCTCGGTTGTGGCCCTCCACAAAAAAAGCAAGACACTTTTGGCGGTTGGTGCCGAAGCCCGTGAAATGCTTGGCAAAACCCCCCAAAACATTCTGGCTATTCGTCCCTTGCGCGACGGCGTCATTTCCGATTTTGACAGTGCCCAAAAGTTAATTGGCTACGTCATTAATAAAACTCACCAGTCGGTGGCTTTCTTGCCAAAGATTCCTCGGCCAAGGGTGGTTGTGGGTGTTCCTTCAGGAATTACCGAGGTTGAACGTAAAGCCGTCATAGATGCTGTTTTGGCCGGCGGTGCCCGTAAAGTTTATCTTGTAGAACAGCCCATGGCCGCGGCCATTGGTGCGGGACTACCCGTGGAAAAAGCCCAGGGAAATTTAATTGTTGACAGCGGTGGCGGCACGACCGAAGTGGCTGTTGTTTCCCTTTCCGGAATTGTTGGCAGCAAGTCGCTTAGGGTCGCGGGCGATAAATTAGACAACGCTATCGTAAGTTTTGCCAAAGACCGGTTTAACCTGCTTTTGGGTGAGCGTACCGCCGAAGAAATCAAAATTGCGGTGGGGCAAGTGGGGGAGCTGGGTCCAAACGAGCGCACAGCCATTATGCGGGGAAGAGATCTGGAATCCGGACTGCCAAAGTCTTTTGAGGTTGGAGGGTCAGATCTTAGGGAAACTTTAGAAAGAGTCGTAGAAAACATAGCCAAGGCCATAAAGGAAACGGTGGAGGAGACGCCACCGGAATTAGTTTCGGACATTATAAAAAACGGAATTTTTATGGTTGGCGGTACGTCACAGCTGGCCGGACTTTCGGACTATATTCAAAAGTATGTGGGTATTTCCTGCCGGGTTTGCAAGGACCCAATTACGGCCGTGGCCCGGGGTACAGGAATTTTGTTGGAAGACGAAAAACTACTTAGAAGAGTCGCCATAGAAATACGATAAACGAAACAATAAGATGAACCAATCCCTAAGAATAGTGCTAGTTTTAAATCTTTTAATCTTTTTTTTAGGTTTGACGCCCGCATATTCATTTGTTAGTACCCGGTTTCGTCTGGTTAGCCGTCCTTTGGAGACGGGCCTAACTACGCTCAATCAAGGCTTTATTTCCGGATTAACTTTTATACTTAGTCTGCCAAAGATTTACCGCCAAAATTTAAATCTAAAAGAGGAAGTTATAAGCTTCCGCGAAATTGAATCCAAGTACAACGCCGTCCTTAAAGAAAACGAGATGCTTAGGGAGCAGCTTAAACTTACGCCCGGTTTAAGGAGCGAAAAACTGGTTATGGCCAAAGTCCTTAGCCAAGACAGTTCCAGCAGTAGCCTGATTCTGGACATTGGTAAGGAAAATGGCATTGCAGAAGGAAATCTCGTGACCTACAAAGGTTTGCTTCTGGGCAGAATTACCCACGCGGACAGTGGTCGCTCACGCCTGCTTTTAACCATTTCCCCGCAGAGCCGTTTTGAAGCCATTACTTCAAGTCTCTTGGCCCGGGGCGAAACAGTCGGCGACTTTGGAAACAAGCTTAGTTTTACTAAGGTCTTGCCAACACAGACTCTAAAAGTGGGGGACACCGTTTTGGAACTTGGGAGCCGTCTAATTCTGGGAAAGGTAGAAAATGTCCAAGCCGAAGGCGCCAAGATTTTTAAAACGGCCGACGTTTCCGTTTTTTATGACCCGGCCTTTTTGTCCGAAGTCTTTATATTGGTCAACTAAAATGAAACTAAGAATTTTTTATATAGCCGCAGTTTTTCTAATTGTCCTGTTTCAGATTTCCGCATTTTCGGGATGGTCTCTAAATCTTTTTGGGGAAAAGTCTTCGCCCCAGATTTTCGTAATAATAGCTATTTTCCTGCTTTTTGAGTTTAAAGACACCTACGTTTGGTACTTCGCTTTTTGCTATTTCTTTTTCTACGACCTAATCGCGAGGCCAAGCCTGCCCGGTGCCAGCTTGTTTTTAATTCTCCTGGCGTTGGTTGCCATAAAATTGTTACGGGGTAAGGTTTTTAAAAAATCCATCCTTTCTGACTCCCTGTTTTTTATTTTGTTCTCGGTTTTCTTTCGCACTGTTGTCTACCGCGAACTTTCCCTTTCCGGGGGCATAAATCAGGTCATTACTAATTTATTAATGCTGACTGTTTTGTATCCACTGCTTAGTTTTACCGGTAAATTACTAAAGTCTAATAGCCCAATTCAGATGAGTCTAAGAGTATGAACGCCCCGGGCTTACTTAGCGAAAATATTATTTCTTCCAGGAGCTTCCGCGGGTTTAAAGCCGGCGGTCCGTTAAACGTGCTTAGCCTACCAGAAACCGGGCCAAAGAATCTACCGCACTTTAACCTTATTCTTGGTGTTTTACTTTTTTTCTTCCTCTTTTTGTTTACGTCCAGTTTAATGACCCTCCAGGTTTTTAATGGTTCGCAAAACTTATCGCTTTCGGTGGGCAACAGTTTAAGGAGGCTGCCTCTAAAGGCGGAAAGGGGGCTCATTGTTTCGGCCTCAGGCGTAGTCTTGGCTGGCAACGGCCCCTCGTTTGATCTTTATTTTGACCCAACCCTTTGCCCTAAGAATTGCGATTTAAGCTTTTTGAGTACCTACAGCTTTGCGAGTTTGGCCATTGTGGAGAGTTTAAAGTCGGCCAAGGAAACTCTAGCCATTCGGGATATAAGTCAATCCGAAGCCCTGGATCTGTCGGGCAAATTGGATAAATACCCTTTTCTGCAGATTAAGGCTGGGCAAAAGAGGGACTACCGGCACCCAGAAGAGTTCTTTCATCTTTTGGGCTACGTTTCCACGGTTTCTGGCGATGATCTTAAGAATCGCCCCGCTCTAAAAATCACCGACAAAGTTGGACGAATGGGCGTGGAAAAGTACTATGACGATTACCTTAGGGGCATTGACGGTGGCCAGGTTTACGAGGCCGATGCGCGAGGCAGTCTCCTGAGAAAAGTTGGGGAAGTAGCTCCAACGGTCGGAAACACTATAATTCTAAACATCGATGAAAAGCTTCAGGAAGCTTCCTACCAGGCGCTTAAGGAAGGACTCAAGAAGGCAAAAAGTTCGGCGGGTATTGTGATTGCCTCTAGTCCCCAAAACGGAAAAATCCTCGCTTTGGTAAGTTTGCCTTCGGTCGATCCTAATTTATTTTCAACCCCAATGGCCGAATCAAGTTTCCAAAAATTGCAGGACGACCCAGGCAAGCCTTTTTTTAATCGGGTTATTTCGGCGGCTTTTCCCCCGGGATCAGTTTTTAAAATGGTGGTTGCCACAGGCGCCTTGGCCCAAAACATTGTGAGCCCCGGCACTTTAATTGAAGGTCCGGGGGTTATTAGTGTTGGCCCTTTTACTTACCGGGACTGGAAGCCGGAAGGGCACGGAAGGCTTACTATTGCCGGGGCTATTCAGGAGTCCTGTGATACCTGCTTTTACGCTGTGGGTGGCGGTTACGGTAGTCAGAAAGGCTTGGGTCAGGAACAGATCGCCAAGTATTCCCGTCTTTTTGGTCTGGGTTCTTCCTTGGGAATTGACATGCCGGGGGAGTCCGCGGGGCTGGTTCCCGATTCCTCCTGGAAGAAGAAGTTTAAAGGCGAATCCTGGTACATTGGCGACACTTACCACTACGCCATTGGGCAGGGGTTTTTGCAAACGACGCCTTTGCAAATTAACTTTGCTACGTCCGTTGTGGCTAATGGGGGCACTCTTTACAAACCCTACGTAGTTTCCCAAATTAAGGATCCCCAGGGTAGCCTGGTAAGGTCCTTTGTCCCATCGGTTATACGGTCAGGATTTATAGACGAGGCCTATTTAGCTGTGGTTAGGGAGGGTATGGTGGCGGCGCTTAAACCTGGAGGAACCGCCTTTCCGTTTTATGATTTTAAAATTCCTGTGGCCGGTAAAACAGGGACGGCGGAAACGGGAAAAAATACCACCCACGCCTGGTTTACCGTCTTTGCTCCCGTGGAAAATCCCCAAATTGCCCTGACGGTACTTTTGGAGGAAGGGGGACAGGGAAGTTACGACGCCGCCCCCATCGCCCGCAAAATACTGGATAGTTATTTTCAATTTAAATAATACTTACACCTTATTTTAAACCGCCCTTATAAAATTCTTGCACTGTTTGGAAAGAACTGTTAGTATATCCCAATACATACTGTGTATGTATAGGGATTGACAGACCGGACAACTTATAGTATAATAGTGGGTATAGCACATTAATATCTTGTGGCAATCTCTCCAAAAACTTGGCGCCCTTGCCGCGGCCACCTTTTAGGCTAATACCTTGTTAAATTAGCCTAAGCGGCGGCTCCGGCAACGGATAGCCGCAGATGAGGAAAAATTTGTCCAACGTCCAAGAGGGGTGCAGACAAATATTTGCTTCAATAGCAACATTTTCACAGGCCGTAAAAACCTTGGTATTTGGGCTTAAATAGATGACCAAGATTTGACAGAAGCGGTAACCTGTAGTATAATAGAAATGTACAGTAAAAATACAAGGCTAATTTTGTTGGAGAGAGACAAGATGGCCTGGTTAAGAAATGATCTAAGGCGCTAAGGACTTAGCCCTAAGCCCACGTGGCGCGTTAAAGGACCACTTTTTACCCAGGTCGTTTTCGTTCTATCTATCGGTGTACGCAAAAAACTATAGCTTTTGCCGGGGCTCTAAAAGACCCGCCAAAGGCTAATTCACAAGGAGGTCAGAGTGAATCGTGAAGAAGGTCAGGGTTTGGTGGGAATAGCCCTGCTGTGCTTCTTTATGGTACTGTTTGCACTGTTTATCTATTTTGTGGTCATGCCGTACGTGGGTCCACTGCTTGAAAAGCTTCTGTCGGGGCTTTGCTCGGCTGGACTCGGAAAGTGCAAATAGACAAAAACGGACGACTGGTGAACTATTACCTGTCGTCTGTTTTCACAAATTCACCAATCTGGTGGGTTTATGAAAGCAAAAGTTATAAGGCCCATTTTTAAACCACATCCTTATTACCGTTCATATACCTTATAAATCCAATATGTTATTCTGCCATAGTAAACGCTATGGATTTAGACCTGCCCTTTAGGGTTGCTTTTAGCTGCATTTTAGAAGTTGGCCCCGTTAAATTTTCACAGTTAATTTCCGCTTTTGGGAGCGCCGAACTAGCCTGGAAGTCTGGCGACAAAGATATGGAAAAGTTTGGTTGGGGGGAAGTAACTAGTCGAATCTTAGAAGCCCGCAAAAGAATAAATCCGCAAAAAGAGTACGAAAAGTGTCTTAACCATAAAATTACCCCTTTGGTGCCGGAAGATCCGGCCTATCCCAGTCTTTTAAAAGAAATTCACGACCCGCCATTTTTACTCTACGTTCGTGGCCAACTGCTTCCCGAAGATAATGTAAGTTTAACCGTGGTGGGTAGTCGCAAGATGACTTCTTACGGCGAACAGGTAATAGAATCATTTGTTCCCCAGCTTGTTGGCGCCGGGTTAACTATTGTTTCGGGCCTGGCTTTAGGGGTGGACGGCCGGGCTTCGGAAGTCGCCTACAAAAGCGGCGGCCGGGTTACTTCTGTTGTGGCTTCTGGAGTAGACAACCCAACTCCATACACTAATGCTCAATTGGCTCTTAGAATTGTGAACGAAGGGAGAGGAGCTCTTGTTTCGGAATTTCCCCTGGGAACCAACCCACAGCCTTTTTATTTTCCGCGCCGCGACCGTCTGGTTTCCGGTCTTTCTTTGGGAACTTTAGTCATTGAGGCGGCGGAAAAGTCCGGCTCTTTAATTACACCAAAATATGCTCTGGAGCAGGGACGGGAAGTCTTTGCCGTGCCGGGGTCCATTTTTAGCCTGGTGAGTGTGGGAACAAACAATCTTATTAAAGAAAGCGGGGCCAAACTGGTAAATGACGCCCGCGATATTTTGGAAGAACTGGGTGCGGTGTCAAAAGTGTCCCAGGCCCAGGCGACCGCCGTTCTTCCGGCTAGTTTGGAAGAAGAGTTGGTCCTTAAAGTGCTGGTTTTCGGGGAAGAAGTCCATGTGGACGACATTGTTAGGAAGGCGAATCTTCCGGTGCCAGCGGTTGGTTCCGTCTTGACAGTCATGGAGCTTAAAGGTATGGTGAAAAACATTGGCGGCGGATACTATAGAAGAGCGTAGGTATTTGGATAAGCTGGAAATTATGGACTTAGTCATTGTTGAATCCCCAACTAAAGCAAAAACTCTTTCAAAATTCTTAGGTAAGGGCTACCGGGTGCTGGCCTCCCTTGGCCACGTTCGGGATTTGCCCAAGAGTCAGTTTGGAATAGATGTGGAACACGGATTTACACCGGAGTACATAGTTCCAGTTAAGGCCCGGCCCACCGTAAAAGCTCTAAAGGAAGAAGCTAAAAAGGCCGACGGCGTTTGGCTGTCTTCGGATCCGGATCGGGAAGGGGAAGCAATCGCCTGGCACGTTGCGCAAGTCCTGGGTGGTGAAAAACCGGTCGCTAAAAAATCCGGACGAAAGAGAAAAAGTGGTAACTCTGAAGCAGCGCCGACCAATGACCCGTCTCCTCTAGCCGCTAAATTTAAGCGGGCTGTTTTTCATGAGATCACCGAAAGTGCCGTCAAGCAGGCCTTCGCTCACCCCAGGGACTTGGACCTAAACCTCGTCAACAGCCAGCAGGCCCGTCGAATTCTGGACAGGATCGTTGGTTACCGGCTTTCGCCCCTGCTTTGGAAGAAAGTAGCTCGCAACCTTTCAGCCGGGAGGGTTCAGAGTGTGGCCGTTCGTCTCGTCGTTGAGCGGGAGCGGGAAAGGGGGGCTTTTGTTCCCAAGGAATACTGGTCAATTGAGGCCGTGCTTTTGGAAAGTGAAAATAAACAAGATAAGCAGTTTAAAGCCCAGCTTTTAGAAAAAAACGGGAAAAAAATCGAAGTTGTAAACGAGGCTCTTGCGTCCCAAGTTGTCCACGATTTAAAGGAATGTTCCTACACCGTTTCCGAAGTTACTAGTGCCGAAAAGCGAAGGTTTCCACAAGCCCCGTTTACTACCTCGACTTTACAACAGGTAGCCGGCAACCGAATGGGTTTTACCGCTTCCCGTACCATGAAGGCGGCCCAGGGTTTATACGAAAAAGGGCTCATCACTTATATGCGTACGGACTCCGTAAATCTTTCCGACCAGTTTTTAAAGGCCGCCAGAGAATATATTGCGGGCAGTCTTGGCCCGTCTTATCTGCCGCCAGCTCCTATAAAATACAGAACGAAAGCCCGTTTGGCTCAGGAGGCCCATGAAGCCATAAGGCCGACGAATTTGGAATTAAGAAGTAAGAATCAAGAATTAAGTGGGGACGAAGCCCGAGTTTACTCGTTGATTTATAATCGAGCCTTGGCCAGCCAAATGAATCCGGCTGTCTACGATTCCACGAGCGTAACTATTTCGGCTTACGATTCTAGCATTCCCAATACTCGTTATGGACTCAGGGCGTCGGGGTCCGTCTTAAAATTTGAGGGTTGGCTAAGTGTTTGGGGAATTGAGCCGGGGGAGGAAGAACAAGATGGTGATGGTGGGGGAATTTTGCCGCCCCTTTCAAAGGGGCAAACATTAAATCTTCTGAATTTGCTAAAGGATCAGCACTTTACCCAGCCGCCGGCAAGATATACGGAAGCTACTCTAGTTAAAGCCTTGGAAGAAAATGGGATTGGCCGGCCGTCAACTTACGCGCCCACCATTAGCACCATCCAGAGACGGGGTTATGTTGGTCGGGAAGGGCGATATCTTTTCCCCATGGATGTTGGCGTTGTGGTTAACGATCTTTTAGTTAAGCATTTTCCAAAAATTGTGGATGTCGACTTCACCTCCAAAATGGAGGAGGGGCTGGACTCAATTGCCGAAGGGAAGGTCGAGTGGGTACCTATGATTAGGGAATTTTATGAGCCCTTCGAAAAACTGGTCAAGCAAAAGGATGAAGAAATTAGGAAAGAGGACGTGACCACAGTTTCGCAGACTAAAGAAATTTGCCCAGAGTGTGGAAAGCCGCTCGTCGTTAAACTGGGCCGGTTTGGTAATTTTCTTTCTTGTACGGGTTTTCCCGACTGCAAATACGCCGCACCGGCAGTTAAGAACGGGTCCGGTTTAGAAGTGGCGGAAACTTTTGATGAGACTCAGCTAGGCAAATGCCCCCAGGACGAAGGAGAGCTCCTTGTTAAGCAGGGCCGTTTTGGCAACTTTGTTGCTTGTTCCAACTATCCCGGTTGTAAGTTTACTAAGCCTTATTTGCAAAAGGTGGGTTCTAAATGTCCCCAGTGTAAAGTGGGAGATATTGTTTATAAAAAGACAAGCAGGGGGCGCACTTTTTATGGTTGCAGTCAGTACCCAGCGTGTAAATACGCTTCCTGGAATAAACCTACCGAGTCGGCAGATGGGGCCTTTGACTTGGCAAATGAAGGGACTGCCAAAGTTAAATAATCCGCTTTAGAATTTTGTTAAAAACGTCGGAAATTTCTCCGTCAGCGTTGACGCTAATCCATTTTCCTTTGAACATTGGCAGTTTGGATATTTTTTTGTAGCTCCTTTCCACTTTTTTGTCGAATTCAATACCCAGCCTTTCAAACCGGTCGCCGTCCTTGTCGAACGTTCGGGTTGTCGAAACCTGCAAGGACAAATCTAAGTGAATGATGATGTCTGGCAGAAAGTCACCTAGCGCAATCTCGTTAATGGCCGTATAGTTTTCCAGGCCCAATCCTCTGGTAAGTGCCTGGTAGGCCATTCCGGTAATAAAACTGTTGTCCTGAATCACAATCCCGCCTTTAGAAAGGACCGGAGAGACAACTCTCCTTAGAGTTTGAGCGCGGGAGGCAGCGTATAAATAGGCTTCGCAAACAGGATCGATCTCTTCTGTAAAATTCGTGCCCTGGACGAGCTTCCTAATTAGTTCGGCAATCTCGCTGCCGCCGGGTTCTCGAGTCCAAATTATTTCCTTTCCGGGAAACTTTTTTTTGAGGAATTCAACAAGTTTTTTGGATTGGGTGGTTTTACCGGTGCCGTGGCAGCCTTCAAAGATTATGTAGGACCCTTTTTTCATAGCTAAAGCCCAGGGACGGGGAACTTTGTGGCAAAACGTTTGACTTCTAATTTAACCTGGCTAATTTCTTTACTGGCGGCCAGCTCCTCGCGTTTCTGGGTGAGATATTGCGCCTTTTGCTCTTTAATTTCCGGAAGCTCTACTTTACCTACAGCATTAATTACTCGGTAAATCCATTTGGCTACCTTTCTCATATCACTTTCTTTCATGCCGCGGGTGGTTAGGGCCGGCGTGCCCAGACGGATTCCCGAGGGAAAGTATGGGGAGGAGGGTTCGCTGGGAATGGTGTTTTTATTAACGGTGATTCCGGCCAGCCCCAGTCCGTCTTGAACTAAAATTCCGGAGCCAGACCCATTGCTTTTTGTTAAATCCATAAGGAGAAGGTGATTTTCTGTACCCCGCCCGACCAGTTCTAGCCCCTCTTTTATGAGTTCACGAGCAAGGGCCTTAGCATTTTTGGCTATCTGTTGGCCGTATTTTTTAAATTTTAGGGAGGCGGCTTCTTTTAAAGCCACAGCCACTGCCGCTGTTTGGTGGTTGTGTGGGCCGCCGCCAAGTCCGGGAAAAACAGCGCGGTCAATTTTTGTGGCCAGTTCCGGATCCATCCGCAATCCCCTTTTAGTGACCATAATCATTCCGCCTCTGGGCCCGCGCAGAGTTTTGTGGGTGGTTGTCGTTACAACGTGGCAAAAAGGCACCGGGCTCTTGTGGACGCCGGCTACTATAAGTCCCGCGATATGGGCAATGTCGCACGCTAGGTAAGCTTCGGAGTCGTCGGCAATTTGAGCAAAGTCTTCGAATTCTAGTTCAAAAGGATAGGCGGTTCCGCCCATCCAGATAAGTTTGGGCTTATTTTCTTTGGCGAGTTTCCAAACTTCGTCTAAGTCTACCCGACCTGTCTCTTTAACGTGGTAGGGAACAGAATGGTAAAAAATTCCTGTAGCGGAAACTTTCCAGCCGTGGGTTAAGTGTCCACCGTCGGTGAGATTTAGGCCCATCACTGTGTCGCCTGGGTTTAAGGTGGCCAGGTAAACGGCTAGGTTGGCCGGGGAGCCGGAGTAGGGTTGAACATTAACGTGCTCTACGCCAAACAACTCTTTAGCCCTTTGTTGGGCCTCAATTTCTATTTCGTCTACAAACTGGTTGCCCCCGTAGTATCTTTTTTTGGGGTAACCCTCGGAGTATTTATTGGTGAGAATAGAGCCCGTAGCTTCCATGACGGCGGGGGAAGTGTAGTTTTCGGAGGGGATCATTTCCAAGCCTTCCTTTTGTCTTTTGGCTTCAAGATCGATCCATTTGTAGATGGTTTTATCCTGCCTTTTAATATGTTTGAGGTTCATTATTTATGGGCCGGCTAACCTATTTTAGCAGAAAATAACATTTGGGACAAAACCTAAGTATCTGTGTTAATCTGTGAGGAATTACCGCTGGTTTATGACGGAGTTTGATTTGCAGTATCAAAAGGCGCTCAACGAGATTCTTTCAAACGGGGTTGAAGAAGTAAATCGCCGCACGGGACATAAGACGAAAACTACCCCCGGAGCTTTTTTTAAAATTGACAGCGGTTTTCCGCTCCTAACTCTGCGTAAAATTCCCATTAAGCTTTTTACCGCCGAAATGATTTGGTACATTATGGGTTCCCGAATGCCTAGCGAATTTCTGCAAAACTACACTCACATTTGGGACGACTTTACCAATATTAACGGGGTCGTAACCACTTCCTATGGTTACCGCTGGAGATACCACTTTGGGCGAGATCAGCTAGCCGACTTAATAAAGCTTTTAAAAAAGGACCCCTCTTCGCGTCATGGGGTTGTGGTAACTTGGGACCCAGCCGACGACGGCCTGGCTAATTCCTTAACCGTCAGAAAAAAGATGAACGTTCCCTGCCCCTACACCTATGTCGTTAACATTACTGGTGGCAAGCTAAATATGTACTGTGTGGCCCGTTCCACGGATATGATTTTGGGGTTTCCCCACGATGTGGGCGGGTTTGCTTTGCTACAATGCATTATAGCGGCATACCTGGGATTTAAAGTTGGTAGTTTTGTCTTTACCACCGCCAACGCCCATTTGTATGATAACCATTATGACGCGGCGCGGGAGCTTATTGGGAGAAAAAGCGATCATGCGGAAATTGAACTTAAAGCGGAAAAGAATTGGTTTAGCAGGGCCGAGCGGGGAGATAAAAAATTAGTTGAAGAAGTTGTTTCCAAATTAGAAAAACAGTATCATCCATTAGATTCCATTAAAGGCCTAAAAATTGTTTTATGAAGGTAATTATTATGTGTGCCCAAACGCTGGACGGGAGAATCGCTAAGGCTTCCGGGGAGTTTATTGACTGGACGGGTCGTCAGGACAAAACACTGTTTGCCAGAGAAACCAAGAAGGCCGGAGTGGTAGTTATGGGCCACAACACCTACAAAACCATTGGAAAGCCTCTTAAAGACCGCTTGAATATTGTTCTCACTTCGACAACTGCCGATAAAATTAGCGAGCCTGGGGTTTTGGAGTACACCTGCGCCCACCCAACGCGGATTTTAGAAGATTTAGAGGAAAGAAATTTTAAGACGATTTTTGTGATTGGCGGAGCGGTTATTAACGCCCTTTTTCTAAAAGCAAAATTGGTGGACGAAGTTTGGCTTAGCCTTGTGCCGAAGATATTTGGGGAGGGTATTAGCCTAACCGACGAATTGGGAGCAGATATTAATTTGGAACTTTTATCCACAGAAAATTTTTCTGGCGGCCTAATTTTTGTGAAGTATAAGGTTTTAAAATGAATACACAAAAGAAAGGTGTTGTGGCCCTCCTGGCCATTTTGATTACGGTCGTTGTGGGTGTCCTTTCGTTCATTTCGGTGCGGTTCTTTCTTGTTGGGAGCGAAGATGGTTGGGTTTGTGTTCAGGGAACTTGGGTTGCCCACGGTAATCCTTCGGCCCCGAAACCGGCTGAACCGTGCGGTCAGTGATATGGTAAAGTCAGACGAGTACTATTTTAATCGGGCCAAGCGCCTGACGGAAACAAAATCGACCTGCCTAAAAATAAAAACAGCGGCCGTTATTGTTAAAAACGGCCGGATAATCGGGAGAGGTTATAACCTCTGTTCGCCCGAGGGCTTCAATCACGGAAAGCCAGTTGGCAGCTGCCTAAGAATGACAACACCAACGGGAACCGGTTACGAACTTTGTAAGGGAGTACACGCGGAAGTGCTGGCGATAGCTGACTCCGGAGCAAAAAACTGTAAGGGGGCAATTCTTTATCTTTCGGGGCATTTCTACCCCTGTTGGCACTGCGAAAGTTTGGCGAGGATTGTTGGTGTTAAGGAAATCAAAGTGAAGGATATTGGAGCGAAAAAGTTTTATGGCGGTACTGACTAAGAAAGAAATTTTGGAAAAAATTAAGGAAGGGTCAATTGCCTTTAGCCCCGGGATCGATCGTTTTCAGATTCAGGCCCACAGTGTGGATCTTAGAATTGGCTTTACCTTTATTGTTCCCAAGTCAGCTATTCTAAGCCCAGAAGGTCGCCAGGCTTTAAAGGTGGATTACGGAGAGAATAGAAGATATTTTGATGTGGTGGAACTGGAAGCCGGCCAGTATTTTGAAATATTGCCTGGCGAGTTCATTGGCATTTCCACTCTGGAAAGGGTCAAGGTGCCCCAAGATGTTATGGGTGTTCTGTATCCTAGGTCTTCCATTAATCGGCGCGGGCTTTCCGTTGACCTTTCCGGAATTATTGACGCGGGATTTGAAGGGAATCTTTTGGTACCGGTGCGCAATAACACCACCTCGCAGGTTATTAGAATTTATCCCGGCGAACGCTTTTGCCAGATTGTTTTTGAAGACCTGGCCGGTAAGGTTGCAGCTCGCGAAAGTCGCTACCATAAGAAAGATGCGGTGGTGGGCGTGCTTAAGGAAATGAACGCGGCCGAAGAGCGCTGCATCCGCAAAGGCAAAATTAAAGAACTTAAGGCCAAATTTCCGCTTGTTTAAAGGTCTTCTGGGCCGGGGTGGTAGGCCTCCCACATTTTGTGGGTGTGGGTTTTATACTGTTTGTCCGTCCAAACTTTTAGCTTTAAGCTCTTGGCAATTTTTAATAAGCTTTTTTTAATTTTGGACTCCATCTTGTGGTTTTCCACTGTTGTTTCCATTTCGAAATGGGGCCCAATGACAGCCTTGGTTTTTAAGGAAATTTGCACACCCTGGTAAAGGAAATCCTGTCTAAAGGCGGGGACGTGGTGGCCCTTTGTGTAGCCCAAAGCTTTTAGTAAACTTAAAGCGTTTTCAAAATGGCCTTTCTGCAAAAAGACCTCAATTTCGCGCCGGCTGCCCACGCCCCAATCACCGAATTTTAGCACCAGTTTTTCCAGATCGTGGTCCTTTTTAAGACTTAAATTGTGTTGCGGCGTTCTAAAAAAGATAGCTAATTGATCTGCTTCTTTAGTCAGTTTGCCCTTCTTTTTAAGAAGTTTAAAAAGAGATTCATATTTTCGCTCCGTTAGTGGCCCCCGGATCTCAACTTCAACTGGCATAAGCTTGTCGTTTCGATTTTAGCCTAAGTTAACTAAACGTGAAAGGTTACCGCGGTTTGACATGTGAAATGTTAATGTTAAATTATTTACCAACGTGTAATGGTGGAAAGTACATATGAAGGTGAAGAGAAAGGAGAGAGGCCGTGGCGTCGATTCACCAGTTTCAGCGGCGGGCCATCGAGTCATTAAGACCCGGGGACGACCTGCCAGCAGATTTTTCTGCCGTAGATTTTGCTTTGGGTGACGGTCGCCCCCTGTATTATCTTGGGGCGAGTGAGGGAATTGGTACCTGTGCTGACATTCACGGAATGTGGGTTTTGGTTTTGGGAACCGTGTGTCCTAAACCGAACGTGCCCGTTGGTAACCGCCTTTCCGTTTGCCGTTACGCGGTACTCCTCCGCGACCCCACTGCCGACGAACGACAGAAATTTTATCAGGGGAGCGTTGTTTGCTTGGAATGTGTGGAACGGCTGTCGTTTGTGGAACATTCGGGCGGCATCGCCAGGTTTGCACTGACCGAAAAGTCTGCGTGTTACGTGTCTACATTCGGTTAGTAATAAGGCGACCCAGGTTTACCCGGGCCGCCTTCCTTTTTCTTGACAACTATTAATGTCTGTTTTAAATTCTTTATAGACTATCAAGAGTGTCCGTCCTCCTTCGCGCGGGGCTTTGGGGGATTGCAGACCAGCAACCGAGTCCGCCTCTTCGGCAGATCGCGGTGCTAGCTCTAGTTCGCCGAAGAGGCGAAAAGATAGGCCCAAAACCCAATAATTTGAGTTTAGGGAAAAATATGAAAAATAACCTACCCCTTCAGACAAAATTCTCCTTAAAAACAGATCCAAAATTAAGTTACGTGTTCTGTATTGTTTTTTTGAATAACTCGGTGTTATGAACTATAAAATTTTTGCTTCCGAGTCGGTGGCGGCCGGACACCCCGACAAAATCTGCGACCAAATTTCCGACGCCATTTTGGATGAAGCTATTAAAAAATACCCGCGTTCTAGGGTCGCCATTGAAACTTTAGTCACAGTTAATCAGGTGGTTTTAGCCGGTGAAGTTACCTGCCCTGAGCCGCTCGACTATGAGGGGATTGCCCGTAGGACCATTGCCAGTTTGGGCTACACAAACCCTGAGTTTAATTTTTCGGACAGGTCTAAAGTTGAGGTTTATGTGCATCAGCAATCTCCGGATATCGCCCAGGGTGTCAACATGGGTGGGGCGGGCGATCAGGGTATGATGTTTGGTTATGCTGTGGACGAAACCCCGGAACTTATGCCCATGCCCATAGCCTTAGCCCATAAATTGGCGGCTAAGCTGGACGAGCTTCGCGAAACCAAAACCCTAAGCTATCTGCGTCCGGATGGAAAAACCGAAGTCTGTGTCACTTACGAAAACGGTCGGCCGGTTTCCATCGACCACGTGGTCTTTGCAGCGCCAAATGATGAATCGGTGGAAAAAGAACAAATTCGTCAAGACCTTTATCGTTTGGCTATCCTGCCCATTTTGGAATCCTACAAAATGCCGGCAATTCCCTTTGATCGGGTAATCCTAAACGGTACCGGCCGGTGGACAATTGGTGGTCCCGCGTCGGATACGGGAGTAACCGGACGAAAAATCGTGGTTGACACCTACGGAGGTATGGCTCGGATTGGTGGGGGCTGCTTTTCTGGGAAAGACCCCACCAAAGTAGATCGTAGCGCCGCCTATGGGGCCAGGTACCTAGCCAAAAATATAGTCGCAGCTGGGCTGGCTAAAAGGTGCGAAGTTCAGGTGGCCTATGTTATTGGTTACAAGGACCCTATTGCCAAGGCTATAGAAACCTTTGGTACAGAGTCGGTACCGCTGGACAAAATTGAAGAATATGCCTGGCAACTTTTGGACATGTCTACACAGGGAATCGTTAGTGGTTTGGACCTACTTCGTCCCATCTACCGTGAGTCCGCCCGTTACGGACACTTTGGTCGAAGCACCTTCCCTTGGGAAGCTGTAGTTGGTGGTCAAGTGCAGATTTCATAAGCCAGTGGTTGACGGGCAATCTAAACTTTGGTAACCTGTTGACTATTGTATTGTAAGTTTTTCGCCCATTCTATTTCTTCTCCCTTTATCGAAAGGGCCGGAATGGGAACAATAAGAAGTTATGGTTAAATCGCTGGACAGTTATAATTTACCTACCCTCGAAGATCTTCTGGAAGCTGGAGTTCATTTTGGCCACCAAACCCGTCGCTGGCACCCAAAAGTTGCACCCTTCCTATACAAAGAACAAAACAAAATTCATATTTTTGACCTTCTAAAAACCCACGAAAAGCTTAGGCAAGCCTGCGATTTTCTTTTTAATTTAGCTAGCCTTGGGAAAACCGTCTGTTTTGTGGGTACCAAAAAACAAGCCGCCGATATTATTAGAAAGGAAGCGACTAGAGCCGGGGCCCTTTTTGTGAGTGAACGCTGGACAGGTGGTATGATTACCAACTTTGACCACGTTAGAAACAAAATGTTACGCCTAAAAAATATAGAGCAGGGTTTGGCTCCCGGCGGAATGTTTGAAAAATACACGAAAAAGGAACGTCTGGATTTGGAAAGAGATGCTCAAAAACTGGAGCAGGAAGTTGGGGGCGTGCGCAACATGGACAGAGTACCCGACGCCCTTTTTGTGGTTGACACAAAAAAGGAGTTTACGGCGGTTTTGGAAGCTCGTAAAAGGGGTGTCCCTGTTGTTGCTTTGGTAGACAGTAACTGTGACCCCACAAAAATAGACCACCCCATACCTGGAAACGACGACGCTACCCAATCTTTAGCCGTAATCACTAAAGCTGTAGCAGACGCCGTGGAGGCTGGCTACAAGGCTTGGGCCAATGAAAAGGCTAAACCTGAAGGGGTTAAGTCCGTCGAACACAAAGCGGTCAAAAAGGAGATTAGAGAAGAGATTGCTAAAGAGGACGAAGTTAAAAAGGTGAACAAAAAGGTAGAAAAAGCTAAAATCATAAAGAAACCTAAAACTACTATTAAAAGCGCAAGGCCAGGGAAAAAAGTGGGTAGGCCAAAAAAGGCGAAATAAGTTATGAATGATTTGGAACTACTCAAAAAATTACGTGAGGAAACCGGCGCCGGCGTCATGGATTGCAAAAAAGCCTTGGAAGAAAATTCCAATGACCTGGAAAAAGCCAAAGAACAATTAACTAAGTTGGGTCTGGAAAAAGCCGCCAAAAAATCGGATCGCGAAATAAAAGCCGGTTTGGTTGACGCTTATTTGCACACGACTGGTAGGGTGGGCGCCGTTGTGGCTTTGGGTTGCGAAACTGATTTTGTAGCCCGTACCGAGGATTTTAAAAAGCTGTCCCGGGAAGTGGCCATGCAGGCGGCGGCCATGAAGCCCAAGGACATCGAAGAACTTTTGGCCCAGGCCTACATCCGCGACGGCTCAAAAACAGTTAAGGATTTGCTGGTTGCCCTAACGGCCAAAGTGGGGGAGAATATAATTATTAAGGACTTTAAAGTGCTCGAAGTTTAATGAAGATTCACGACCTTAAGGAAAAACTTGAGTCTCGAGTTGCTCATCTAAAGTCGGAGCTATCCACAATCAGAACCGGACGAGCCAACCCTTCTTTGGTGGAAGATATTAAGGTGGATGCTTATGAAGGTACTCCGCCTCTGGCAGTCAGGGAGCTGGCCACGATTGGCGCTCCCGAACCCACTACAATTACCATTCGTCCCTGGGACCTTAGCCTTATTCCAAAAATAGAAAAAGCCATTAGAAATGCTCCGGGGGGTTTAAGCCCAGTGACTTTTGACGACACCATTCGTCTGGTTTTACCTTCGCTTTCTCAGGAAAGAAGGAATGAACTTGCCAAAATTGTTAAGAGCAAAGCGGAAGAGGCTAAAGTGGAAATTAGGCAGGTTCGCCAGGACGAAATGCAGGCCTTGGCCGAAATGGAGGAAAACGGGGTCATTTCGCAGGACGAAAAATTTAGAACCCGTGAGGAAGTAGAAAAAATTGTCAAAGAAAAAACCGCAGAAGTCGAACAAACCGCCAAGGAAAAAGAAGACGAGCTCCTAAAGATATAGCTATTACCAATCTCCTATCGTAAGTCTTCACGAATAATTATGTTTTCCGCCACGTTGTGCACTCAATTATATTCGTGAAGGAAAATTCGTGATATCCTTTCAATTATGTCAATACTAATATTTTTATTAGCCTTATCCGTCTTGGTTTTTGTCCACGAATTTGGCCACTTTATTGCCGCCAAAAAAAGTGGAGTTAAGGTGGACGAGTTCGGCTTTGGACTGCCGCCAAGAATTTTTGGGCGTAAGGTTGGGGACACACTTTATTCCATAAACCTTTTACCCATTGGTGGGTTTGTAAAACTTAAAGGCGAAGACGGGGAAGTTTTGGGCTTTGGCAGCGAAGGTAGTTTTGTGGCCGCCTCAAATCCTAAGCGCCTTATCATTGTGCTAGCTGGTGTTGTCGGCAATCTGCTTTTGGCGTATTTAATTTTTGTTCTTCTGTTTTTAGTCGGAAATCCCACGATGATCGGTAAGGTAATAATTTCCAACGTCGCCAAAAACTCACCAGCCGAAGCGTCACAAATTAAACCTAATGACTACGTGTTAAAAGTTGATGGGGTGGCGGTTACCGAGCCCCAGGATTTTATAAATCGCGTCAATAATAAAAAGGGAATTAAGGTCGATATCGTGGTGGAAAGGGAAGGTAGCGTGTTGAATTTAACGGCGATTCCTCGCGTAAGTCCTCCAAGTGGGGAAGGGCCTTTGGGTGTGGTGGTGGGGTTTGACAGCCACCTGACTTACAGAAAGGCCGGGTTTGTCCAGGCAGCGACCTTGGCGGGTCAGGAAATTTATAAGGACCTAGCCCTAATGGTTTTGGGGCTAAAAAGCATGCTAAACGAAATGATTAAAGGTCGGGCGCCGACGGATATCGCCGGGGTGGTGGGTATTTACAAATTTTCCGCGCAAGCCTTGGAAGTTGGGTACAGAATTTACCTGCAGTTGGTGGCTTTAATCTCCCTTAACTTGTTTATGTTTAATCTCCTCCCGATCCCGGCCTTGGACGGCGGACGTTTACTTTTTATCATCATCGAAATGGTTACCCGCAAAAAAATTAGTCCCAAGGTGGAAAAAGTGGTTAATAATTTTGGTTTGGCTCTACTTTTGGCCCTTTTTGTTCTGGTCACAATCCGTGACATTAAAAGATTTTAGTCAGGCGTTTCGTCATAGCACGCGTTTAGCGCGACGGGGATTTAGTTTCTGTGATATTCTTTTATTGTGAGACAGTCACAACTCTTTCCAAAAACTTCCAAAGAAACTCCTAAGGGGGCGCAGAGCGTTAATCATCAATATTTGGTCCGTGGCGGGTTTATAGACCAACTCATGAGTGGTAGTTGGTCGCTTCTGCCTTTGGGTCAGAGAGTTGTGACCAAAATTAATCAAATAATTCGTGAGGAAATGAACGCCATTGGTGGCCAGGAGCTGGCTCTGCCTCTTATGCACCCCAAGGAAATCTGGAATGAAACCGGGCGTTGGTCTTCCGCTGCCGAGGTTATGTATCAGCTTAAGGACAGCCATGGCCGCGAGTATGCCCTTTCCTTTACTCACGAAGAGATTGTCATGGACTTAATTCGCAAGCACGTCACTTCCTACAAAGATTTGCCCCTTTACGTTTACCAATTTTCCACTAAGTTCCGCAACGAGCCCAGAGCCACAAGCGGGATTTTAAGGGGACGGGAATTTTTAATGAAGGATTTGTACAGTGCCCACGTGAGCGAGGAGGATTTAATGTCATATTACGAAGAGGCTAAGAAAGCATATCTCAAAATTTTTAATCGGCTGGGATTAAAAGTTAAAGTGGTAGAGGCTTCTGGGGGACCCTTCACCAAACATCGGACCCACGAGTTTCAGGTGTTGAGCGCCGCCGGGGAAGATACCATCTATTTTTGTGACAACTGCGAAAACTTTGGTCAAAACAAGGAAGTGTTTGACTTTAAGGTTGGGGCCTCGTGTCCGGTTTGTAAAAAGGGAAAAATAGTTGAGGCCCACTCTATTGAGGTGGGTAATATCTTCCCCCTGGGAACGATGTATAGCGAAAAAATGAAGGCGTTTTTTACGGACAGCGGTGGAAAACAAAAGCCAATTTGGTTTGGCAGTTATGGCATTGGTCCAACCAGGGTTATGGGAACCCTGGTGGAAGTTTATCACGATGAAAGGGGGATTATTTGGCCGGAAGCCGTTTCACCGTTTAGGATTCATCTAATTGAAATCCTGAGTCAAGAGTCAAAAGTTAGGAATCAAGTAGAAGAACTTTACACTAAGCTAGTGAAAAGCGGAGTCGAGGTTCTGTGGGACGACCGTCTGGATACCTCCGCCGGGCAAAAGTTTGCCGACTCCGACTTAATTGGCATTCCATCCCGCGTTGTAGCTTCGGAAAAATCTTTATCCCAGGGCGGATTTGAGCTAAAGAACCGATCCGAAAAGGAGTCCAGAATTATTACCGAATCAGAACTACTCAGCTTGTAAACTGCCACAAAATTTGGAAGATCTTCCCTTTGGATGTAAAATGAAAACAGGTATGCAGGAATGTCTGTTTTGTAAGATTGTAGCGGGAACAGAGCCTTCGGTAAAGATTTTGGAGACCGAAGATTTTGTGGTCATTAAAAACAAGTACCCGGTGGCACCAACCCATGTCCTGGTACTTTCCAAAAGTCATAGGGAGAAGAAAGAAACTCTTTTTGGGTCGTACCCGGGGTTTTGGGATTCCATGTTTGAGGCCGTATCAAAGGCAGTAGTCAAGTTGGGGCTCGATAAGAGTGGTTACAAGCTGGTTAATAACGGCGCCGGTTACAATCATTTTGAACACGAACATTTGCACATTTTGGGTGGGTCCAAGAAAGAGCCAGGTGGCAGTACTTAAATGGAAGTGAGGTGTTTTTTAAATGGTAAAAATTGTTATAAAAAAGGACGAGTCTCTGGATCAGGCGCTTAGGCGCTTTAATAGGGAAGTGGCTCGCGAGGGTATTATTCAGGAACTTCGAAAGCGTGAGTTCTATGAACGCCCATCACAGGCCAAAAAGCGTGATGCCCAACTCAAAAGGAAGGGTAAAGATCGCGATCAACTCTATGTGCCGGAAGTGCGTCCGGTCAAGGATTCTAGAGACAACGACTAATGACCTTAAGAGAGCAACTTAGCCACGATCTTATTTCTGCAATGAAGTCCAAAGACGCCGAAAAGGTGTCTACGCTTCGTTTCCTTATTTCCGCTATCAAATATAAAGAAGTCGACAAGAAATCAGATCTGGTTGACAGCGAGATCGTTGAGGTAATCTCTAAGCAAGTTAAAACGCACAAGGAATCAATTGAGTCTTTTAAATCTGGTAACCGGCCGGATTTGGTAGCCAAGGAAGAGGTGGAACTCGCGATTTTGCAGTCCTATTTACCGGCCCAAATGAGCGAATCAGATTTAATGGAGATAATTAGTAAAATTGTGAACGGTCTAAAACCGTCTGGCAAGCCCCTAGACTTTGGTATGGTAATGCGGGAAGTTATGCCGCAGGTTAAAGGCAAGGCTGAGGGGGCCCTGGTTAAAAAGGTTGTTGAGGAATGCCTAAAACAATGACGGAAGAGGTTGTTAAGGTTGTGGTTTTTGTTCCTGAGGATCACGCCGATAGAGTCCGTGAGGCTTTAGGAAAATCGGGGGCCGGTAGAGTTGGAAATTACAGTCACACCAGCTTTTCGGTGAAAGGCACAGGAAGGTTTCTACCCCTTCCTGGCGCCCATCCAGCCATTGGTCGGGTAGGTAAGCTTTCCGAGGTAGCTGAGGAAAAAGTGGAAACCATTTGTTATAAAAAGGACCTGGAGAAGGTGCTTGCTGCAGTCAAAAGTGTTCACCCCTACGAAGAAGTTGCCATTGATGTTTATCCACTAGTCCTGGATCCCCACGAAACTTCCAAAAGAATAACTTGACACCCAACATACTCGTTGTGTACATTGAATGCTCATTATCGTCGTTGCGATAGGCGTGGGTCGAATTCCCCTGTAGCTCAATGGCAGAGCGACCCACTCTTAATGGGTTGGTTGGGTGTTCGAGTCACTCCAGGGGAGCTCCGGGCAGGGCGGCTGACTTGTTTTCACCGCGCTTATTACGTTTCGCGGTGTAGCAAGAAAAGTCAGCCCTGCCTGGTCAATCCAAAGGAGAAGAGCTTATGTTCGTCCGAGGTGTGGCGCAGCTAGGCAGCGTGGAGTATTCGGTATACTTAGGTCGTTGGTTCGAATCCAACCGCCCCGACTCGGACATGTTAATGGGTTATGTTGAACTTCACCGTTCTCATAACCCATTACTTTTACTGCTATAATTGGGTTGGATTATGAATAGACTTCACTTCACAGTTTCCATAACAAACGATAAACAAATGGAACGGTTAAACAGCAAGCATCGAGGTATTAAGCATTCTACTGATGTTCTTTCCTTTGAATTGAAAGAAAAATTGCCGAACGGTCAGTGGGTTGGCGAAATAGTCGTGTCCGCGGATTTTGCTAAAAAGCAGGCAAAAGAGCTAGGGCATTCTTATGAGGAGGAAGTCGCCTTTTTAGTATCTCACGGTGTCATGCATCTATTGGGTGTTCACCACGAATGATCCTATAGCTCGACTTTTAAACAACTTTACTATAAACTTACCATTAAAATCAACCAAGTAGCCGCGTAAAAGGTTTACGTGTGCTAATTCTAGTTTCCGAAAGGAAAAAGGGAGGTGAGCGTGAAGAAACCGGGTTATGAAGGTCGCACCCCCGTGACCACCGTCCTCGGCATCGTCACGGCGGTACTTTCGTTGCTGACGTGGTATCTGTTTTTTGGGTCTGGGGTAACGTCCGTTTTTAATCGTACCGAGAGTGCCAAAACGGTGACGGTCTCCGCCGAAACTTTAATGGATGGAGCCACCATCTATTACAGTTTCTATGATCGCGGCGGCGTGCTAAGGAGTGGAGTAGTCTGGGCATCAGGCCCGGTCCATGTAATACAGGCCGCGAAAGCCGAAAGGTCAATTGTGGTCTGGTACGAACCAGATAACCCAAATAACTTGGGGGTTGAGATTCCAAATTTCTGGCTCCAGCCAATTTGGTTTATTGTTGGTTGGGGATTAACTGGGACATGGATTGCGATTTACATCAGGTTTCTTGAAGACTCTTGGGGATTGTGGCCTTTCAAGAAAACAGCGCAGCGGTCCCAAGCTGAGCTTGTTGCTCATATGCTCGAACAGATCCGGCATATTCGGAATGTTCATGACCGCGTTGGCGCTTTGAAAGGTTCCTGGGATAGCGCCGAGACGGAAGTCCGTTTAGAAATCTGTCACCAGCTGAACATCCAACCAGAGGTTGCATTAAGTATTGTTGGCAGAGAATTTGTTCTCGGCGGCGACCCTGGATTCGATGCGGTTATTGCCGCTTTGTAGCCGGTACTTCCCCCGAGCTCTATAAGACCTGGATGTGATTACTACACACCAGGTCTTTTTCTTTGCGGCAATTGTTATAATTAGGACATGAAACTCATTGTTGGTTTGGGGAATCCTGGAGAAAAGTACGAAAACACGCGTCACAACGTGGGTTTTTTTGTTTTAGACAGGTTGGCGGCAGAATCGAGAGCCATGAATTATGAATCAAGTAAAAAAGGTAAGGTTGAGTACGTTTGGGTGGAAATAGATGGTGAGAAGGTTGAGCTTGTTAAACCCCAAACGTTTATGAACGAATCAGGTTTTTCTGTACAATACGCCAAAAAGAACCATTCTGGATTGAACAATTCTGACGTTTTGGTAATTCATGATGATTTGGATATTTTCCTTGGGTCCTATAAGCTCCAATTTGGCAAAGGCCCAAAGTTGCACAACGGAGTCAAGTCGGTGGAGGATTGCCTAGGAACCAAAGATTTTTGGAGACTTAGGGTGGGAATAGATGGTAGAAGTAGGAAGTCAGAAGTAAGAAGTAATGGCGAGGAGTACGTCTTGGCCCGTTTTAGTAAGCCAGAATTAGATGTATTGAATAGTTTGACTACCCAAAAACTCATTCCCGAAGTCAGCCGCTGGATTACCAATCCAACCTCGTAAAATTCTTACCTTTTTCTAAATTTTCTTATTGAAAAAAAGGGAACACTGAACTACCCTGTTTGGGTGGGACTGCCATTATGTACTATTTAAAATATCGACCTTCAAAATTTTCACAACTTGCTGGCCTGGACGACGTTACTCATAGCTTAAAGAACGCCCTCACAAAAAAACAAATCTCCCACGCCTATATTTTTACCGGTCCTAAGGGTAGCGGTAAGACGACCACGGCCCGTATCCTGGCCAAGGCCTTAAACTGCGAAAAATTAGGTAAGGATGGGGAGCCCTGCAATAAGTGTTCGTCCTGTGTTGCTGTTAACGAAGGGAGATTTCTGGATTTAATAGAAATTGACGCCGCCAGCAACCGCGGTATTGACGATATTAGGGATCTTCGAGAGAAAATCAAGCTCGTGCCGTCTACGGGGCGTTACAAAGTTTATATTATTGACGAGGTTCACATGCTCACCAGTGAGGCCTTTAACGCCATGCTCAAGACTTTAGAAGAACCTCCTCCCCATGCTGTTTTTATTTTGGCCACCACCGAATATCAAAAAATCCCCGATACTATAAAGTCGCGCTGCCAAGTAGTTCGGTTTAGGCGTGGCAAAAGAGCCGACCTTATCACTAAGCTCTCGCTTATTTGCAAAGAAGAGAATGTAAAAATTTCACCTCAAGACCTAGCAAAGATCGCCGATCTTTCCGAAGGTGGGTTTCGCAATGCCGAAACAATGCTCGAACAGGTGGTTGTGGGCGAGGTGTCTTTAGGCCTGTTGAATTATTCACCATCCGAATTTGTATCTATTCTATCAGATGGAAAGAAAAAAGAGGCTCTGGAATTTATTGACCATTTATCCAACGACGGAGAAAGTATTTCTACTTTTAATCAAAGCCTAGTTTTATACCTTCGCAATTTACTTCTAATTTTAGGCGGGGTAGAAGACGACGTTTTGGACCTGGGCGAGGAGGTTTATGGGGGTGCCAAAAAACTGGCGGAAAAACTGGGTAAATCCCAAGTAGTCTATTTAATAAGCCGATTTCTAGTGGCTGAAGACCAATCCAAGTTTAGCCCTATTTCCCAGCTACCTTTGGAAATGGCTGTATTTGACGCGGTTGAAAACCTCTCCGATAAAGCCGTAACGTCCCAGTCCGAAGACGATGGAGAAGAGGGGGTTTCAGAGGGTAAAGTCGAGGAAAAAGTTGGTGAGGGTGGCGAAACGGAGGGGGCGCCTGCGGAGGCCCGGGGCAAAATGGTTTTAACTTTGGAAGACGTTAAAAAAAGATGGGAAGATTTCTTAAAGGCCGTTAAGCCTTATAATCATTCCCTGGAAGCTCTCCTTAGGTCTTGCCGCCCGAAAGAAATTAGTCCTGAAGGTAACCTGTCTATCGAAGTCTTTTACCGTTTTCATAAGGACCGCCTTTCGGTGGTTGGTAACGCCAGTATTTTGGGAAAAGTAATGAGCACCGTTTTTGGCTGCGCCCCTACTATTAATTATGTGCTTACGGAAAAAGAGAAGGAGCCAGACAAAGTTCCAAATCCATCTTCTGGTGGCGAAGAGCTTGTTTCGGCGGCACTGGAGGCTTTTGGGGCCTAATTCCTAGGTCCGCTGGTACTTCTGACCTTCTCCATTCCGACCGCCAGATCCAGTTACGGACCTATTGTCTGCAGAACTTCTGATCCACCTGTGTTATCCTTTTCTTGTATATGAATCTCCCAAAATCCGTTCGCAATTTAACCGAAGCTTTCGAACGGCTTCCTGGAATTGGCCCCAAAACGGCGGCGCGACTAACTTACTATCTTTTGCAGTCTCCCCAAAGCGAAACAGATAGGTTCGCCCAAAGCCTACTAGCGCTAAAAAAGGACACAAAGGTTTGTTCAATTTGTAAGAACATTGACGATACGGAGCCGTGCTCCATCTGTGGTGACTTAAGTCGAGACCTAACAATAATTTGTGTGGTGGAAAAACCCTTAGACATAATTTCGCTAGAAAAGTCGGGTAAGTACAAAGGGCTCTACCACGTTCTGGGCGGGGCCGTCTCGCCGTTAAATAACATTGGTCCAGACGAACTGTATATCAGTGAGTTGGTTGCAAGAATTACGAATCAAGGATCAAGAATCAAGGAAATTGTTTTGGCCACAAACGCTAATTTGGAGGGTGAGACGACCGCTATGTATTTGGCTAAACTAATTAAGCAAATAGCGCCACTTGTTAAAGTGACCAGAATCGGGCGGGGTCTGCCGGTTGGGTCAGATATCGAATATGCCGATGAAATTACGCTAGAAAGAGCCATGGAAGGTAGGTCCGAATATTAAATTATAAATTTGAATTATGGTTATAAAGTTATACAACAGTCTTTCCAGAAAGGTCGAAGTATTTAAACCACTGCATAATAACAAGGCGGGAATGTACACCTGTGGTCCCACCGTTTATTGGAGCACCCACATTGGCCACATGAGTAAGTACGTTGGAGACGACCTTTTACGGCGGGTGTTGGTCTACAACGGGTACGTGGTTACACATGTTATGAATATCACCGATGTTGGACATTTAACTTCCGACGCCGACGAGGGGGAAGATAAGCTGGAAAAGGGGGCAGCCCGCGAAGGCCTTTCCGTTTGGGACGTTGCCAGAAAGTACGAAAAGGAATTTTTTGAAACCCTTTATGCTCTGAACGTTCTTAAACCCACTATCGTCGCTAGAGCTACGGAACACATTGTTGACCAGGTTGAGCTTATTAAAAAGCTTGAATCTAAGGGGTTTATCTATCAAACAAGTCAAGCTGTCTATTTTGATGTTAGTAAATTTCCCAATTACGGAAATTTGGCCGGCCAAAACCTGGAGGACAAAAAGACAGGTGTCCGTGAAGACGTCGTTGTGGATTTGGAGAAGAAAAACCCATATGACTTTGCCGTTTGGTTTAAAGCGGTGGGAAGGTTTAGTAATCATATTATGCGTTGGGAATCTCCCTGGGGCGAGGGCTTTCCTGGCTGGCACATAGAATGTAGTGCTATGAGCATGCGCTACTTGGGTGAGACGGTGGACATTCACACCGGTGGGATCGATCACTTGGGGGTTCACCATCCGGCGGAAATAGCCCAAAGTGAGGCGGCCACAGATAGAATCTTTGTAAACTATTGGGTCCATCGGGCCTTTATTACTGTAGATGGTCATAAGATGAGTAAGAGTCTGGGTAATTTTTATACTCTAGAAGATATTATTACCAGGGGATATGATCCAATTTCACTAAGATACCTTTTCATGACGGCTCATTACAGAACTCCTATGAACTTTACCTGGGAGGCCCTGGACGGCGCTCGAAGCGCCTTCAGAAAGTTACTGGAATTTGTTTCCGGTCCGGGTGAGGAACCGAAGATTGGTTGTGCGGAGTACGAACAAAGGTTTTTGGACGCAATTAATGAAGATTTAGATATGCCCAAAGCCCTTTCCGTTGTTTGGGAATTAGTCAAAAGCGATTATCCGGTGTCTGCCAAGAAAGCTTCTTTGTTTAAGTTTGATGAAGTTTTAGGATTGGGGTTAAGGGAGGAATCTCTAAAGGAAAAGGAAATTCCGGAAGAAATAAAAAAAATGGCAGAGGCGCGGGAGGAGGCCCGTCGTCAGGGCGATTTTGCGGCGTCGGACATTATTCGGGATAAAATAAATAGCGCCGGTTATTCTATTGAAGATACTAAGGAGGGTCCCGTAATTAAGAAAAAGTTATGAAGTATATCGGCGGCGCTAAAAAGGTAGCCAAGGTCGTTTGGTACCTTAAACACGAAATGACCCACGTTCTTCTTGGTATTGTCCTGGCCTGGGTCCTACGTGAGTTGTGGGGCCAGTTTAATACTAACCAGTTATATCTTGCCATCTTTGGGTCCCTCGCACCCGACCTCGACCATCTTGTGTTTTTCTTTTTTTACGGGCGAAAGGACCCATACTCGATCCAAGTTAAGAAGTTACTACGCCAGGGCAGCATTTCCAGCCTAGCTTCTTTTATAGCCATTGGTCACAAAGAAAACACTAACCTCTGGTCGCACAACATTTACAGTATGGGAATCCTTGGTTTAGGTATTGTTGTGTGTTACAGCCTGGACTGGAAGATGGGTATTGTTTTCCTTAGTTCCATGGTCCTGCATTTTATTTTTGACATTTTAGACGACCTAGTTGTTCTGGGTACAGTGAATCCCAATTGGAGGCGCTGGGGCCGGCCAAAGAAAATAAAAAAACTTCCAGATGTTTCTACATGAAAATTAAGAGACTGCGTCGGGCCTTCTTTCAAAGAAAAACAATTAACGTTGCTAGGGAACTACTGGGGAAATACCTGGTGGTCTGGAATGAGTCTAGGAGGCAAACTCTGGTAGGCAAAATAGTGGAAACCGAAGCCTATTGCGGGCAGAAGGACAAGGCCTGTCACGCTTCTTGGAGAAAGCGCCAGAGCTGTGAGGTGCTGTGGGGAGAGGCCGGTCATTTATATGTTTACTTGACCTACGGAATGCACTGGTTGGTTAATATCGTCACCGAAAAGAGGAATTATCCCGCCGCGGTTTTGATAAGGGCTATTGAGCCAATTGGCGGGGTCAGTTTTATGGCCGAAAATCGCGGGGCCGTCCCCAATAAAGTTTCCATTGGAAACGGCCCAGGCAAGCTAACAAAGGCACTAGGCATCTCCGGTTCTCTTAACGGAGAAGATCTGGAGGATTCAAGGCGGGTTTGGGTTGAGGATAGGGGGATCATATATTCCCGAGCAATTATTAGTCATTCGCCAAGAATCGGAATTGACTATGCCGGAGCGTATAAAAATAAACTTTGGAGATTTTTTATTAAGCAGAACCCGTTTGTTTCCCGGCCATAAACTTTGACGATGGATAAAATTTAGTTTTACAATAATGACGTGGAAGAAAATACAGCTGTCAATACCCCAACACCCGTAATCACTAACGAAAAAGTCGACACTGACCCATGGCAGATAGAAACCTTAATACGCCGCTCATTCGAGCGAACTAAGGACAGGTTTATTAGCTATTTCTTAGCCGTGGTGCTAAGCGTAGTCATAGTTTTGGCCGTTGTTTTGGGGGCTGTTTTCGTGGCTGGCCTTCTAATTGCCATTTCCGCTGGACTCTCGCTTTCTAACCTTGGGCTGCTTTCCGCGCTTCTTATTGTTCTCATGTCCCTCCTTGGTTATTTGGCCCTGCTTTACGTGAGTAGTTTGGCAAACCTTCTTGTCAATGGCGTGGTTATCTTTGAGCCTAAAGTTGGTGTAACGGAAGCTCTTTCCAAAGTCAGGCCTCTAGTTTGGAGTTTCGCCTGGCTGGGTTTTCTGATGTCACTGTTTCTAGGGGGGTTGTTTGTTTGGGGGGTCCTCAGTCTATTCGTTGTTTACATTCTTTGGTCCATTTGGGGTGCCTTTACTACTTTTGTTTTTTTGGACAAAAAGAAAGGCGGCCTTGCGAGTTTATGGATTAGTAAAGCGATGGTTTCCCAGAGGTTTTGGGGAATAGTAGGGAGGCTGTTACTGCTAAACGTGGCGGTTTTCTTTGTTTCGACAATCCTGGCAAGTAGTAGGAATTCTGTTTTGGAATTAAGTTCCGTTCTCGTTTCATTAATCACACAGCCATTTCTAATTAGTTTTAGCTACGAGATGTACCGCAATACCCCTGAAACTCAGGACGTAAAGAGCCCTGGCATCTGGGTGGGCCTGTCGGTGGTGGGGTACGTGTTGTTTTTTGGGGTGGCTTTGGTCATTGGTAGTAGCATAATACGACTGTCCAAGAGTATTTCCCCGCAAGAATTATTAAATATTTATAAAACGTATAATGAGGGCCGAACCGTCGACAGTGTCATCCCGAGGAGCTTAATTCCCAATGAATACAAGAACTACCTACCGGAAAATTTGTCCCCAAGCGGTGGAAATACGGATACCCTGTAACTCTGTCTTGTCAAAACACCGAAATCCTGTTAGTCTTTCCTCTGTTATGACTTACGAGGTGTTTACCTGGTTAAAGCCGGATCTCACAGCCGATCAAGTGAAAAAAGAAATTAAGGAAGTGGAGGAGTTTTTAAAAGACGCGGCTACCGTTGTTGCCGAAAACCTCGGCAAGAGGAAATTGGCTTATAAAATAAAAGGTTACGAGGATGGCATCCAAATTAACCTTCGTCTTGAGTGTAAAACGGGTAAGCTTCCTGAACTCCCGGTTTTTCTTAACCGAAAGGATAGCGTCCTTCGGTATTTACTTACCAAAGAGGAGTAGTAATGTATGTCGCGTTCCGTTAATATCGCTATTATTATTGGTAACTTAACTAAGGATCCGGAAATGCGTTACACGCCGGGTGGCCACGCGGTTACCAGTTTTACGGTCGCAACTAACAGAAACTGGGTTTCTGAAGGTCAAGAGAAGGAAGATGTTGAATTTCACAATGTCGTGGCTTGGAACAAATTGGCCGAACTTTGCAGTCAGCTTTTAAGCAAGGGCAGGAAAGTTTATATTCACGGCCGCCTGCAGACCCGTAACTGGGACGACGCTAACGGAGTCAAAAAATATAGAACAGAAATAATTGCCGAAGATATGGTCATTTTGGATTCACGTAAGGACAAGGACCCAGGTGCCGGCGAGGGCGTCGCGGCAAAAGAGATTCAGACAGACGTAGTTAGTGGTACCGATAGTCTAAAGGAGGAAGAAATTAATGCCGAAGAAATACCTTTCTAAAGGAAAAAGAGCTGTAAGAAAAAAGCTCCCCTGCCACTTTTGTAAAAATAAAATTAAGGAAATAAGTTTTAAAGACAAAGAGCTAATTTCCAGGTTTTTGACTTCGCGTGGGAAGATAATTGGCCGTGTTTACAGCGGAACCTGTGCTAAGCACCAAAAAGCCTTGGGCAAGGCCATTAAAAGGGCCAGAGCTCTTTCCGTGTTGCCGTTTGTTGAATCCCACTCGATTTCCTAAGTAGTAGGCCAAACTTCATTTCTCCACTTGTACCGCAAGGTAAGTACTGAAGGTAGGTTACTTCATAATCCCGCGCATGATATATTTAAGGTATGATCGCCGCTATAGATTTTGGTTCCTCTCTGACAAAAGCTATAGTTTTTGACGGGAAAGATTTCCATTTATTT
>Ga0233425_10001920_pt1 | contig 43637 bp, 34 predicted proteins | sample Watercolumn_Towu_2_FD_181712 | JGI IMG/M metagenome (GOLD analysis project Ga0233425, IMG submission 181712) | Freshwater microbial communities from Lake Towuti, South Sulawesi, Indonesia - Watercolumn_Towuti2014_140_MG | ecosystem: Environmental > Aquatic > Freshwater > Lake | place...
GGCCTATGCCGCCCGTTACGCTGCGCTGGTCGACCGCGTCGGTGCTGCCGTCGCGCCGCTTGGCGATGCGGGCGAACCGTTGCTGCGGGCGGTGGCTGCCAATGCCTACAAGCTGATGGCTTACAAGGACGAATATGAGGTTGCACGCCTCTATGCCGAGCCGGCCTTCCGCGAGGCATTGTCGGCCCAGTTCGCCTCGACGCGGCGGCTGTCCCTGTATCTCGCTCCGCCGATGCTGTCGCGGATCGACCCTGCGACCGGCCGACCCGCCAAGCGCAAGTTCGGGCCGTGGATCTTCAAGGCCATGGCGCTCCTCGCCAAGAGCAAGCGCCTGCGGGGCAGCTGGGCCGATCCGTTCGGACGCACGGCGGAGCGTCGTGCCGAGCGCGCGCTGCGCGACGAATATCTCGCGACGGTCGAGATGCTGTGCGACCGGCTCGACCGCACGGCGTCCGACACCGCGCTAGCGCTCGCCGCATTGCCCGACATGGTGCGCGGCTATGGCCCGGTGAAGGAGGAGGCCATGGCGCATTATGCCGAGGCGCGGGCGGCACTCATCGCACGGCTCGACGAGCGGCCGGCCGAGCGGGTCGCCGCCTGACGGGCAATCGGCCGGGGTTACTGCGCAAAGCGCTTCCACCGCGCCCGATCAGGCTTTAAGGGCTTCGCGCAAATCCATCTTCAGGTGAACCATGGCAGAATCTGTGCAGTTCCAGACGATCCCCAACGCCAACCAGCTTTCCGCCGACGCGCGGGCGCAGCTGATCGCGGAGCCGGGCTTCGGCAAGGTCTTCACCGATCATATGGTCACGATCGAGTGGACCGAGGAAGCCGGCTGGCACGACGCCCGCGTCCGCGCGCGCGAGCCCTTCTCGATCGATCCGGCGAGCGCCGTGCTGCATTATGCGCAGGAGATTTTCGAGGGGATGAAGGCCTATCGTGGCAGCGATGGGGCGATCACCCTGTTCCGCCCCGAAGAAAATGCACGCCGCTTCAACCAGTCGGCACACCGCATGGCGATGCCCGAACTGCCGGAGGAACTGTTCCTCGAGGCGATCGAGCGTCTTGTCGCGATCGACGCGGCGTGGATCCCGGCGGGTGAAGGCAGCCTCTATCTGCGTCCCTTCATGTTTGCCAATGACGTGTTCCTGGGCGTGCGCCCGGCCAAGCGCTACGTTTTCTGCGTCATCGCCTCGCCGGTGGGCGCCTATTTCAAGGGCGGCGCCAAGCCGATCAGCGTCTGGGTATCGGACAATTACAGCCGCGCCGCCGCTGGTGGCACCGGGGCTGCCAAGTGCGGCGGCAACTATGCCGGCAGCCTGATCGCGCAGGCCGAGGCGATCGAACATGGTTGCGACCAGGTCGTCTTCCTCGATGCCGCCGAGCATCGCTGGGTCGAGGAACTGGGCGGCATGAACATCTTCTTCGTGTTCGACGACGGCACGGTGAAGACCCCGCCGCTCGGTACGATCCTGCCGGGCATTACCCGCGCCTCGGTGATCGCGCTCGCTCGCGACAAGGGGATATCGGTCGAGGAAGCCCGCTATGGCTTCGACCAGTGGCAGGCCGATGCCCAGAGTGGACGCCTGCGCGAGGTTTTTGTCTGCGGCACCGCCGCGACGATCGTCAGCGTCGGCCGGATCCTGCACAGCGGCGGCGAGTTCCTGATCGGCAATGGCGAGGCCGGCGCGGTCACGCAGGATCTGCGCGACCGGCTCGTCGCGATCCAGCGCGGTGAGACCAACGACGAGTTCGGCTGGCGCCGCACCCTCTGACGGCTTGCCGGGCGGCGCGCTGCACCGCCCGGCCGCTACTCAGACGTTGTAGTGGCCCTGTGCCCAGCCATTGGCTGCCGATGACAGCGGCATGATGCCGTCGCTCGACACCCAGCGGTGGGCCGCCTTGTCGAGCGGATCGATCACGATCAGCTTGACCCAGCCATTGCCGAACAGGCGGCTCAGGATTGGCGTCTCCATGACGATGCGGTCGACCCGGTCGAGCGGAGCGTGGACCACAGTCAGCAGTCGCTGCGGCACGTGATAGGGCGTGCCGTCGTCATTGAAGAGCGACTGGCGCGGCAGGCCGACGCACAGGTCGCCTTCATTGCCCTGCAGCACGCCGAAGCCGCCGATGATGTTGTGCGTCGCCTTGTCGCCCGCGCCATAAGCAGCGTTGTCGATCGTCGAGAAGAGATATTGGCAGTTGATCCACTGCGCGACGATCATCGGGGCGGTCAGGATCGTCTTCAACGCTGACCCGTCCTGGTCCTGCCGCCAGTCGTAGCTATGCAGGAAGGCGCGCCCGTCGAGGTCGACGTCGCTGCTGATCGAGCGCGGGCCGACGATGAAGGCGGCGTTGCGCGACAGGCCCCATTCGGGGCGGACCTCGCCCCAGTGGAGCGCCGCCGTCCGCTGTCCCTCGACGGTGCGGCCGAGGCGCGCGGCGCGCCAGCCGCAGGTCTCATTGGCTGCATCCTCGATGTCCATGCGCAGCAGCTCGAAATCCTCCTGATGCGAAGCCGGGATGTTCCAGATCTCGTAGAACAGGATCTCGTCGGTGCTGGTATTGTGCTGGGCCGCGAGGAAATAGCTGTCGTCGGGGATGATCATGCCATCGGCACGCAGGCGGCTGCGTACCCGCTCGTCGTTCAGGATCGCAGCCAGTGCGCGGGCGTTCGGACCACCCGAGCGTCCCCCGCAGGCGCCGCAATCGAGCGAGCCGACGAAGGCGTTGTTGACCGCGCTGGCGCCATGGCCGACCAGCATCACGATCCGTCCGAGCGCTTCCGGCTTGAGGCCGGTCAGCGCGAACAGGTTGCGCGCATAGTCGCACTTGTTCGCCAGCGTCATCCCGTCGGCAGCCGAGTGATCATGACCATGGTCTTGGTCGTGGCCGGCAGTGCATGGCTTCATCAGCGGATCGAGCGCGTCGCGGCCCGGCGGCACCAGCTTCTGGGCCAGCTTCGGCGCCCAGTTGCGGATCGCCAGCATCGCTGCCGCCAGCGGCCCGGCGGCTTCGGCGGTCGCAAAGCTGGTCACCACGCCCTGCTTGGCCGATCCGGCGAGGCTGTTCAGGCTGGTCGCGCCCCGGATGCGCTCGATCAGGCGGCGTGCCTCCTCTTCGGCGCCGGCGACGGGGCGGGTTTCGACGTCGTGCTGCGGTTCGAGGAGAACCGGCAGCTGTCGCTTGCGCCGGCTGTCGAGCGGCGAACGCAGCGCGATCGGCAGGCCGAAGAAGCCGGCATAGCCCAGCGTCTCATAGTCGCCGCGCCGCTCGATCGCCCGCCGCAACGGTTCCGACCGCACGTCGATGCAGAAGATCATCTGCGCCGCCGGGCGGGCCTTGCCGCCATCATGGCCACGGACGTGCTTGCGCAGGCCGGAAACGACCTGGCTCTCCAACTGCCGCTCGGCAGCGGTCATGAAGAGATAGGCCAGATCGGCGTAGGATAGCCCGGCAATATGCCGCACGATTGCCTTGGCTTCGCCTTCCAGCCGGTCGAGCGTCAGGAAATCGAGCGAGAAGTGGCGCGCGAGGTCGTCGCGCGCGTCGTTCGCGAAAGACGGCGGCGCCTTCGGCAGCGGATCCAGCCGGTCGATCAGGGTCCACAGGCCGAGCAGGTCGGTCAGCGTCGCCGGAGCGCCACGCGACACGTCCGGATCAGCTTTCTCGCTCCGCCAGCGGATATGACCGGCCCAGCCCGGTAGGCGGGTCAGCATGGTGCGCAGCCAGTGCAGCCGTACCTCGGGCTGGTCGGGCTTGTCGAGCAGGGTCAGGCAGATCGCTTCGAGCGGATCGGAGGGCATGCCCTCGATCAGCTCCTCTGCTTCATCCCCAGCGAGTGCCGAGAAATCGGGGTCGTCGAGCGCCAAGTCGAGGATTGCGGCGTAGAGACCCCGCTCGCGCCCAGGCATAGGCATGGCCGCGACACCCTGGTCGAAGAAGGCGGCGCACCATTTGGCGAGGAAGGCCTCGCCCGGTCCGGAACTGCGGGGAGCATCGGCTGCGTCATCGTGGTGCTCCTCGATCTGCAGCAGCCGCGCCGAGAGCAGGTCCAGCGCGGTGATGCCGGGCAGGACCTTGCGGAAGGCCATGTCCGGTCCGCCGAGATGCTCGACTGCGATCTGCATGAGCAGGACGCGATCGACCTTGCCTTGATCGAGCAGGCGGCGCCACTTGGCGAGCGCGAGCCCTGCGCGCGCGCCGAACAATTGTCCTGCCCGGCCGATGGCGTCGGCAAAGGGAAGGTCCTCGAAGCCGGCGAGCGGATTGACCGCGATCGGGCTTTCGAGCGGCCACAGCGGCGCCACGACCTGGGCTGCGATGTTGACGAGGTCCTGAACCTCCCCGGCGGACAGGGTCTTTTGCTTGGGGCGTTCTTTCAGGAGAAGCGACATGGCGGTTTCCTTGAAGAGAGGATGGGGGGTCAGGCGCGGATCGCGCCGGCGTTGAGCAGGCGGACGTAGAGCCAGCGGGGCAGCTGCCGGGCGGCGGCCGAGGGCCGGAACTGCCACAGCAGGGCCAGCGAGAAGAGCAGGGCCAGGAGCAACTGGGCGCTGGCGGGGAGGATCGGCGGCCCGCTGCGCTGGTAGAGGCTTTCAGCAGCGTACAGGCCGAGCATGTGAACCGCGATCAGCATCGTCACCATCGCGCCCGTGCCGACCATCTGAGTGGTGCGGCCGCTGCTCTGCGGAAGAGTCAGGAAGGTGAAGATCGCGGTGGTGAGGGCGAAAGCCATCGGCAGGAAGGCCGGCGCCTGCGGATCGACCACACCGGCGGCGAAGCCTGCGCCGAGCAGGAAGATACTCACTCCCAGCGCAGCGAGGACCGGCGGGCGGACCCGCTCTACCTGCGGCGCGCGGATCGTCATGCCGGTGCCGAGGAACAGCCAGGCCTTGAACAGCCCGTGGGCGACGATGTGCCAGAGCGCGGCGGCATAGGCGCCGAGGCCGCAGGTCAGGATCATGAAGCTCATCTGCGACACGGTCGAGCCGGCCAGCGACCGCTTGATGTCGGGGCGCACGATCATGACGCCAATGCCGTAGAGCGCGCCGACCGCGCCGATCGCAACCAGCGAGAGGCGGACGATAGGGGCCGCTTCGAGGAGTGGAGCGAAACGCAGCAACAGGAAGCCGCCCGCATTGACCATGCCGGCGTGCATCAGGGCGGAGACCGGTGTCGGTGCGGTCATCGACGCCAGCAGCCAGCGCGACAGCGGCGGGATGGCGCAGCGAGCGAGAGCGGCGGTGGCGAGCAGCGCCGCTGCCAGTTCGGCGGAGAAGCTGGGCATTTGCGATACGCGGGAGACGATGTCCGTGATCGAGGCCGTGCCGAAGCGCCAGCTGAGCAAACCGAGGCCCAAGACCAGCGCCGCATCGGTCAGCATGAAGCAGTTTGCAGCGAGTCGCGCCGACTGCCGGGCCGAAGACCAGCCCTGCACATGGCCTATGAGCCGGGCGAGGAAGACGCCGCTAGCGACCCACCCTGCCACGAACACCGCCACATGGTTGGCGGTAAGGAAGGCGGTCGCCGCCATGAGCAGACCCACCATGTTGCCGAAATAGCGCGATGCATCCGATGCGCGCATGTGGCGACGAGAATAGGTAACGATCGACGCGGAGACGAGGAGCACCAAGCCTGCCATGGCAGCCGTCAGGCCGTCGAGCGTGAACAGCGCACCCCCATGGTCGACCACCGTCATGACGGCGAGGAAGAATAGCACGGCGAGAATCAGGAGAGGCTGGGCCGGCGACTGTTTTTCGGCCTTGGCCGAAGCGGGCGTGGAACGCATGGGATGATGCTCCTTTCGCGGCCGATATGAGTTGTGGACGTACATTGGTAAAACGAGTTATTGAAATCCTATTCATTGAGTAATGACATGGATGGCTGCCGATGCTCAGGAATCTCGATCTCGATCTGCTTCGCTGCTTCGTCACGATCGCTGACGCCGGCAGCTTCACCCGCGCCGGAGAGCGGCTGGGACGAACGCAGTCGACCATCAGCCTGCAGGTCAAGCGACTGGAAGACACGCTCGGACGTAGTCTGATCCATCGCACATCACGCTCGCTGCAACTGACTTCCGAGGGGCAGCGGCTGCTGGGGACCGCACGCAAGCTCCTGCTTCTCAACGACAAGGCGGTGGCGGAGATTTTCGAGCCCGACATCGCGGGCGCGGTGCGGCTGGGCGTGCCAGAGGATTTCGCGACGGCTCATCTGCCCACCGTGCTCGCGCAATTCACCGAGGCGCATCCGCTGGTCGAACTCGAGGTTACTTGCGATCTGACGCTCAACCTGCTCGAGCGGTTTCAAAGCGGCGCGTTTGACCTTGTGCTGGTCAAGCGCGAACCGACGCTCGCGACGACAACGGTCGGTGGGATGCGGGTCTGGCGCGAGCCCCTCGTCTGGGTCGCGCGCGACCGGAGCGCGGCGGACGGCAAGGAGACGCTGCCGCTGATCGTGTCGCCGCAACCCTGCGTCTATCGGAAGCGCGCCATCGACGCGCTGGAGGCTGTGGGGCGTCCCTGGCGGATCGCCTATACCTCCACCAGCCTTGCCGGCGCCCAGGCGGCGGTCCGTGCCGGATTAGGCGTCACGGTGTTGCCCCGCGAGATGGTGCCGGACACTCTGCTGCCGGTGGGACCGGAGGCGGGCCTGCCCGCGTTGGCGGACACCGAGATCGCGTTGCTCGAAGCCGCAGGCATCTCGGACACGGCGCACAAACTGAGCCAGCATATCGTGGAGGCGCTGGAGCGAGGCGCCTGACGACGGCTTTGGGTCTCAACCATTCGATTTTCCGATGATTGCCATGAGATCAATTTATTTTTCCATGGTCAGTTTCGTCGCTAGCGGGCAGGCTGGAGGCGTCCATGGATATTGCGGGCCGGACTGCGGTCATCGTCACGATGCACGGCAAGGAACCCGTTATCGAAGCGGGGCTGGCCGGCTTGGGTCTGCGCTTCCTTCCGCCGCCCGTGATAGACACCGATGGCTTCGGCACGTTCAGCGGCGAAATCCCGCGGGCCGGGTCGCAGCGTGACGCGCTGCTGGCCAAGGCCGGTGCAGGATTGGACGCGGTGGCGGGCGCAGACTTCGCGCTTGCCAGCGAAGGCGCCTTTGGCCCCCATCCCGCTTATGGCTTCGTTCCGGGTGGTCGAGAGCTGGTCGTACTTCTGGACAGGTCGAGCGGTCAGCATGTCATCGGCGAGGATCTGACGCTCGACACCAATTTCGCCAGCTGCGACGTACGTTTCTTGAGCGAGGCGCAGGATTTCGCGCAGCGCATCGGTTTTCCGGACCATGGACTGCTGCTGGCCCCACCGGGGGGAGGCGGGCCCTTCCTCAAGGATGTTCGCGATGGCGCAGCGCTCGATTCGACGATAGCTGCGTTGCTGGCGGCCCATGGCGGCGTGCATCTTCGCACCGACATGCGAGCACATCGAAACCCGACCCGCAGGGCCTCGATCGCGCGCGCCGTGGCCGACCTCGCGCTTCGCCTCGACCAGCGCTGCCCCGATTGCGGGTTTCCGGACTGGCGCGGGGTCCTCCGCGCCGGTCGACGCTGTGGCTGGTGCGGCACGGAAACGCAGGACAGAGCGGATCGACTTTACCGGTGCCGGAGCTGTGGGCTCGAACGCGTCGAGCCGTTCGACCCCGGCCGGATGGCCGATCCCGTGCACTGTCCGTCCTGCAACCCCTGAATTGCGACCGCGGCGCGCATTGGGGGTCTATCGCAGGGCGCGGAATTCGCGCATGGATACAGCTTGTTAATGGCCCTGTGCAATGGCCGGCGCGGGTTCGCATGATCATGTCCACGCTTCCAGACGTCGAAACGCTGCGCCTGTGCAGCATGCTCGCTTCCGCAGCGTTCGGGCTGGTTTTTACCATGCTCTGGTGGCGCGAGCGCAGCGCCCTTCATATGCTCTGCTGGGCAGCAAGCTCCTTTCTCTATGCCCTCACCATCATCGGGTTCGGCATCGTGGGGCGAGATGCCTTCGGCTTGACCAGCCTGCTGTTCGGTGGCCTCGCTTCGTCCAACATCCTGGGCGTCAGCGGCATGCGCAGCCTCGAAGGGCGCAGCCCGTTCCAGTGGTGGATGCTCCTGCCGATCGTGGCTGCGCCAAGCCTCCACGGCCTGCCGCGCCTTGCGATCGCGACCGGGCATCTGCCCCTGAACAGCGTCCTGCCCCAGATCGGCGACGCCGTCGGCCTGTCGCTGTCGATGATCCTCGTCGGTTGTGCCTTCCTGTTCGGCCGGACAGCCTATCGCACCGCGGGGCACCGGATCGTCGGTTGCGCCCAGCTAGCCTATGTCCCCGCCTATGCGCTCTCAGCGGCGGGAGAGTTCGGGACATTGCGCGACGTCGAACTGCTCGCGCTGCTCGGCATGCTGTCCGATCAATTGCTGCTGGGCATTTTGAACATGGGCCTGCTTTCGATCCCGATCGAGCGCGCGCAGCGCGATCTGCGACAGGCGGCCCTGCGTGACACGCTCACCGGCGCCTGGAACAGGGCGGGACTGCACGAACAGATGGGACGGCTGATCGAGCCGGGCGCATCGGTGCTCGTAATCGACATCGACCATTTCAAGACGATCAACGACCGGCATGGTCATGCCGCAGGAGACGCCATCCTGGCCCTGATCGGCCGCGAAGCCGCGCTTTTCGCGTTGGAGGATGGCGGAGAGCTCGGTCGGTTGGGCGGAGACGAATTCGCAATCCTGCTGCCGGCCAGCTGCGAGGATGCGCTGGGCTTTGCCGAAGGGCTGCGCGCACGGCTGGCGCGCAAGACGGCGATCGATCACGACTGGAGCGTCAGCATGGGCCTTGCGGCAGTTCAGCCGGGCGAGAGCGATTTCGAAGCAGCGCTCCACCGCGCCGACATTTCGCTGTACCGTGCTAAGGCGCATGGGCGAGGGCGGGTGGCGGCCTGAACCGCCGGCCCGCCCTTTGGTGGCTCAGAAATCTCGACGCCGCTTTTGCGGTCCGCCGGCCATGGGCAGCTTGTCCTCATCGATCAGCGCCCCGGCCTTGATCACCACGACGATCGCCTTGGCATTGTTGATGTCGGCGGTCGGGTCGGCGCTGAGCAGCACCGCGTCTGCAATCTTGCCTGGAGCGATCGAGCCAATCTCGTCCTCCCGGCCCAGATGTCGGGCGCTGTTGAGCGTCGCCATGCGGATGATCTCGCCCGGCTTCACGCCCGCTGCCTGCATAAGCTCCATCTCCCGGTGCACTGCAGGGCCGACCGACTGGTCCGTGCCGATCGCGATCACCCCGCCTGCCGCGTCGATCTTGCGTAGATTTTCCTGCGCTATCGGGGTCATCAGCTTCATCCACCAGGTCCAGCTGCGCTCCTTCCACTCGGCGCGGGTCTTGGACTTGAGCTCGGCGATCTGCTGTTTGCTATAGGAGGCGGCGTAAAGCGGCTGGTCGAGATATTCGGGATGTTCGACAAGCCGGCTATAGCCCTCGCCGATCGTGAGCGTGGTCGCCATCGGGGTCTTCTTGGCGCCCATCAGCTTGACGAAGCCGTCGCTGACCGGGCCCTGGATGACGGGATGCGCCAGACTGTCGACGCCCGCATAGATCGCCTCGATTGCGCGCAACTCGCTCGACGTATGCGCAGTCGTGCGGATGCCGCGCTCGTTATAATATTGGATGATGTTCTGCATCAGGTCGAGCGGCAGCAGCGAGATCATCGGCCGCGAGCCCCAGCCATGTTCTTCGAGCGTGAGCTTGACGATATCGGGCTTCTGCTCGGCGATATGCTTGTCGAGCGCGGGCTTGGCCTGCGGCCAGCTGTCGACCTCGATCGCCATCGCGGCGCCATGGCTGCCCGGATAGGTCACCAGATTGCCGGTCGCGAGGATGCGCGGGGACAGGATCTTGCCGGCGCGCTCCTCGTCACGCAGCGTCAGGATGAAGCGCGCGTCATTGCCCGCATCATAGATGGTGGTGACGCCCGAATAGAGGAAGCTCGCGAGCGCCTGGACGCCCTGGTCGTGCTTCTTCTCGGGGTTATAGGGACCGCCGAGATGAATGTGGACGTCCATCAGCCCCGGGATCATCCAGCGCCCCGTCGCATCGACCCGGCGCCCCTTCAGCTTTGCAGCCGCAACGGTCGGGGTGACCGCGACGAATTTGCCGTCGTCGATGGCGACGCTCATGTCCGGTTGTGGCGTGCCGCCGGTGCCATCGACCAAGGTGACATGGTCGAAGATGATCGCCTCTGCCTGTGCGATGGTCCCCGCGACGAGCATCGAGCCTGCGAGCAGAAAGCCCCGGATAAGCGTCTTCATCGTCACAGCCCCGTCTCCCCGGCCTTGCCGTCCTTCTTGAAAATGATGCCGTCGCGCATGACGAAATCGACCGACAGCACCGCGCGGATATCGGCCAACGGATCGCCGTCGAGCGCGATGATGTCGGCGGCGAGCCCCGGTGCAATGCTGCCCCGATCATTCACGCCCCCGGCCTTGGCGGCGTTGACGGTGCCGGTCTTCAGCGCCTCCATCGGCGTCATGCCCGCTTCGACATATTCGAGCATTTCATAGCCGTTGGTGCCGTGCGGCGCGATGCCGTTGTCGGTGCCGAGCGCGATCGGGACGCCCAGGCGGATCGCCGCGCGCACCATCTTCTTGGGCTGGTCGCCGAGTTGGTAGAGCTTGGCGAGCGAGTTCGGTGCGAGATTCTTGAACGGGCCCTGCCGGACTTTTTCTGGCGTGTCGCCGACCCATGTAATCGGCCAGACGGTGGGGATAAGCCAGGTTCCGTGCTGCTTCATCAGCTTCAGGCTTTCCTCGTCGGCCCACATCGCATGTTCGATCGAGTCGTAACCGGCACGCACCGCCGCATCGATTCCGCTCTTGCCATGGGCATGGGTCGTGACCTTGCGACCCATGGCGTGGCCGGCATCGACGATCGCGCGCAATTCTTCGTCGGTGAACTGCTGCCCGGTGCCAGCATCGGACTCGTCCAGCACGCCGCCTGTCACATGGACTTTGATAACGTCGGCACCATATTTGATCGCATTGCGGACCGCGCGGCGGCAGTCGTCGGCACCGTCGCATACGCCCGGGCGGATCTGTGCCTCCATAAGGTCGCGGCGCAGGCCATGGGCGTCTGCATGGCCGTTGGTCGGGCTGATGCCCTCACCGGCCGCGATGATCTTCGGCCCGGCCACGATCCCGTCGCGAATGGCGTCGCGAAGGGCGAACAGCGAGTCCCCGGGCGACCCCAGGTCGCGCACCGTGGTGAAGCCGGCCATCAGCGTGCGGTAGCCATTGGCATAGGCGTTGATCGCGAAATATTCTGGGCCTTCCTTGAGACGCGTCATCGGGTTGCGCGCCGATCCACCCGAACTGAGATGGACGTGCATGTCCATGAAGCCCGGCAGCACGAAGCGGTTCTTGAGGTCGACCACCGCCGTATCGGCAGGCAGGCCGAGCGCTGCGGCATCGAGATAACCGCTGCGCACAGCCAGGATCTTGCCGTCGCGCGTGACGATGGTTGCCTGTTCCACGACTTTCTCGCCCGGCACGGCAAGCAGCTTTCCGGCATGGAGAATAGTCGGCAGCGCGGCGGGAGCGGTGGGATGCGGCGGCGTACCGGGAACAGGGGTTGTCTCGGCAAGGCCCGGCGCGGCGAGCGCCAAGGTGAGAGCGGCTGCACAGCCGATAAGCTTCTTCATTCCATCCCCCTGTTCGGCGACAGCAAGGAGGCTAACGCGATATTGCCGATAATGAAATATGAAAATGCATATTAAGTGAATGCGGAAGGGGCTGGTCGCCGCGGCCTGTCAGTCGATCCATTCGAAGAACTCGATCGTGTAGCCTTCAGGATCACGGACCTTGAACTCGATCGTCCGTCCGTCGCAGCCGATGTGCAATCCACGACCGGTGCCCGGCAACTGGTGCGCGAACAGACGCTGATGCCATTCCTCCAGCGCGCTCGTCTGAATCGACAGGATCGCGCCCTTGTTGATGCCCGCAATCGGTTGCTGGCTGCCGGCGCCGTCGCCGACCAGAGCGAGATGGCTGCTCGCATGGACGCGGAACAGCGCGAGCCCATCGAGCCGCATGATTTTCTCGAAGCCGATGACCTGCTCGTACCAGGCCTCGGCCGCAGCGAGGTCGGCATAATAGAACATCGTCAGGACGCCATCCACTTTGGGGATGGAAGGCGGCGTGGGGCTGGCCGTCGACATGCGGTCATCTAGCGGCAAGATCGCGCTCAATCATAGATGTCGATGTTGCTTTCGATGCGCCGCAATGTTTCGCGAAACAGATCGAGCGTCTCGGGGGGGAGGCCCTCAAGTGCGATTCGTTCATGCGCATAGGCGGACTGACGGATCGACGTGAAGGTCTCGGCACCCTTCGGAGTCAGCGTGATGTCGATCATGCGCGAATCTTCCGACGATACGCGTCGCTCGACCATGCCGTCCTTTTCCAGCTGGACGACGACACGGCTGACGGTGGGCTGTTCCATCAGCGTCTGTTCGACGATCCCGCTGATGCTCAAGGTGCCGCTCGAATGGAGTACGCTCAGTATCCGCCACTGCGAAAGATTGATGTCGAGCGCGCGCATGCGACCCTGCAGGCGGACGTTCAGTCGATTGGTCACGCGATAGAGCTGGTAAGGCAGATAGCTATCCAGCCAGCGGTCGCCTTTTTCAAGGTCCACCGGCTCGCCCGCCTTGCTCTCCCGATGCTCGTTACTGCTCATATAGGATCGATCCCCATCAGTTGTTCGCATGTAGGAGGCTGGTGCCCGGGGGCGCAACAAAATCTATATGCAAAAGGATATATTTTTGAATATAGAGAAATCAGTCGGTATGGATCAGAAGCGAGGGGCGTATGGCCGAGGCAGATAGCAACCGCATGGGCGGGGAGGTGTGGACCTCCAAGCTAGCCTTCGTCCTTGCCGCCGCCGCAGCAGCGATCGGGCTCGGCAGCCTGTGGCGCTTCCCCTATGTGGCAGGGGCGAACGGTGGCGGCGCCTTCGTAATCCTCTATATCGTCTTCGTATTGCTGATCTGTGTCCCCCTGATGATCGCCGAGATGGCGATGGGGCGCCGGGGGCATGGCAGCGTGATCGGCACGATGGCCCGGCTGGTGAAGGCTGAAGGCGCTTCGTCGTCGTGGCGGGTCATCGGCTGGCTGAGCCTGGCCATCCCCTTCTTCGGACTGAGCTATTACAGCGTCGTCGCGGGGTGGGGCGTCGACTATGCGCGGCTTGCGATCGTCCAGGGTTTCGGCGGGCTCGATGCGGCCGGCTCGCGCGGGGTGTTCGAAGCGGCTATCGGTTCGCCCGGACGCCAGGCCTTCCTGCAGTTCGCGTTCATCGCCGCCGTCGCGGTCGTGGTGGCGCTCGGCGTGCGGCGCGGCATCGAGGTCGTGTCGAAGGTCAAGATGGTCGCGCTGTTCGTCGTCCTGATCGGCCTCGTGGGCTACAATGCCGTGACGATCGGTCTCGGTCCGGCGCTGCGCTTCCTATTCTATCCCGACTTTTCGGCGATGACCGGCACCGGCGTCCTGACCGCGCTCGGGCAGGCGCTTTTTTCCACGGCGATCGGCGTCGGCGTGCTGATGACCTATGCAGCCTATCTGCCGCGCGGCGTCTCGCTGCCGCAGTCGGCGATGATCGTCTCGGGATCGGTGATCTTCATCGCTATGATGGCGGGGCTCGCCATCTTTCCGGCGGTCCTCTTCTACGGCCTCGCGCCCACCGAGGGGCCCAATCTGATCTTCGTCACTCTGCCGGTCGCCTTCGGCGGCATGCCCGGCGGTCGGCTGGTCAGCATCGCCTTCTTCTGCCTGATCGCGCTCGGCGCGTTCACGACTGCTGTCGGCATGCTCGAGCCGGTCGTCGCCTGGCTGATGGAACGGACGGGATGGAAGCGGGCCCCCGTGGCGCTGGGCACGGCGCTTGCCATCTATGCCGTCGGGCTGCCCTCGTTGCTGTCCTTCAACCTGCTCAAGGACGTTCATCCGCTCGATTTCCTGCCGCCTTTTGCCGGCAAGACCTTCTTCGAGATTCTCGATTTCGGCATTGCCGATCTTATGCTGCCGCTCAACGCGCTTCTGATCGCGCTCTTCGCCGGCTGGGCGATCCGCCGGACGATGACGCCCGAAGTGACCGATCTCAAATCGGGCGGGTTCCGGCTGTGGCATATCCTGCTCGCCTTCGTTTCGCCTGCTGCGATCATCGGTCTGATGATCCACATTCTCGCCTGATCCTATTCGTATTGTCGGAGTTGCCCTCGTGTCTCTTCTTCCCGATCTGAAAGCCGTCCGGGCCCAGTTCGCGTCCCTGCCCGAGCTCGCTTATTTCAGCAGCGGATCCTACGGCCTGCTCGCCGACAGTGTGCGTGAGGCCTTCAACCGCTACCTCGACGATCGGGTGGCTAAAGGGGCGGACTGGGGTGGCTGGGTCGACCGCCTGGAGGTGGTCCGGGAGCAGATGGCGCGGATCTTCGCGGTCGACTCCGACGAGATCGCCATCACCGGCTCGGCTTCGGCGGGCATCAATGCGGTTGCGAGCGCGCTCGACTTCAGCCGCGGGCGCAACCGGATCGTCCTGTCCAACTTCGAGTTTCCGACGGGCGCGCAGATCTGGCACGCGCAGGAGCAGGCAGGGGCCGAGGTGGTGCATGTGCCCGAAACCGGGCAGGGCATCGTCGATATCGAGGGGTTCCGTGCCGCGATCGACGAGCGCACCGCGATCGTGGCGCTCTCGCACATCTGCTACCGCCATGGCGGCCGGCTTCCCGACGCGGACATCCGCGAAATCTGCCGCATCGCGCACGAGGCAGGTGCGATCGTTCTGCTCGACTGTTACCAGTCGGTGGGATCGCAACCGATCGACCTGCGGGATCTCGGCGTCGATCTCGCCGTCGGCGGCATGCTCAAATATTTGCTCGGAACCGCGGGCATCGGCTTTCTCTATGTCCGCCGCGAGTTGATCGAGACGCTGTCACCCCGCAACAGCGGCTGGTTCGCGCAGGTCGATCCGGGGGCGATGGACATCTTCGCGAACCGTCCAAGCCCCACGGCCCGCCGTTTCGAAGCGGGTACCCCGCCGGTGCCGAGCCTCTATGGCGCGCAGGCTGGTCTCGACATCGTCCTGGGCATCGGTCTCGATGCGATCGGTGGGCATGTTCGCAGCATCACGCGCCATGCGATGACCCGGCTGGCGGCCGAGCAGATCGCGATCTTTACGCCCGACGACGACGAGCGGCGCGGGCCGTTGCTGGCGCTACCGTCGCGCGACGACGTCGCGCTGGTCGCCGCGTTGGCCGAAGACAAGGTGATCACTTCGTGCCGCGACGGGAAGATCCGCGCGGGCTTCCACTTCTACAATGATGAAGAGGATGTAGAGCGGTTGGTAGCGGCCCTGGCCAAGCGGCGCGCGCTGCTCGGCTGAACCCGTTGCAGGATATCGGAGGGGGGCGCTCGCTTCCCTCCGCCGCCTTAGTAGTTCACGCCCGGATTGTCGCCGGGATGGATGATGCCGACGACGTCCATGCCTTCGGGTGCGGTGCACTCGAGCGAATGGAGATGCTTGCGCGGGAAGAAGATCACGTCGCCCGCACCGACCCGCGCGGCACTATTCTCGTTCCAGATGATGCCGTGGCCCGACATGATGATCAGCGCCTCCTCATAAAGGTGGCGGTGCATCTCGGCGCGTGAGGTCGGGATATGGCCGATGAACTGGGCCGCAGTCGTCGAGCCGATGCGCTTGTCCACCAGCATCTGAAACCAGCGCGGCCCCATCGCCGTCCGGTTCGCCTCGTCGATCGCGACCACGCGGTCCGGCCACGCATCGTCGAAATGCGCTGGCAGCGCCGAGAGCGTGTCGAGTTCTTCGACCGCAGGGCAGGCAGAGATGTAGGCGATCACCGGCATCGTCGCGGTCAGGCGGAACGCTTCCCCTGTGCGGACATAGACCCCGCAGGGCGATTGCAGGGCAAAGGAGCGATTGCCGATCTCGATTGTCCCTTGGCCGGTCGTCACCCACAATATGGCGTCGGTGCCGCCAGCCTGAAGCACGGGGGACATACCGTCGCGCAGCGACAGGTGGAATTGCGACTGATGTTCTGCGCCGGTCGATGGGGCGACCAGCTTGCGCAGGCGGTAGCGTTCTTCCCTTGCGCCGCCGGGCGAGATGACGAAGCAGCGTCCGTCCACCCGGGCGATGCCGTCGGCGTCGGGCTCGACGATCTCCGGGCGCGGTGCGTCGGCATCCGCCCCAGCATCCTTGTAGCCGCCGGGAAGGTTGCTGTGCGCACCGTCACAAAAGGGTGGCGTGGCCGTGTGCTTGCAGCCGCAGAACAGCACTTCCTCGCCATCATGCTGGGCAGTGTAGCGGACGGGTTCCAGCCCCGTCCCCTCGTGCGAGCGGCCGTCGCAATAGGGCTGGCGCTTCGATCGGCCGCACGAACACCAGAGATAGGTCCGGCCGGCTGTGAGTTCCTTATAATAGGGCTTCCGGCTCGCGATCAGCGGGCAGGTCGTGGCGCAATCATGCTCGGTCATGTCGTGTCTCGAAGGGGGAGAGGAGGATCCTCCTCTCCCCGCGGGTCTATCAGAAGGCCTTCGATATCTCGAAGCCGATCGTGCGCGGGCGGTTGGTGATCTTCGTGGTGGGCACGAAGGCCGCCGCCGCCAGGAACACGTCGCCCTGTACGTCGAACACATTGTTCAGGAACAGCGCGAAGCCGAGCCCGTCGTCGCGATTGTCGGCGCCGATGCGCAGGTTCACGATGCTGAAGGCATCCTGTTGGCGATAGGTGCTCGCGGTCGGGCGAAGCTCGGTGCCGGACTTGCCCTTGTAGCTGTATTCGCCGCGCAGCCAGCCGTTCCAGCCGTCGACCGGCAGGTCCATATTGTACTGGCCCGAGAAAGTGGCGGTGAGCGCCGGGATGCGCGGGATCTTGTCGCCCTTGCGGCCCGCTGCGGCGATGCTGTTGCTGATCTGGTCTTCGGTCAGTTCGCGTTTCGGCAGCCAGTTCAGGCCGGCGAGCAGTTCGAGCCCGTCCATCGGCCGGGTCTGCACCTCGAGTTCGAGGCCCTGAATGCGCGCCGCACCGGCATTGCCGATGAAGGCGAAGGAATTGGTGGGGTCACGGCCCGATACCTGGATGTTGTTCCAGTCGATCTGGTAGACCGCTGCGTTGAACACGAGGCGGCGGTTGAACCAGGTGGATTTGAAGCCGAGCTCGTAATTCCACAGCGAATCCGACTCGTAGCCATCGGGGATGACGACGGCCGCCGACTGGTTGGTGCCGCCGAGGCGGAAGCCCTTCGACGCCAGCGCATAAACCGAAACGGCTTCGCTCGGCTTGAACGAGATCTGCGCCTTCGGGATATACTGGTCTTCGGTGAAGCGGCGCTGATAGGGCGCGGGCAGGGTGCTGCCGAAAGTCGGAAACTGGAACAGGGTCGATCCGAAGTCGCTCTGCTTTGCTTCGAACCAGCGCAGGCCGCCCATGATTTCCAGGCTTTCGGTGATGTCGAAGGTCGCTTCGCCGAAGACCGCTTTTTCCTTGATGCCGCGCGTATTCACGCGGGCAAAGGCACAGGGGTTGCATCCGGCGATGCCGGCGCCCACCGCGGTCGAGAAACCGGTCGGCGGTGTGCTGGCGACGATGACGTCGCCATTTGCATCGACCAGCGGTGAGAAGCTGCGGAAGTTCGACTGGCGATCGCGATAGAACACCCCGGCGACCCACTGAAACGGGCCGTCCCCGGTCGAGTTCAGTCGTGCCTCGAACGTCTTCTGGTTGAGGTCTTGTGTCTGGTCGGTCAACTGCGGAATCAGATCGGAGCGCGTGCAGGGCTGCCCGTTCGGGCAGATCTCGCCGGCTGGGCCTACGCCCAGCGACCAGACGAAATTGTCGCGGTAGAATTGGAGCTTGCGCTTGTAGATCGATCCCGTGACGGTCAGCGAAGCGAAGCCTAGATCGCCGGTACCGCTCAGCGAGTAGATCTGCTGGCGGTCGGGGCGCGGCGACTTGACGTAGCTACCCGAATTATACTGGCCGGTCTGGAAATAGGCGAAGCGGGGGACGCGGTCGTTCCAGCCCGGATCGCTGCTGTCACCACGCTCCCGGAAGCTGTCGAAGGGGCTATACTCGCTGGCGCCCTTGGTGTTGCGTCGCTGATACCAGGCCATCGCGTCGATCTCGATGCCGGGGGCAGGTTCCCAGCGGAGGATGCCGCGCACGCCCGAGGTCGCGTCGGAGTTGATGTCCTTTAGGCCGAGCCGGACATTGTCGACATAGCCGGGGGTGCGATCATAGTAGCCGACGACGCGAATGCCGAGCGTGTCCTCAACGATCGGCATGTTGATCATGCCGTAGATGTTGGCGCCCTCGTCGCCGCCGGAAACCATGTTCGCGCCGGCCCGGACGGAGCCTTCGACGGCGTTCAGCTTCGGCTTGTTGGTGATGAAGCGGACCGCACCGGTCTGCGAATTGGCGCCAAAGGTCGTGCTCTGCGGGCCCTTCAGCACCTCGATGCGTGACATGTCATAGACCTGCAGATCGCCGATCTGCGAGCCGCTGTCACCGCTCGAGCTCTGGATGCCGGGGACGGGCACTTCGTCATAATAGACTGCGACCTGCTCCTGGCCCGCCGACTGGATGCCGCGCAGCGTGTAGCGCTTGAGGCCGGGGCCCTGGTCGGTGAAGGTCAGGCCGGGAACGGTGTATGCGAAGCTCTCGAAATTGGTGACGCCGCGGCGTTCCAACTCGGCCGATCCGATCGCGGTGATCGATGCCGGAATGTCCTGCAGCCGCTCCTCGCCGCGCTTTCGGGCCGTGACCACGATATCGGAGCTGAGCGTGTCAGCGGCCGGCGCGCCCTGTGCCCAGGCCGGCATGGCCGTGGTCGCGATCGCAAACAGCGACGCGGTGGATATCAAAATCCCGATCTTCCCGTTCATTCCAACCCCCTTCGTTGCAGGATGTTTCGAGCCAAGCTCCCGTCAAACTCATATTCGTTTTCATATATGTATGTTTGATTTAAGCTTGAAGCAAGCGGAATGCGCCAATGCCCGCAGGGCGAATTGCGCGGGGGCCACCGGTTGAAGAAAATGGCGGCCCTGCTAGAGCGCTGGGCGTTCGCCTCGCCCCGAAAAAACTGGAGTCCCCCGCCGTGGAAGAGACGCTTCGTCGCGCCGCCCTCGACTATCATCGCTATCCCCAGCCGGGAAAGATGCGGATCGAGCCGACCAAGCGGATGGTGAACCAGCGTGACCTGGCGCTCGCCTATTCACCCGGCGTGGCGGCGCCGTGCGAAGAAATCGCGGCGGATCCGGACAAGGCGCTCGATTACACCGCGCGGGGCAATCTCGTCGCCGTTATCTCCAACGGAACGGCCGTGCTTGGCCTGGGAGCGATCGGCGCGCTCGCGTCGAAGCCGGTGATGGAGGGCAAGGCGGTCCTCTTCAAGAAATTCGCCGACATCGACGTGTTCGACATCGAGGTCGACACCACCGATCCCGAACGCTTCGTCGAGGCGGTTGCGCTGCTCGAGCCGACCTTCGGTGGCATCAACCTCGAGGACATCCGCGCCCCTGAATGTTTCGAGATCGAGGCCGCGCTCAAGAAGCGGATGAATATCCCGGTCTTCCACGACGACCAGCATGGCACCGCGATCGTCGTGGCCGCTGCCGTCCGCAACGCGCTGGTTCTGCAGAACATTAGCCTGGCGGAAGCAAAGCTGGTGACGTCGGGCGCGGGCGCCGCAGCACTGGCTTGCGTCGATCTGCTGGTTTCGATGGGCCTGCCGGTCGACAATGTCACGTTGACCGACAAGGATGGCGTGGTCCATGCCGGACGCGAGGGCATGGCGCCGAACATGGCGCGCTATGCCCGGCATACCGATGCGCGGACGCTGCCGGAAGTGCTGCCAGGCGCGAATGTGTTCCTTGGCCTGTCGGCGCCGGGCGTATTGAAGCCCGAATGGCTGCCGCTGTTGTCGGAGCGGCCGCTGATCTTCGCGCTGGCCAATCCCGAGCCCGAAATCCTGCCCGAGATCGCGCGCGCGGCGCGCCCCGACGCGATCGTTGCGACCGGCCGGTCGGACTATCCGAACCAGGTCAACAACGTCCTGTGCTTCCCCTATATCTTCAGGGGGGCGCTGGACGTCGGGGCGACGACGATCAACGAGGCGATGAAGGTCGCGGCCGCAGAAGCGATTGCGGCGCTTGCCCGTCTTCCGGCCCATGAGAGCGTGGCGCAGGCCTATGGCGGCAGCAAGCTGAGCTTCGGGCCGGACTATATCATCCCGACGCCGTTCGATCCGCGTCTGATCGGTGAGATCGCACCCGCCGTCGCTCAGGCTGCGATCGCGTCGGGCGTGGCGCGCCGCCCGATCGACATCGAGACCTATCGCCGCTCTCTCCAGCAACATAGTGCACGCTCGGGCCAGATGATGATGCCCGTTTTCGAGGCGGCGCGCGGCACCCGAGCGCGCATGGCCTATGGCGAGGGAGAGGACGAGCGAGTCCTGCGCGCGGTCCAGGATGCGCTGGACGAGGGACTCGTTCAGCCGGTCATCGTCGCGCGTCGCCGCATCCTCGCTGAGAAGCTGCCGCAGCTCGGTCTCCGCTTCGAACTCGATCGCGATGTCGAGGTCGTGGACCCGGAGACCGATCACGATCGGTTGGGCGCGCTGGTCGAAGCCTATCGCGCTCTCGCGGCCCGGCGGGGCGTACCGTCGGCGGAAATCATCCGGCATGTCCACCGCCGCCCGACCGTTACCGCTTCCATGCTGTTGCGCACCGGACAGGTCGACGCCGCGCTCGTCGGCGGCAATTCCGAATATTGGGGACAGGTCGAGCATGTGCTGCGGACGATCGATCGCTCGCCAGATGCCCAGCGCGTTTATGCCCTGTCGGGTCTGATCCTCGACGCGGGTGTCCTGTTCCTGACCGACACGCACATGGTGCCCGATCCGACGCCTGCGCAGGTCGCCGAGATGACGATCCTCGCGGAGCGCGCCGTGCGGCGCTTCGGCATCGAGCCCAAGGTGGCGATGCTGTCGCACTCCAATTTCGGCGCATCGCACAGCCCCAGCGCGCGCAAGATGCGTGAGGCATTCAAGCTGGTGAAGGCGATCGCGCCCGACGTGGCCGTCGATGGCGAGATGCATGCCGATGCGGCGCTGTCCCAGCCGCTCCGCGAACGCCTGATTCCTGATTCGCGCTTCGAGGGATCGGCCAATCTGCTCGTCATGCCGAACCTCGACGCCGCCAACATCACGCTGACGGCGCTCGCGGCCTCCTCTCGATCACCCACGGTCGGGCCGATGCTGATGGGCCTTGCCCAGCCGATCCACGTCCTGACCCCCGGGGTCACCTCGCGCGGTATATTGAACCTCACCGCCATCGCCGCTGCCGAGGTCGTGCAGCGGCGATAGGCGCGGATATCGGGGTCAGGCGACCCGTTCGAGCGGGCGGGAGAGCTTGCCCGCCTGGCGCAGCGTGTCGGCTATCGCGGCGAGCCCTTCGGCGTCGACGTCGCGCAGGGGAAGGCGAACGCCGCCCAGTGGTTGGCCGAGCAGTCGGAAACCCGCCTTGAGCGCCGCCGGGCCGGAACCGAAGCGCCCCACCAGATCGGGCGTGTACCACTGGTCGAGGATCAGCCGGTCCTTGGCCCCGCAGGCGCGCGCGGCATCGAGATCGCCGCGCCAGAGGTAGTTATAGAAATCGGGCTGGTCGCGTCCGAGCACGCCGCCGGCGCCCATCGTGCCGTCGCCGTCATGCGCATGCAGCAGCGTCAAGCCATGTTCGTCCATCGAAAAGCCGAACACGCGCACTGTATCGCGCAGCGCGAAGAAGGTCTTCACGAACTGATCGAGGCGGCCGGTCGACTGTTTGATCGCGACGACAGCGTCGAGTGCGGCGAGGCGGCCGAGCAGGTCGGGCGTCATGTCGATGCCTGTTCCGGGCGGCCAGTTATAGACGCAGATTGGCAAGACGTTCGCGTCCGACACCATCCGGTAGAAATCGACGATCTCGCTGTCGGATGGACGAATATAGGGCGGGGGGGTGAGCAGGATGCCGTCGAAGCCGCATGCCTTTGCGTGGCGGGCCAGATCGATGCTCTCGCCCGGCGTGTAGCTGGTGCAACCCGCGATCAGCGGGAGGCGGCCCTTCATCTGGTCGCCGACGAGTCGGAACAGGTCGCGGCGCTCGGCAGGAGACAGGCTGGTCCACTCGCCCGTGGTGCCGCCGATAACGAGGCCGTGCATGCCTTCCGCCGCGAGCCACTCCAGATGGGAGCCGAGCCGTGCCGGGTCGAGGGCCCCATCATCTGCGAAGGGCGTCAGCATCGCCGGAATATAGCCGCGCCAGTCAACTCTCGAACGCTTGTCCATGGTCGTCCTTGTCTCTGCCCCCTGCCGTTCCGAAATGCGCCGGTCGATCTCCGGCTTCAATCGCGCGTCGCGATAACATCGTTGCGTCTTGCGGAAGGCTTGGCCGTCAGTCGGTAAGGGCGGCACTCACGAAATCGATACGCCCGATCAATTCCCCGCGCAGTTCGGCCCAGTCGCCAACGCCGCGATGTGACCGCACAATGGGCGACGGCACAAGCGGCGCCATGGCGGAGATCGTTGCAGCGATGGCAACGGCATCGGCGGTGGCTGCTGGCATAGGGGTTTTACATAGAGGCAGGGCGGGAGGGCGCGCGCTAGTGTCGCTCGTCAAAGCGGCGTGGAGCGCCGCGAAACGCGATGGTGGAACGTTACGGTAATATGTTATTCACCCAACGCCTCTAGTCGGGGTGAGGATCAAGAAAGGGAACAGCCTCATGACCATCCGTACGATCAAGAAGGTCGCAGCTTTTGCCTGCGTCGTAGCCGCCGCAGGTCTGGCTGGCTGCGCCTCCGTGCCGAAGCCCGGCAAGGTTGCCAGCGAGACCCCGCCGCGCCTCGTCGCCAAGGCGGACCAGACCCTTGCATGGGACAATCCCTCGGCCTTCGGCCCGGTTCCCGCGGCCGAAGCAGCACGCGGCGCCTCGGTCTGCGGCAGCCTCGACAATGACAAGACCAAGTTCAAGGCGACCGGCTATCATGCGGGCGCGCTCGATGCCTATGGCAATCCGTTCCCGGGTGGCGGCTTCTACTGCGTAGCCAAGTAAGGCCAGCGCCTGACTTAGAAAAGGGCCCGGCGCGCAAGTGCCCGGGCCCTTTCTTTATCTGGTTTCGAATATCCTGAGGCGGTCGACACGCCCCCTAAGCTTAGCCCAGCAGCAGATAGACGCTCCCCGTTACGACCAGCGAAAGCGCACTGCACGTGCACAGCAGGCCGAAACCGCATTGGCAGAAGCTGTGATGTATTCTCTCCATCGCACCTCTCCTTGAGGTCCCGCCCGCTTCTTCTCGAACGGTGCAGGAGACAGGAAGTTACAATAGCACGACGGGGCTTAACGAAAAATATTCAATCTTCGTCGATGCAGCGCAGCAATTTGCGTATCGTTGCGTGGAAGCTGGCCTGTTCTTCCGGCCCAAGGCCCAGCAATATTCGTTTCGACAGCGCCTGCCGGATCGGTTCGGTGACTGCGACCGCGGCTTCTCCGTCCGCCGTGATGCTGATGCGTTTTGCCCGGCGGTCGGCCGGGTCGGGCGTCCGCAGGATCATACCTTCCCGTTCGAGCCCGTCGAGCGCTTCGGTTACCGTGCGAGGGGCAATGCCGAAGCGTTCCGCGATGTCGGTCGCCCGGACGGTGCCGCCTTCCTTCTGAATGAGGATCAACATCTTGGTCCGCGCGAGCGAAGCGCCGCGCTCGACCATTGAGCGGTCGAAACTGCGCTTCAGGCTGCCGTAGAGCCGCCCGAGATCGGTGAGAAGATCTTCTTCGTCGGATTTCATGAGGGCCCTCAATAAATGGTGTTGCGCTGTTTTGCAACTGCGAGCATAGGCGTGACGATCGAAAGCATCCGAGTCCCGACATGAGCGAAACGACCGAAGCGCCACCCTCCGATTCGCCTGAGTCCGCCGACCCCGCGAAGGCCGCTCGCCGCAAACTGATCCTGCGCCGCGTACTGCTGATCGGCGGAGTTCTGTTCGTGCTCGTGGGGGCGATCTGGGGCGTGCGCCACTTCATCTATGGGCGCTACCAGCAGTCGACCGACGATGCCTTCATCCAGTCCGATGCGATCACCGTGTCGCCCAAGGTGTCCGGCTATGTCGACCGCGTCTTCGTGACCGACAATCAGGATGTGAAGGCAGGGCAGCCGCTCGTTCAGATCGACCCGCGCGACTACAGCGCGCAGGCGGCGCAGGCGCGTGCCCAGATCGATGTCGCGTTGGCGAGCGCGGCAGGCGTCGATGCGCAGATCGAGGAGCAGTTCGCTGCGGTCGATCAGGCGCGGGCACAGCTCCTGTCCGCCCGTGCAGAAGCCGAACTGGCGGCCCGCGAGGTCGTCCGCTACCGCCCGCTTGCGGCGAGCGGTGCCGAGACGCGCGAGCGCCTCGCCCAGCTCGAAGCGCAGGCGGTCCAGGCGCGGGCCAAGGCCGACGCGGCCCAGGCTTCGCTGACCGCCTCCGAGCGGCGTGTGGCGACGTTGCGGGCACAGCGCCAGCAGGCCCGCGCGCAGGGCGAGGCCGCCCGGGCCCAGCTCTCGGCGGCGCGGACTGACGTCGAAGCAACCATCCTGCGCGCGCCGGTCGACGGCCGCATCGGCAACAAGGGTGTGCGCCAGGGCCAGTTCGTGCAGGCATCGACCCGGCTGATGTCGCTGGTGCCGGCCAAGAGCCTCTATGTGGTAGCCAATTTCAAAGAAACCCAGCTGGGCCTGATGCGTCCGGGCCAGCCGGTGACGGTCGAAGTCGATGCCCTCGATGGCGTCGAGCTCCACGGCGTGATCGAGAGCATCGCGCCAGGAACCGGCGCGCAATTTTCCGTGCTGCCGCCGCAAAATGCGACAGGCAACTTCACCAAGATCGTCCAGCGCATCCCCGTGCGCATCGCGATCAACGCGGGCCCCGAGACGCGGGCACTGCTCATTCCCGGGATGTCGGTCGAGGCGACCGTCGACACGCGGTCGGCCAAGGATGCGATCGACGCTATCCGTGACGAGCAGGAACGCCGGAACGAGCGCGCCCGGCGATGAGCGCCGCCGTGGCGGAGAGAGCAGCGGCACCGCCTGAGCGCGCCGATGTCAGCGCCTGGCTGGCTGTTGCGGCGGGCAGCCTCGGCGCATTGATGGCGACGCTCGACATTTCGATCGTCAACTCCTCCTTGCCTACCATTCAGGGCGAGATCGGGGCGACCGGAACGGAGGGGACGTGGATCGCGACCGCCTATCTGGTAGCCGAGATCATCATCATCCCGCTGTCTGCCTGGCTCGAGCGTCTCTTTGGGCTGCGTACTTTCCTGCTGATCGCGGTCACCCTGTTCACGGCATTCTCGATCGTATGCGGGATCTCGACCAACCTCACGATGATGATCATCGGGCGGGTGGGGCAGGGCTTTACCGGCGGCGCGCTGGTCCCGACCGCAATGACGATCATCGCCACGCGGCTGCCGCGCTCGCAGCAGCCTATCGGCAATGCGATGTTCGGTGTCACCGCGATCATCGGCCCGCTGCTCGGCCCGCTGGTCGGTGGCTGGCTGACCGAGAATGTCAGCTGGCACTATGCCTTCTTCCTGAACATCCCGGTCGGCATATTGCTTGTGGTCCTGCTGCTCACGACCATGGCGCATCGGCCGCCCGACTGGGAGGAGCTGTGGGGGGGAGACTGGAGCGGAATCGTCGGCATGGCGCTTGGTCTCGGCGGGCTGACGATCGTGCTGGAGGAGGGACAGCGCGAGCAATGGTTTCAGAGCAGCACGATCGTGCAGATGAGCATCGTCACCGCGATCGGCTTCGGGCTTCTCCTCGCGGGTCAGGTCTTCGCGAAGCGGCCGGTGATCAAACTCAGTCTGCTTCTGGATCGGCAATTCGGGGCGGTGGCGCTGATGGGGCTCGTGATCGGCATGATGATCTACGGCACTTCCTATGTGATCCCGCAATTTCTCGCCGCGATTGCCGGCTACAACGCGCTTCAATCGGGCAAGATCGTCCTCCTGTCCGGCATTCCCAGCATGTTGCTGATGCCCTTCACGCCGCTGCTGATGCGCTATCTCGACATCCGCATCGCAGTCGCGATCGGGCTCGCGATCATGGCGGCGAGCTGCATGGTCGACACAGTGCTGACGTCGCAGTCCGTCGGGCATGATTTCGTGGAGTCCCAGCTGTTGCGCGGCATCGGCGTGATCATGGGCTTCCTGTTTCTGAACCAGGCTGCGATCGCCTCGGTGCCGGCGCGCGACGCCGGGGATGCGGCGGGTCTGTTTAATGCCGTGCGCAATCTCGGGGGGTCGCTGGCGCTGGCTGGGATCGCGACCATCCAGGACCAGCGCAACTGGTTCCACAGCCGCCGTCTCGAAGAAACGATGAGCGCCAATTCGGACACGGTGCAGGCCTATGTCGCGGGGCTGTCGCAGACTTTTGGCGGGCAGGAGGCGGGGCTGAGGACGCTCGCCGGCACGATCCAACGCGAGGCCCTGGTGATGACGTTCAACGATATCTTCTGGATGCTCGGGTGCGGAATCATCGCCGTCATTCCGCTCGTCCTGTTTCTACGTCCACTGCCGCACGGCCGGCCGGTCGTGATGCATTGAGGTGATGGCGATGCGTATCCTGCTACTTATTTTCCCCCTCGCTTCGCTGGGGGCCTGTACGATGGGGCCTGATTATACCGGTCCCGCAACGGCCCGCGCGCCTCAGCCGCCAGCGAGCTTCGTGCGCGCGTCGCCGGGGGCGCGCTCCGACGAGCCGGCGGTGGCAGCCTGGTGGATGGCACTCGGCGATCCGGTGCTGAACGAACTGCAGCAACGGGCGCTGGCGGCCAATCCCAATGTCGCGATCGCGCAGGCGAGCCTTCGCCAGGCCCGTTCCGCGCTTCGGCTGGAAAAAGCCAATTCGGCACCCAATGCCAATCTTCAGGCGATCTATGCGCATGCCAGCCTGCCGGGTGTGGACCTCGGAACTTCGGACGAGAGCAGCGGCGGCAGCGGCCAGGGTGGCAGCGGATCAGGCAGCGAGGCGCTGAACTTTTACAATCTCGGTTTCGATGCGAGCTGGGAGGTCGATCTCTGGGGCGGCCGGCGGCGGAGCGTCGAAGCTGCGCGCGCGCAACTCGAGGCGGCGGAAGCGAGCGTGGCCGACGCGCAAGTCAGCCTCACGGCCGAAGTCGGGCAGGCCTATGCCAATTTCCGCGATCGGCAGCAGCGTATCCGACTGGCGCAGGAGGCGGTAGCGCGGCAGGGCGACCTCGTTGCCCTGGTGCGTCAGCGCCGCGAACGGGGCGCAGCATCGGACCTCGATGTCGAGCAACAGGCCGACCAGCTTGAACAGCTCGAAGCGGCGTTACTGCCGTTGCAGGCCGAGCGCGACGCCTATCTCAACGCGCTGGCGGTGCTCGCCGGTGAGGTGCCGGGCAGCCTCGACAAGCTTCTTGCCACGCCTTCCGCCATTCCCCTTCCACCGGCTGGGGCGTCGATCGGCGATCCGGCCGCCTTGCTGCGGCGTCGGCCCGACGTCCGTGCTGCGGAACGGCAATATGCGGCGGCGACCGCCAAGATCGGCGTCGCCGAAGCGGCGCGCTTTCCCAGTGTCAGCTTCGCCGGCGTACTCGGCATAGGCGGGACCGAGCCCGGGGACGTGGTCGACATCGACAAGCTCGCGACCATCGCCTTGCCGCGCCTGTCGTGGAACATCCTGGATTTCGGCCGCAACGCGGCGCGGGTCGAACAGGCCAAGGGCGGGCAGGACGAGGCCGCAGCGCGCTATCGCGGCGCTGTGCTGAAAGCTCTGCAGGACAGCGAGGATGCGCTTTCCCGCTACGGTGCCCGGTTGCAGGCTTCGGCAAGCGTGCGACGCTCGCTCGCGTCGGCCCGACGCGTCGAAGCGCTGTCGCGCCAACGCTTCGACGCCGGGACGGGCACGAAGATCCAGCTCCTCCAGGCCGAGCGGACCCGCCTGTCCGCGGAACAATCACTGTCGCAGGCCGATGCCGCGCTCGCGGCCGACTATGCCGGGCTCCAGAAGGCGCTGGGACTCGGCTGGCGCTGAGCGCGCCACAAAGCTGCGTCAGGCTTCAGCAGACGAGCTCGCTTCCGGCCGTCGGGTCAGAATGACCTTCCCTTGTCGCGAACGGGTAAGAGGCGGGTGATCGTCCTGCGTTCCTCGATGCGGCGGCGCCCCTATATCCTTCGGCCATTGAGTGCCTTGACGATCTGAACACGAGCCATGCCGTGTCATCCTGACCGTCAACGCGATCGATGTCGCGGCCACGGCACATTACATAACCTATGATAATGAAAAGAAAAATCTTGGAAGACGATGAACTGCGACAAATCTCGCTGGTTCAGGTTGGGGGTGGGCTTAGAAGAGGAGATGTAGGATGCCTGCAAAATCCGCTGCTCAGCAAAAGGCCGCTGGTGCCGCTTTGTCCGCCAAACGTGGCGATACGCCCAAGAGCAAGCTCAAAGGTGCGTCGAAGTCGATGGAGGAGTCGATGAGCGAGAAAGAACTCGAGAAAATGGCGTCGACGAAGAGGAAGGGAAAGCCCGAGCATAAGGGCTGAGCGGGGGCGGCCGGCTGTGGGCCATTATGCGATTATGGCTCCGCCGCTGGCGGGGCATGTAAATCCGCTTGTGGCCATGGGGGAAACGCTTGTCGATCGGGGCCACCGCGTCAGTTTTCTCCTGCCCCATGATGCCGGCTATCTTCTGCAAAGCGCGCGTATCGACCATCTGCCTTTGCGTGCTGACGCTGGTGATGGCCATGATCGCCTGATCAAATCCTTCGGCACGCCGGGAGGGCTGCTGGCGCGCCGCCGCCCAATCGCGACGGTAGTGGCTTGGGCCGAGCGAGCCTGTACTGAGGCGCCGGCGCTGCTGCGTGATACCCGGGCCACGATGCTCATCGCCGACCAGATGGACGCGGCAGCGCCCCTGGTTGCTCGGCTGGCTGGAATCCCCCGCGTGACCGTAGCAGCCGCGCTGCCGACGGACCGCGAGGCGGGCGTTCCGCCCATTCATCTGGGATGGGATTATGATCCGTCCCCGTTCGGGCGGTGGCGCAACCGCGGCGGCTATCGCGTCGTGGACTGGCTGATGCGGCCAGTCAGCGCGGTGGTGGACCGGCAGGCTGCTGCGCATGGGTTCGATGCTGGACATCATGTCGAAGATTTGTCGCCGACCCTCTGCCAGGCTGTCCCGTCGATCGATTTTCCGCGGGAGCGCTTTTTGCCGCAGCGTCACTATCTCGGCCCTCTTCGCCGGGATGAGCGGGAGGATGTGTCCTGTCGCCCTGTCGACCAGGCCCCGCTGATTTTCTGTTCCTTCGGCAGCATGCAGGGTAACCGACCCGACCTCTTCCTGCGCATCGCCAGGGCCTGCGCGCGGAACCAGGCGCACCTCGTCATCGCGCACGGGGGGCTTCTCGCACAGGAAGCAGAACAGTCGCTCTCGGGCTTGGCCGAAGTGCACGCCTTCGTTCCCCAGCGCAGGATATTGAGGCATGCTGCGCTCACCATAACCCATGGCGGTTTCAACACGGTGCTCGACGCGCTCAGCTTCGGCGTGCCACTGCTCGCCCTGCCCATGGCGTTCGAGCAGCACGCCACGGCCGCGCGCATCCGTTATCGGCAACTGGGCATCACCTTACCCCCGCATGCCTCCATGGCACGTCTGACCCGCGCGATCGGCGCGCTACTCAGTGACCAGCGCTACAGGCGCAATGCCGCGATCGTCGAAAAGGAAATAGCTGGTGCGGGCGGCGTCGTCCGGGCGGCCGACATAGTGGAGCAAGAGGAACACGGCTTCCACCTCATTCAGAAATAAAATGTAACAAAGTGGAACGTGTTGGGTAACGCATTGTTTATGCGGAAAGCTCGCGGGAGCCACCCATGTCGCACGAACGCCCCCTTTACCGATATATCACGCTCGTCCTCGGCGCACTGATCGCGCTGATCGGATTAGTTCTCATCATTGGCGGCGCCTGGTTGGGCCTGCTCGGCGGCTCGCTCTATTATCTGCTGACCGGGATCGCGATGACGGTGAGCGGCGTCCTGCTCGCTCGCAGGCGAGCGGTGGGCGGGTGGCTCTATGTTGGCATATTTCTCGCCACCCTGGTCTGGGCCCTGGCGGAAGTGGGGACAAATGGATGGGCGCTGGTGCCGCGCGTGGTGGCGCCGCTCGTGCTCCTGGACGCCGTGCTTCTGGTGATGCCGGACCTCTATCCGAAACCCTTTCGCCGTCGCTGGGCTGTTGGAGCTGGCATCGGCGTCGTCTTACTCTGCGCGCTGGCGGCTGTGCTGTTCGGGCAGATCAACGCTCCTCGCCCGGATCGGCCGTTGCCGTCGCTCGCTTTCGCCGGAACCGATAGTGCGCCTCTCCAGGCGGGTGCCGACTGGCCGGCCTATGGTGGCAGCTACAGCGCACGGCGTTTCTCTCCGCTCGGACAGATCACGCCTGCCAATGTCGGCGGCTTGAAGCGTGTGTGGCTGACCCACACCGGCGACCTGCCATCTCCGCGTGCGCGGAACACTTACGGGGCAGAGAACACTCCGCTGAAGATCGGCGATATGCTTTACGCCTGCACGCCGAAGAACATCGTTCTCGCCCTTGATCCCTCCACGGGGCGGGAGCGCTGGCGGTTCGATCCGAAGGTTCCCGACAACGCCATCCCCTACACGGCGGCGTGCCGGGGTGTCAGCTATTATGTGGTGCCGGACGCCGCGGCCGAAGCACCCTGCTCGCGCCGCATCATATTCGGCACGCTCGATGCGCGTCTGTTTGCGATCGACGCGCGGCGGGGCACCCGCTGCACAGACTTCGGCCGCAATGGCGAGGTCGATACCAAGGTCGGCATGGGCAACACGCCCCCGGGCTATGTCTCGATCAACTCGCCACCCACGATCGTCCGCGGCGTCGTGGTGACCGGTCACCAGGTGCTCGACGGGCAGGATCGCTGGGCGCCATCAGGCGTCATCCGCGGCTTCGATGCCCGCACCGGTCGTCTGCGCTGGGCATGGGACATGATGCATCCGGACTGGAACGGCTATCCACCCGAAGGACAGTCCTGGTCGCGCGGCACGCCCAACATGTGGACGATCGCAAGCGGCGACGAAGCGCTGGGCTTGGTCTATCTGCCGATGGGCAATGCTGCTGCCGACTATTATTCGAGCCTGAGACGGTCGCAGGAGCGGCGCTTCGCGACGTCGCTCGTTGCCCTTGATGTGGTGACCGGCAAGCCGCGCTGGCATTTTCAGGCGGTCAGAAACGATGTCTGGGACTATGATTTCGGCGCCCAGGCGACCCTTGTCGATTGGAAGGGCGTGCCGGCGCTGGTGCTGCCGTCGAAGCAGGGCGACATCTATGTCCTCGATCGCCGCACCGGCCGTGCGCTCACCCCGGTCGGAGAATTGCGCGTCCCACAAGGCGGCGTGGAGCCGCAAGAGCGGGCAGCGACGCAGCGCGTCTCGCTATGGCATAATCTGCGCAAGCCGGCGCTGACCGAGCGCGATATGTGGGGCATGTCGCCGATCGACCAGATGATCTGCCGCATCCAGTTCCGCCGCGCCGCCTACAAGGGCTTCTATACCCCGCCGGAAAGCGAGCGTCGGTCGATCGAATATCCGGGCTATAATGGCGGGACCGATTGGGGTGGTATCGCTGTCGATCCCCGGCGCGGCGTCATTGTCGCTAATTATAACGACATGCCGAATTACGTCCGGCTGGTGCCGCGTGCCGAAGCGAACAAGAAGGGCTGGGCACCCCGCGATCAGGCGCGCGGGCGCATCGGCGGAGCGGAAGGCGCGGGCGACCCGCAGGCGCACACGCCCTATGCGATCGACGTCAACGCCGGCTGGCGGCTTCCGTTCACCGGCATGCTGTGCAAGCAGCCGCCTTATGGCGGAATCCGCGCGATCGACATGGCCACTGGCAAGACGATCTGGGATCGGCCTTTCGGCCAAGCACGGACCAACGGTCCGTTCGGCATCCCGTCGATGCTGCCGCTGGACATCGGAACCCCGAACAACGGCGGGGCCGTGGTAACTGCCAGCGGGCTGATCTTCATCGCCGCGTCGACCGACAATCTGATCCGCGCGATCGATCTGCGCACCGGCAAGATGTTGTGGAGCGACGTGCTGCCTGCCGGCGGGCAGGCGACGCCGATGACCTATATGTCGGGCGGCCGGCAATATCTGGTGATCTATGCCGGCGGCCACCATTTCATGGAAACTCCCGTGGGCGACGAAGTGGTCGCCTACGCGCTGCCCTGACCGGATCCATTGTCCAACTATTGACGAAAAGGGGCGGGCGAGGAACATCCTCGCCCGCCCAGGACCCGCAGGCTGGGAGGAACAATGGCAGCTGCGAGGAGAGGGGCGGCGTCGGGCTATTGCCCCGACAGCCGGATCAGCACAGGTCTCGCTCGATCAGGGAATGACGAGGCGCTGTCTCCGATCGGAATCGGACATATGAGTCACGGGCGATCTCAATGCGGTTGGACGAACGCCGTTATCCGCCTTGCCGCGTTTGAACTCCACGGGTCCGCGCCGCTTTCGGCATAGTAAAAATCATATGCAGCTGCGCTGCCGGTAGGGCTGCCAAAGCCCGATCCGGCTCGGCGGCCTCAAACATATGCAAATCATATGCCGGGGCTTCTGCCCGCGTCTCGAATTCCTATGGCGCGTGGGCCTAATGAGTCGATCCTGGCTTCAACCCTTTCAGGAGACGGCGATGGAAGATCTGCCGTGGATCGCCCTTTTACTCACCTTGCTCGCGGCGACGCTGGTGCATGTTCGGCTTTGTGACAAGGCATGAGGAGCGCGGCATGACTATCGATCTCTGGCTCGCCGCGATCACCGCGGGCGGGCTTCTTGCTTATCTGGTGGCCGTGCTCGTCCGGCCCGAACGCTTCTGATCGGAGAGTGGCATGACTCCCCAGGGCTGGACTCTTATCCTCCTTTTTATCGCTGTGCTGATCGCGCTGACCAAGCCGATTGGACTGTGGCTGTTCGCGCTCTATGAAGGCCGCCGCACGCCTCTTCACGCCGTGCTCGCCCCCGTCGAGCGCGGCTTCTACGCGCTTGCCGGAATCGATCCGTCGGCCGAGCAGAGCTGGCGCCGCTATGCGGTTCACATGCTGATCTTCAATCTGACGCTGCTCGTCTTCACCTACGCGGTTTTGCGCCTTCAGGGCGTGCTGCCCCTGAATCCGCTGGGCTATCCGGCGCTCAGCGGCCACCTCGCCTTCAACACGGCGGTCAGCTTCACCACCAACACCAACTGGCAAAGCTATGGCGGGGAATCCACTCTGTCGAACTTCAGCCAGATGGTCGGCCTGACCATTCACAACTTCCTCTCGGCAGCGACCGGTATCGCGCTCGCCTTCGCCTTCTTTCGCGGCTTTGCCCGGCGGGATGCAAAGAGCATCGGCAATTTCTGGGCCGACGTCACCCGCGTGACGCTTTATCTGCTGCTGCCGATCTCTCTTTTCTATGCGCTCTTCCTCGTAGCCAGCGGTGTGCCGCAGACGCTCGCGGGTTCGGTCGACATCGTGACACTCGAAGGCGCGAAACAGACCCTCGCGCTCGGGCCGGTCGCATCGCAGGAAGCGATCAAGCTGCTGGGCACCAATGGCGGCGGCTTTTTCAACACCAACTCGGCGCATCCGTTCGAGAATCCGACCGCGCTTACCAATCTGGCGCAGATGCTCTCGATCTTCCTGATCGGTTTCGGGCTGACCTGGACCTTCGGCAAGGCGGTCGGCAATACGCGCCAGGGCTGGGCGATATTGACCGCGATGATCCTGCTGTTCCTCGCCGGTGTGACGGTCGTCTACTGGCAGGAGGCGGCGGGCAATCCGATCCTGCACGCGATGGGCGTTTCGGGCGGAAACATGGAGGGCAAGGAAGTCCGTTTTGGCACGGCCGCCTCGGCGCTATTTGCCGTCGTGACGACCGCCGCCTCCTGCGGTGCGGTCAATGCGATGCATGACAGCTTCACCCCCCTGGGTGGGCTGATCCCTCTGCTCAACATCCAGCTGGGCGAGGTCGTGATCGGCGGTGTCGGTGCAGGCATCTACGGCTTCCTGCTCTTCGCCATCCTCGCCGTCTTCGTCGCCGGGCTCATGGTCGGCCGCACGCCCGAATATGTCGGCAAGAAGATCGAAGGCCGCGAGGTCAAGCTCGCGGTGCTGGCGATCGCGGTGCTACCGCTGATCATCCTCGGTTTCACGGCGATAAGTTCGGTTCTGCCGCAGGGTCTGGCGGGCCCGCTCAACAAGGGACCGCATGGCTTTTCCGAGATCCTCTATGCCTTCACCAGCGCCGTGGGGAACAACGGCTCGGCCTTTGCCGGGCTGACCGCCAACACGCCTTATTACGATGCCATGCTGGGTATCGCCATGTGGGTCGGCCGCTTCTTCGTGATCGTCCCGATGCTGGCGATCGCCGGTTCGCTGGCGGCCAAGACGTACACGCCCGAAACCGCCGGTTCCTTTCCGACGACGGGCCCGCTGTGGATTGGGCTGCTCGTCGGCATCGTGCTGATCGTCGGCGGCCTCACCTTCCTGCCGAGCCTCGCGCTCGGGCCCATCGCCGATCATCTCGCGATGATCCACGGCCAATTTTTCTGATCGGACCTCCGATGAGCAAATCCGCAACACAATCGATGTTCACGCCTGAGCTTCTAGGCCCGGCGGTGGGCGATTCCTTCCGCAAGCTGGATCCGCGGGCGCTGATCCGCAATCCGGTCATGTTCACGACGGCGGTCGTGGCGCTGCTGCTCACCGTCCTGCTGGCGGTCGGCGATGACGGGCTGGCGCTGGGCTTCAAGCTCCAGCTGGTCGTCTGGCTATGGCTCACGGTGCTGTTCGGCACCTTTGCCGAGGCGCTGGCCGAGGGGCGGGGAAAGGCGCAGGCGGCCTCGCTGCGCGCCACCAAGGCCGAACTGACGGCCATCCGGGAGGATGGCAGTCGGGTCGCGGCGAGCCAGCTTCGCGCCGGCGACATCGTCCTCGTGACCACGGGCGAGCTGATCCCCGCCGACGGCGAGGTGATTTCCGGCGTGGCGTCGGTCAACGAGGCGGCGATCACCGGTGAAAGCGCGCCGGTGATCCGCGAGGCAGGCGGCGACCGTTCCGCCGTGACCGCCGGCACGCGGGTGATCTCGGACGAGATCCGCGTGCGCGTCACCGCCGAGCCGGGGCAGGGCTTTCTCGACCGCATGATCGCGCTGGTCGAGGGCGCGGAGCGCCAGAAGACGCCGAATGAGATCGCGCTGACGATCCTGCTGGTCGGCCTCACGATCATCTTCCTGATCGCCGTCGCGACCATCCCTACCTTTGCGCGCTATGTCGGGGGCAGTATTCCCGTCGCCATTCTCGCGGCCCTGCTGATCACACTTATCCCAACAACGATCGCGGCGCTGCTCTCCGCGATCGGCATTGCGGGCATGGACCGCCTCGTCCGTTTCAACGTCCTTGCCAAATCGGGCCGTGCGGTCGAAGCAGCCGGCGACGTCGACACGTTGCTGCTCGACAAGACCGGTACGATTACCGTCGGCGACCGGCAGGCGACCGAGTTCAAACCCGTTACCGGTGTCAGCGTCGGCGAACTGGCCGAAGCGGCGCTGCTGGCGAGCCTTGCCGACGAAACCCCGGAAGGGCGCTCGATCGTCGTCCTGGCGCGCGAAGCCTTCGGGGTGGAGACGGCGGCACTGCCGGCCGATGCCGAGGTTATCCCCTTCACCGCCCAGACTCGCATTTCGGGCATCAGGACGGGCGGATCGACGATCCAGAAGGGGGCCGTGGACTCGGTGCTCCGGGCCAATCCCGGCGCGGGCGAAACGGCCGAGGCGCAGCAGCTTCGGCGCGCCACCGACGAGATCGCCCGCGCGGGCGGCACGCCGCTCGCCGTGGCGCGCGATGGCCGGCTGCTGGGCGCGATCTTCCTGAAGGACATCGTCAAGGCCGGCATACGCGAGCGTTTCGGCGAGCTGCGCCAGATGGGCATCCGCACCGTCATGATCACCGGCGACAATCCGCTGACCGCTGCCGCGATCGCGGCGGAAGCCGGGGTCGACGATTTCCTTGCCCAGGCGACGCCCGAGGACAAGCTCGAGCTGATCCGGAAGGAGCAGGCTGGCGGCAAGCTCGTCGCGATGTGCGGCGACGGCACCAATGACGCGCCCGCGCTGGCGCAGGCGGACGTCGGCTTGGCGATGAACACGGGCACCCAGGCCGCGCGCGAGGCGGGGAACATGGTCGATCTCGACAGCGACCCGACCAAACTGATCGAGGTGGTCGGGCTGGGCAAGCAGTTGCTGATGACCCGGGGCGCGTTGACGACCTTCTCGGTCGCCAATGACGTCGCCAAATATTTCGCCATCATCCCGGCGATGTTCGTGGTGCTCTATCCCGATCTGGGCGTGCTCAACGTGATGGGCCTGGCCACGCCCCAGTCGGCGATCCTGTCGGCGATCATCTTCAATGCGCTCATCATTCCGCTGCTGGTCCCGCTGGCCCTCAAGGGCGTCGCCTACCGCCCGATGGGGGCGGGGCCTCTGCTGGCACGCAACCTGGCCATCTATGGCCTCGGCGGACTGATCGCGCCATTCATCGGCATCAAGCTGATCGACGTCGCCGTCAACGGCCTCGGCCTCGCTTAGGAGCATCCTCCCATGGGCAATGATCTTTCGTCCTCGCTGCGTCCCGCGATCGTCATGACGATCCTGTTCGCGGTCCTTCTTTGTGCCGCCTATCCGCTCGCCGTGCTTGGCCTGGGACAGGCCCTGTTCCCCGCACAGGCCAATGGCAGCCTGATCACGGATAAGGGCCGGGTGCTCGGCTCCACCGTCGTCGGCCAGGCTTTCACCAGCGACCGCTATTTCCAGTCTCGCCCTTCGGCGGCCGGCAAGGGCTATGACAGCCTGGCCTCGTCAGGCTCCAACTATGGCCCGACCAGCCAGACTCTCGTCGACCGCGTGAAGAGCGATATCGCTAAGGCGCGTGGCGCCGGGGTCAGCGGTGCCATTCCGGCGGATCTGGTCACCGCTTCGGGCTCGGGCCTCGATCCCGACCTGTCACCGGCAGCGGCCTTGGCGCAGGTGCCGCGCATCGCTGCCGAGCGTGGCCTGCCGCTTGCACGGGTACGGGCGCTGGTCGAACGGTCAATCGAACAGCCGCTCCTCGGCTTTCTCGGCGAACCGCGCGTGAACCTCCTCGCGCTCAATCGACAGCTCGATCAAATTGCGCCAGCGTCGGTGCGGTGAACGACGGCAACGATCGACCGAGTCCCGAAGCCTTCCTGCGCGCGGCCGCGCAGGAAGGTCGCGGCCGTCTGAAGGTCTTCCTCGGTGCCGCGCCGGGGGTCGGCAAGACCTATGAAATGCTCAGCGAGGGCATGCAGCGGCGAAAGGCAGGCGTCGACGTCGTCATCGGTGTCGTCGAGACGCACGGCCGCACCGAGACCGAGGCGCTGACCCGGGGACATGAAATCCTGCCCCGTATCGATGTCGACCATCAGGGGCGCACCCTGTCCGAGATGGACATAGACGGCATTCTCGAGCGCCACCCCTCGCTTGTTCTCGTCGACGAGCTTGCGCACAGCAACGCGCCGGGCTCGCGCCACCCCAAGCGCTATCAGGATGTCGAGGAGCTGCTGGCGGCGGGTATCGACGTCTATTCTACGATCAATGTCCAGCATCTCGAAAGCCTGAACGACGTCGTCGCCTCCTTTACCAAGGTGCGCGTTCGCGAGACCGTACCCGACCGCATCCTCGAGACCGCCGAGATCGAAGTCGTCGATATTCCGCCCGACGAACTGATCGAGCGGCTGCGCGAGGGGAAGGTTTATATTCCCGACGAAGCCAGTAGGGCGCTCAACCATTTCTTCTCCAAGTCCAACCTCTCTGCCCTGCGCGAGCTGGCGTTGCGCCGCGCGGCCCAGGCGGTGGACGCGCAGATGCTCGATTATGTGCGGGCGCATGCGCTGGCCGGCAGCTTCGCAGCCGGAGAGAGAGTAATCGTCGCGGTTGGCGAGCAGCAGAGTGCGCTGTCGCTGGTGCGCGCGGCGAAGCGGCTGGCGGATGCGCTGAGCGCGCCCTGGACCGCGCTGCATGTAGAAACGCCGCGATCGGCCCGGCTCGGCGAGGGCGAACGCAAGCGCCTGAATGAGGCCATGGCGCTGGCCGCGCAGCTGGGTGGCGCGACCGCCACGATCCCTGCGGCGCGGGTCGTCGAAGGGCTCATATCCTATGCCCGCGAGGCGCGCGCGACGCAGATCGTCATCGGCAAATCGGCCCGCCCCTGGTGGTTCGAAATGCGCCATGGATCGGTCGTCGACCGGCTCGTCCGGGGCCTGACCGGCGTGGCGATCCATGTCCTGCCAGGCGATGCACATGACGCGACGCCGCGCCAGCGGACCCCATCCAAGGGGAGGTGGGGACATCCGCGCGACTATCTTCTCTCGCTCGCCGTGGTGGGGCTCGTCACGGTGGCGGGGCTTGCCCTGGGCAGCACGCTGGACATCACCAACATCGCGCTTCTCTATCTGCTTCCGGTGATGGTGGCCGCCAGTCTGTACGGGCTGCGGGGAGGCGTGTTCGCGGGTCTTGCCTCGTCGCTGGCCTATAACTTCTTCTTCCTTCCCCCCACAGGGACGCTGACCGTCAGCAACCCCGAAAATGTGGTGACGATCGTCGTCTTCCTTGGGGTCGCATTGGTAACGAGCCAGTTCGCCGCACGGATAAAGTCGCAGGCCGACCTCGCCGCGTCCAGCGCGCGGCTCAACGCGGCCCTCGCTGGTTTCTCGCGCCAACTGACGACGATCGGCAATGACGAGGAACTGATGCAGGCGATCTGCGCCGAACTGGCACGGCTGTTCGACGCCCGTGTCTGCGTCCTCACCACGTCGAGCGATGGCCCGGCGCTGCGGGCCGCCTGGCCACCGGAGGACCGGCTGGACACGATGGAGCGTGCCGCCGCCCAATGGGCGATGGACAAGGGCACCACGACCGGGCGCGGATCGGACACGCTGACCGGGTCCGACTGGATGTTCCATCCGCTCAAGACGCCGCGTGGCGTGGTGGGGGTCGTCGGGCTGACGCGTGACGACGGGGCGACGCCGGTGCCCCCTGACACGAGCGCCTTGCTGCTCAGCCTGACCGATCAGTCGGCGCTGGTGATCGAACGCATGCAGCTTGAGAATGTCATGCGCGATCTCGCCCGTCTCCAAGAGACCGACCGGCTCCGTGCGGCGCTGCTGTCGTCGGTCAGCCATGACCTGAAGACCCCGCTGACAGCAATCCTCGCCGCCGCCGACATGCTGCGTGCGGAGCGATCCTCGCCTCTGGTCGACAGCGTCGAGGCGGAGGCGCAGCGGCTCCACCGCTTCGTCACCAACCTGCTCGACATGGCGCGGGTGGAGGCCGGGGTGATGCGGCTCCATCTCGAGGCGGTCGACCTGACCGATGCGATCGCCAGCGCTGTTCACGATACGCGTGCCGCGCTGTTCGGCCACGAGATCGACCTGGACGTCGCCCCGGGTCTGCCGCTGGTGCGGGTCGACCCGCAGCTCTTTCACCATGTTCTGATCAACCTGTTCGACAATGCCGGGCGTTATGCCGATCCCGACAGTCCGATCCGGGTCGCGGCCCAGCGTCGTCCGGGTGAGCTCCTCCTCTCGGTCATGGACCGAGGGCCGGGCTTGCCGGTCGGGCAGGAGGGGGACGTCTTCCAGACTTTCCGGCGCTTCGAAGGGTCCGATCGTGCCAAGGGCGGCAGTGGATTGGGGCTGGCCATCGTCAAGGCTTTCGTGGAGGCGATGGGGCTGCAGGTGAGGGCCGCGAACCGCACCGACGTCTCTGGTGCGCGCTTCGACATCTTCTTCCCCGAAGAGGCGCTCGTCCGCGAGATCGATCAGGAGAATGTCACGTGAACCGCGTCAAAGTGCTTGTCGTCGATGACGAGCCCCATATTCGCCGCCTGCTGCGGACGACATTGGAACGCACAGACTACGATGTGAGCGAAGCCGCCACTGCACGCGAGGCGCTCGACCGGCTGGGCAAGGTTCAGCCGGACCTCGTGCTTCTCGACCTGGGACTCCCCGACCGGGACGGCTTGGAACTGGTTCCGTTGATCCGGGGTCAGTCGACGGCGACCCTGCTCGTGATATCGGCGCGCGATGCGACCGACCAGAAGGTCGCCGCGCTCGACCTCGGGGCGGACGATTATGTGACCAAGCCCTTCGATACCGAGGAACTGCTTGCGCGCATGCGGGCCGCTTTCCGCAATCGCAAGAGCGCGGGCGGCGCACAGCTCAAGGTCGTCGTGGGAACGCTGGAAATCGACCTGCTCAACCGCGTTATCCGCCGCGATGGCGAGGAACTGCATCTGACGCCCAAGGAGTTCGGCGTGCTCGCCGAACTTGCGCGTTTTCCGGGGCGCGTCATCACGCATGACCACCTCCTCAAGAGCGTCTGGCCGAACGAATATGAGCGGCACGTCGAATATCTCCGCGTCGTCATCCGCAACCTGCGCCAGAAGATCGAGGCGGACATGAGCCGGCCGCGCATCATCGTCAACGAACTGGGCGTGGGGTATCGCCTGCTCGGAGCGGACGGGTAGGCAGCAGCCGCTATCCGTCAGAGCCGAGGCCGCCACCGATCGGCGATCTCGACCGGTTCGCTGATGGAATAGCCGAGCAGCAGCAGGCCGATGCCCAGGCTGGCGCTCAGAAAGGCGAACATCGCGATCGCATATTGTCCGGGCGTTCCCTCGCTCCGCGGGACCGCCTCGATGATGGCATGAAGCAGGCGGAGGGCGTGAACCGCCAGCGACAGGAGCAGGCATCCACATGCGCGAATGGCGATGTCCTTCGCCCAGCGGTGACATCGGGAGAACCAGATGCGCGGCGCCGACCGCCCAGGGGCGTTGCCCTTCGCTTCGCTCTGTGACGGGACGGCCTCGTGCTGAAGGATCATGCTGCACCTCAGCCCGTCCAGCTAAAGTGCCGCGCATAGGATTTCGAGACGCGCTCGCGCCTGCGCGAATATGATTTCCATAATGCGGGGGGTGAGCAGCTCGACAGCGCGCGGCGACGCCGCGAGCATGCCGACATGATCGTATTCGGCTGAACGATGCGCTCTTGTCGCTATGACTGTGAGAATGCGAGTCAGAACGGCGAAGGCGCAACTCTCCCGGTAGGAGAATTACACCTTGGTTTTTAAGGATTTGAAATGGCTCCCCGGGCCTGATTCGAACAGGCGGCCGTCCGATTAACAGTCGGATGCTCTACCGCTGAGCTACCGGGGATCATTTCCGCTTCAAGCGAGGCGCGCCTATAGCAGCGGGTCGTTCGAGCTTGCAAGCCCCAAATCCCCAATCGTTCGACGGACAGGAAATTAATTTCCAAACTTCTGAAAAATCAGGATTTTCAGACTGCGAACTGTTCCATCGTTATGCGGTCGTCGAGCGCATGTTCGGGGTCGAATAACAGCGTCAGCGGGCTGGTCTTGTCGATGGCGACCCGGACGAGCGATACGTCGCGCACTTCGCGCTGGTCGGCGACGGCGCTCACCGGGCGCTTCACGGCATCGAGTACGCGGAAGGAGATCGAGTTCTTGTCGGGCAGGATAGCCCCGCGCCAGCGCCGCGGGCGGAAGGGGCTGATCGGGGTCAGCGCCAGCAGCGACGATTCCAGCGGCAGGATCGGACCCTGCGCCGACAGATTATAGGCGGTCGAGCCTGCGGGCGTCGACACCAGCACGCCATCGCACACCAACTCGGGCAGGACGACGCGGCCTTCGACCTGCACCTCGATCTTCGCCGTCTCGCGCGTTTCGCGCAGCAGCGAAACTTCGTTGATCGCGGGGATCGACAGGCGCTGCCCCTCGACCGTTTCGACATCCATCCGCAGCGGCAGGACGGTCATCGCCTTGGCCTGCATCAGCCGCAGCTCGAGCAATTCGGGCTTCCAGTCGTTCATCAGGAACCCGACCGTGCCGAGGTTCATCCCGAACACCGGCAGGACGCGATGGCGGTCTAGCATCGCATGGAGCGTGCGCAGCATGTAGCCGTCGCCACCCAGCGCCACGATGAGATCGGCCTGCTCGACCGGATGCCATTCGTACATCCGGCGCAATTGTGTCGCGGCCTCCTGCGCGGCAGGAGTCGGCGAGGCCACGAGGGCCATCTTCTTTTCGGTCATCCCCCGGTAACGCTCATATGTCTGTCGACGGCAGGTATCGCCCCCCGCTGGTCTATAGCGAAATTGTGACGCTGCGGCTTGCGGTGCATGGCAAGGTCGAGCAGCCGGTCGAGCTCCTGCGCATCCCCCGCGCGCAAGGCGCTGCGCAGGTCGAGCCGGCTGTCATGCCCCAGGCACATGTAAATCTGTCCGGTCGCGGTCACCCTGACACGATTGCAGCCATCGCAGAAATTATTGGTGAGCGGCGTGATCAGCCCCAGCCGCGCGTCCAACTCCTCGATGCGGAAATAACGCGCCGGCCCGCCCGTGCGATAGTCGAGCGGGCTGAGCGTGTAGCGGTTCTCCAGCGCGGCGCGGACGCCGTCGAGAGGGAGATAACGATCGGTCCGATCCTCGTCGATCTCGCCCAGCGGCATCGTCTCGATCAGGGTCAGGTCGTGGCCGCCGGCCGCGCACCAGCGCAGCATAGGTTCGATATCCTGCTCGTTGAAATCCCTTAGCGCGACCATGTTGATCTTGATTGCGATACCCTCGTCGCGCGCCGCCTGTATCCCGTCGAGCACGTCGTCCAGCGTGCCGCCGCGGGTGATGAAGGCGAAGCGTTCTGGGTCGAGCGTGTCGATGCTGACGTTGATCCGGCGCACGCCAGCGGCCGCCAGCGCAGCGGCGTGGCGGCGAAGCTGGCTGCCATTGGTGGTGATGGTCAGCTCTTCCAGGCCGTCGCCGATCCGGCGCCCGATCATCCGAACCAGATCGACCACGTCGCGGCGGACCAACGGCTCGCCCCCGGTCAGGCGGATCTTGCGGATGCCGCGCGCGATGAAGGCATCGGCGAGTGCGGCCAGTTCCTCCAGCGTCAATATCTCCCGCTTCGGCAGGAACTGCATCTTTTCCGACATGCAGTAGCGGCAGCGGAAATCGCAGCGGTCGGTGACCGACAGACGCAGATAGGAGATGCGTCGGCCGAATGCGTCCAGCAGCGTGCCTTCTGCCCCGGAGCCCTGTTTTTCGGTCGGCGTCATGCACCTATGGTAACAGCCTAGACCTTGGTAGCAAAGGAAGCCTTGAATTAATGCGCTACCGGGTTGTTTTTCCCATGCTTTGCGATTGGCCTAGGCGGTTCGATACGATAACAGTCGAGCAATGAACAGGAATGTAGGCGGAGCAGCAGCGGCCGAACGCAGCGCCGCGCAGGCGCGGCTGCCGCTATTCCTGTTGTCGTTTCGAAACCGTGACGAACTCGCGACGCTGGCTGAAAGCGCTGGTCGCTCGGTCATTGCCGCCCGGCGTGCCGACTCGGCCGAGCGTCGCTTCATCGCTTCGGGTGCCTCGATCGCGCTGGTCGATGCGCGCGGCGCC
>Ga0233425_10001921_pt1 | contig 43611 bp, 48 predicted proteins | sample Watercolumn_Towu_2_FD_181712 | JGI IMG/M metagenome (GOLD analysis project Ga0233425, IMG submission 181712) | Freshwater microbial communities from Lake Towuti, South Sulawesi, Indonesia - Watercolumn_Towuti2014_140_MG | ecosystem: Environmental > Aquatic > Freshwater > Lake | place...
CCCCGACCTTCAGCTTCGGAATCTCGGCGACCAGCCGCTCGCGCAGCTCGTCGGCGGTCTTCTGCCCGACCGGCACGACCACCGGCAGGGCCATGCAGCGCTCGCCGGCCGAGCCGTAGGCGGCGCCGGTCAGATCCTTGATCACCTGGTCCATGTCGGCGTCGGGCAGGACGATGCCGTGGTTCTTGGCCCCGCCCATGGCCTGAACCCGCTTCCCGTGCTCGGCGCCCATCCGGTAGACGTAGTGGGCGATGTCGGACGAGCCGACGAAGCTGACGGCGTGGATCAGCGGATGGGTCAGGATGGCGTCGACCGCCGCCTTGTCGCCGTGGACGACGTTGAGCACCCCGGGGGGCGCGCCGGCCTCCAGCATCAGCTCGGCCAGACGCACCGGCACCGACGGGTCGCGCTCCGACGGCTTGAGGATGAAGGTGTTGCCCACGGCGATGGCCACGCCGAACATCCACATCGGGATCATGGCCGGGAAGTTGAACGGGGTGATGCCCGCCACCACGCCCAGCGGCTGGCGCATGGAGTAGACGTCGATGCCCGGGCCCGCCCCCTGGGTGTACTCGCCCTTCAGCGCATGGGGGATGCCGCAGGCGAACTCGATCACCTCCAGCCCGCGCTGGATGTCGCCCTTCGAGTCGGCGATGACCTTGCCGTGCTCCGAGCTGAGCAGCTCGGCCAGCTCGTTCATGTTGGCCTCGACCAGGCGCTTGAACTCGAACATCACCCGGGCGCGGCGCTGCGGGTTGGTCGAGGACCAGCCCTCGAAGGCGGCCTGGGCCGCCTGCACCGCCCGGTCGACCTCCCCGGCCGTGGCCAGTTGCACCCGGGCCTGGACGTCGCCGGTGTTGGGGTTGAACACGTCGCCGAAGCGGCCCGAGGCGCCGGTGAAGGCCGCGCCGTCGATGAAGTGGTTGATGTCGCGCATGTGCGGAGCGTTTCCCTGACTGGAGGCTTGTTCTTGTGGGGCGCGGTTTAGACCCTGGGGCGCGGCGGCGCCAGCGTCAGACGGCCGCCTCGAACAGGGCGTCGCGCGCGACGTCCGCCTGCAGCATCGGGAAGAAGTGCGTGCCGCCGGCGACGATCTCGACCGAGACGTGCGGCAGGCCGCGCGGCGCCACGGGGACGTGGCAGGTCGAGCCCTCGACGGCCTTCAGGATACGCACGGGGCCCCGGAATTCGCGCAGCGCCCGCCACGGGTCGTGGGCCTGGGCGGCGTAGTTGGAGGCCTCCCACTCCGGCGGGCAGGACAGGGCGAAGCCGGCCGCCGTCTCGGTCAGCCCGTCCGTCAGGTAATCGATCAGAAGGGTCTCCGGCCAGCCGCGGAACGCGCCCCGGTCGCGGTAGGCGGCGAGGGCCTGTTCGCGGCTGTCGAAGACCGCCCGCCGCCGCAGCGCCGACTTCACCAGCGGAATGCGGCGCGCCATCCGGTCGAACAGCGGCAGGCGGAGCAGGCCCTGGCTCCAGCGGGTCCAGATGACCGGATCCAGCAGCACCAGGCGCGAAACCTTCTCCGGCCGGGCGGCGGCGGCGAGCAGGGCCGCCGTGCCGCCCATGGAATGGCCGGCCAGCACCACCGGCGGGCCGTCGATCACGTCGAGCAGGGCGACGAGGTCGTCGCGGTGGTCGGCCCAGCCGCGCCGGCCCTGCGGCTCCGCCGGCAGGGCGCTGGCGCCGTGGCCGCGCAGGTCCGGCGCCCAGACCCTGAGGGCGCCGGACAGGGGCGCGAGCAGGGTGCGATAGGTCATGGCGTTGAAGCCGTTGGCGTGGACGAAGACCAGGTCGACGGGCCGGGCGGCGTCGCCGAAGTCGAGCACGGCCATCTCGCCCGCGCCCCAGCGGTTGGCGACGGGGAGTCTCAGGCGGCGGGGCGGGGTCAGCCGGACAGCGTCCATGGCGGCGACATAGGCGGCCGGCGCTCCGTTCGCCAGTGCGCGCCTCAGCCCTCGGCCCGACAGGCGGGGCAGCGGCCATGCGCCTCGACGGTGGTGCGCGCGATGCTGTAGCCGGCGTCCCGCGCCGCCCGGTCCAGGCCTTCGGCGAGGGGAGCGGCCACCTCGGCCGTGGCGCCGCAGCAGTCGCAGATCAAGAAGGCCGCCGCATGGGCCGCCTCCCCCTCGGTGCAGGCGACATAGGCGCTGATCGAGGCGATGCGGTGGGCCAGCCCCTTCCGCTCGAGGAACTCGAGCGCCCGGTAAACCGTCGGGGGCTTGGCCGGCTGCCCGTCCGGACCGAAGCGGGCGATGAGGTCGTAGGCCTTCACGGGCTCGCCGGCGGCGAGCAGGAGCTCGAGAACCCGCAGCCGCGCCGGGGTCATGCGTTCGCCCTCGGAGCTCAGCCGGGCCCCCGCGGCGTCGAGGGCGACGGTGATCTCGTCCCAGCTCGGGGGGACTCCGTCATGGCGATGGGTGCAGCTTTCGGCCATGCGCCAGAGCTAGGCCCTCGTCGCGCCCGCCGCAACACGGAGACCCCCGGTCGCGGCGTTCGGCCGCCGCGCCGGCGGGCCGCCCCGGTTGCGGCGACGAGCGGTTTGCCGCCCCGAACCATCCGGGCTAGAAGGCGCGCCTCTCTTTCACACCCGAGCTGCGATCGCGTCCATGACCGACACCACCGCCAACGCCCAGAGCGGCGCCCTTTCCGGCAATGTCCTGTTCTACGGCCGGCCCGAGCCGCTGTCGGCCGAGGCCCACGGCAAGCTGGGCGCCAACCCGGTCGAGAAGCCCTACGCCTTCGCCAGCCAGACCCACCTCGTGCCGCTCACCGTCACGGAATTCGCGCCAGCCGCCCTGTCGTACCCCGTGATCTTCGTCGGCGACGCCCGCCAGCCGGTGGCGGTGATGGGCCTGCGCAGCGGCGAGAACCTGTATGTGAGCGCCGACGGCGAGTTCCGCGGCGACGCCTACATCCCGGCCTATGTGCGCCGCTACCCCTTCGTGTTCGCCAACGACGACGTCCAGAAGCGCCTCATCCTGTGCATCGACCGGGCGGCGCCTTTCATCGTCGAGGGCGGGACCACGCCGCTGTTCGAGGACGGCCAGCCGTCGGCCTACACGCGCCAGGCGATGGAGTTCTGCAACAACTTCGAACAGGAGCGGCAGCGCACCGACGCCTTCGTGCAGCTGCTGAAGGATCTCGACCTGCTGGACGTGCGCGAGGCCAACTTCACCCCGCGGAACCCGGACGGCACGCCCGGCCAGGCGCAGAAGCTGGCCGAGTACTATGCGGTTTCCGAGGACCGGCTGAAGGCCCTGCCGGCCGAGAAGCTGGCGGAGCTGCGCGACAACGGCGCGCTCGGCCAGATCTACGCCCATCTGGTCTCGCTGCTGGGCTGGGATCGCCTGATCGCCCTGGCCTTCCAGCGGGCCGCGACCCAGCCGGCCGCCGCCAACGCCTGACGGCCGTCCGCCGGCGGACAGCGGATGCAAGGGCGGCCCGCTCCGGCGGGTCGCCCTTTCTGCTGCGCCCGATCCGGTCCCTACCGCCGGGCCAGCAGCGACCGGGTGAGGCAGGAGAAGACCAGCCGCCCGGCCTCGTCGAGCAGGTCGTGCTGGGCGATGAGGATGCCCTTGCCGTCGCCGACGGGGTCCTTGCCCATCACCGTCATGCGCCCGCGCATCAACTCGCCGGCGGGCGGGTTGCGCTGGTAGCGCAGCCCGTCGACGGCCAGCACCTTGGACTGGGCCCAGCCCGAGGCCTTGTCGGAGAACATCCGGCTCCACAGCGCATAGACCATGGCGTCGGGCGCGCCGTAGGCCACGTCCCAGCCCGGCAGGAAGCGCTCGACGAAGGCCTCGAGGGCCGCGCCGTCCACGGCGCAGGCCCCCAGCGGCACCACCTCCCCCACGCCCAGGTCCTCGAAGTGGACGTGCAGCGGTTCGCTCATGCCGGCGGCTCCGTATTCAGGCGGCCGGCTCTTCCGACACCCGCACCAGCAGCTTGCCGTCGTGGTCGCCGGTGAACAAGCGGTTGAGCGAATCCAGCGCGCCCTCCAGCCCGTCGTCGACGTGCACCTTCCACTTGATGCGGCCGTCCAGCACCATCGGCGCCATCCCCGTCACCATCTCCTTCGCCCGCGGCGCATAGTCCAGCACGAGGAAGCCGCGCAGGTTCAGCCGGTGGGTGATGATCCGGCCGAAGTTCGGGGCCGGCGGCATGCGCGTGGCGTTGTAGGAGGAGATCAGGCCGCACACGGCCATGCGGCCGTGCACCTTCAGCCGGTTGAACACGGCGATCATGATGTCGCCGCCGACGTTCTCGAAATTCATCTCGACGCCATCCGGGGCGAGGCGGTCGAGGGCGTCGCCGACGTCCTCGTTCTTGTAGTCGACCGCCGCGTCGAAGCCGAGCTCCTCGGTCAGCCAGCGACACTTGTCCGGTCCGCCGGCGATGCCGATCACCCGGGCGCCATGGGCCTTGGCCACCTGGCCGGCGATCGAGCCCACCGCCCCGGCGGCGGCGGAGATCACCAGCGTCTCGCCCGGCTGCGGCTTCAGCACGTCGGTGACGCCGAACCAGGCGGTCATGCCGGTCATGCCGAGCACCGACATGTTGGCGGTCAGCGGCAGGCCCGGGGCGCGGTGCACCCGGGAGGCCTCGCGCGCCGACACCACCGCATAGTCCGACCAGCCGCCGGCGGCGGTGGTCACCACGTCGCCGGCGGCGAAGCGGTCCGATCGGCTCTCCTCGACCACGCCGAGGGTGAGGCCCCGCATCACGCCGCCGAGCGGCACCGGCGGCAGATAGCCCTCGACGTCGTTCATCCAGGTGCGGTTGGTCGGATCCAGCGACAGGTAGACGGTGCGGACCAGCACCTCGCCCTCGCCCGGCTCCGGCAGCGCGCTTTCGACCAGTTCGAGGTCGCCGGGCTTGATTAGCCCCATCGGCCGCTGACGCAGCACCCACTGACGATTGGTTCGGGCCATCGGATCCTCCGGGTTTTCTTTGTGGACGCGCATAGTGCCGCGCCCCGGCAGCCTGTCCAGCGGCAAAGAAAAAGGCGGACCCGAAGGTCCGCCTGAAGTGGCATCATCGAGAATGAGGTGCGGAGGCGACAGACCGGCTTTCGCCAGTCTCAAGTCGGGGGGGCGTCGCCGCCTCCGCAGTCCGATAACGGAGGTCCCGCCCCGGGGTTCCGGCGGGTCGGGGATTTTTTTCGCGCGCCCGGCGAGTCCGGAACGGCGACGCTCGCGGCCCGTTGATCAGGCCTGACCCAACGAACCGGGAGGCGATCCATGAGCCACGAATCTCCGCACGACAAATCCGCCGACGCCGTCCACGAGGGGCGGCCCGTCGAGGCGCAGTACGCCCGCCAGGGCCGGGGCGGAAAGCGCATCATGATGGTGCTGTTCGGGGCCATCGGCATGGTCGTGATCGCGTTCGCGGTGATCTATTTCGCCTCGGCCGGCCGGCTGGCCGAGACCAACGCCAACGACGGCGACCAAGCGGTCGACGCCGCCGCCTTCCAGGGCGAGGCGGCACGCGAGATCCCGACCGCCGACGCGCCGACCACCGCCACCGGGGAGCCGACCTCGCCCCCCACCGGAGACGCCCCCAACGTCAACGCGCCGACGGTGATGTCCGAGCCGGTGGAAGACCGCTAAGCCCTCGCCCCGAACGGAAACGGCCCCGGTCGCAAGACCGGGGCCGTGACGTCCTGGATGGATCGCCGCCCTCGATCAGGCGGCGGCCTTCTGGCGGGACGGATGGAAGAACAGCGCCTGGCTGATCGCCGCCTTCACCGTCTCAGGCTGGAAGGGCTTGGTGATCAGGAAGGTCGGCTCCGGCCGCTCGCCGGTGAGCAGGCGCTCGGGGAAGGCGGTGATGAAGATCACCGGCACGTCGATCCGCTTCAGGATGTCCTTGACCGCGTCGATGCCCGAGGAGCCGTCGGCCAGCTGGATATCCGCCAGCACCAGACCCGGCCGGTGGCGCGCCACGGCGTCGACCGCTTCGTCGTGGGTGGTGGCCGTGCCGGTCACCCGGTGACCGAGCTCCTTCACCAGGCTCTCGATGTCGGCCGAGATGATCGCCTCGTCCTCGATGATCAGCACGTCGGTGGCCAGTTCGGCGTCGATGTCCGCCTGGGCCTCTCCGATCAGCCGCTCGACGTCCTGGGCGTCGGCGTCGAGGATCTGGGCGGCTTCCGAAGGAGTGAACCCTTCCAGCGCGGTGAGCAGGAACGCCTGCCGCGAGCGCGGGGCGATCCGCATCAGCCGGTTCGACGGATCGTCGCGGTTGTCGATGCCGCTCTTGTCCTCAAGCCGGGCGCCCGTCGAGGCCCAGATGGCGTGGAACACGTGGTAGAGGGCGACCCGCGGCGTCATGTCGGCGGGCAGCTGCCGTTCGCCCGCGGCGAGCGCCTCCAGCGCCACCCGGACGTAGTTGTCGCCGGTGGTCTGGTCGCCGGTCAGCGCCCGCGCGTAGCGACGGACGTAGGGAAGGTGTGGCGCAAGGCGGGCCAGCAGGCTCATTCGGTAGATCCCCGACAGAATCCGGCCTCCGGAAGCGAGACCGCAGCAGTCCCGGTCAACGTATCAAATCCGCCACGGTTCCGCCGGACCCGCGAAGCTTGAGCATATTTTCACTGCAGGGCAGGAACCGTCCAGAGGGGCTGGCGTTTGGGGCTCAACAACAGCGTCAGGGTGGCGACCGTTTTATCGATGACAGACCAAACCAACCCGCCGGGCAAGCCGCCCAAGGGGGCCGGCCTGGAGGAAGCGCGCCTTCGTCAGCAGGCGATCGGCGTCAAGCTGCGGCATATGTTCGACGAAGTCGTGAACGAACCGGTGCCGGACGAGTTCCTCGACATCCTCCGGCGGGCCGACAAGCGGTCCTCCGGCGAGGGCGGCGCATGAGCGGTGCGACAAACCCGCCGCCCAAGCCTCCTTCCGCAGACGACGACGCCTTCAAGAAGGAGCTCGTCGGGCTGATCCCGCACCTGCGGGCGTTTGCGCGCACCCTGACCGGCGACCCCACCGCAGCGGACGACCTGGCCCAGGACGCCATGATGAAGGCTTGGGACGCGCGGGCCAGCTATCAGATGGGCACCAACATGAAGGCGTGGACCTTCATGATCCTGCGCAACCAGTTCTATTCGGAGAAGCGCCGCTCCTGGCGCCAGTCGCAGCTCGACCAGGAAGCCGCAGAGCGCACCCTCGTCGCGGTGGACGATCCCGAATCCCCCGTGGCCCTGGACGAGCTGCGGCTCGCCCTGGCCACCCTGCCGGAGGAGCAGCGGGAGGCGCTGATCCTCGTCGGCGCCGGCGGCTTCGCCTACGAGGAGGCGGCGGAGATCTGCCAGTGCGCCGTGGGCACGGTGAAGAGCCGGGTTTCACGGGCGCGAAAGGCGCTCCAGGCCACGCTTGAAAAGGGCGGCTACGCTCGCGACGGCCGCGCCGCCGGCGACGCCATGCGCTCCATTCTCGCCGATGCAGACCGCCTGAGCAGCGTTCGGGACTGATCGCGGTGGTCCGGCTCGGACGCGCGCTCGGCCGGGGACTGGCCCGCCCGAGCATCCACGGCATCCGCTTCCGCCTCGGCGTCGCCATGGCGGGCGCGTTGCTGCCCATCCTGGTCCTGGGGGCCGTTCAGGCGCAGTCGCAGTTCCGCGAGCAGGACACCGAACGGCGCAGGGACCTGCAGCTGGCCGCCGAGCGCACCGCGGCCCGCGCCAAGGCCCGTCTCGACACCGCCAGCGTTCTGCTCCAGGCGCTGCGCCCGGAAGCGCTCGAGGTGTTCTGCCAGCCGCGCCTGACGGCCCTGGTCAACCGGCTCGAGGGGCTGGACGGACTGGCGCGGGTGACCGCCACCGGCGCCGCCACCTGCGCGTCGGAAGGCCTGTCCCGCAGCGCCCCGGCCTGGCTGACGCGCAGCCGGGAAACGCCCTGGTTCCGGCGCCTGCGGGCCGGGGAGTCCACCGTTCTCGCCCGGGCTCCGGCCGCACCCGGCGAACCGCCGGCCCTGATCGTCGCCCTGCGCCTCGAGCGGCCCCTCGGCGCCTTCGACGGGGCCATGCTCGCCCTGATTCCGCTCTCGGCGCTGGAGCCGGACGTCGCCGATCCGGCCCTGCCCCAGGACTCCGCCACGGCGCTGACCGACGCCTCCGGCGCCATCCTGACCGCCTCGAACCGGGCGGCGTTCGATCTCGCCGACGACAAGAGACTCACCGGCTGGGTCGACCGGGCGCGGGAGAGCGGGTCGGCGGTGTTCGAGGCCGATACGGCGGACGGGCGTCGGGTGTTCGCCGGCGCGGCGCTGGCGGGACGGGACGTCTACGCCCTGCTGTCGGCCCCGGCGCCGGGCCTGTTGTCGTGGGCGCGACTCAACCCCGTGGGCCTGCTGCTGCTTCCGCTCGCCGCCTGGCTCGCCGCCTTCGCCATGGTGATGCTGGTCAGCGAGCGCATCATCGTCCGCTGGCTGGACTATCTGGAGCGGGTCGCCTCCATCTACGCCCGCGGACGCTTCACCGTCCGCCCGGTCCAGGCCGTCAACGCGCCGGCGGAGATCCGCGTGCTGGCCCGCACCCTCGACGACCTGGCCGAGACCATCACCACCCGCGACGCCGCCCTGCTCGCCTCGCTGGCGGAGAAGGACGCGCTGATGCGCGAGATCCACCACCGGGTGAAGAACAACCTGCAGATCATTTCCTCGCTGCTGTCGATGCAGCAGCGGGCGCTGAAGGACGAGCCCGCCAGGGCCGCCGTCGGGGACACGCGCCAGCGCATCTCGGCCCTCGCCCTGATCTACCGCACCCTCTACCAGAGCGACGACCTGCGCTATGCCGACGCCCGCATCTTCCTGACGGAACTGGTCGGGCAGCTGATCGCCGGGGAAAGCGGCCGCGGCCATCTGGTGACCTCCTCGGTGGAAGCGGACTCGCTGGTCGTCGATCCGGACAAGCTGGCGCCGCTGGCCCTGTGGCTGGTGGAGGCGGTCACCAATGCGCAGAAGCACGCCTTCGCCGGCCGCGGCGGCGCGCTGAAGGTGCGCTTCCGGGTCAAGGGCGAAACCAGCGTGCTGGAGGTCGAGGACGACGGCCCCGGCGTCACCGAGACCCTGCGCGCCGGCGTCGGCCGCACCCTGATGGGCGCCTTCGCCAAGCAGTTGCGCGGCGAGGTGGAGATCCTCGCGGCGCCGGGCGGCGGGACCTTGGCGCGGATGACCTTCGCCACGCCCGAGGCCGTCGTCCCGGTCGATCCCGCCGACGTCGGAACCCCGCCGCAACCGCGACGTTGATACGCCAGACGCCCCTCCCCGGCCCTCTGGAGACGCCAAGATGCGCAAGGTTTTCATCCTCATCGCCGCCGCCGCCGCCCTGACGACGGCCGCCTGCAACACCATTTCGGGCGTCGGCCGCGACGCCTCGGCCGCCGGCGAGGCGGTCACCGACGCCGCCGAGGACGCCAGCAACTGACCTGATTCCCCTTCCCGGGCCGCTGCCTCCCCCGACATGCGGCCCGGTTGAGAAGAAGGCCCGCCGGACCCCCCGCCGGCGGGCCTTCGCCTGTCCGGAACGCCGTTCGGCCTCTTGCGCGGCCGGCGGGGCCCACTAGCATCCCGGCCGAGGCGCCCGCAGACGGCGCCCTGCGGGGGAGGCGGCCGGTGACGGCGACAAGGGATGACGCCGGGAAGGAACCCGGTCTGCGCACGGTGGTGACCGCCTCCGCGGCCGGCACGGCGTTCGAATGGTACGACTTCTTCGTCTTCGGCTCGCTGGCGACGGTCATCGCACGGCACTTCTTCGCCGACGCCGGGGAGACGGTGGCCTACATCATGGCCCTGCTGACCTTCGGGCTCGGCTTCGTGGTGCGGCCGCTCGGGGCCCTGGTGTTCGGCTGGTTCGGCGACCGCACCGGACGCAAGACGACCTTCCTCGTCACCATCACCCTGATGGGACTGGCGACCGTGGCGATCGGCCTGCTGCCGGACTACGGCCAGATCGGCGTCGCCGCGCCGATCCTGCTGCTGGTCATGCGCATGCTGCAGGGGTTCGCCCTCGGCGGCGAGTACGGGGGCGCCGCCATCTATGTCGCCGAGCATGCCCCGCCGGGCCGTCGCGGCTACCTGACCGGCTGGATCCAGACCACCGCCGCCTTCGGCCTCATCGGGGCGCTGACGGTGATCCTCGTCACCCGCGCCGCGGTGGGGGCGGAGGCGTTCGACGCCTGGGGCTGGCGCATTCCCTTCCTGCTCTCGGCCCTGCTGCTGGCCATCTCGCTGTGGATCCGGCTGCGCCTCAACGAGAGCCCCGCCTACCGCCGCATGGAGGCCGAGGCCTCGGACGCGGATCACCGCGCCCCCTACCGGGAGGCCTTCCTGACGTGGAGGAACGGCCGCTTCGTGCTGCTGGCCCTGTTCGGCATCATGATCGCCCAGGGAGCGGTCTGGTACTGCGGGTATTTCTACACCCGCTTCTTCATGGAGCGGGTGCTGAAGGTCGACACCAACACCGTCGACCAGCTGGTGCTGGCGCTGACCGTCGCCTCGGCGGGGCTCTACGTCTTCTTCGGCTGGCTGTCCGACCGCATCGGGCGCAAGCCGGTGATGCTGTTCGGCATGATCCTCGCGCTGGTCGCCTTCTTCCCCGGCTTCCACGCCCTCACCCGCGCGGCCAATCCGGCGCTGGCGGAGGCGCAGGCGGCGGCGCCGGTGACGGTGGCGGCCGATCCCGCCGCCTGCGCCCTGCAGTTCGACCCGGTGGGCAAGGCCAGTTTCTCGAGCAGCTGCGACATCGCCAAGAGCGTGCTGTCCAACGCCGGGGTGTCCTACGCCAACGTCGCCGCCCCGCCCGGGTCGGTCGCCGTGGTCCGGGTCGGCGCGACGGAGGTGGCCTCGGTCGACGGCCGGGGGCTGGACCCGGCGTCGCTGGCGGCGGCGCGGGCGGACGTCGACGGCCGGATCAAGGCCGCCCTGGCCGCCGCGGGCTATCCGCAGCGGGCCGATCCGGCGCGCATCAACCTTCCCCTGGTCTTCGCCATCCTGATGATCTTCATGGTGGCCGCCACCGCCCTCTACGGGCCGCAGGCCGCCGCCCTGGTCGAGCTGTTCCCCACGCGGGTGCGCTATACGGCGATGAGCCTGCCCTACAACGTGGGCACCGGCTGGGTCGGCGGCCTGCTGCCGGCGACCAGCTTCGCCCTGGTGGCCTGGTCGGGGAACATCTACTTCGGCCTGTGGTATTCGGTCTTCTTCACGGCGGTGGCGGTGGTGGTCAGCCTGCTGTGGCTGCCCGAAACCCGGCGCCGCGACCTGAACGCCATCCCCACCTGAGACGTTTCCGTTCCTCCCCGAACCGGACGAAGCCATGACCCACGCCCGAGACGCCGGCCTGAAGCTGCTGCGCGAGCACGCCCTGATCGCCGGCGAACCCGTCACCGCCGAGAAGCGCATCGCCGTGGACGACCCGGCCACGGACGAGATCATCGGTCATGTCCCCGATCTCGGCGTGGTGGAGACGGAGCGGGCGATCCAGGCCGCCCACGACGCCTTCCCCGCCTGGTCCCGCACGGACCCGCACAAGCGCGCCGCCTTCCTGCGCGACTGGGCCCGGCTGATCGACGAGAACGCCGAGGGCCTCGGGGCCCTGATGGCGCTGGAGAACGGCAAGCCGTTCGAGGAGGCGAAGGGCGAGGTCGCCTACGCCAACAGCTTCATCAAATGGTTCGCCGGCGAGGCCGAGCGGCTGATCGGCGAGACCCAGGACAGCCCGCTGGGCCATGTCATCCTGACTTTCCGCGAGGCGGTCGGGCCGTGCGCCTTCATCACCCCGTGGAATTTCCCGGCGGCCATGCTGACGCGCAAGCTGGGACCGGCCCTCGCCGCCGGCTGCACCGCCGTGGTCAAGCCGGCCAGCCAGACCCCCTTCACCGCCCTCGCCCTGGCCGAACTGGCCTCTGAGGCCGGCCTGCCCAAGGGCGTGCTCAGCATCGTCACCGGCGACGCGGCGACCATCGGCGGCGTCCTGACCGCCTCGCCCCTGATCCGCAAGCTCAGCTTCACCGGCTCGACCCCGGTCGGCCGGCTGCTGGCCGAGCAGTGCGCCCCGACCCTGAAGCGGGTGTCGATGGAGCTGGGCGGCGCCGCCCCCCTGATCGTCTTCGCCGACGCCGACCTCGACCTCGCGGTGGCCGAGACCATCAAGGGCAAGTTCCGCAACTCGGGCCAGACCTGCGTCTGCCCCAACCGCGTCTATGTCGAGCGTTCGGTGGCCGGGGACTTCGCCCGCCGGCTGGCCGACGCCGTGTCGCAGATCCCCGTCGGCGGCGCCTTCGAGACCGGGGTGAAGGTCGGGCCGCTGATCGAGGACAAGGCGGTGCGCAAGGTCCAGGACCACCTCGCCCTGACCAAGGCCTCGGGCGGCGAGATCCTGACCGGCGGCGAACCGCATGCGCTCGGCGGCCGCTTCTTCCAGCCGACCGTGACCTTCGGCGGCGACGACGCCCTGTTCCGGCGCGAGGAGACCTTCGGCCCGCTGATCCCGGTCTTCCCCTTCGACACCGAGGACGAGGTCCTGGCCCTGGCCAACGACAGCGAGTTCGGCCTCGCCTCCTATGTCTTCACCCGCGACCTCGACCGGGCGATGCGCATCGGCCGCCGCATCCAGGCCGGCATGTGCGGCGTCAACACCGGCCTCATCTCCACCGCCGTCGCCCCCTTCGGCGGGGTCAAGCAGTCTGGCTACGGCCGGGAGGGCTCGATTCACGGGATCGATGAGTATGTCGACGTCAAACAGGTGACGCTGGCGCTGCGGTAGGGCTCAGCCCTCCAGGTCGCTCTTCAACCGGTCCAGCACCTCGACCGCCCGGGCGGCGTGCGGGCCGATCCAGCGGTCGTGCACCTGCTTGATCGGCAGGGGATTGAGGTGGTTCCACCGCTCCCGCCCCTTGCGCTGGACGATGATCAGGTCGGCCGCCTCGAGCACCTTCAGATGCTGCATCACCGTGCACCGGTCGAGCGGCCGGAACGCCTCGCACAGCGCGCCTGTGGTCTGGGGCGCGTCCTTCAACGCATCCAGCAGCGCCCGCCGCACGCCTGCCGACAAGGCCTTGAAAACCCGGTCCTGATTCGCCTCGCTTGACATGTTATAAGAATATAACATTATCGACCGCCAGCAAGGAGCGAGTCCGATGGAGCTGAAGTTCAAGGTGTCCGGCCGCATCGCCCGGCCGGTGGAGGAGGTGTTCGAGGCCGTGGCCGATCCGGCGAAACTGTCCGCCTACTTCACCACCGGCGGCGCGGTCGGCCGGATGGAGACCGGCGCGACCGTGCAGTGGGAGTTCGCCGACTTCCCCGGCGCCTTCCCCGTCGAGGTCGTCGAGGTCCAGCCGAACCGGCGCATCGTCCTGAAGTGGGAGGCCAGCGAGGGTCCGCCGGAGGGCGGCGAGGCGACGCCGGGCGCCGCCTACATGACCACGGTGACCTTCACCTTCGAGCCGCTGGACGACGGCCGCACCCTCGTCACCATCGAGGAGGGCGGCTGGCGCGAGACGCCGGCGGGCGTGAAGGCCGCTTTCGGCAACTGCCAGGGCTGGTCGCAGATGCTGGCCGCCCTCAAGGTCTGGGTCGAACACGGGATCAACCTGCGCGAAGGCTTCTACGTCTGAACCTCAGACCGGCAGGGCCCCCCGCTTGACGACCGTCCGCATGGCCACGCTCGACGAGATCCGGGTCACCCCCGGGATTCGCGTCAGCTCGCGCGAATGCACCCGCTCCAGATCGTCGACGTCGCGCACCACCAGCCGGAGCAGATAGTCCGAGCCGCCGGTCATCAGATAGCACTCGACCACCTCCGGCACCGTGGCGATGGCGGTCTCGAAGGCGGTCAGGGAGGCCTCCGCCTGGGACGACAGGGTCACGGTCACGAAGACGCTGATCGGCAGGCCCACGGCCCGTTCGTTGATGATGGCCGTGTAGCGGCTGATCACCTCCGCCGCCTCCAGCGCCCGGAGCCGACGCAGACAGGCGCTCTCCGACAGGTTCACCGCCCTGGCCAGATCGGCGTTGGTCATCCGCCCGTCCGCCTGCAGGGCGCGGATCATCTTGCGATCGGTGTCGTCGAGGGTGACGGCGGAAATCGTCTTCACAGGCGGCCTCTCCGGCAGAAGCTGCGAATGTACGGTGTTCAGACGCTGAAAAGAACAGGAACCTGCGCAACGACCGCCGCTAGATTGCGCCGCGAAGCGAGCCGGCCGCAGAGCCGTCCGCGCCCCCATCAGACGAGGAAACTCCCATGCGCGTCGGCGTCCCCAAGGAGATCAAGAAGAACGAGCACCGCATCGGCCTGACGCCGACGGCGGTGCGCGAATACGTGGCCCATGGCCACCAGGTGTCGGTCGAGGGCGGGGCCGGCCTGGGCGCCGGCTTCACCGACGAGGACTATGCGAAGGCGGGGGCGAAGATCGTCGCCACCGCGGCCGAGATCTTCGCCAACAACGACATGATCGTGAAGGTCAAGGAGCCCCAGAAGGTCGAGTGGGAGATGCTCCGCGAGGACCAGATCCTGTTCACCTACCTGCACCTCGCCCCCGATCCCGAACAGACGAAGGGGCTGATCGCCTCCAAGTGCGCGGCCATCGCCTACGAGACCGTGACCGACGCCCGCGGCGGCCTGCCGCTGCTGGCGCCGATGTCCGAGGTCGCCGGCCGCATCGCCGTCTTCTCGGCCGCCGAGACCCTGCTGAAGCACAATGGCGGCATGGGCCTGCTGTTCTGCGGCGTCCCGGGCGTGGCCCCGGCCCGCGTGCTGGTGCTGGGCGGGGGCGTCGTCGGCCTCAACGCCGCGCGCATGGCCATGGGGCTGGGCGCCGAGGTGGTGGTGCTGGAGCGCTCCATCCCGCGCATGGCCTACATCGACGAGGTCACCCAGGGCCGCGTCATCACCCGCTACTCCTCGATCAACGCCATCGACGAGGAGATGGTGAAGGCCGACGTGATCATCGGCGCCGTGCTGGTGCCGGGCGCCGCCGCGCCCAAGCTGATCAAGCGCGAGGACCTGAAGGCGATGAAGAACGGCTCGGTGCTGGTCGACGTCGCCATCGACCAGGGCGGCTGCTTCGAGACCAGCCGCGCCACCACCCACGAGGACCCGACCTACGAGATCGACGGCGTGGTCCACTACTGCGTCGCCAACATGCCCGGCGCCGCCCCGCGCACCTCCTCGGAGGCCCTCAACAACGCCACCCTGCCCTTCGGCCTGGCGCTGGCCGACAAGGGGCTCGAGGCCCTGCGCGAGAACCCGCACCTCGCCCGCGGCCTGAACGTCCTGAAGGGCGAGATCACCTATCCGGCCGTGGCGGAAGCCATGGGGCTGGGCTGGTCGGACCCGTTCGGGGTGTGGGCGAAGGGCTGAGCCAGGCGATGAGGGAAGAGGGATGAGGGAAGAGGGACGCGCGCTCCTCTTCATCCCTCATCCCTGATCCCTCATCCCTGATCCCTCATCCCTCCCGGCCTGTAATTCGCCGCTCTCCTGCGGCATAAGCCGCCGATGAAGTTCCTCGACCAGGCCAAGATCTATATCCGCTCCGGCAACGGCGGGGCGGGCTCGGTGTCGTTCCGGCGCGAGAAGTTCATCCCCCACGGCGGCCCCGACGGGGGCGACGGCGGCAAGGGCGGGGACGTCTGGATCACCGCGGTCGAGGGGCTGAACACCCTGATCGACTACCGCTACCAGCAGCACTTCAAGGCCCAGACCGGCCACCACGGCCAGGGCCGGCAGATGCACGGCGCCAAGGGCGAGGACGTGATCCTGAAGGTTCCGGTCGGCACCCAGGTGCTGGACGAGGACAAGGAGACGGTGCTGCTCGACATGGACCGCGCCGGCATGACCGAGCTGCTGCTGCGCGGCGGCAACGGCGGCTGGGGCAACGTCCGCTTCAAGGGCCCGCAGAACCAGGCCCCGACCCACGCCAACCCCGGCCAGGAGGGGCAGGAGCGCTGGATCTGGCTGCGCCTGAAGCTGATCGCCGACGTCGGCCTGGCGGGCCTGCCCAACGCCGGCAAGTCCACCTTCCTCGCCGCCGCCTCGGCGGCGCGGCCGAAGATCGGCGACTATCCGTTCACCACCCTGACCCCCAACCTCGGGATGGTCGACCTGTCGTCCACCGAGCGGTTCGTCATCGCCGACATCCCCGGCCTGATCGAGGGCGCCCACGAGGGCGCCGGCATCGGCACCCGCTTCCTCGGCCACGTGGAGCGCTCGGGCTGCCTGATCCACCTCGTCGACGGCACCCAGGAGGATGTGGCGCAGGCCTACCGCATCATCCGCCACGAGCTGGAGGCCTACGGCGCCGGGCTGGCGGAAAAGCCGGAGGTTCTGGCGCTGAACAAGATCGACGCCCTGACCCCCGAACTGCGCGAGGAGAAGGCCGCCGAGCTGGAGGCCGTCGCCGGCCGCCGTCCCTTCCTCGTCTCCGGCGTCTCCGGCGAGGGCGTGCCCGAACTGCTGCGCGCCGCCTGGGCCGAGGTCCGCCGCCAGCGCGGCGAGGCCGCCCCGGTCGAGGGCGAGGAGGAGGTGGTCGAGACTCCGGGCGGCTGGACGCCCTAGGGAACCCACGCCGCGCCCCGCTCCTTACGTCGGCGAAGGAGCTTTCCATGGCCGACGACACGCCGATCCAGACCGACGGACGCGACGGGAACGGCGCCATTCCGCTGGGCAAGCCGGACGCCTCGACCTCCGACGCGGCGGTGAAGCGCACCGGCGAGCGGGAGAGGCGGAGCGCCGGTCCCGACGGGCCGGACGCCACCGAGGTGGGCGACACCTTCAAGCGACAGCCCGGCTGATCGGCGGCGACAGCGCCGTTCGCCCGTGTTAGGGCGCTGGTGAGCATAAGTCCTCGCGAGCGCGTCTTGCCCTTCTTCCACGCCGGTCCCGCGCCCCGCGCCTTCGGCCCCCGCCGGGGAGCGCTGCGCGACGGGCTGGACCTGCGGCCGGGCATGCGGGTCGGGCTGTTCGGCGGCTCCTTCAACCCCGCCCACGACGGCCACGCCCATGTCGCCGAGACGGCGATGCGGCGTCTCGACCTGGACCGGGTGGTCTGGCTGGTCTCGCCGCAGAATCCGCTCAAGGACGCCCGCGACAGCGCGCCGCTGACCGAACGCATGGCCTCGGCCGCACGGGCGGCGCGGCTGGCGGCGCACGGGCCGTCGATGATCGTCTCGGACGTGGAGACCCGGATCGGAACCAGCTGGACCGTCGAGACCCTGCGCGCGCTCGTGGATCGGCACCCCGGCGTGCGCTTCGTCTGGCTGATGGGCTCGGACAACCTGGCCAGCTTCCACCGCTGGCGAGGCTGGACCGACATCATGCGGCTGATGCCGGTGGCGGTGATCGCCCGGCCGGGCTCGCTGCTGGAGAGCCGCACCGCCCCGGCCGCCGAGCGCTTCGCCCGGGCTCGCGTCCCCGAACATCGCGCGCGATCCCTGCCGGAGACGCCGGCCCCGGCCTGGGCGTGGCTGTCGGCGCCCCTCAACCCGCGGTCGTCAACCGCCCTGCGCGCCGCCGCCGCGGCGGGAACCGGTGACGCGCGGGCCGGTTCGTGATAGGCTGACGTCTTTCGTAACCCTTCCGGAGCCCTCCGCTGACCCCCTCGCCCGCGTATGACGCGCAAGACGACGCCGTTTCCAACACGGCGCACGAGATGGACCCGATCGCGCCCATCCGCACCGAAGACGGTCCGCAGGCTCCCCTCCCGGTCGGCTCGACCGACCTCGAACAGGCCATCCTCTCGAAGCTCGACGACGACAAGGCGCAGGACATCGTCCTGATCGACCTGCGCGGCAAGAGCCCGATGTCCGACGCCATGATCGTGGCGTCCGGCCGCTCGCACCGCCACGTCGGCGCCCTGGCCGACCACCTGCAGCGCCTGTTCAAGGATCACGGTCTGGGCAAGGTGAAGGTCGAGGGCCTGCCGCACTGCGACTGGGTCCTGCTCGACGCCGGCGACGTGATCGTCCACCTGTTCCGCCCGGAAGTGCGCGCCTTCTACAACATCGAGAAGATCTGGTCGGTCGACAGCGGCCACCGCGGCGCCGCGCGCGCCTGACGCCGGACCGATGAAGCTCGGCGTCGTCGCCATCGGCAAGCCGGGGCGGGGACCGGAGGCGCAGCTCGCGGCCGACTGGGCCGGGCGCGCCACCCTCGCCGGGCGGGCGCTGGGCCTGGGCCCGGTGGAGCTGATCGACCTCGAGCCGCGCAAGCCCGGCAAGGCCCCCGAAGCGGAGCTGATCCTGAAGGCCGCCGAGGGCGCCCACCTGATCGCCTGCGACGAACGCGGCAAGACATATTCCAGCCGCGCCTTCGCCAGCCACATCGCCGGCCTTCGCGACGGCGGCGAGCGCCGGCTGGTGTTCGCCGTCGGGGGGGCGGACGGCCTCGACGACAGCGTCCGCGCCGCCGCCGCCTCCACCCTCGCCTTCGGCCCCCAGACCTGGCCGCACGCCCTCGCGCGGGCCATGCTGGTCGAGCAGATCTATCGCGCCGTGACCATCCTCGCCGGCTCGCCCTATCATCGCGACTGATGCGCCCGCTGGTCCTCGCCCTCATCGCCGTCTCCACGGCCCTGCCGGTCGCCGCCGCGCCGCAGGCGGCCGGAGATCCGGCGCGGCTGCAGGCGGAGTTCCGGGACGAGCGGGCCCGCGCCCGCAGCCTGCGCGCCGGGGCGGCGGAAGCCGCCGCCGAGATCGCCGCGCTGGAGCGGGAGCTGGCGTCCCTGCGCAGCGCCGTCGACGCCGACGACGCCCTGATCGCGGCCCAGCGGGCCCGGCTGCGGGAGCTGGGCGTGCGGGAGGCGGCCCTGGTCGCCCGCCTGTCGGAGGCGCGCGGCCGGCAGGCCCGCCTGCTGTCGGCCCTGCAGACGCTGAGCCGGCGGCCGCCGCCGCCGCTGCTGATCCCCGCCGACCGCGCCGTCGACACCGTGCGCGCCAGCATCCTGATGCGCGCCGTCGCCCCCGAGCTGCAGACCCGGGCCCAGGCGCTGGTCGACCGGCAGACGGAACTGGCCCGCATCCGCCGGCGCGCGGCGCTGAACAGCGAACAGCTGTTCACCACCGAGAGCGCCCGCGGCGATCGCCGGGCCGAGATCGAGCGGCTGGCGGCGCGCAAGACGGCGCTGCAGGCGGTGCTGCGGGCCGAGGCGCAGGAGGCCGAGCGCGCCGCCGCGGCCCTGGAGCGCCAGCTCCGGGCGCTGGGCGCCGACGTCCCGGCGCCGGAGCCGGACGCGCCTTCCGCGGCGACCCGCCTGCCGGGCGGACGGAGCCGCCTGACCGCGCCGGTCAGCGGGGCGCCCTCGGCGCGGTTCGGTCGCGGATCGACCGGCTGGCGCTGGCGCGGCGACGATCTGGAGGCGCGCGCCCCGGCGGCCGGCCGGGTGGCCTGGACCGGCCCCCTGTCCGGTTGGGGACAGGTGGTGATCCTCGATCTCGGCCCGGGCTGGCGCGCCGTCGTCGCCGGTCTGGACGAGGTGGCGGTCGAGACCGGCGCCCGGGTGACCGACGGCCAGACGGTCGGGCGCACCGCAGCCGACGGCGAGGTCGTCTTCGAGCTGCGGCGCGAGGAGCGCCCGATCGATCCGGCGCCGTGGCTGCGCTAGGGGAATTCCCTTCCCAACCCCCGATGACGCTGATTTTATCCCCTTTCGGCGCGGCGGCCACGAAATCGGACCGCCGGACGCCTAGATGGATGCGGCCGGGTTCCGGCCGGAGAGAAGAATACGAATGCGCAAGCTGCTGATGATCGGCGCCGCCGCGGCCACCGTGGTCGGACTGGGGGCCGCCACCGCCGCCGGGCAGAGCCCGCGGAACGAGGCGTTCCGCATGATCGGCCTGTTCGGCGACGTGCTGGGCATCGTCGAGCAGGCCTACGTCGTGCCGGTGGACGACAAGAAGCTGATCGAGGCGGCGCTGCAGGGGATGATGGGGGCGCTGGACCCCCACTCCAACTATCTGCCGCCGACGGACTACAGCGAACTGCGCGAACGCACCGAGGGTCAGTACTCCGGGGTCGGACTGACCATCACCGCCGAGGGCGGGCTGGTGAAGATCATTTCGCCGATGGACGGCGGCCCCGCCGCCCGCGCCGGGGTGCAGGCGGGCGACGTCATTTCCGCCATCGACGGCCAGAGCGCCTCGGGCCTGACGGTCAGCCAGGTGTCGGAGAAGCTGCGCGGCGCCGTCGGCACCTCGGTCAACGTCACCTTCCTGCGCGACGGCGAGGAGCCGCGCGAGGTCGTCCTGACCCGCGAGGTGATCAAGATCGAGTCCGTCTCCGGCCGGGTCGAAGGCGAGTTCGGCTACCTGCGCGTCTCCACCTTCAACGAGAACACCGGGCGCGAGCTGGAGGAGACCATCGCCCGGCTGAAGGGCGAGAACCCCGCCATCAAGGGCTGGGTGCTGGACCTGCGCAACAACGGCGGCGGTCTGCTGGACGCCGCCATCGCCGTCTCGGACGCCTTCCTCGAACGCGGCGAGATCGTCAGCCAGCGGGGCCGCAAGCCCGAGCAGATCCAGCACTACTTCGCCCGCCCGGGCGACCTGACCGGCGGCGCGCCGGTGGTGGTGCTGATCAACTACGGCTCGGCTTCGGCGTCGGAGATCGTCGCCGGCGCCCTCAAGGATCACGAGCGGGCGACGATCGTCGGCCTGACCAGCTTCGGCAAGGGCTCGGTGCAGACGGTCATTCCGCTCCGCGGCGGCGCCGACGGCGCCCTGTCGATCACCACGGCGCGCTACTACACGCCCTCGGGCAGCTCGATCCAGAAGATCGGCATCGAGCCCGACCTCGAGGTGGCGCGTTCGGCCGCCGAGGCGCGGATCGTCTCGCGCTCCAGCTTCATCTACTCCGAGGCCGCCTACGCCACCGCCCTCGACTCCTCGATCGGGGCCGAGCGCAAGGGCGCGCACACCCCGCGCGAGGCGCCCGGAGAGGCTTATGACGCCGACAAGGACTACCAGCTGGAGCGGGCCTTCGACGTGCTGCGCGCCGGCGGGGAGCTGACCCGGCTGGCGGCCGCGCCGGAGGGGATCGTGGTGACGCCGCCCGGGTCCGAGATGGCCGCCACGGAGACCGAGGCCCCGCCGCCCAACTGACCGGCGCATGGCTAACGCCGCGTTAGGCTTTCTTAACCGGGCGCGGGCAAGGTGAGCGTTGAAGGGGTCCGCCTGCGCGGGCCCGCCTGAAGCGTCCGCACGGTCCATGTTCGCAAAGCGCCAGTCCGTTCTCGCCGCCACCGCCGGAACGCCGCCCGCCCGGGTCGCCCTGCGCGACCGGCTGGCCCCGGCCCTTCGCGTGCTCCGCAAGCCGCCGGTCGCCGTGGCCGGGGCGGGCCTGCTGCTGCTCGGCGCCGCCGCCCTGTTCGTCACCGTCCTCGGCGATCCCCGCGCCGGCGCCCCGTCGGCGCGCGTCGCCCTCAAGCGCGAGGCGGCCGCCGCCGCGCCGCCGCCCACGGGGCTGGAGGCCTTCTCCATGGCCGGCGGCCTGTACGCCGACCTGACCGGAGAGACCGACCCGGCGCTGATGGGCGAGGCGGTCATCACCCTGCCCGACGGGGCCACCGTGTCCGGAGACGGCGCGCCGGTGACCGCCCCGCGCGTCGCGGCCCGGCCCCTGCCGCCGGCGCCCATCGCCGGCCTGCACCAGCCGGGACCGGACGGCCCCCTGCCCCGCATCGCCCCGGACGGCCGGGTGCCGGCCCAGGCCTACGCCCGCCCCTTCCGTCCGGACGGCCGGCCGCGCGTGGCCGTGGTCGTCGGCGGCCTCGGTCTGAACGCCACCACCACCCGGGCGGCGATCGAGCGCCTGCCGGCGGAGGTCACCCTGTCCTTCGTGCCCTACGCCGAGGGCCTGCAGGGCTGGATCGATCTGGCCCGCGCCCAGGGCCATGAGGTGATGATCGAGATCCCGATGGAGCCGACCGGCTATCCGGCCAACGACCCCGGCCCCTACACCCTGCTGGCCTCGGCCGAGCCCGCCGAGATCGAGGCGAAGCTGGGCTGGCTGCTGGGCCGCGCCACCGGCTACTTCGGCGTCACCAACTATCTCGGCGACCGCTTCGCGACGTCCGAAGCCGGTATGACGGCCTTCACCGCCCTGCTGCGCCGCCACGGGATCGCCTTCCTCGACGACGGCTCGATGAGCAACAGCCGCGGGGCCTGGGCCCGGGCCAGCGCCAGCCGGATCATCGACGAGCAGCAGACCCCCACGGCGATCGTCGGCCAGCTGGCCGCGCTGGAGGCCCTGGCCAAGGCCCGCGGCCAGGCCATGGGCTCGGGCTTCAGCTATCCGGTGACGGTCGAGGCGGTGGCCCGCTGGACCGCCGGCCTCGACGCCCGCGGCCTGCAGCTGGCGCCGGCGTCGGCGATGACCCAGCGGCCGGGGCGATAGGCGCTAGGTTTCAGGTTTCAGGTGCCAGGTTCTAGGGATTAGGTGCTAGGGGACAGCCGCGTTGTGCCCGGGGCCTGACGCTCTCTTGATCCCTAGCACCTAGCACCTAGCACCTAGCACCTGCCGCGATGACCGACTTCCCCCACCACCGCCCCAACGTCGGCGTCGTGCTGTTCCACCCGGACGGCCGGGTCTGGTACGGCCGGCGCGCCAGGACTCCCGGCCCGCACAATTGGCAGTTCCCGCAGGGCGGCGTCGACGAGGGCGAGGACTACGAGGCGGCGGCCCGGCGCGAGCTGGCGGAGGAGACCGGGGTGACCTCGGTCGAGCCGCTGGCGGAGATCCAGCAGTGGATCGCCTACGACTTCCCGCCCGACTACGGCGGCTCGAAGCAGGCGCGCGGCTGGAAGGGCCAGAAGCAGAAGTGGTTCGCCTTCCGCTTCACCGGCGAGGAGTCCGAGATCGATCTGGAGCAGCACGCCGAGATCGAGTTCGACGCCTGGCGCTGGGGCCGTCTGGACGAGGCGCCCGGGCTGATCGTCCCGTTCAAGCGCGCGGCCTATGAACAGGTGGTCGCGGCCTTCGCGCCGCTGGTGGTCTAGCGCGATCAGCGCGGCGTGCCGTCAGGCGCCAGACGGAACAGCACCAGGCCGGCGAGGACCAGCAGCGCCGCCAGGACCCGCAGCGGGCTGAGGTGCTCACCGAGGAAGATCACGCCGACGATGAAGGCGCCCACCGCCCCGATCCCGGTCCACACCACATAGGCGGTGCCCATCGGCAGGCTCTTCATGGCCAGCGACAGCAGGGCGAAGCTGACGCCCATGAAGGCGAGGGTGGCGACGCTGGGCCACAGGCGGGTGAAACCCGCCGACTGCTTCATGAAGTACGCCCAGACGATTTCCAGCAGTCCGGCGATGATCAGATACGTCCAGGCCATGCGCGGCCCTCCTCTCAAAGGGCCGGGCCGTCCCGGGCTTGGTCCCGCGTCCGCGGGAGCGAGGACGTGGCCTCGTCTTGCAGGGGCTATCTAGGGCCTGGCCGTAAACGGTCAAGCGCAACACCTGTCATCCCGGCCGAAGCGAAGCGGAGCGCCGGGACGGACGGGCTTTCACCATCCAAAAACTCCCGGGCAGCTCGCAGAGCTGAACCGGGAGACGGGAGGCTTCAACCCGGCTCCCGGACAGGCGCGCTGCGCCTTCCGGGAGAGGGAGGATACTGCAGTGTGACGTCCCCGATGGCCGCTGCGCGGCTCCGGGGACGACAAGACGGCCCTACGCCGCCGCCACTTCCGAGGCCTTCTCGGCCAGAATGGTCAGGCCGGCCGGGGTGACGTCGGCGAAGCCGCCGTGCACCTCGAACTGGCGGCGCGAACCGCCGTCGATGACCGTCACCACGCCTTCGCGCAGGGCGGTCATGAACGGGGCGTGGTCGGCCAGCACGCCGAAGTCGCCCTCGACGCCCGGGGCGTCGACCTGGTCGACGAGGCCCGCGAAGACCTCGCGTTCCGGGGCGACCAGGGAGAACTGCAGCTTTCCGGCCATCTTACGCGGCTTCCGCGGCCAGCTTCTGGGCCTTCTCGACGGCTTCCTCGATGGCGCCGACCATGTAGAAGGCCGCTTCCGGCAGGTGGTCGTATTCGCCGGCGACGATGCCCTTGAACGAGCGGATCGTGTCTTCCAGCGAGACGAACTTGCCCGGCGAGTTGGTGAACTGCTCGGCGACGAAGAACGGCTGCGACAGGAAGCGCTGGATCTTGCGGGCGCGGGCCACGATCAGCTTGTCCTCTTCCGACAGCTCGTCCATGCCCAGGATGGCGATGATGTCCTTCAGCGCCTTGTACTGCTGCAGCACTTCCTGGACCGAGCGGGCGACGTTGTAGTGCTCCTCGCCGATGACCAGCGGGTCCATGATCCGCGAGGTCGAGTCCAGCGGGTCCACGGCCGGGAAGATGGCCTGGGCGGCGATGTCGCGGCTCAGCACGGTGGTCGCGTCGAGGTGGGCGAACGAGGCGGCCGGGGCCGGGTCGGTCAGGTCGTCGGCGGGCACGTAGATGGCCTGGACCGAGGTGATCGAGCCCTTCTTGGTCGAGGTGATGCGCTCCTGCAGATTGCCCATCTCCGTCGCCAGCGTCGGCTGATAGCCCACGGCCGAGGGGATGCGGCCCAGCAGCGCCGACACTTCCGAACCCGCCTGGGTGAAGCGGAAGATGTTGTCGACGAACAGCAGCACGTCCTTGCCTTCCTCGTCGCGGAAGTACTCGGCCTGGGCGAGGCCGGTCAGGGCGACGCGGGCGCGGGCGCCCGGCGGCTCGTTCATCTGGCCGTAGACCAGGGCGCACTTGGAGCCTTCGGTCGAGCCGTTGTTCTTGGTCGGGTCCACGTTCACGTTGGACTCGATCATCTCGTGATACAGGTCGTTGCCCTCACGGGTGCGCTCGCCCACGCCGGCCAGCACCGAGTAGCCGCCGTACGCCTTGGCGATGTTGTTGATCAGCTCCTGCATGGTCACGGTCTTGCCCACGCCGGCGCCGCCGAACAGGCCGATCTTGCCGCCCTTGGTGTAGGGGCACATCAGGTCGATGACCTTGATGCCGGTGACGAGGATTTCCGACGAGGTCGACTGCTCCTCGAACGACGGGGCGTCGCGGTGGATCGGACGGTACATCGTCGTCTTGATCGGGCCCTGCTCGTCGATCGGGCGGCCGACGACGTTCATGATGCGGCCCAGGGTGCCCGGGCCGACCGGGGCGAGGATCGACTGGCCGGTGTCGGTGACCGGCTGCCCGCGGGTCAGGCCCTCGGTGGTGTCCATGGCGATGGTGCGGACCATGTTCTCGCCGAGGTGCTGGGCGACTTCCAGCACCAGGGTGAAGGGCTCGCCCGTCTTCTGGTCGACGTTCTGGGTCTCCAGCGCCGACAGGATGGCCGGCAGGTGGCCCTCGAACTCGACGTCGACGACGGCGCCGATGACCTGGGCGATGCGGCCCGTGGCGACCGCGCCCGTCGGCTGGGCGGTCGAGGCGGCGGCGGCCGGAGCGGCCTTCTTGGCGCGGGGAGCGCGGGTCTTCGGGGCGGTGGTGTCGGTCATCGGTTCATTCCGTTCGGAAGGTCGTGTCTGTGCGGGGTCGGATCAGAGCGCTTCCGCGCCGGCGATGATCTCGATCAGTTCGGTGGTGATCTGGGCCTGGCGCTTGCGGTTGTACTGCAGGGTCAGGCTGTTGATCAGGTCGCCCGCGTTGCGCGTGGCGTTGTCCATGGCGCCCATCTGCGCCCCGAAGAAGCTGGCCTGGTTCTCGTACAGGGCGGCCAGCACCTGGGTGGTGATGTTGCGCGGCAGCAGGGTCTCGAGGATCTCCTCCTCGGACGGCTCGTACTCGTAGACGGCGCCGTTCAGGTCGATGGGCGGCGCGTCGCCGTCGACGACCGCCGGGATCAGCTGCTTCGGCGTCGGCACCTGGGAGATGACCGACTGGAAGCGGCTGTAGAACAGGGTCACGACGTCGGCGTTCCCGGCCTCGAACTCCTCGGCGATCAGGGCCGCGACCGGCTCCGCCGCCGGCAGGCCGATGGTCTTGTGCTCCGACATCTCGAAGGTGCGGACGATGCGGTCGCCGTAGATGCGCGACAGGCCGTCGCGGACCTTGCGGCCCACGGCGACGATGCGGACGTCCTTGCCCTCGGCCAGCAGGGTCTTGATGCGCTCGCGCGCGGCCCGGATGACGTTGGTGTTGAAGCCGCCCGCCAGACCCTTGTCGCCGGTGGCGACGACGATCAGGTGCTTCTGGTCCGAGCCCGTGCCGGCCAGCAGCTTCGGCGCCCCGTCGCCCGAGACGCCGGCCGCCAGATTGGCGATCACGGCGGCCATCTTGCGGGCGTAGGGACGGGCGCTCTCGGCCTGCTCCTGGGCGCGCTTCAGCTTGGCCGCGGCGACCATGTTCAGGGCTTTCGTGATCTTCTGCGTGGACTTCACGCTTCCGATCCGATTGCGCATTTCCTTGAGGCTGGCCATCCGGCGCTACTCTCTCGCTATCCGGTCCGGTCTCAGGCGAACGTCTTGACGAAGGCGTCCAGCACCGACTTCAGCTCGGTCTCCAGCTCCGGGGTCAGGTCCTTCTTCGTCCGGATGCCTTCCAGCAGGCCGGGGTTGGAGGACTTGATCCGGGCCAGCAGCTCGCTCTCGAAGCGGCCGATGTCCGACACGGCGACGCTGTCGAGGTAGCCGCGGGTGCCGGCGTAGATCGACACGACCTGCTCTTCCATCGTCAGCGGGCTGTACTGCGGCTGCTTGAGCAGCTCCGTCAGGCGGGCGCCGCGGGCCAGCAGCTTCTGGGTCGAGGCGTCGAGGTCCGAGCCGAACTTCGCGAAGGCGGCCATTTCCCGGTACTGCGCCAGCTCGCCCTTGATGGTGCCGGCGACCTTCTTCATCGCCTTGGTCTGGGCCGAGGAGCCCACCCGCGACACCGAGATGCCGACGTTCACGGCCGGGCGGATGCCCTGGTAGAACAGGTCGGACTCGAGGAAGATCTGGCCGTCGGTGATCGAGATCACATTGGTCGGAATGTAGGCCGACACGTCGTTGGCCTGGGTCTCGATCAGCGGCAGGGCGGTCAGCGAGCCCGAGCCGTACTCGGCGTTCAGCTTGGCCGAACGCTCCAGCAGGCGCGAGTGCAGGTAGAAGACGTCGCCCGGGTAGGCTTCGCGGCCCGGCGGACGGCGCAGCAGCAGCGACATCTGACGGTAGGCCACGGCCTGCTTGGACAGGTCGTCATAGACGATCAGGCCGTGCATGCCGTTGTCGCGGAAGTACTCGCCCATGGCGGTGCCGGCGAACGGCGCCAGGAACTGCAGCGGGGCCGGCTCCGAGGCGGTGGCGGCGACGACGATGGTGTACTCCAGCGCGCCCGACTCCTCGAGCGTCTTGACGATCTGGGCGACGGTCGAGCGCTTCTGACCGATGGCCACATAGATGCAGTACAGCTTGGCCGACTCGTCGTCGGTGGCGTTGACCGACTTCTGGTTCAGGATGGCGTCGATGGCGACGGCGGTCTTGCCGACCTGGCGGTCGCCGATGATCAGTTCGCGCTGGCCGCGGCCGATCGGGATCAGGGTGTCGATGGCCTTCAGGCCGGTCTGCATCGGCTCGTGCACCGACTTGCGGGGGATGATGCCCGGGGCCTTCACGTCGACGCGGCGGCGCTCGGTGAACTGGATCGGGCCCTTTCCGTCGATCGGCTCGCCCAGCGGGTTGACGACGCGGCCCAGCAGGCCCTTGCCGACCGGCACGTCCACGATCTCGCCGAGACGGCGGACTTCATCGCCCTCCGAGATGGCGGCGTCCGAGCCGAAGATCACGGCGCCGACGTTGTCGCGCTCGAGGTTCAGGGCCATGCCCTTCACGCCGGCCTTCGGGAACTCGATCATCTCGCCGGCCTGGACGTTGTCGAGGCCGTGGATGCGGGCGATGCCGTCGCCGACCGACAGCACCTGGCCGACGTCCGAGACGTCGGCTTCCACGCCGAAGTTGGCGATCTGCGACTTGAGGATGGCCGAGATTTCGGCGGCGCGGATGTCCATGGGATCTCTCTGTCTTCGTCTTCGGGGCGGGCCGTCAGGCGCGCTGCATGCTTGTTGGTCTGCGCGCGGTTACGCGCGCTTGAGGGCGAACTTCATCTGGTCGAGCTTGGTCTTCAGCGAGGCGTCGAACAGCTTCGAGCCCACCTTGACCTTGAGGCCGCCGAGGATCGACGGGTCCACGCGGGTGGTCAGTTCAGGATCCTTGCCGAGCGCGGCGCGCAGGGCGGTCTGGATCGACTTCAGCTGCCCGGCGTCGAGCGGCTGGGCGGTGACCACCTCGGCGGCGACCACGCCGGTCTTCTTCGCGTACAGCGCCTCGAAGCCGGCGATCACGCCCGGCAGGTCGCGGGCGCGGCCGTTCTGGCCGAGCAGGCCGAGGAAGTTGCGGGTGGTGCGGTGGAACTTCGCCGCGTCCGAGATGGCGACGAGACCCTTCTGCTGGTCCTCGGCCGCGACCACCGGAGAGGTCGCCAGCCGGCGCAGGTCGGCGCTCTCGACCCAGGCCGCCCGCAACGACTTCAGGTCGGCGCGCACGGCGTCCAGCGCGCCCGTCTCGTCAGCCAGGTCGAACAGCGCCTGTGCATAGCGCTCGCCGACTTCCGTCGTTCTGAAATCGTCAGCCACTTACAAGGTCCGCGCGGGTTGGCGTTTCGGGTTAGGACCGGCGGCGGGTTCGCCCCGATCAAAGGCCTGAAATGCTTGAAGAAAGCACGCCGGGGACGCGCCTTGCGACGCGCCCTCGGCCTAAGCCGGGCGCCTGATAGCACCCGCGCCCCCAAACCGCAACCGAGGCAGCAGGCCGCACCGGCGCCCGGGCGTAACAGCTTGTGAGCGGCGCCCGGGCGGGGCGCAGGCATGCTGCGCCGTCCCTGCGCCGGAGTCCGCCATGCCCTTCCGACCTCTCGCGGCCCTCGCCGTCCTCGTCCTCGCCGGCCTCGCCGGCCCGGCCGCCGCCGGCGAGCCGTTCCGGGTGATGAGCTACAACATCCGGGTCGACGTGCCCTCGGACAATCCGCCCTGGCCGGAGCGGCGGCCGCACATGGCGGCCCAGATCGCCTTCGTCGACCCCGACCTCCTCGGGGTGCAGGAGGCCCAGCCGGCGATGGTCGACTGGCTGGCGGCGCAGTTGCCCGCCTACGACCGCTACGGCGTGGGGCGCGACGACGGGCAGGCGGGCGAGAGCGCCACCCTGTTCTGGAAGCGCGACCGGTACGAGCGGCTGCGGACGGAGACCTTCTGGTGCTCGCCGACGCCGACCGTGCCGTCGAAAGGCTGGGACGCCGCCTACCCCCGCACCGTGACCCGCGTGCTGCTCCGCGACCGCCGCACGGGCGACCTGCTCGACGTGCGCAACACCCATTTCGATCACGTCGGGGTCGAGGCGCGGGAACAGTGCGCCCGCCTGGTCGCCGCCATGGAGCCGCTCTCGGTGGACGGCGCCGCCGCCCGGATCGTGCTGATGGGCGACTTCAACACCGGGCCGGACACCCCGCCGTACCGGATCATCGTCGAGGGCGGCCTCGCCGACGCCCGCACGCTGAGTCCCGTGGTCTTCGGCCCGGCCGGGACCTTCAACGCCTTCGACATCGCCCGCGACAACGACGGCGTCGCCATCGATCATGTCTTCGTCGGGCCGGGGCTGGCGGTCGAACGCTTCGGCGTGCTGACCGATTCCTTCGGCGGCCGGGTGATCTCCGACCATTTCCCCGTGGTGGTCGACCTCGACGGCACGGCGGCGGGCGCAGCCCGCTGACGCGCCTTGACGCTTGATCGGAACGCAACGGACGCCTAGCGCTTTCCGCCCAAGCTTCTTTCGCCGGGACACTCCATGTTCGACAGCCTCGTCACCCTGTTCTCCGACCCCGCCGCCTGGGCGGCGCTGGTCACCCTGGTGGTGATGGAAGTGGTGCTCGGCATCGACAACCTGGTCTTCATCTCCATTCTCTCGAACAAGCTGCCGCCGGAGCAGCGCCAGCGGACGCGGCGGATCGGCATCGGCCTGGCCCTGATCATGCGGCTGGGTCTGCTGATGACCATCGGCTGGATCGTCGGACTGACGGCGCCCGTCTTCGACCTCGGCCTCGTCGGCCCGGCCGGCGCGCACGGCGAGCCCACCTTCGAGACCGCCTTCAGCTGGCGCGACCTGATCCTCATCGCCGGCGGCCTGTTCCTCGTGTGGAAGGCCACCAAGGAGATCCACCACACGGTCGATCCCAAGCCGACGCACGACGTGATGGACGCCAAGAACGCCGTCATCAACAACATGGGCGCGGCGATCTTCCAGATCATCCTGCTGGACCTGGTGTTCTCGATCGACTCGATCCTGACCGCCGTCGGCATGACCGATCACATCCCGATCATGATCGTGGCGGTGATCGCCGCGGTGACCGTGATGCTGCTGGCCGCCGATCCGCTGGCCAACTTCATCGAGAAGAACCCGACCGTGGTGATGCTGGCGCTCGGCTTCCTGCTGATGATCGGCGCCGTGCTCATCGCCGACGGCTTCGGCGTCCACGTGCCCAAGGGCTACATCTACGCGGCCATGGCCTTCTCGGCCCTGGTCGAGGCCCTGAACATGTGGGGTCGCGCCGGGGCCGCCCGGAAGGCCCGGGCGGAAGAGGCGCGGCAGGCGGAGCTGAACCGCCGCAAGACCGCCGAGCCCGGCGTCTGACCGTGCGCGGGCTGGCGCGCCTGGCCCTGCTTCTTCTGGCGACGCCGGCGGCCGCCCAGTCGCCCGCCGTCCCGCCTGTGCCGGTCTACGGCTACGAGGTGGTGCGGGTCTGGCCGCACGACCGCACCGCCTTCACCCAGGGCCTCGCCTGGCGCGACGGCGAGCTGCTGGAAAGCACCGGCCGATATCCGTCCACCGTCCGGCGGGTGCGGCTGGAGGACGGCGCCGTCCTGCAGCGGCGGGAGCTGGAGCCCTCCCTGTTCGGCGAGGGCCTCACCGAGATCGACGGCCGCGTGGTGACCCTGACGTGGCGCAGCGGGCGCGGCTTCGTCTGGGATGCGGACGATCTCGAACCGGCCGGCGAGTTCGCCTACGCCGGCGAGGGCTGGGGCCTGACCGACGACGGCGAGCGGCTGATCCTGTCCGACGGGACCCCGACGCTGCGCTTCCTCGACCCGCAGACCTTCGCCGAGACCGGCCGGGTCGCGGTCACCCTGCAGGGGCGGCCGCTGCTGCGGATCAACGAACTGGAGTGGGTCGACGGCGAGGTGTTCGCCAACGTCTGGCAGTCGGACGTCATCGTGCGCATCGATCCGGCCAGCGGCGCCGTCACCGGCGTCATCGACCTCTCCGGCCTGCTCCGGGACCGGCGCGGCATGAACCCCGCCGACGACGTGCTCAACGGCATCGCCTGGGACCCGGAGGGGCGGCGGCTGTTCGTCACCGGCAAGAACTGGCCGGCGGTCTTCGAGATCCGCCTGACCAATCCGGACGCCCCTGCGGCCCCCGGAGCGGCCTAAAAGCGTTTGAGCCCCCGGGTTCCCTCGTGTAACCCGCAGCGCAACCATACGAACCGGCCCTGGCCGGCGCAGGGGGAAACCCGCGGAGACGTCCTTGACCCAGTCCCAGTATCCGTCGTCCTTCGACTATCCCGCCCTTCTCGCCTCGGGCCGCGGCGAGCTGTTCGGGCCCGGCAATCCCCAGCTGCCGGCCCCGCCGATGCTGATGTTCGACCGCATCGTGCAGATCAACGCCGACGGCGGCGCCCACGGGAAGGGCTATGTCGAGGCCGAACTCGACATCCACCCGGACCTCTGGTTCTTCCAGTGCCACTTCATCGGCGATCCGGTGATGCCGGGCTGCCTCGGCCTCGACGCCATGTGGCAGCTGGTCGGCTTCTACCTCGGCTGGATCGGCGGCCAGGGCCGCGGCCGGGCGCTCGGCGTCGGCGACGTGAAGTTCACCGGCCAGGTGACGCCTGACATCAAGCGGGTGGTCTACAAGATCGACCTCAAGCGGGTCATCAACCGCAAGCTGGTCATGGGCATCGCCGACGGCGTGCTCGAGGCGGACGGCGAGATCATCTACCGCTGCGACGACATGCGCGTCGGCCTGTTCGGCGGCAATGCGGAACCCGCCGGCGGCTGAGTCCGCTGAACAGTGAACGGATAACTGAAGGAAGCAGCATGCGGCGAGTGGTCGTCACCGGACTGGGCATCGTCTCCTCGATCGGCACCGGGCAGGACGAGGTCGCGGCCTCCCTGCGCGAGGCCCGTTCCGGCGTCCGCTTCGCGGAGGATCACGCCGCGCACGGCTTCCGGTCGCAGGTCTGGGCCCCGCCGGCGCTCGGCTGGACCGCCGAGGACTGGGCTCCGCACGTCGACCGCCGCGCCGCCCGCTTCCTCGCCAACGGCACGGCCTGGGGCCATATCGCCTTCGAGGAGGCGCTGAAGGACTCCGGCCTGACGCCCGAGGAGATCAAGGACGAGCGCATCGGCCTGATCGTCGGCGAGGGCGGCCCCTCGACCCAGGTCATCCTGCAGGCGGCCCAGACCACGATCGAGAAGGGCTCGCCCAAGCGCATCGGTCCGTTCGCCGTGCCCAAGGCCATGGCCTCGGGCCCCTCGGCCGTGCTGGCCACCTGGTTCGAGCTGAAGGGGATCAACTATTCGATCAGTTCGGCCTGCGCGACCAGCGCCCACTGCATCGGCGCGGCCGCCGAACAGATCGCTTGGGGCAAGCAGGACGTGGTCTTCGCCGGCGGCTGCGAGGACATCGACTGGTCCATGTCCAACATGTTCGACGCCATGGGCGCCATGTCCTCGAACTTCAACGAGACGCCCGACAGGGCCAGCCGGGCCTATGACAAGGACCGCGACGGCTTCGTCATCGCCGGCGGCGCCGGCATCGTGGTGCTGGAGGAATACGAGCGGGCGAAGGCGCGCGGCGCGACCATCTACGCCGAGGTCACCGGCTACGGCGCCAATTCCGACGGCTACGACATGGTCGCGCCCTCGGGCGAGGGCGCCGAGCGCTGCATGCGCATCGCCCTGGAGATGGCCGGCAATCCGAAGATCGACTACCTCAACCCGCACGGCACCTCGACGCCGGTGGGCGACAGCAAGGAGATGGGGGCGGTTCGCAACGTCTTCGGCGACGCCCTGCCGATGATCTCCTCGACCAAGTCCCTGACCGGCCACTCGCTCGGCGCGGCCGGGGCCCAGGAGGCCATCTACTGCCTGCTTATGATGAAGCACGGCTTCGCCGCCGAGAGCGCCCACATCGAAACCCTCGATCCCGAGTTCGAGGGCATGCCGATCCTGCGCCAGCGCCACGACGGCGAGCTGACCCACGTCATGTCCAACAGCTTCGGCTTCGGCGGGACGAACGGCACGCTGATCCTGTCGAAGGTCTGAACCGCAATACGCCCGGCGCGCTATAGTCGGCTCCCCGACACACGGAGCCGCTCCTGAGCCCTGATCCCTACATCCTCTTCCTGCTGGGCCTCGGCGGCGTGGTGCTGCTGGTGTCCTGGGCGCCGGTCGGCCTCAAGCGGCTGCCGCTGACGCTCGCCATCCTGTGCGTCGCCCTCGGCGTGCTGGTGTTCTCCAGCGGTCTCCTGGCCTTCGACCCCGACCCGCGCACCTGGGACACGGCGGCCGAGCGCCTGACCGAACTGGTCGTGATCATCAGCCTGATGGGGGCGGGGCTGAAGATCGACCGGCCGCCGGGCTGGCGCGCCTGGTCGACCACCTGGCGGCTGCTGATCGTCGCCATGCCGCTGACCATTGCGGCGACGGCCGTTCTCGGCTGGGCGGGACTGGGCTTCAGCCTGGCCATGGCCCTGCTGTTCGGGGCCAGCATGGCGCCGACCGATCCGGTGCTGGCCGCCGACGTCCAGGTCGGGCCGCCGAAGTCCGGCGACGAGGACGAGGTCCGCTTCGGCCTGACCTCCGAGGCCGGGCTGAACGACGCCCTCGCCTTCCCCTTCGTCCACCTCGCCATCCTCGCCGCCGCCGGCGGCCTGGCCAGCCAGACGGGGCTGACCGACTGGTTCACGGTCAAGGTCGGCTGGAAGCTGCTGGCCGGCCTGGGCGCGGGCCTGCTGATCGGCAAGGTCCTCGGCTATCTGCTGTTCCGCAGTCGTCGCGGCCTGTCCCGGCTGGCGGACGGACTCATCGCTCTGGCCGCCACCCTGATCGCCTATTCCCTTACCGAGATCGTCCACGGCTACGGCTTCCTCGCCGTCTTCGTCTGCGCCGTGATGATCCGCGGCTCCGAGCGCGACCACGACTTCCACCAGGAGATGCACGACTTCTCCGACCAGATCGAACGGCTGCTGATGATGCTGCTGCTGGTCCTGTTCGGCGGGGCCCTGGCCAACGGCCTGCTGTCCAGCCTGACCTGGACGGACGCCCTCGTCGGCCTCGCCGTCGTCTTCCTCGTCCGTCCGGCGGCGGGGCTGCTGGCCATGGTCGGCTCGGGCCAGCCGCTCCGCGAGCGCCTGCTGCTGGCCTTCCTCGGCATCCGCGGCGTCGGCTCGGTCTACTACCTGGCCTACGGCATCAACCACGGCGACTTCGGCGACAGCGAGCGGCTGTGGGCCGTGGTGGGCTTCATCATCCTGCTGTCGATCGTGGTGCACGGCGTCACCGCGACGCCGCTGCTGGCGCGCCTGAGCCGTCGCCGCGAGACGACCGCCGCGGCCTTCCCCGAGGGCGCCGCCCCTGCTAACCCTCCCGCCTCGAAGGACGGAGACTGACGATGGCGAGCGAGAGCGGCTGGAACATGCCCACCGGTGAACTCATGAAGGGCAAGAAGGGCCTGATCATGGGGGTCGCCAACAGCAATTCCATCGCCTGGGGCATCGCCTCCCAGCTGGCCGCCCAGGGCGCCGAACTGGCCTTCACCTACCTCGGCGAGGGGCTGGAGCGCCGCGTGCGCCCGCTGGCCGAGAGCGTCGGCGCCCGGCTGCTGATCCAGGCCGACGTCACCGACGACGCCTCGATGGACGCCGCCTTCGCCGAGCTGGAGAAGGAATTCGGGACCCTCGACTTCGTCGTCCACTCGGTGGCCTTCGCCAACAAGAACGAGCTGCAGGGCTCCTTCGTCGACAACACCACCCGCGACAGCTTCCTGCTGGCCATGAACATCTCGGCCTTCAGCTTCGTCGACGTGGCCCGCCGCGCCTCGAAGCTGATGCCGAACGGCGGCGCCATGATCACCATGACCTACCTCGGGTCCGAGCGCGCCATCCCGAACTACAACACCATGGGCGTGGCCAAGGCGGCGCTGGAGGCGGCGACCCGCTACATCGCCCGCGACCTCGGGCCCAAGGGCATCCGCGTCAACGCCATCTCGGCCGGGGCCATGCGCACCCTGTCGCTGGCCGGCATCTCGGGCGGCCGCGGCATGATCGCCCAGGGCCGGGCCATGTCGGCGATGAAGGAGGACACCTCGATGGAGGGCGTCGCCGGCTGCGCCCTGTGGCTGTGCTCGGACCTCGGCCTGTCGACCACCGGCGAGGTCATCCACGTCGACGCCGGCTTCCACATGATGGGCCTGCCGGACAGCGACGAGGGCTAGCGCGCGCTCCGCTGCACGCGGCGATAGGCGTACCGGTCGCGGATGTTCGGACCGAAGAAGCGGCCTTTCGAAAAGGCGGCGCGGAAGTCCGCGACGACCTCCGGCGGCACCGCCTCGTAGTCGTAGACGTCGCCCGAGGTGAAGATCACGCGCAGGCGACGGTGCGGTTCGTCGTAGGTGAAGCGGCGGATGACGCTGGAGGGCATGGCCGCCGCTCCGCCTCAGTCCCGCAGCAAGTCGGGCACCAGGCCGCCGTTCTCGGCCAGCTTGCGCCACACCGCCTTCGACAGGGCCATGTTCTGCTCGGCCGAGCCGTGCGCGCCGGCGTGGATATTCAGCTCCTCCGCCAGCTGCTTGCGCGCCTCGAGGCTGGAGTCGAGGCCGAGCAGCTTGAGCAGGTCGACGATCGAGGTGCGCCAGTTCCCGGCCGCCTCGCCCTTCATCTCGGCCATCGACTGCAGCACCGCCTCGACGTCGACCGGCGGCAGGGTCGTCGCGACCGGCGCGGCGGCGGTCGGGGCGATGGTCGGCGTCGGGATCTGCGGCGTCGGCGCCTGCGCCTTGCTGTGTCCCCGGATCCGGTCCCAGATCGAGCTGAAGATGCCCATGCGCGTCGCCTCCTTGGTGCGGGCGATCAACGCCCGGCGGAGGGCAGGGTTCAGTCGGGCTCGCGCTCGTCGACCTCCGTCGGCCGCACGGCGCGCAGCCAGCCGTCGGCGATGTGCAGGTCCGGGACCGCCTCGCGAGTGAAGGGCAGGTACCAGGTGGGGCCGCCAGTCGCCGGGGCGATCTCCAGCATGTCCGAGGCCCCGAAATTCTGCACCGACTTGACCCGACCCAGCACGGCGTCCTCGGGATCGCGCGCCTCCAGGCCGATCAGGTCGGTCAGATAGAACTCGTCCTCCTCCGGCTCCGGCAGCCGGGCGCGGGGGACGAACAGCTTGAGGCCGCGCAGGGCGTCGGCCGCCTCCTTGGTGGCGATCTCCTTCGCCCGGCCAACCACGCCGTTCTTGTCGAGCCGCCCGGACAGCAGGGTCAGGCCCGGCGAGCCGTCGGCGCGCAGCAGGTCGCGGTAGTCGAGCAGGGCCATGGGATCGGCGGTCCAGGCCGTCACCCGCACCTCGCCCTTCACGCCGAACCCGCCGGCCACCTGGCCGACCAGAACCAGCTTCTCCTTGCTTTCGCTCATCGGGACCGTCGCCGTTCATGTTGCGCCTCAACTAGCGCGAAGCGCGGCCGGCGCACGCAAAAAAGAAAGGCGGCGCCCCGGGGGACGCCGCCTTCCGCATTCGATCCGGCGAAGGCCTCAGCCCTCGGCCTTCTCCTCGGTCGCCTCTTCGGCGGCCGGGGCCTCCTCGGCGGCGGCCTCAGCGGCCGGAGCTTCCTCGGCGGCCGGAGCCTCCTCGGCCGGAGCGGCGTCCGCAGCGGCCTTGGCGGCCTCGGCTTCTTCCCTGGCGCGGGCGGCGGCTTCGGCGGCCTCGGCCTTCGCGGCGGCTTCGGCTTCCAGACGGTCGGCCTCGCGCTGGGCGCGCTCGGCGGCGCGCTCCTGGGCCTTCTTGCCCGGCTCGGCCTTCTTCGGGTTGTTGCCCTGGGTCCACTTCACCTTGCCGGCCAGCGCCTCGTCCTGCGACAGGAAGCGGGCGACGCGGTCGGTCGGCTGGGCGCCCTTGCCGAGCCATTCGGCGATCCGGTCGGTCTTCAGGGTGACGCGCTTCTGCTCGCCGTCGCGCGGCAGCATCGGGTTGTAGGTGCCGACGCGCTCGATGAACTTGCCGTCGCGCGGGGCGTGCGAGTCGGCGACGACGATGTAGTAGTACGGGCGCTTCTTGGCGCCGCCGCGGGCCAGACGAATCTTCAGCATTTCAGGTCTCTTTCTCGGAAGTCAGTTCTTCTTGGGGAAGCCCGGCAGGCCCGGAAGCCCCCCCGGCAGTTGTCCGCCGCCCATGCCGGCGAGCCGGTCCTGGAGGGCTTTCAGTTCGTCGGCCGAGGGTTCGGGCATCTTGCCGCCCCCCATGGCCTTGAGGCGCGCCATGTCCGGCCCGCCCATGCCGCCGCCGACGCCGCCCAGCATGGCGGCCATCTGCTGCATCTTCTTCGGCCCGCCGCGCGACAGCGCCTTGACCGTGTCGGCCATCTGGCGGTGCTGCTTGAGCAGGCGGTTGACGTCCTGGACCTCGACCCCGGCCCCGGCGGCGATGCGCCGCTTGCGGCTGGCGTTCAGCAGGTCGGGCTTCTTGCGCTCGGCCTTCGTCATCGAGCTGATGATCGCCTCCTGGCGGCTGATCATCCGGTCGTCGATGTTGGCGTCGGCCATCTGGGCCTTCATCTTGGCCACGCCGGGCAGCAGGCCCATGATCCCCTGCAGGCCGCCCATGCGCTTCATCTGCTGCAGCTGGCCCATCAGGTCGTCGAGGTCGAACTGGCCCTTGGCCAGCTTCCGCGCCATCTTCTCGGCCTTGGCCTGGTCGAGCTCCTGGCTGGCCTTCTCGACGAGGGCCACGATGTCGCCCTGGCCGAGGATGCGCCCGGCCACGCGGCGGGCGTCGAACACCTCCAGCTGGTCGACCTTCTCGCCGGCGCCGAGATATTTGATCGGCAGGCCGGTGACGGCCCGCATCGACAGCATGGCCCCGCCGCGCCCGTCGCCGTCGGCGCGGGTCAGGATCAGTCCGGTCAGCGGCAGGCGCTCGTGGAAGGCGCGCGCGGTGCGCACCGCGTCCTGACCGGTCAGGCTGTCGGCGACGAGCAGGGTCTCGACCGGCTTCGCCACCTGCGCGACCTCGGCCACCTCGGCCATCAGCGCCTCGTCGAGGGTGATGCGGCCGGCGGTGTCGAGGATCAGGACGTCGAAGCCCTGCAGCTTCGCCGCCTGCAGGGCGCGGCGGGTGATCTGCACCGCGCTCTCGCCCTTGACGATGGGGAGGGTGGCCACCTCGATCTGCTTGCCGAGGGTCTCGAGCTGCTCCATGGCCGCCGGACGCCGGGTGTCCAGCGAGGCCATCATCACCTTCTTGCGGTCGAACTTCGTCAGCCGCAGCGCCAGCTTGGCGGAGGTGGTGGTCTTGCCCGAGCCCTGCAGGCCGGCCATCAGCACCACCGCCGGCGGCGTGGCGTTGGTGTTGAGCGGGACCGGCTCCTCGCCGCCCAGCATCTCGACCAGGCCGTCGTAGACGATCTTGACCACCTGGTCGGCCGGCTTGACCGAGCGGATCACCTCCTCGCCGGTGGCGCGCTCGGTGGCGAAGGCGATGAAGTCCTTGACGACCGGCAGGGCGACGTCGGCCTCGAGCAGGGCCACGCGCACCTCGCGCATGGCCTCGGCCACGTCCTTCTCGGACAGGGCGCCGCGCCCGGTGATCCGGTCGAAGACGCCTGTCAGCCGCTCGTTCAGAGCCTCGAACATCCAAACCCTTTCTTGCGCGGTCCCGCGGCTCCATACGACGACGGCCCCCGTGGACGATCACGTCGACGGGGGGTTCTCGCCTGCCTCGTCCGGCCGGGCCGGGGTCGTGCAGGTGGAGACGCAGGGTTCACTTGCGCCGGAAGCGGCGGCTTATGGCGGAAAACCCCGGCGAAGACAAGGCGAGGGCCGCCGTCGGGTGATCACCGTTCAGCTTTCGGCGAATTCACGCAGGGTCGCCTTTTCGCCTTCGAAGGCACATCAGCCTGCAACAGCGTGACCGTATCTCCCGGCCGTCGCCCCCCCCTGAGCGACCGCATCCCTCAAGGAGATCGTCGTGAAAATCATCGCTTCTCTCGCCGCCGTCGCCGTTCTCGCCGGAGCCGGCGCCGCCGCCGCCCAGGACGCGCGGGTGCCCTGGTCCGACCTCAACCTGTCGACCGCCGCCGGCGCGGCCGCCTTCGAAGCCCGGCTCGACGCGGCGGCGCGCCGGCTCTGCCGTGACGCGCGCCAGCCCGGCAGCCGGATGGGCGACCGCGATCGCTGCATCGCGGCCTTCCGCGCGGAGGCCGTGCGCCAGCTGCCCGCCGCCGCCCAGGCCGATCTGGCCCTCGGGCGCGCGCCCCTCGTCGAGGGCTGATCGCCGCATGCAACGGGGCCGCCCGGGTGGACGGCCCCGACATGCCATAAGTCCTGCTTTTGGGTAGCTTCGCAGTTCTCGGCCTGTAGTCGCCGTGTTGTCGCGATTCTGGTCTGGCGAACGTCACATCCGACAATCATGTGGCTTGTGCCGCAATCCCGCGGCCTGGAGCTCTTCCAATGACTCGCACCCTGCTTTCCCTCGCCGGCGCCGCGCTGCTGTACGCCGCCCCGGCCGCCGCCCAGGACGCCGTGCGCGTGCCCTTCGCCGACCTGGACCTGTCCACCGGCGCCGGCGCCGCCGCCTTCGACGCGCGCGCCGCCGAGGCCGCCCGCAACACCTGCCGCCGCGGTCCGTCGCAGATGATCGACACCAACTGCGTCAGGATCCTCCAGCGCGAAATCGTCCGCCAGCTGCCGCGCCCGCGGCAGGAGGACTACGCCCGCGCCCGCCGCGGCGAGCGCCTGCTGGCCATGGCCGCCCCCGCCTGGCCGGCCTGAGCCGGACCGGCGCCGCGTCCATGCAAAGGGCCCGCGGATCGCTCCGCGGGCCCTTGTCGCCTCAGTGGGTCGGGAAGCCCCGCACCTTGAGCAGGGCGGCCACGTCCGGGTCGCGGCCGCGGAAGCGGCGATAGGCCTCGCCGCGGTCGGAGGAGTTGCCCTCCGACAGGATGATCGCCTTGTAGCGGGCGGCGATGTCCGGATTGAACACGTCGCCGGACTCCTCGAAGTAGGCCCAGGTGTCGGCGTCCATCACCTCCGACCAGAGGTAGCTGTAGTACCCGGCCGAGTAGGCGTCCGAGGTGAACAGGTGATTGAACTGCGGCAGGCGGTGCCGCATCACGATCTCCTTCGGCATGCCGTAGCGAGCCAGGCTCTCGCGCTCGAAGGCGTCCGGATCGCCCGGCGGATCGGCGCGGGTGTGCAGGTCCATGTCGACCAGGGCCGAGGACAGGTAGCTGACCGTGGCGTAGCCCTGGTTGAAGGTCTGCGAGGCCTCGATCTTGTCGACCAGCGCCTGCGGCATCGGCTGGCCCGTCTCCACATGCTTCATGTAGCCGTCGAGGATCGGGCGGCTCAGCACCCAGTGCTCGTGCACCTGGGACGGATACTCCACGTAGTCGCGCGGCGTGCCGCCGAGGCCCGGATAAGTGATCCGGTACGACAGGTAGTGCAGGGCGTGGCCGAACTCGTGGAACAGGGTCTCGGCGTCGTCCAGCGAGATCAGCACCGGCTGGTCGCCCTCGGCCTTGATGAAGTTGTTGTTGTTCGAGGCCAGCACGTTCTTGACCCCGTCGTAGGTCGAGTAGCCGCGGTAGCTGGTCATCCAGGCGCCCGAACGCTTGCCCGGACGGGCGTAGTCGTCGGCGTAGTACAGGCCGGCGTGCCGGCCGTGGTCCTTGACCTCATAGACCACCACGTCCGGATGCCAGACCGGCACCGTCCCCGCCGGCAGCTTCTCGAAGGTGAAGCCGTACAGCCGCCGCGCCATCTCGAACGACCCGGCCCGCACGTTGTTGAGCTCGAAGTACGGCTTCAGCTCGTTCTGGTCGAGGTCGTACTTCTGCTTCCGGACCTTCTCGGCGTAGTACAGGTAGTCCCACGGCTCGATGTCGTGGCCGGCGATGGCGCGCATGTCCGCCACCTCCTCCGCCACGCGCGCCTTGGCCGGTTCCCAGACCCGCATCATCAGGTCCATGGCCGCCTCGGGCGTCTTCGCCATCGTGTCCTGCATCCGCCAGGCCGCGTGGTGCGGGAAGCCCAGCAGCTTCGCGCGCTCCGCCCGCAGACGGACGATCTCGGCGATGGTGGCGTTGGTGTCGTTGGCGTCGCCGTTGTCGCCGCGGTTGACGAACTTGCGCCACACCTGCTCGCGCAGGGCGCGGTCGTCGGCGAAGCTGAGGAAGGGATCCACGCTGGAGCGCGTGTTGACGATCACCCAGCCGTCGATGTTGCGGGCGCGGGCGGCCGCGGCGGCGGCGGCCTTGTTCGACGCCGGCATGCCGGCCATTCCGGCCTCGGTCGGAATGACCGTCCAGGTCTTCTCGTCGTTGACGACCTTCTGCGAGAAGGCGGTGAAGGCGTTCGACAGGGCGGTGTTGATTCGGCCGAGCTCGGCCTTGCCGGCCGCGTCCAGGGCCGCGCCGTTGCGGACGAAGGCGTCGCGGGTGCGCTCGGCGTAGCGGGTCTGCTCCGGCGTCAGCCCCATCCGTCCGGCGTTGTCCGCCACGGCGCGGATGCGGGCGAACAGCGCCTCGTTGAAGATGATCTCGTCGCCGGCGGCGGAGAGCAGCGGCGACACCTCGGTGTCCACGGCCTGGTAGTCGTCCGAGCCGATGTTCTGGGTCATGACCCCGAAGATGCTGCTCGCCCGGTCCAGCGGCTCGCCGGCCATCTGGTAGGGCACCAGGGTGTTGGCGAAGGTCGGCGCGTCCGGGTTGTTGGCGATCGCCGCGATCTCGGCGCGCTGTAGCTCGATGCCCTCGAGGATGGCCTCCCGCAGCTTGGGCGCCGTGACCTTGTCCCACGGCGGCACGCCCTGGTAGGGACCGGTCCACGGTTGCAGAAGCTCCGCCCGCGGCGTCTGCGCCGGCAGGACGGCGCGACCGATGCGGGCGTCCTCGGCCAGCGAGGCCGGCGTCTGGCCGGCTCCGCCCATGCCCGGTTCCATGCCGTTCGCGGCGCAGCCCGACAGGGCCATGAAGCTCCCGCCGGCGATGAGAAGGTGTCGTCTGTGCATGGGGCGCTCCGGGCTGCCGAACGAGGGGGTGGGTGACCCTATGCCCTCCTCCGCCTGACTGTCACATGAACCGGCTGTAATCTTCGCCGGTGGACGCCGCCGGGCGGCGCGGCTAAAGCGCGCGATCATGGCCATAGGCGTTTTCGACTCCGGCGTGGGGGGCCTGACGGTCCACCGCGAACTCACCCGCCGCTTCCCGGCGCGGGACTTCGTCTATCTGGCCGACCAGGCCAACGCCCCCTACGGCGGCCGCGAAGGCGAGGACATCGTCGATCTGACCCGCGCCGGCTGCGAGCGGCTGTTCGAGGCGGGCGCCAGCGTCATCGTGCTGGCCTGCAACACCGCCTCGGCCATCGCCCTGCGCCGCCTGCAGCAGACCTGGGTGCCCGAGGCCCGGGCCCGGCACGGGCGGCCGCTGAACGTGCTCGGCATCATCGTCCCGACCATCGAGGCCGCCACGGGCCTGCCGTGGTCCTACGAGGCCGAACGCCACGGGGAAAAGGTCGAGGCCATCGACGTCGTCGGCGTCTTCTGCACCGCCGCCACCGCGATGAGCCGCGTCTACGAGATCGAGATCGACAAGCGGCGCGAGGACCTGGCGGTCTTCTCCGAGGCCTGTCCCGGACTGGCCGGGCTGATCGAGCTCGGCGCGCCCGCGGAGGAGCTGCGGGTGGTGGTGCAGGATCATGTGGACGCCCTGCGCCGCCGCATCGGCCGCCACCCGGACAAGGCCATCCTCGGCTGCACCCACTACGAGATCGTCGCCGACGTCTTCGCCGCCGCCCTGCCGCCGGGCACGCCGCTGATCCATCAGCCCACGGCCGTGGCCGATGCGCTGGACCGCTACTTCGCCCGCCATCCGGAGTACGACCTGGGCGGCTCCGGCCGGCGCGACTTCCTGACCACCGGCCAGCCCGGGCCGCAGTCGGAGCTGGTCAGCCAGTTCTGGGGCGCGCCGCTGACCTTCGACGCCGCCTGAGACGCCTCTTGACGTCGCCGCGGCCGTCGGCGCCGATGCGCGTCGGGAGGACGCCCTGATGAAAGCTCATCTGCTCGCCGGCGCCGCGCTGTGGCTGGTCGCCGGCCCGGCCTGCGCCGAAATCGCCAGTCGCAGCGCCGACAGCTTCACCCTGACCTATGAGCGGCCCGTGTCGGCCGCGCCCGACGCCATCCTCGCCGCGATCGGCCGCCCCGCCGGATGGTGGAGCGACGCCCATACCTGGTCGGGCTCCGCCTCGAACCTGACCGTCGATCTGCGGCCCGGCGGCTGCTGGTGCGAAGCGCTTCCCGGCGGCGGGGTCCGGCACGGCGAGGCGGTGCTGGTCTGGCCGGAGCGGCGCA
>Ga0233425_10001922_pt1 | contig 43601 bp, 50 predicted proteins | sample Watercolumn_Towu_2_FD_181712 | JGI IMG/M metagenome (GOLD analysis project Ga0233425, IMG submission 181712) | Freshwater microbial communities from Lake Towuti, South Sulawesi, Indonesia - Watercolumn_Towuti2014_140_MG | ecosystem: Environmental > Aquatic > Freshwater > Lake | place...
TATCACATCCTTCCAACGTCGAAGAGGTAAACAAAGAAATATCAAAATGTCCAGTAGGATCAGAAAAACAATCAAGTACCTTCTCCACAGCAAACGTCTCTTCTAACATCAAGCTAGTGCGAAAGACATCAATCTGTTTCTCGCTATAGAGATGAATAATATAAGAAAAGAGAAAAACGCAGACAAAAAGAAAAAGAATAAAGTAAAGTGCATAATGTCCTAAATCATACTGCCCTTTACGCATCAGTCTCACCTTCGGATAAGATCTTTGGGGTATCGACTAATTCCACAGAAGAGGGAAGGGTGGTAAGAGCCTGAACAAGCAGTTCTTTGTCTAAATCACTATGTCCAACAACAGCTTCTTTGTCCTGAACGAGGAAATACAGCGAAGCTAAAACCACAAGAACAATAACCAATTCAATCAACAGCAGAGTCGTTCGACTTTCTCCCTGCCCGTGACGAAAACCTCTTTTTCGCATCAAGAACTAGAAGAAAAGAAGTTTAAATGGTTTATGGAAAGAGAGGTTGCGTAATATCAGAAGAAGTTGCTGGTTGAGGCGTATTTGACCCACAAAGAGGCACATCTTCATGCACTCTCTTCAAAAGTTCATCAGGTTCATCGAGAAGTTTAGGTGGATTCGGATCATACACAAAGCACATATTCCCATCGCCACGATGGAGAATAATCTGCTGAGCCCTAGACGAAAACTCAGGCGATCCTCCCAGAACGCTAATGGTCACGTCAACATAACTTCTTCGAACCACTAACCCAGGAAGAGGTTTGGTGGTGTAGTCTTCAAGTTCAGAAGAATAATAATATGCACAAAGTGGTAAGGCAGCAGTTGAAGCAGTGACAACTTTTTCATCTCCCTCATATAATTCAAAACCGATCTTTTCATGTTCTAAATCAACAACGCGAATCTGAAAATCATCAGATAACAATCCTAAATCAAAGTCATCACATCGACAATCTATGTCTTCTTGCTCGGTACAATTCTGATAATATCCTAAAAAGTCATCAAAAGCAACGCGTGCTCGTACATCCACATTCTTTTCCGCGATCAAGTAACTAGCAAGTCCAACTGCAACTAAAAGAAGAACCATAATCAACAATCCCATGAGCAAGCTAGGAGATTCTCCACCCTGACCTTTCTTAGAAATCATCATGGTCCTACAATCGCATCGATAGGGGGCGTCTTATCATGAATGCCTGTCTCAATACCTGTAAGGGTACTCAAAAATTGTGATATCTGGGTACGAAAAATATACACAATAGTAACAAGAACAACAAGTGCAATCAAGAATAAGATTATCTGGTTAATTTCCAAACTGCCCCTTTTCATACGTTCACGCGTTCAAGTATTTATATAAATCTTTGTATTAGGAGGGCGTTGTTAAAAATCTTTTTTTGTTTTTAAATCCCTGAAAGACTCTTGTCCAAAAAATTGGTTTTTAGAGCTTTTCTGATTAAGTCACCTTCACTCCCAGGACTTTTTCAACAGAGCCTTTCAAGATAGATTTTTATATCACGCAAATAGAGTAAGTCATCTGCATAAGTTTTTCTTTTAGTTGCTCTTCGTTTATCCTTCTGAGGAAAACTTATGCTATAAACATCATGCACAAAGCAAACAACAGAAGCGTTGTAGTCAAGAGAATGGAATTTATAGAAAGAAGATCCCAAAATAAGAGAGACACTAGAGTAAGTCATCTCGACATAATCTGAAGGGTGTTCGGAGTTAAGTTGAAGTTGCAGAGAGGAAGGATAATCCTTCTTATAAGGGTCGATCTTGGCCCAGGCGCGGCCCACAAGCGAGCCGTAGGAACCCCATATCGCACAAAGTCTTCCAGGAACGAGTTGGGGTCCAGGCGGAACTACAATGGCATTACCTTCAAAGTAAGTAAGCGGTTGGAAAAGAATTTCTTGGTCACCATGCTGTTCGACAGAAACAAAATGATCCTCAAAACCAAGATGTTCTACATCGGGAATCGTGCAGAAGCAGGAATTCTTTTTCTTGGAAAAGCAGGTGCGGTAAGCCTCGACTAAGCCTAAATAACTCTGACCGAACTGTGCCTGTTTCTCTTCTAAAAGTTTTTCTTCATCGGCACCAGTCACCTTTTCCCAGAGGCGAACGGTTCCCTGCGTGAGATTACGAAAATCTTCAAACGTCCTAGGTATTTTTCCACTAGTAAAAGCAACTAAAGAGAGAAGGATAACAACGAGGATGAGAATAGCTGGAACAAGTACTTCAGTAGTCATACCTTTGCGTGAGATCATGTTCCGGCTATAAAGTCTAATATTTTTTTAATGAGTGTAGAAGATTCTCCTCGAAGGATTCCAGTAAAAAACAATAAAATAATGAGTAGGGCAACAATTAAAATTGCGATCGCAATGTATTGTAGACTTAATTCTCCTTTTTTCAAGTTAGTAAGCATATCCTTCACACCCCGATGAACCAAATCCAAGCTGATAAAGGTCCGTTAACAGGATTCGATTAGTCTCTTTCCCGAAGTAATCGTAAAGAGAAGAAATAGCTCCAACTACCCCAAGACCACCGCAAGCATACAAGGCAGGTGCTGCGATACCACCAGTAGCAAAGGTAACAACGCCTGCTCCGATAACACATCCAACAAGCGGTTTACTCCACCCTACAAATTCAGAGGGTTTTTCATGATCAACGTAGACGATAGCATATTTCTTTTGTGATTGAAGAGATCCAGATTCCGGATTAACAACAAAAGTATGATAATGATCGCTTAAACCAGGAGATTGTAAGTCAATAACATATGGTTCTCCTTTTTCAGTTTTTCTGGTTAAGGAATAATCAAGAATCGTTTTCGCAGAAAGAACCGGAGTAGTGTCATCGGTTTCCAAAGTATAACAAATATAACATTGAGTTTTACGAGTAAGAGCTAAGGCATTTTCTCCAGCAACCAAGAATTTACATCGTCGCATAGCATCTAAAACGTAACGTGATCCACCCTCTTCAACAGTAGAATCATCCGTGGTCATTGCCTTCTTGAAGTCTTTCTCACCAATAACTAATCTCTCAGTCGAACAAGCAACAGGAAAGGAAAACTTGTCGGTGGCATGGATATACCTATTCAAAACCACCGTAATCTGACACCAGCGCTCTCGCCAGCTCATTTGAAAGTCAGAGGAAAACAGCGGTTTAAGGATTGCAAGGGTAACAACAAAGAAAACAACTAACAGAATGATGATAATCAACGTGTGTAACTCTAACATTGCTCGTCGTCTCATTTTATCCACCTCTCATGCGAAGAACAGCGAGTAACAAGAAAATAAAAAGAACTAAGCAAATGAGGAGAAAAATAAGACTTTGCACGGTCATCCCTCTTTTAAATAACACCATACAAGTAAGTGCAGAAAGGTATATTTAAAGCTTAAGGATTAACACTGGATAGGCGCGTCACAGGGGATATTGAGGTATTTAACTCCGCCTTCAAAGGAAGGTTGGCTGGAATAACTGCCTGGAGGAGGACAATACCACTGAGTGAAGACTTTGCCTTTTACCGAATCTTCCTTGCCAATGTCTGCCTCTCCGTCTTGATCGCTGTCAATATGCTCATAATGTTTGCAGTAGGCTGAGCTACTTTGTTGCGCAGCACTCAAGCCCTTTGCTTGTTGACAGTAATGTTTGCAGTTTTCAACAGCTAGGGTAAGATCAGTTCCAGCAGTAACACCGAAGAAGAGATTTTTAACGGTTTTAGTGATGCCCGTTGTTCCGCCTAAAAAGAAAGCGATAACCACGATCAAAACAACAGCAGCAATAATGAAATAGACGAGTTTGGCAATTTCTATTTCCCCTTTTTTCAATGCTGGTAAACCCATGAGGTATCCTACCCTACTGATACTATTTAAAGATTTCTCTTCAACGTCGGGAAGTCCGAATCCCAATAAGGAGTGCAAGCCCGCCAAGGACAATGATGATGCTCTGGTAGCCTAACCCCTCCACAGGTAAGAAAGAAAGGAACGCAGGTAGCATACTACGCTGTGCGAGAGAAGGATAAATACCTACAAGCAAAGTAAGAATGCCAAAAAGAACAAGCTCCATCTTCAACGCAAGTGTCTTTCGTTGCAACCGTTTCAATAAAGTGTAAGCCAATCCTTCGTCTTTCATTTCTCATCCTTCCGTTTACGGAAATTATCTAATAACGTTAATTCCTTATCCCGACTTTCCTTATTCTTTGCATTCATGGACTTCAACAAAGTAACAAGTTTGTCCAATCGCTGATGCAAAGATTGGCACTGGTCATACAAATCCTTAGTCTTGCTGTATTCCTGGTTAAAATTATCAAGTTCAGCGCGAATGGTCTGTCCAATGGCGTTCCATCTCTTCTCCACGTACGCCTTCTCCCATCCGCCCGCCAAGGTCTTGAATAAAGAAATCTCTTGTTCCAACACCCGTTCCATATCCTTGACCTGAACAATTACTTTTTTGATAGAATCAATAAGCTGTTCCTCTTCTTTCTTAATATTGTCAAAAGAAGCGACTTTGCTCTTCAAAAGAAACTTTAACGCAAGTAAGTCCTGATCAATAAGGGTACGAAAGGTAGTGGGATCAGCCATCTTTTTTCAAGCAAAAGAACAGGGGCTGCTATATAAACATTCCGTGGGGTTAGGAATGAGAAGGAGGGATATGAGAAGAATGGTTGGGGCGGCGTTTGCTCTGAATCCACGAGTGAAGCAAGTATCCTGCACCATAAACCAAAGCAGCACCTAAAATATCAACGCCAACGTCTTGAAAGAAAAGATCGGAACGTTCAACGTAACGTCCACCGAGCAGTGCATGATCAGATAATTCAGGGACGACCGCAATACCTATCCCCAAAAGAAGAGGTTTGTACGTCCGTCGCACTCCACTCACCAAGACGCACAGGCCACCGGCGATATCAAACCAGTTTCGCCACCCAACTTCACCAACAAAGTTGTCATAAGCTCGACTTAAGAAATCAGTTTGTTGAGGTAGATCAAGAAGGGATTCAAGCAAAAGTAATCACCTATAAAATCTCCGCATCAATAGGCTGTCCGATACGGATACGAACAGTTCTTGGTGTAGTTGAAGGTGAAGGAGATGTTGATCTCGTTCGTTGTGCATAAACGCGAGAAGCATATCCCAAAGCATATCCAAGGCCAATACGAAGTGAATCAAAAATGATATCGTTGCCAAAGTCAGAGCCAGTGTATCCTGTTTGATAGCCTGCTTTGCTTAACAAATGAATTAAATTTGGGGCTACTGCAGTTCCAATGCCATAAGCTAATGTTTTGAACGGTGATTTATTAGCTACTGCACCTGCAAAACCAATACCAAAACCTAAAGCATCAAAATAAGAATCAATGTTGCCGACAGTTCGGCTGACCTGAACCCCATGTTCGGCCATCAGGTCTGAAAAGCGTTCAGGTAAAGAAGACATATCTAACAAAGTGTTAAAAGCGACAGCAGGAAGTGAAGCTAAAAAAGCCGTGCACGTAACGCCTGCCTTAGTTTCGGCGTGTTGAACGATATCTGAAAGTCTCATACTAAGTCAATAAGAAAAGGCCTATATAAATCTTCCTATTTGTAACAACTCTAAAGTAACAACGTGTTAACGGCTTCTGGGGGGTTGGATAGTTGTTCCAGCATCAGGCCAGCGTTGTTTTAAGAATTGAGCGATAAGGAGAAGAACAATAAACACCACAAGGAGGATAAGGACATTATAACTCCCACCATCAGTGCGAAATCCAAGGTAATCCAATAACTCGTCAAAGGCATACTCAAACATCGGCACTTGCTGGATCACGCCAAAGTAAACTCCAAGCAACACAAGGAGGGATGCTAACCACGCGTGCATGCCTAATGCCATCAAGACGCGAATAAAGAAAAGCATAATGATCATGAGCAAGAGTACAATTCCTGCAGGTCCAGCGTATTCCAAAAGATAAATGCCATTGCGTTCTTCCCATAACAATAACGCAAATGCCAAGAAAATGCCAATGCCTACATAGAGGGGTTTAGCATGTTGTCCAAAGTGTTTAATGAACACAATCTTCCCAATGCTCAAAAAGATAACCAGGAAAAGAACGGCATCAATCAGGTATCCATAAGTATAGTACATATCTTGAAAGCTGTAACCATATCCAAACCCAAATCCGCCGCCATAACCATAATCTTGATAGACGAGATTTCCAGTCACATCATCAGGAGTAAATCGCGCATTGCCAATAAACAAGAGCAAGAAAACAGCAAGGGCAACAATCAAAGAAGGTGACAAAAAGTTTTTTTTGCCTGGACGAGGTGCAGGCGGAAGCCGTCTCAAAGTCCTCTTTTTCATACTCCTTCAACAGAATGATTCTATATAAACTTTATCCATAGAAGATGATGCCCGTGACAATGAAAAATTGCATAAGGACAAACAGCAAGGAAGAAACCATGATCAATCGGTCACGATGGACGACGCCGTAAACTATCCAAAGCATATTGGTGAAGAGGTAGGTTACCCAGGAAGCCAAGGAAAGCCCGGCAGCCGTCTTCGCTGTCCAAACAAGAAGAACCTGGGGAAAGGTCATAATCAACCCGATAACAACAGCGACAATCATCGAGCGATCAACGAGGTTGATCCATCTATTAGTGTGAGGATAGGGCTGATAGTCGCGATAGATGCGAATGCGTTTGTGAAGATGGTGTGCCCCGTGAGGATGAAAAACCATAAAGAACAAAAGTAAAAAGAAGTTATAAAAGTTGTGGAATTAACCGCCAACGTTTCCGACTGCCTGGGCGAGTAGATTAAACACGATAATGCCTATTAACGCAACGGCAATGTACAAGAAGGTTCCCGTAAACAAATTCTTTCCAACCCGATAAAAAGCAGTCGTGTCGTCAATGCCGCGTTCGATATACGTGCTTAAGATGCTCAACAAGATAATAATTTCAACGACGTAAATGCCGACAACAGCTTGAAATTGAAAGCCAGGAATGACGTCTTGGATGTTTAAGATGCTGGCAATAGCAGTCACACCACCAGTAAATCCGCCTTCTTCCAATCCGACCGTCTTGAATTGCTCACCAAGCAAATTGATGATCGTCACGACCATGCTTCCAACACCCACCACAATACCAGCGATAATAGGTGTCAAAAAATTAATCTGGCTGGTCATACTGCTAAGTACATCAGCCATCAAATCATTCAATCGTTCATTCACCTGCCGAATTCTATCCACATATTGACTGATGGTAATCAAGCTCTTGCTCACTACAACCGGTCCTTTCCGTGCACTCTCCACCAGGACCTTCATGCTGCTTTCAATCAAATGGCTGGGATAATACAACAAAGCACCTATTTGAGGGTCAAAAACCGCTTGTTTTAATCCCACGCCGGCATTACGAATATTGTTATCCACAATCTGAAAGAATTCTCCAGTAGGTGTGCCTTTCATATCTTGAGCAACAGCGCCGAAAGCACGTTCAGCAGGAACTCCGCTGCCAATGCGGTTACCTAGCTGGAATAATCCACCACTAAATTCCTTTTCCAACAAATCAGTTTTCTTCGTTAATTCAATGAGCTTCTTCGTCTTTAACAGGAAATACAATCCAAACCCGACTGCTAACCCTAAAGGAATAAGCAAACTGAAAATCAATGCCCAAAAGCCATACGGTCCAAATGCGCCTTGATAATCCAAGAAAGTAAATCCGAGGAACTCTGCATCATAGGTAGGATAAATCCAATGAATGAAAAAAGGCGTCAAGGCAACAAGCACAATCGCTCCACCTAAAAGAATTCCCAACGTTCCAGGTCGAAGAGGCAATCGTTGCCCAACCACGCCTTCATAGACATGATACTGCGAGTACGACTTCAAAATTTCTCCCTGCCCATAACCTGTTGGTCGTGAACGTAAAAGTTTGCTTCCCATGAAATAAACGAAAAGAGGCAAAACAAGGTTGTAGAGGAAAGCAAGATGATACCATCGTACCAAGCCGCCAAGGAAACTTCCCAATAAAGGAAAGATAACTAATCCTAAAATAGGTAAAATAACGCCCAGCATATGCAAAATCGTGATGGGACTCTTCAGATTATGTGCATAATGCAGCATGCGGTCATACGTACCTTCCAAAATAACCTGTAACGCCTTTTCTAAGAGATCAATTCGTTTGTTTTCAGCCGGTTCATACAAGCTCCCTTCAATCAAGTGCATCGCCTCAACGAATTCAAAATTATAATCCTTCCATTGGCGTAAATATGCTTCCAAGGAGTCTTGAATGGTGACGTACAATCCTGTTTCTGCATCCCACAATACTTTCTTTAAATCCAAACTCAAAGGCATACCAATATGCTCGCCGGCAAACTTGATGGCGTGTTCGAGATTGCTCGTATGTCTCATGTAAATGACAACGTACAGCACGCACATGACCATTTGATTGCTGGCAGCAAGTCTCCATCGTTGAGCAAAGTAATGCGGTAGTTTAGTTAGAGGTTTCAGCAGCAAGGCTCCGCCAACAACAAAGAGGAGCATTAACAACAAATAATCGCCAAACACATCAAACACAAAAGCTGCAGCACCGATCAGCACGCCAACAAAAAGAAGAGAAAGGGCAAGAAGCGCTCCAAACCCGACCGCCTGTTGTGGAGTGATCTCTAAATGGGAAGTGGCGATGCTTTTTTCCAATGCTTCCGTTTCTTCGGGTGTTGTTCCAATGTGCAGAATGTCTCCAAACGATGTGCACATCTTTTCATAGAACGTAACGCGTTGCTCAAGAGCTTCTTTTCTGAAAATGTCGTATTCTTTGCTCATCAAAGAAGAAGAAAACTCTTCGGGAGTCTGTTCACGATCTAAGATGTTCTTGTAGCGTTCAATTATTTCACGAACTCCTAAGTCTTTAGCCATAAAGAATCACCAAATGAAAGTAGAATACTTACAATATAAGTATTATACCCTCCTACGTGTAACTTCTCGTTGCAGCCACGAATCCCAATAAGAATACAATCGTTTCGTATCCAAACTGCCGATCTCTTCAGTAATCTGATCGCTCAACAAATGGAAAGTATCATTGCTACGAACAATAAACTCGGCTTCCAACAACTCCCTCATGCCCGTATCATGGCTTACCTGCAATAATCTCTCTCGTATGCGTCCTCGAAGGGCAATATTCTCCCAAAGAGCATCCCAATCCCCTGCCCATTCTTTCACATGAGAAGCAATGGACTTCAACACTTCACTTTCTCCATTCAGCAAATCAGGCGTGGGAACTAACGTATCCGTTTTACTGTCGTAGGACATCAGATCAACAAAGCCACCTTCCTTTTCCGGATCATCGTGCCAATGTTTTCTTACTTCAGCAATTTGTAATACTCTTTTGTAACTGCGTAATCCATCAGGACTACGAATAGGATTGGCAACAACAATGATATCCGTCGCTTTGAAACTTGTTTTAGGAACTCCTAAATCATTAACAACGCGATCATACACTCCATAAGGACTTGCGCCATGAATGGTACCAGCAACAACATTCGCTAAAGCACCCACTCTCATCGCCTCATACAACGCTTTTGCTTCTTGAGAACGAACCTCGCCAACAATCAAACTACTATCACCCAAACGCAAACTCGTGCGAATGCCTTCATCAGCGCTTACTTCCACACCACCAGATGTTAACGCACTTCTTACTTTCATATGTTGGATATTATATCCCAACGAACGTAAATAATCAACAGGCATCTCAAGAGTGTTGTGAACTAGAATATTGTTACAAACAAAGTTCTCGCAATCAGGTACAGAAAGATCATATACATAAGTTTTCTCAGAAGGCAGGGGTTTAATGTCTACAATTTGATCAAAATAAAGATCTGAGCGTATAAGCGAGGCCACATTCATGAGAAGAGGGTGTGAAAAAGAAAGTTGGGCGAACGTTTGTTGTAATTTTCTTATACCAGGGTGATTATTTCTAGTTACATAATCATTGGTGCTAAAGAGAGCATCATTTTTAATAAGGGAAGCTAGACGTCTTTTGCATTCAAGAGTAAGGGGTAAGTTATCTGTAATATCATGCGTATACGTGCGAGAATTAAGGTGGAGTAATTTTTTTTTCTGGCGCTCTTGTAAGAACCCAATATGCTCAATAAAATGCCTTACGTTCATAAGAGTGCTAATAGAAGCGTTATATGTACCATCTTTTCTTTTGTTGCCGATATATAACTGGATATTAAACGCAAGGAGTAGGGTTTGTAGATCAGACAATAATTGACGGGAAGCAAGAGGGATAACAATTTCGTAGTTTGACGGGCAGCCATCACCCGTAAAAATACCCCTTAACAGAGAAGAGAGCTGATTTTTCGAAAGATTAAACATCCAAGAAGGGATGCGCTTAGTATAGGCATTTCCTCGAAGTTCAAAGAGCTCGCGAAAGACGTATTTTAAGGTGGTGGAATTAACCATTAATGATCCACCGTCGCTGTGAACTCGGGGTGTAATGCCAAATTGAAAAGCAACACGTCGAACAAGAGCGCGATCTTCTACATCAAAGGTAGAAAAGATAATGGAGTTATGATCATAGCAACCATCGGCTATCCAGACTCCCAATAAAGTGACAAAGTCATCATCTAAAAGTATTCTTACTGGGACTGATCCACTATTACCTGAAATCTTAAAACTGAGGTCTGGAGAATAAGAGAAGAATTTACCAAAAGATTTCAGATCTTTTACAATGAGAGTAGGAAGAACCCCATTCCGCAACCATAAACGAGGAGCTTGTTTATTATAGCCACGTTCCTTTGCGAGTTGTTTGATCAGGTCAAAGTGCTCTCGTATAAACTCTCTTAAAGAATATCCACAAAAGAATCCAGAAGGAACTTTATCAAGGTGGTCGAGAATGTTAAAATAAAGGGTATCTTTTTCGTTATAGGGGAGAGATCGAATAGTAACAACGGGGGATCCCTTCTTAAGATCTTTAGGTTTTACCTGGGCAACCTCCGCTTGATCATTTAAAGTGAATAGAGAATGATCTTCAGTAACTTTTAGTGTTCTACCTTTTCTTGTAACGATCTCATAGAGCTGCTTATTAACCTTATGACGAATGAGTTTAGAAGGTTTTTTCCATATCAGTCGGTGTGCACAATCTTTCGCGAGGATTTCAACACCTTCATCATTTCCTAATATTTCATGGTAAGAGAGATTATACCAACACCCATACTTTTCAAGAGCAGAATCAATTAATTGACCAATAGTAGTCCGAGATATAACCCCATTTTTTCGAATTAAAATCTCTGAATCGCCAGTCACACTATCTTCAATGGTAACAATCCTATACTTCCGCATGATTTCAACCATAAGACTGCCAAGTAAACTCGTCTTACCGCTGCTACGCGTGCCAGCAATCAACAACGTACGTGCTCCATCAATCAAGAAACTCAACAATCCCGCGCCAAGCGGGTTAATCATCCGATTATCAATAAACAACGGCAACGTCCAGGGCTTGTCACGATGACGTCGTATGGCATAGGCAAGCCCAGTCGGACTCAAAGGAGTAGTCATCACCGCCACTCTTCCACGAGCACCAGGCACCACTAATTCAGTGTCTAAGACGGGATTGGCCTCATCAAGTGGTCGTCCACTCAATAATCTAAACTTGGTAGCCCATCCATCTGCATCTTCTCGGCTCGGAGTAATGTTAGTAACGCATTCTCCATATTCCTGATGAACAACAAAGATGGGGCTCCCACCAACAGGGCTGTTAATGACAATATCCTGAACCTTCTGATCCTGCATCAGCACTTCCAGCAAGCCAAATCCAACCGTGTATCTTACCAAAATGCGTGCAAGCAAGTCTAAACGAGTGTAAGGTAAATCAACTCCACGATGATCAGCAAGTTCTTGCAACAAATCCTTTCCAATCTGGAAGAATGTTCTTCTCATCCGTGCAGGTTCCAAGAATTCCTCTTCACGAGGTTTATGTTCTCTCATCACATTTCGTGCAAGATCGAGCAACATATACTCATCCTCGCTCAAACCAAATTCAATCGGCGAAACATGATAAAGCAGTTTGATGTCATGGGGAACTCGAAACAAGGTCACTGTCGCATCCGGAACCGTGTACAAATCCTTTTGCTCGCCATCGAGAGGAAAAGAAGTCAGCAATCGGGCATACATGAAATCAGGCGTAATAGATGCGTGAAAAATATTTCTATACACGTCACGATCGCCTAAAGAATGTCCGTCTAAACGATCTCTCACTAAACTAATCAAGTTAGTTGCATCCAATAATTGGAACATATGCTGCAATAATCCAAAGAAGTTCTCTCGCACAGTAATCAAATCTAAATTGCTTTCTTTATCCAGGGCGATCTTCTCTTCTCGCATCAAACGTCGTGTCTCAACCCAGCATCCAATAGGATCAGTCCGCAATAATGAAAGAAGGTTCTGCAAAGATCCTCGTTTCATGGCAATAAAAGAATTGACAGCATCGGGAACCTCTCCCATGCCAAGCACATCTAAACTCAAAATGCGTTTGCCTTTGATGAAATACTGATACAATCCCGCAATATCGGCTAAAAGCTGCACCTGATCATAGGAATAATCAAAATTCTTGCGCTGTCGAAAACGCAGTCTCTTAATCCCCGGATTCTCAACAAGAGCATCAATCGTCATGCCCATAACAGTTGCTTCTTGTTCCAAGCTGGGACTAAATGACCAAGAGGTAGCATCAATAAGAAGAATATCCTCTTCTCCTTCCCGAACTAAGCTGTACCCTCTTGTTTCCCCGGACATAGAGGTAAGGGCTGTATCATTCTTTATATACTTTTTCAACCAAAAATTAATCGGTACCTTTAAAATAAAACACTTATTTTGATCTGTATGATCCGCATAAGAAAAGCGAAGAAAGGCGATGGGAAAGCGTTTTGCGTTTTCTGGAACGAGGGGGTACGAAGAAAGTTCTTTGTGTATAACGGTGGAAACCAAGCGAAGAAGAAAAAAGATGTCTCTTCAATAGATAAGATATATGCATCGCAAGATAAGAGAAATTTTACCTTATTGGCAATAGAAGGAAGAGATAAGATAGTGGGATCATGTTCTGTTTACGGAAAATTAAGAGGCAGAACTAGACATAGGGTGGAGCTGGGCTGGGTTGTGCACCCGGATTATGCAAGACAAGGAATTGCAACAAAACTAGTGAAAAGAATGCTCCAGGAGTTAAAGAAAACAGGGGTTAAACGAATAGAGGCGGAGGCAGCACTAGAAAATAAAGGAAGTACACGTCTTGCTAAAAAACTAGGTTTCAAAATCGAGGGCAAGCGAAAAAAAGGTCTCCTACTAGATGATGGCAGATATGTGGACACCTATTTATGGGGTAAAATTCTAAACTAACGTTCTTAGGTCGATAGGTTTAAATAGACTCAGCCCTCCTCTAAGCAAAAGAGGAAAAATGGTGATGCAAACCGAAGTTACGCAGGATATGACCTACGTTCTTGCAGATCTGAATAACAGAGTAAGAACTCTCGAAAGCAAATACAATCTCTTCGGTGAACGGCTTCTCGTCATTAATCAAAATATGATTGAAGAATACAAAAAGCTTCTTCGCGAGATGAAAGCGATCAATCTCGATATGCAGCGTATCAAAGCAGAATCAGCAGAGACACGAGCAGCCATCAAAAACGTGGTGAGCGAACTGGATTTATTTGCGCGAAAAGAAAACGTAAGGGTAGTCGAAAAATATTTGGAATTGCTCTCGCCAATGAATTTTGTTACCGAACAACAAGTTGAACGGGTAGTAGAAGAAAAAATGGGGAAACAAGGTGTTGAATAATGCCGCAAATGACTGAATCAGTAATGGATCACATTCTCTCCCTAATGGAGCAAGGTTACCCTCACAACGAGATCATAGCCAAACTCCAAGAGCAAGGATACACCAATAGCGAGATACAAGAGGCATTTTCCCAAGCGCAGACAAAGGCAAGTGTGGAAGCAGAACCTGAACTCCCGCCAATGCCGCCAGCTCCCCAAATGCAGCCTTCTCTAATTAACAGAGAACAGCCACAGATGAATTTCGCTCCTCCACGCCAACCAGAAATGATCAGGCCAGACTTCTCTTCACGCGAGATCGAAGAACTCATGCAGGAGCTTGCAGAATCCATCATCGATGAAAAATGGAGAAAGGTCTTAGAAGACATGGGTGATTTATCATCCTGGAAAGATCGTGTAAAAACAGAAATTGTCTCAGTTAAACAAGAACTATTGCGTATGGAAAATAGATTCGAAGCCTTACAACAATCCATCTTCGGAAGAATTAGGGAATATGATAACCAAGTAGAAGGCGTCGGTACCGACGTGAAAGCAATCGAAAAGTTATTGCAAAACATTCTCAATCCATTAGCAGATAATGTCAAGGAATTAAAGCGAATTACGGAAAAATTAAAAAGATAATTATTCGTGCGATCCTAAATATTTAATAGCATAAGCTGAAATAACTAAAACAAATAACGCTCCCAAGGTTTTCGGGTGAAAGACAGTTCTCTTAACGGCATTCCAAAATCCAGGGTTCTGATTGACCATGAGGAAAGGTCCAAAAGCCTTGGTCAAAGCAACGAGAAAGATAATAACAATAATTAACACCATCCAAAAAGTAAAAGTACTAGTCTGAACAAATTTACCGATGTCCTTTTCTTGGACGCCAAAAAACATGAAGAAAACAAAGAGAAAAACGATCAAGATAGTAAAGAGGGCAACCCAGGGTGTAAACGATGCAACAACAACATGGCTTTCAGGCACCACAAACACCAGCATGGATGCTGCAAAGGAAATCACTAAATTAAATCCAACATTAGTTCCAAAGAATTTTGTCTTCTTCAACAGAGCAAACAAAGCGGTGAACACAAACAAAAATACGAAAATGGGCGTCAATAAGTTTACGAATTCCTCGCTAAACAAGGTTGCCATAGTCCATTATTTACCAAATGCTTGGTTAACGTCCTCTCCAAGACGCTTGCCGAGACTATCTCCTCTCCCAGGTTCTCGGACAAGAAGAGCAATCACCGCAATAACAACAATAGCAGTCAAAATTAAACTTTGAGCTCCAGGATTAGGTACAAATTGATAGAACCAATCAAGAAGATTAAATCCGGGCATGAAATCAACGCTCAAAGCAATAAGAGTGATGATGATGGAGAGGATGAAGGCGATGTTTAAAGCAATGCCGCCAAATCCAGAATAACTTCCACCAAAGATGCCTACTAAAAGAAGAAACATCAAGGCAATAATCATAACGATGGACATGTTTGGTAAAAATCGCTGTAAGACGAAAATCAAATACTGATTTTGTAAAAACAGGAATCCTAAAACAAGAGCGATAACGATGTTAACCTTCTTAGAGGCTTCTCCAAAGAGTCTTACTTTCTGAAGAACAGCAAAGGAGATGGCAAAAACAAGCAGGAAAGGTAAAATCACGTCGTAAAATCCCATTTGTTGAAGAGATCCAACCGTATCATAAAGAGTTCCCGTTGAGGAATAAGGATAGGCCATTCAGTTCACTCTTTTTCTTTTTCGCGAGAGCCAACAACAAACCAAACAGCTCCCACAAGGATAATTAACAGCAGAAGCGAGGTTATAAATGTTCCTGTCAAGTTCCCAAAGAACCCGACGAAATCATCAAGCAGTCCAAACCCACCTAAGAGGATAGCGAGTACAGCAAGAACAATAAAAATAACAAAAGTATGTTTAAACCCTTTCATTTTCCAGAGGCTGAGGCCTTCTTCCAATTCTTTGGTGTTCATCATCGATCCAAAGAGGAGAAGGAAAACAATGATAACAACTAATACCAAGGCAACAATAGGCAAGCTCACCTGCAGCAAGCCAACGACGTTCGAAGCTGCAACAACAAAGAAAGCAATGCAAAACGAAACAACACTATTCAAATTTCTTCTCGGAACAGTGTCTCCTTTGTATTTCTCCGTTCCAAAGATCTTGGTTTTCTCTAAAACACCAAACACAATAGTAAAGATCAACAAGAAAGGTAAAATCACATTAAAGAAGCCAAAAGCGCGTAGGAATTGAATGGCATTATCAAGAGTGGTGGTTTCCGTCGTCATCGGTCCGGCATAAGTCTGCATGCCCGTAAGTCCGCCAGAAGAAGTACCTACAATACCCATCAACACTAAAAGAATGACTGCAGTAAACAAGTAAGTATAGTTTTTGTCCACAGTCCACCTCTTTTAGTCAATAAAAATAAAGAAGTTATTGGGTTTCAACAACTTCTCCTTCTTCCGATTCCTCATGATAGTTAGGAACCGCTGTCTTGCTGATGATCATGACATCACCCACAGCTTTAACCAGCTTGTGAGGAACGATAACTCCCCGTGCTCCACCAAGAATTTTGTGAAGTGAGGAATTTTTAGTAGCGCGAACTTTCCATCCAAAAATCTTATTGGCACTTAAAATAGACTCTTCAATATCACCAAAGTATTCACCACTATCGGTGAAAACCTTCATGTCGTAAATTTGTGTCATCCTCTTGACTTTAAGCATCATCATGCCTCCTTTCTGCAGTGATAAACCGGCGGAAGTGTTTTAAAGTATATAAAGATTGTGCCTATGTGAAAAGGCTAAGAAACCTGATTATAATAGGTACATCCCATATTGCAAAGGAAAGTGTGGAGGAAGTTAAAAAAGTTATTCACGATCAAAAACCATCGATCGTAGCACTGGAGTTGGATAAAAGAAGGTTAGACTCTCTTCTTCACCCTACGAAAAGACGATTGAGACTCCAAGATATCAAAAAAGTGGGTTTCAAAGGCTTCCTCTTTAATCTTCTCGGAGCATGGGCGGAAAAGAAGATGGGTAAGATGGTATCCACTCCTCCCGGCTCGGAAATGAAACAAGCCATTGCCTCTGCACAGGAGGTCCAGGCAAAAATTGCGTTAATTGATCAAGATATTCACATCACCCTCAAAAGGCTATCCGATACCCTAACATTAAGGGAAAAAGGCCGTTTCATAAAAGAAGTGATTATGGGCGTGATTGGAAAACGTGAGGAAGTGAAATTGGATTTGCGAAAAGTCCCTGAACAAGCGCTGATCAAAAAACTCACCCTAAGAATAAAAAAAGAATATCCCTCGCTCTACAAGGTATTGATCGAAGAACGAAACGAAGTGATGGCAAAAGCTTTATATAAAATAATGAACCAGGAGAAAGAAGGGAAGATTATTGCAGTAATAGGTGCTGGACACGAAGAAGATATTATCGATGTGATAAAAAAGATGGAAAAAGATGGTGCAGTTTTCTAAAAAAGAGCTAATGCACATCGGCATCGCAACGGTACTGTTAGGCTTATTATTTGGATATGATGATGGTACCTCAACATTCGTGGCAAGCAAATGGACAATCAACCTGATCACGATGATGTTTCTTTCTCTCATTTCACTAATAATATACATAAGCGTGCAAAAAGCAAAAGCAAAGAAGTTAGGATGTGAAGCAAGAAAGTTCATCTGGGGAGCTAAGAATAAAATGCCGCTCGGAGTAATCCTGCCATTAATATTCATTTTCTTATCAAAAGGCTTTCTAAAAATTCCGGCCATCTTATCTACAGACATAACATCCAAACCGTCAAAAAGATTAAGCAGGGAATATGCACAGGCATCTGACGTCGAAGAAGCAAAAATTGCGTTATCTGGACCGCTAGTTGCGCTTATCATCGGTCTTCTTGCAAAGACAGTCCCAGGATCATTAGCATCTACCTTTACTGCTATCAATTTCAATCTCGCGTTCTGGAACATGCTTCCCCTTCCAACCCTGGACGGAAGTAAGGTCTATTTCGGTTCGCGATTGATGTTCTTTTTCTATTTTATTCTCATTGCAGCAGTATTCATACTTGTTCACGCTTTCATACCTATCTCATCTCTAACAGCAGTAGCGTTAGCAATTATTCTTGGATTAGTAGGCATGATCACCTATTACACAAAAAGAGTCATCGGATAAAGCTAAAGAATCCTTTCTGTAATAACCAAACAACAAAAATCCACGTAAAGGAAAAAGTATGTCCTGAAGCAGCAAGAAGAAGGGTGATGCCGGCAAGGATATCCATAAAACTCACCACATCGCTGATAAAAATAACCCCTTTCACCAGAACATAAACACCTAAAACAAAACCAACCGTGCTACCAACTCCTAAAGTAAGTAATCCCAGCCACAATCCAGCAAAAACATCCAGTAAACCCAATAATTGAATAATCATAAGCGCTTCCACACAAGAACGTATTTAAAGCTTCGTCAATCTCCAAGGAAGATGTATCACATTAGAGAGTTCACTCCTCGGGAATATCAGGAAAATATCCTTCGAACAACAAAAGAAAGAAATACGTTAGTCTGTCTACCAACAGGAACAGGAAAAACCAAGAATGCTATTTTACTAAGTGTTCATCGGTTAAACACGCTTCCCAACACAAAAACTCTCGTTCTGTCGCCTACAAAACCACTATCTAAACAGATTTGTGATGAGTTCAAAGATTCAACAACCATTCTCCCAAATAAAATAACATTACTCACAGGAATGATCTCCCCCAACCAACGAAAAGAACTATTCAACACGTCAGAAGTCATCGTAGCCACACCACAAACTATCGCTAATGACACAAAAAATAAACTTATTTCACTCGAAGACGTCTCCTTGCTAGTCATTGACGAGTGTCATCGTTCAAAACAGCGATTCGCAAACACGATTGTTTCATCTTCCTACAAGCAAGAAGCAAAGCATCCAAGAATTCTCGCTCTCACCGCATCACCAGGAGCAACGCGAGAAAAAATTGAGGAAATCTGCAAAAATCTCCATATTGAAGGCGTTGAAATCAGAACAGAAGAAGACGAAGACATCAAGCCTTATCTACAAAAGAAGGAAATACAGCACATCAAAGTAGATCTCACGCCAGAAATTAAACAACTACAAGAGCCAATCAAGAAAATGTACCTGGAAAAACTCTCTGTCTTGAAGGGATTCGGATTATCCAAGCCAATCAATATCGTCAACAAGAGGGACCTTCTCCTCATGCAGAAAAGATATCAAGCCGAACTAGGTCGTGGAAACAGGGCAGCCTTCTCAGCACTCTCTCTTCTCGCACAGGCCATCAAAATAAGTTACATGCTGGAATTAATTGAAACGCAATCCCTGCATTCTTTCAACACCTACATGAAAAAAATAGAACAAGAAACATCCAAAGCTGCAAAAACTATAGTAAGCGACAAAAGAGTCATAGAGGTAAGAAAAAAGAGTGAAGGGGGAAACATCCTTCACCCAAAGATGCTCAAAATAAAAGAACTGGTCTCTTCAGAATTAGAACAGAATAAAGAAGCTCGAATAATCATCTTTGCAAACTACAGAACAGCCGTCGATGAAATAAATAAACTTCTTTCAGCCATTCCGGGTGCACGTCCAACTATTTTGGTGGGACAGAAGCTAGGGTTTTCTCAAAAAGAGCAAATGGAAATCATCGAAAAGTTTAACAATAACGTCTACAATATTCTCATTGGCACGTCAATCACCGAAGAGGGATTATCTATCGGTTCCTTGGATACAGCAATCTTCTACGATCATACGGGATCAGAAATAAGAAAAATCCAACGCTCAGGAAGAGTCGGAAGAATAAAATCAGGAAAAATTATCAACATCATTGCAAAAGGAACAAGGGACGAAGCTCTCTTATGGACATCCCATCGAAAAGAGAAGAAAATGCAAAATCTTCTAGGTTTTATGAAGCAAAAACTTGAAAAACAGCAGAGGCTATGAAAAGAAAATGAAGATTATTGTCGATCATCGAGAAAAAGCATCCGGAATTATTACGGAATTGGCAAAGAGAGGTTTTGATGTAGAAGTAAAACAATTAGTGACTGCTGACTACGTCGTAGAATCCAAAGACCGCCAGGGCAACATCGTCACCGTAGGTATTGAAAGAAAAGTGCAATCGGATTTTCTCAATTCCATTATCGATCGAAGGATTATCGAGCAGCTTATGTACCTCAAGGAAAACTTCACTGTCCCTCTTCTCGTGATCGAAGGGTCGGAAAATATCTACACGCTAAGAAACTTCCATCCCAATGCAGTGAGAGGTATGCTTGCTTCTATTGCCATTGACTTTCAAATTCCCATCATTCACACCAAAAGCCCAAAAGATACGGTAGCATTATTGGAAGTTATCGCAAAACGTCTCGAAAAACCAAAGTCTCATCCTTCTCTGTTGTCAAAAAGAAAACCGGCATCGCTTCAGGAGCAGCAAGAATATCTAGTCGAATCCTTGCCTATGATTGGCCCTCAAATGGCAAGAACATTGTTGAAAACATTCGGTTCCATAAAGAATATCGTCAATGCGGATGAAAAAGACCTCTTGAAGATAGATAAAATGGGAAAAAAGAAAGTCGAAAAGGTTAAGGAAGTTCTCAACAAACTCTATGAAGAAGCAGAAAACTCCGCTAAACGAGTATAGTGGTATCGATTTCCACGACGTTCGCTTTTGTAGAGGTAAAACCGATCAATAGTAAAAGAAGTATCTAAAACAAGGCAACGAGAAAGAGTCCTATAAAGATCTCCTCGTTGTGGAGAGACACGTAAGATAGTAACATGGGGAGTAAACCTATCCTCTCTAGGAAAAACAGTGTCGAAGACGTCGTCGATGCGTCGGTGGAGATCAATAACCGGTCTCTTAGGTCGTAAACCAACCCAAATGATCTCTGGTGAAGTTTTTGTGGGAAAAGCTCCAAGGGAATCGTAGGAAAGGGTAAAGGGAGAAAAAGAAACGTGTCGTAGACATTCGCCAAGGCGTGGAACAGCTGCTTCCCGAACCTCCCCTAAGAACTTAAGGGTGCAGTGATACTCAGAGGGAGGTCGTCGATCTGCCAAGGGTATTTTCTCAAGAAGAGATTGAAGAGGTTCAGTCGGAACAGGAAAAGCAACAAAAGTTCTCATCGCGTAACACGAAGCTGATCAAATTCAGTTTTAAGCTTTGCTAAAGCAGGTTTCTTCACAGCAGATCGAATAGGGGCAAGCAACTTGATCAAATATTCTGCCATTCCTTTCTTCAAATCCATGGGGTGCAATTTCTGGGATTGATAATCCTTCAACAAGTCAGCATATGTAGAATATTCAACATCGCCGCCAAACTTCTTCTCGCGCTGAATCTTCAACGAGGATTTCTCGCGATTAAAGACAAGGTATTTAGCCCAATCTAAAAGAGGATTATGTTCAGGATGATCAGGCGGACAAAATGCACCAATAAGATTCTTGCGAATAACCTCTTCAGAATCATCAACAAACACAGCACTTCCAGGAATCGATTTGCTCATCTTCATATCAGAAAGTTCTTCTTGTAAAGCATCTGCTTGAGGTGGCCATACGGTAGGTTTATTCAATCCTTTCAACAAATGATGATGCAAGGCCAAAGGTTTGTACGGCTTCTTATTCAACATCAAAGGTGAAGTCGTTAATTTCAAGGCAACTTCCCGTGCAATGATGTGTGCTTTGCGTTGATCCATGCCTGCATGCGCAAGATTAATTCCTTGCGTGAAAATGTCTGCTGCCTGCATAGGTGCATACACTAAGCTTGCCAAAGGAACATCGCTTCCTTCTTTTCTTCCCATAATGGAAATAGAACGCATCGCTCGATTAACGGTGGTTTGTTTCGTAATCTCAATAACCGTTCTCCAAAAATCATCATTATGATGATACAACTGATCTCCATCAATGAAACTAACTTTAGAAGAGTCTCCACCAGCAGCATCAATACTTAATTCCAATAACGTTCTGAAATAACGTGATGCCTTGCGAATGATATCTAAATCGCCGCCAAACTTATTGTTAATCCACGCGTGCCACGTAGCAAGGTAACAAGAACACTTCACTCCTGCCTTCTGAAAATCAGCAATCTTAAATCCCGTGGCAAATCCAGTTCCTAAATGAACGCGTCCAGAAATCTCAAATCCAATATAATGCTTAAGGGGCACACCCTGAGTCAATAACGTTCGTAATTCTTCCGGTGTAAGCACCTCTTCCAAGGATCTCGTAATCAGATCAAATCTCTTTTCAGTATCCATAAAGAAAAAAGTATTATAAAGGAATATAAATCTTTCTCAAGAAATATGCTCAAAGAGGAAAAAATACTGTTAAAATGCGCATTGGCAGTATCACTTTTAGGTATTATCATCTTAATCATTCTTGCGGAAACAGGATCAAAAGGAGAGGAAATAGTTTTTATCAGCGAAGCCAAAGAAGCAGAAGAAGGTCAGGAAGTAGGAATCCAAGGAGAAGTAAAAGTGCTCAAAGACACACCAACCATCACCATTCTGACCATACAAGATGAAACAAGTGAAATCAAGGTCATCGCCGACAAAAAAGGTATGGAAACCAAGCTACAAAAAGGAATGTTCGTCGAAGTAGAAGGAAAAATAAAGCTCTATCAAGAAGAAAAAGAAATAGAAGCAAGCACGATAAGAATTCTAAAAAAATAAAAAAACAACAACATAACGAAATAAAACCAAAAATATTTCAATAAGTTTGAAAAGAATTCTAAAAAAGAGATGATTCCACGAAAAGAATCGAGATAGATTTATGGAATAACAAAAAATAAACAGTAAGTGATCACCACACTTCTGTTTGCAGTCATAGGGTTAATCCTAGGAATAATAGCAGGAATTGCTCCAGGCATTCATCCCAATCTTTTATCGACGATGGTCGTGGTGCTCTATGAAAAGTTCCAACCAAGCATCGTTTCTCCGTTCGATATGTGTGTAGCAATACTTGTCATGACCATAAGCAACGTCATCATTGCATTCATACCGTCAACATTCTTAGGTGTTCCAGAGAGTGAAAGCGTCCTTTCTCTCTTACCTTCTCATCAGTATCTCAAAGAAGGACGAGGACACGAAGCAGTACTCCTATCAACAATAGGTGCTCTTGCTGCTATGGTCATTTCCATACTCACCTGGCCGCTAGGAAGTGTCATCATCAAAGAAATCTACAAGAGCATCCAGCCTCTCACACCATGGATCATTATCGTAATAGCAATGATTCTAATAGGAAAGGAAAAGAAGAAAATGCTGGCAGGAACTATTTTTCTGGTATCAGGAATCTTAGGGATCTGGACATTAAACAGAGGGAATATTCAAAATCCGCTCACTCCTTTGCTTGCAGGTCTCTTCGGACTTCCGAGTTTGATCATGTCCATCAAAGAAGAAAACAACATTCCACAACAACAGCTGAGCTTTCCACACATTGAAAAAAAATCCTTCACGAAAACCGTGCTAAACTCCGTCATGGTAGGCTCATTCTGTTCTTTTCTTCCATCCATCAGTCCTTCTCAAGCAGCAGTTTTCACAACAATCTTCACCAAAGAAAGTTCAAGAGAAGCATACCTCATCATGGTGGGTGCCTTAAACACGATCAGCGCAACAATAGGCATCATCGCGTGGTACGCTATCGACAAAGCCAGAAACGGAACCGTCGTAGCCATGGCAGAAATGTTACGTGTGGTTGATGCCCGAACAATAATGATGTTCCTTGCTATTGCCTTAGCCATCTGTTTTCCATTAATCTGGATAACAATCAAATTATCAGAAGGCTGTTCAAAATGGATAACGAAGATTAATTACAAACTAACTTCTAAAATAATTATTGTATCATTAATACTTATCACTTTGCTGTTATCAGGTTGGAAAGGAGTAATAGTTCTCATCACTACAACAGCCATAGGATTTATCCCAGTCATCACACAAACAAGCAGAAATCACATGATGGGGTGTCTCATGATCCCAACGGTATTATGGTATCTTGCCTAAAGAGTATCATAAATTATTCTGCAAGCCCCACAAAAAACCCATTCTTGCTGCCCATAGCGAGTAATTCCATAAGAGAGCGAACTGCACTTCGGACATTTTCTAAAAGGTTCCATAAGGTGAAAGCTAAGAAAAGTGTTTAAAAAAGTAACGAAGAGGCATGAGTTTAGCCAAACCACTTGCCTAATCCTTCTTGTTTCTCTTTCTCTTTGCCAAAGATGCTTTCAACCCTCTCACGGGTAATCAATAAAGATTGTACTAAGTAGGGGGGTAATTTATACTTCTCAGTCAGGCTAATACTAGGTTCTAAATATTTGACAATGCTTCCCTCAGCAACCGTAAAAACAATATTTCCTTCACACTTCAAACAAGCACCAAAGAGAGGCGGTCTCCGATATTTCTCATTGCATTTAACGCATCTAAACTCCTGTGTACTAAACTTTCTCAAATTTCCCTTAATATCACGAATAAAATGTCGATCAATAACCAATCGAGCCACATCGTCCTGGTCAACTGCTCGTATGCGCTCTGCAATTTCTAACTGTCCCTTCACCTTTTCCTGCATCGTGGGGATACTCTTATACGCACTGCAGCGAACACCGAAATTGATATCATCAACAGGATGAGTATATCCAAAATCAGCATACTGTTTCTCGGTGTTAATCCGAGGTTTCAATTGGGGAACCGTAACCTCCCAGGGTTTCTTAAACGCGAGTGAAGCCTCATATAATTCCAAAGGATATCGCCAGCTTACATCCATATCAAAAACCATATCATCAACTTCCTTAGGAATAATCCTGCTACTCAACACCAAAGGAGTATCTTGAGTCGCACCCCGATGATCGGGCAAATATTGTCGAGAAAAATTAAGCAACGTATCTAATAACAAAATAACGGCCATCTCATCCCCATCGCAATCACGTCGTACACAGCTATGATAGTAGGGATGTGCAAGAATAACCTGCGTTTTGCTAAACCCAATAATTCTTCCGACAATGCCTGCACTAATGTGGGGAGCAAGTCCAACAACAAGGTGTCCAACCAAATCAGAAGCGTCTTTCAAATTATAATAACGAGGAAGATGATAAAATTTCTCCAATAGATCATCAACAAAAGAAGCAACACGATAAAAAACATGAGTAGCCGGTTCATCAAGGCTCTCTGGAGCAGCAGGTAAGATGATATCCTGTATCTTTAATTCAAGAATTTGGTTATCGTCTTGTAAAGGTTTTCCCTCAATATCGTGGGTGTAGCCTAGTTTCAAAAGTTTGTCAACAGGCGTTCCAATCTCAACGGGTTTGAAATGCGTAAGAGGCATCTCCGTCATGTCATAGCGGATAGTGCCATCTTTGTTGGTGTACACGTTGTGTAAAGCGCGTAAAATTCCTTTAGCGAGGTGTTCGGGGGTGTGGTCTTTGTTGCTCGTTCCACGCACGCCCTTGATCAGTTGAGGGTATTGCTTAATCCCAAGGTGAGATAAAGCAGAATTAAAATAATGTTTGATGTCAATCTTCTTCTGCGTATAAGTAACGGCCGTATCATGGCAGCGTTGTGAACTTTCCTTATTGCACTTGAAACAGGAATAGCGCTGTTCAGTTGGTCGATGACAGGTTTCGCAAGCAGCATAAATCGTATCACGTTGACAAAAGGTGCAGTATTTCAAGGGAAGCTGTGCTTCAATATATCCCGTTTCTAACGCAGACTGGAAACAGCGTAATCTTCCCCCTTCTTCGCCAACAGGAAACAAAGCTTGTGGGCTACTGGTAAGTTTACGCATCTTAGATTTTTCTGGTCTTCCCATGCGTGCTCCGACATACGTCCCATTCTTATCGCGAATATGTAATTCCGGATTCAACATGTGAAGAATATTCTTCTGAGTAAGATCGACGTTTCGTAAACTCTCTCGCAAAGCAAATGCTGTATCGCCTTTGATCACGACATATTCTTTCCCAACAACCGTACACTCAACACCCAGCAATTCCAAAGCGCGTTTCTCTCTTCCCTCTCGATAAGGTAAAACGATTTTATCATCGGTAATGCTTCCACGGGATAACCATTCTAAAAGAAGAGGCAAATCATTTGTTTCAAGGGAAGTCCAATAAAACGTATGGGAAGGATGCAAAGGAACACCATAAAGTTGGCATAAGCGAAGAGCTTCGTGAAAGGAAAGGGGAGCAAAGGGGTTGCGAAGCAAAGAAGCAATTAATTCTCGATCTTCGCCAACGTCTCGGTCTTTGACCGCGCGTTCTAATTCCAATACCCACCATTCTTCACAATAACCTGCGGGCGCAAGGGTGTGTCCTCTATTAAAAAAATCACCGTAACAAATCAATAAGTCACCCAAGTATAAAATCTCTTGAAGTTGTGAAATGACTTTCTTGGCCATCTCAACAGTATGTAAGGCAACAACGCTGCCGTCAACTAATTTAACAATAGGCCCTTCCAGACTCGTGCACGTGGCAACAACAGAGCTCTTTCCAGGACGTTCTACTTTAAATTGCGTTCCAATAGCAACAAAACTATTCAAAACAGCCATCGTAGCAGGATGGACACACTGTGCAGAAAAACCAGAATTTCTCGCTCGTCCATAACGAAGTCTAAATCCACCATTGCGAAGAGGATGGGTGAAAACAGGTCGTCCAGCAACCAAATCTTTGACAAAAGTATGATCTGGTTTGACAGCAACAATCTCATCAGTAGTTGATTTTGCTTTGAGTTTGCTTTGAAGTTTCAAAAAAGAATCGAGAAACATCCACTCATCAAGATCAAAGTCTTTTCCCCATTTTGAAACTTGCTTAAACACTTTAGTTGCTTTCTGGCACAAACCCTCCCCATAGACCAAACAAACACCATTACGAATACGATCAGTCTCAATGCGGTCTAATCCTTTGTAGTTACTCACTTCTAATTCTTCGCTCGGATCCCCCGTGATCTGAACAGGAACATGTTTACACATAAACTCAATCTCTTCCTCGCTGGGAAGGTATTGCAAATTATTGATGCGTTCATGATAATCATACAATTCCGTGATCGTTCGTTTAATCTCCTCTGGACTGGGATCGTACGTCGCATACCCCATGTGTTTGCGTACATAGTCTCCGATCAAGACAGAAACGCTTGCTGCAGTTCCGCCTGCGCTACGAATAGGCCCTGAAAAATAAAGAGCAAAATATTCCTTTCCATCTCTTCTTTTCTTAAGGTCCAATTTAGTAAATCCCTCTAAAGGACTGCTCACGACCCCATTGGTAATATAAGCAATACCGATGCGGATGCCTACTTCCATCGCCTTAAGAGGCGTTTCAAAAGGGCAGAATTTTTGTTGTGCCGTCTCCAAAGCAACTGTAAGGGCAACCCTCCAATCCTGCGCACCATAAATACCCTCCAATTCAGCAATGCGATCAACGATAGTGGTTTCTTTGATGTTGGGTGAAACAATGCTGATTAAACCAACAACGCGTTCAGCCATATTTTTGGCAAGAAAAACTTCAACTTCGGGAGAAGGATCCAGGCGTTGCTGTCGTGCAGTGCGGGCAATTCGATAGTTTTCTTCTAAATCTCGTTCAAGAGCATCAAAATAATCCTTCATGAAGGCATCTCCTGACAGAAATCAATCGTCGTAATTTCACGAGTTTGTAAATTAACAATAGGCACTCTTCCGGGATCAGGATTGTGTCCCATTTTCTCTTGAAAACTGGTCTTTGATTGCCAACAACTGCATCCAATCAGCAAAACTCCATGATGATTTCCAAGAGAACTCTTATGAATATGTCCTGAAGTAAAAATATCGGGAATTTTTTCAATAAGAAGGGTATCTCGTTCGGTACTTGGAATGTATTGTGTAGAAGTATGTGAGGGAGCAAGGTGTCGCTTTTGAAGAAGGAATTTCATGACAAGATCAATGCGATTATACGCACCACCCGTACGAATGGGTTCGATAGTGGAAGCATAATAATCATAACTAAATCCATGATAGAGCAAAACATCCACACCGGGAAAAGAAGATGTAGTATGAATGGTAACTAAGGAAGGGTTGCTCACGAGCGTAAGGTTGGGAAGGCCTAATAAAGAATCGCTAAACTCATTGACGCGGGGCTGGGGCTCAGCAATGCGAACTGCATCATGATTGCCTGGACAAAGAATGATCTGAAGATCACTTCGAATCAAGGAAAGGAGTTCTCTCGTTCGTTTATACTGATCAATAACATCAGGAAGAGCCAGCTCGGATTCCTGGCCAGGATAAACTCCAACCCCATCAACCACATCCCCCACTACAAAAAGATATTTGACCTTCTTCGCCATGGCTTTCTGAGCATCACTTCCAACATTCCCATTCAACCAATCAATAAATCGGAGAAATTCTTTTTCCAAAAAGAGTTTGCTGCCGATATGCACATCGGAAATGAAAGCGGCATACACCTCATCAGGCGTGGTTTTTGCCTTATGGTCTACGGGAATATCAGGAAAGAAAAGATGGGTTGCGAAAAATAACCCATTCTTCATGCTCCCACACACCCCAATCACTTCATCAAAGGTCAGATAAGGAATCAAATCTTTAAGTGGTCCATCTTTTCCAATAAACACCTTGACCTGTCCGGTCGTATCTTCAAGAGTAAGAATAACATGGCCATTGCGAGTAACCACTTTGTTATACACCACGCCAATAAGCGAAAAATTCTCTCCAGATTGTTTATGTGCAACCCTGTTAAGAGAAAGAACGTTTTGCAATTCCGTTCGTTGTTTCAAAATGGAAACTAAAAACTGGTAGCGGTGTTTGTAATAAGAAACAAAGTCTTTGATGCCTCTTTTCTTGCTGGGCTCGTCATAATCGCGAACAATAGTAACTAATGGGGCAATGTCAACCGTTTGCTGGGTGGGTGACGTATGAGTAATCCTAAGGACAGGTTTAGATTCAGCAAGAGGCAAAGGTAAAGAGGGCGGTGAAGGTACAGAAGAAGGTGGTTGAAGTAATTCTAAAAAAGAATGATAGGATTTGCTCTGTCTTTTTTTCTCAAAGGAAACACGGGTATCATCAAACGCCAGCCAGTCAATGTCTAGTTGCTGGTTACGAGAAGCGGGAAGCGAGAAAAAAGCGTAAACATCTTTTGTTAAAACAGTAAGGTGTTCAGAAGAAACACGTTGAAGAAGAGATTGCACATGCTCTGGTGTGAGGGAAGCATGTTGAAATAAATCTGGGCTCGCGAGAAGGCAGCGATCTAATAAGAGGTGGATGATTTCCTGTCGAGCCGGTGCGTCCATTATAATCCTATTGACTCCTTTAATTGTTGGTCTATTTTTGAAGTGATATCTGAAGGAATAGCAAGAGTAATTTCTTTAGTGCGCCCATAACGTCCCTTGCTGATGACTTTGGCATTGATGATGCCTAGCATGTCAAGCTCGGCAATGATGTCGCTCACTCGACGTTGAGTAAGTGGCTTGACCTTGCTCTTAACACAAACTTCTTGGTAGATGTTGTAGATATCTCCAGTAAAGATCTTATTTGAGCTTCCATTGCACATGGAAAAGATGCTGTGCAAAGTAAGTTTAAACTGTTTAGGCTGGGTGGATATAATATCAATAACGCGATCGCGTTCAATTTTTTCTTCTGCAATGTCGATGTCTTCCTCCGTAACTTTATCTTGGCCCTTACGTTCAGCAAGCTCACCTGCAACACGAAGAAGTTCCAACGCTCTTCGCGCATCACCGTGTTCACGGGCAGCATAAGCAGCGCACTTTTCAAGGACTCCATCCCCTACAATATTCTCAAAAAAAGCGACCTTTGCCCGTTGTTGCAGGATCTTCTGAAGTTGGACCGCATTATAGGGTGGAAAAACAATCTCTTCCTCGCTTAAACTGCTTTTCACACGAGGGTCAACATGATCAATAAACATGAGGTCGTTGCTAATACCTATAAAGGAGATTTCAGAGTCTTTCAACTCCGAATTTAAACGAGTAAGGTTATAAAGAATCTCATCTCCTATCTTTTTGAGAAGTTGGTCAATTTCATCAAGAATGATAATCAAGACAACCTTCTTCTTTTCTAAGGCCTTCAGGAAGATTTTGTAAATTTCATCGGTAGGTAAGCCTGTGGCGGGAACTTCTTGTCCAAAATCACGACAAAGTTGTGCAATCATACGATATTCGGTATCTGCAATTCTTTTCAGCTTGCAATTAAGATAAAGAATGTGAAGTGAAATGGAATTTTCTTCTGCAATTTTTTTAAGGTTTTCGGCAACGTGTTTGGCAACAAGAGTTTTGCCCGTTCCGGTTTTGCCATAAATGAAAATGTTACTGGGTTTCTCCATGCGAAGGCTGGGTGCAAGAATGCTCGCTATTTGATTAATTTGATCGGTGCGATAAGGCACGGTGGTTGGTGTGTAATTTGCTTGTATTGCTTTTTTCGTTTTAAAGAGTGATTTTTTCTTGATGTATGCCTCTAAGAACTCAGTTAGTTTTTGCCCCATGTTTCCGATGGAAAAGAAAGTTACTTTTTAAGGATATGTGTAATTGAAACGATACACCCCCCTTATCTTCACGTGGAAAAAAAGAAAATAAAAATAAAATCAGAAAATCAACAAAAACATAGAAAAAATTTTGAAAAAAAGTAAGGTCTTAATCAAATATTTTTTATCACACATAAATTTATATATAAATAATAATATAAAATATATATTATATAATATACTTCTTCTTAAAAACCCTTAAGGAACTAAAAGAGATTAAAAAAAACACTAAAAGAAAGAGGAAAAACCTACAAAAAACAAAGAAAGCTTCTATATAAAAGAGAAGATTTTTATGTTTCCAGACGAAATCAAGGAGGGAGGGGAGGGAATATGAGTGCAATTAAAAAAATATTTAGAATAGGTTCAATACTCTCTCTTATTGTAGGAATATTATTAACAGTCAATGGAGTAGTTATTTATAAGAATATGAAGGACATTCAAGCCCTCCAACAACAAGGAAGTCAATTTATTCTCCTACACCAACAAAAAATTGAATCTATGATATCTATAGATCCAAAAACACAAAAGCCAACATTTACATCAAAAGAAAATCTACAGAAGATTAATGCGTACGAACAGCCCTTAGAGATATATCTAACAAGCGCCCCACACAACCAATTTATAGTCCTTCTAGACGCGGAAAAGACCACAGATCAACCAACAGACTTCTTAAAAAACAAAAAAACAACCCAAGAGGAAAAAGATCTTTTTCTTCTCACCACACTCACAAAAACATTTAACATTGAAGATCCGACCGCAAGAATAGTCCTTATTACACAAATTCAAGAGGGCTCCGTTCAAACATACCCGGAGATCAAAGCAATACAAATGACAAAACTAATTCCACAACCTCTTTTAGAAAAAACCCTCAAAAAGTTACTTCCGTGACCGCACAACTCTATTTAACGCAAAGATTTATAAAGAACAAGACCCCACACCACTCCATGCCTGAAGACGACAAGAAATATTCTAAACAACTTCTGGGAAAAACAGTGGTGACCAAATCAGGAAAACGATTTGGAGAAGTAGGTAACGTCACTTTCGAAACCAGAACAGGCGAGTTAATCCATATCATTCTAAGAAACCCTACGTCCTACACAGAGGGTTTAGACTTGGAAAAAGACCACAACGGAGATTTAATGATTCCTTTCTCAGCCGTCATTGCCGTAGGCGACTTTGTCGTGGTAGCCGAAGACGAAATTTTATAAACTCAAAAACCTATTTTTAAGTAAAGCGATCAACAATGCACCCCCATTTAAAATATAAGACTACTGCAGATATAGAGATCTCTAAGAAGTTAGTAGATCAGATTATTGGCCAGGACGAGGCAATTAATATCATCAAAAAAGCAGCCAAACAGCACCGCAACGTCCTTCTTATTGGTGAACCGGGAACAGGTAAATCCTTAACGGGCCAAGCCCTTGCAGAACTACTTCCTAAGGAGAATTTAGTCGATATTTTATCATATCCCAATGTAGTAGATGATAATGCCCCTCTAATCAAAACAGTTCCACGAGGAGAGGGAACGGATATTGTCAACAAATCAAAACTTCAAGCAACTGGCTCGTTCAAAAATCAGAATTTCCTCTTCTTTTTTCTCGTTACTATAGCAGTGTTCACGCCATGGTGGGTGAGAAGCGCGTACGGAGATATCATGGGTGCAGCATCCTTAATCGGATCTATGATCTTCATCGCAGCCTTTGTATTATTCATGAACATCAACAGAAAAGCAAAGATGTCAGCAAAGGTTCCAAAACTACTCATCGACAACTCCACAAAAAAGAAAGTTCCCTTCTTGGACGGAACGGGCGCACATGCGGGTGCTCTGCTCGGAGACTGTCTTCACGATCCCTTACAATCGGGTGGTCTAGGTACCCCTGCCTTCGAACGTTTAGTTCCAGGGATGATCCATAAAGCTAACAAAGGCGTCCTCTTCATCGATGAAATCGGAAATCTCCAGATTCACTCCCAGCAAGAACTATTAACGGCCATGCAGGAAAAGAAATACCCTATCACCGGTCAATCCGAACGTTCCTCAGGAGCAATGGTTCGTTCAGACCCAGTTCCAACAGATTTTATCTTGGTAGCAGCAGGTACAAACGAAACCATCCAGAAAATGCACCCTGCTCTGAGATCAAGGATAAGGGGATATGGTTATGAAGTGCACATGAACAGCACCATGCCAGACACACCAGAAAATCAAATGAAGATAGCAATCTTCGTGGCACAAGAAGTTATCAAAGATAAAAAAATCCCCCATTTCACAAGAGAAGCAATAGAACTCATCATCCAGGAAGCACGCGTGCGTGCAGGCACCTCAGGTAAGCTCACTCTTCGATTAAGGGAACTAGGTGGATTAGTAAGAGCAGCAGGCGACCTCTCTTTAGAGGAAAAATCTCCCTATGTCAAACCAGAACACGTCAAAAAAGCAAAAGTCCTGGCAAGAACACTGGAACAACAAATCGTAGACAAATATATTGAAAACAAGAAGAGGTATGAAGTTATTGTCACACAAGGCGAACGGGTAGGTCGAGTAAATGGCCTAGCCGTCCTCGGTTCAGACACCTATTTTTCAGGCTTAGTCCTCCCCATTGAATCAGAAGTAACCCCGGGAGGTAAAAAATCAGAATTTATTGCTACAGGTAAGCTCGGTCAAATAGCAAAAGAAGCAGTGAAGAATGTTTCTGCGATTATCTTAAAATATTTTGGCGAAGACATCAAAGAAAAATATGACATCTTCATTCAATTCTTGCAAACTGCATCAGAGCAAGGAGGAGTAGAAGGTGATTCTGCTTCCATTGCCGTTGCAACAGCAATCATATCCGCTCTCAAAAAAATACCTATCAGGCAAGATACGGCCATGACAGGTTCCTTATCAGTAAGGGGGGAAGTCTTAGCAGTCGGAGGCATCACGCAAAAAGTGGAAGCAGCCATCCGTGCAGGTATCTCCCAAGTCCTCATCCCAAAAGCAAACGAAAAAGATGTCTTATTACCTGAAGAAGTCAAGAAAAACATCAAGATCATCCCCGTATCAAATATCCAAGAAGTGCTCAAGCACGCATTAGTATGGAAAGGAAAAGAAGACGCCTGGAAAAAATTAAACGAGCAAAAGCCATAACCTTTATATAACCATCAAAATCCTGTCCCTTCATGATTATCAACTTCAGGTTAAACAAAATTTCCATAGAAAAAAAGAATATGCCTAAGGGTTCTATAGAAGCAAAGAATAACCTTCGCATCACAGACGTTCGGGAAGAATCCATCTCATCCTTAACTAAGGAAAAGGCGCTAAATCTCGACTTTGTCTTCAAAGTAATGTACGAACCTAAAGTGGCCGAAGTCGAAATGCAGGGAAATGTCACCTTCATGAATGATGCCAAGGCAGTCAAAGACATCCTGGAAAACTGGCAAAAAAACAAGAAAATAAAGCAGGAAGTAGCAGTCCCTATCTTTAACCACATCCTTTCAAAATGTAACGTGAAAGCCCTGGCACTGGAAGAAGACGTCGAATTGCCTTTCCACGTTCCTATTCCTCGAGTCAAAACCAAGGCAGAGATGAGCCAACCAGCAAAAGCCTCGTAAGCCTGAGAACCTTCTAAACCCATAGCTTTTTATAAAAAGAATATAGTGCCCATAGGATGTACATCCGAACAAAGACCCGAACAAATAGGTCAGGAAAGACCTACACCTACGCATATCTTGCAGAAATGCGCCAAATTCGTTCTAAATCCAAGCAAAGAGTCAAAAAATACTTGGGAAGGGTATACGTTGTAGAAAGGACATCCAGAGAGAAAAGCACCTTTGTGCAGTCAAGCATTGCAGAGATGCTACGGGAAATCATGAAAACGGAGCTAAAAAACCACGGTTTCCAAGAAAAAGGCCTAAAATACGCCCTTAACGACTTGGAAATCGACCTAGAAACAAAAACCATTATCAACACAGCAACGAAGAAAAAGGCCTGTATTCAGTTAAATCAAGGAATTTTATGCGATGAGACTTTGACAAGCCTGTTGGAATATAAAATACCTAAAGAAAATATCCAAAGAATAGGCAAGGATTTTGCGAAAAAAGCAATCGAAAGCGGATTAGAGGCCTCAAACGAAGCAATTATCGAAGTATTCAAGAAAATCCAAACAATGATCAACAATGCACAACAATGATCAACAATGACCAGAAAGGCCTAAAACAACAAAGAATATAAACTAAGGCCAATTTCGAAAATATATGCCTGATTTCTCAACATCTGAAGAAAAGATTAAACAATCCTTTCAAAAGGTCAAAGAAGACATAAATGACTTAAATAAAGCCTTAGAAGGGCAAAAAAACGATTTAAAAGACCTAAAATTAAAAATAGATGAAATATACAACTTTATATCAAAAATAAAGGAGGATTTAGACATCTTTAAAAAAAGTTCCATAGGAAATGAAGGGGTAATCAACGATCAACAACAATCAACAACAATAAACAATGCTAAACAAACAACCACTAACAATCAACAACAAACAACTGAAGTCTCACTTCAGGTGACCCAGGCCCTAAAACGCCTTACTGACCGCGAATTCTCAGTCCTGGTGGCAATGGTGGAATTGGAACGTCAGCTACCAGAGATCACGTACACGGATCTTGCAACCAAGTTAAAGATCTCTGAACCAACCGTTCGAAATGTAATTAACGCTCTCATTTCAAAAAAGATCCCTATTCAGAAAAATCGATTTTTCAATAAGAAAGTCTCACTTTTAGTAAATCCGAGCCTAAAAACGCCTTCTTTCCTGGAAAAACTCGTTCAACTTAGAAACAGCTCACAAAACCAAAAAACTCTCTTTGAAACAGTAGGCACCCCATAACCGCCCTGGCCCAACTCTCACTTTTACTAAAAAGGGGCTAAAAACGCCTTCTTTCTTTCATATCTCACTCTTTTTCCTGGCGTAGATAGGCACTATGAAAGAACGAACTCTCACTTTCCTCAAAATAAGGCAATCTACCCTCTAGAACCTCCCAATACCGTTAAAGTCTCACTTTCCTCTCACTCTCTCTTTTCAAATCCTCTGCCCGCTCTCTCATCTATACAGGATTCTTTTCTCTAACAAATAGCCAACTCTCACTTAATGGTTTTCTTCAATAAGAGCTATTCTTCCCTTTAATTTACATTTTTTACTGCCTATTCACGCTTTGTGTAGCATCTTCCATACTTCTCTTTTACCTTTCTCTACTCGATAAACGACTCCCTTTTCGTCTATAGTGCCCTTAAAATGCGTCGACGACGGATGATAAACGTCTACGAACCGTCGACGAATTGTCTATGAACGTCTACGACGGTTCTACGAAACATTTATAAAAATGAGAACAAACGATAAAAAGAATGTGGTTCGTAAAGAAAAAGGGTGTGCCCCAGAGTGATGCTTCTATTAACTCCATAAACTACAATTTAAAGGAGTCTTTTGGTAAGATCCGAAGAGATATGCAGGCCACGCGGGACTGGCTAGCCTATTTCAAAGATCGCGAACAAGATCACGAAGACCGTCTAAAAAGCATCGAATCCAGGTTAGATGAAATAAGTGAAGTCCTCAATATGATGCAAGAAGCTCAGGAGGCCCCCACACAAGAGGTTAGACCTGAAAGGGGTCTCGTTTACATTGAAGAGGAATCGGAAGAGCCGGGAGACGTTAATCAGAAAATTGTCAACGACCTCACAGACACTCAAAAAAGCATATTTTACAGGCTGGGGACGTTGCTGTATGAATCCTCACAGGAATGGATAACAACCAAAGCGCTCGCTCAAGAGCTTTACCCAGACAAAGCATATGATAAGGTAAGATCAACTCTATCAGAGTATACCAGCATTTTAATTGAAGCTGGAATAGTAAAGAAAAAAAGAAGGGGCAAACTCACCTATCTTTCCATCACATCAAAAGGTCTCAGCTTATTTGATCAAACCAAAAAAACAAAACTCAAAAAAGTACTTATTAAGCCAAGAAAAGAGGAATAAAACATTTAAGCAATACTTAAAAGATAAATGCACATAACCTTTATAAAAAACGAGGTCTTGAAAGAACTATGGTAAAAGAGGGAAGGGAACAGAAGCAATTTATAGCAAATATTCTCGCACTTCTAGTAGTTGCCGTTACATTTTCCGCGCTCGGTGAAAGCAGAGGTTATCTTGCAGTAAGCGGAAGAGCAGTAAGCCCTCAAGAAGCATTTACAGTAAGGGGATTTGATAACCAACACACGGAAGAGTGGTCGAGAGTATCTTCAAGGATCTCAAGTAATTATAACGCAGGAAGTTTTACAACAGGTGTAATTATCCTAAGAGGTAACGGTTCAATCATTATCAAAACGGTAGACGGAAAAATCCTTTCAGCACCAAACATCTTCGCATTTTCAGTGGGGGATGAAGTGAAGGTGCAATACACGCACGATATCATAACAAACGAATTCAAAGTAATTAGCCTTGAACCGGCACCATGAAAAGAACTCAAAAATCTAAAAAAATAATTGATATCAAAATAACTCCAAAAACAGAACTCGGAGAAATTTATCAATTTCATAAAGAAGAAACGAAGCGAATGATCAAACAGATGGAAGCATACGGATTTCATCCGGTAGGGTATGGGGTAAACTATAGTAACACCATCGAAGAACATGCTCAACAACAAGCTCTCTCTTCCAACCAACTCAAAAATATGCTCAAATCAATAAACAAAAAGTTACAATAATTAACTAAAACATTTAGGCACTAAAATATCTAAGAAAAGCTTAAAACTTTCTGCAAGAATAATTTGATAAAGTAAAAAGTGGAGAAATCACCCATGGACGTTAATGATCTAGTCGCTTGGTCAATAAGTAAAACCATTGAAGCCTTTGGACTAGGGGCTTTCCGTGATAACCATGGCGATCTTATGTTAGGATCTCAAAAGGATATAACCTCTTACGTAGGAAACTTCCTGGACGGATGTGGAGAGAACCCTCTTCACGTTTCTATCAATCAAAAAACAGCAGGCATGTATGCGAGTAGACATCTCTTCCCAGTTATAGCTAAAAAAGACCAAAACGTAAGGAAAGCAGTAGAACGAATTTTAGAATCAGATCCCGAAGGTTTAGAAGAGAGGATTTTAGATGCCCTCCGACCAAATACGCAGCGCTTACCTGAAGCAGTGATTTGTCCAAGAATATTTACTCCCTATCGCTGGAAGAATATGGGGAGAGTAATTTGTCCAAACGATGATCTAGCCTCATATGTCTTAATAGGATATACCGCAACATTCCTCAGAAGTCAGGAATTAGCCATTCACGCTGCGGGTTTTTTGAGGGAATAAAACATTTAAGCAATTCTTATAACTTATAATCAAATAGGGGATAATGGCGTATAATATACATTATCTGTCATATTAATTCGTCTTGTAAATGTGCTTTCGGTGCCCACCAAGAAGTGCACTTCGTCTAAAAGCAACGTCATCGGTAAGATAGATAGAAGGCATCATATTAAGAGAAGTCTTCTAATCTATGATAATAACCTGTTCGTTCTAGACCACCAAAGGCTAATTCATCCGCAACTCGATCGTAAAGTCCCTTCAACTCACTGAGTTTAGTACCTCTTCGTTCTGGATGTTCAAAAAACATGGGATGTAACCATGCAGGACAAATGCGTACCTCATCTAATCCCAATTCTTTTCCAACTGCACAAAGATATCGTGCACTGATAATCCCTGCTTGTTTGTTTGGTCTGGTAAGAACTCGTCGAGCCTCTTGAATCTGATCTACTAAAGCAATAGTTCGTCCTTCATGTCGATAAACCCAGAAACCAAGAGTTAAAGCATGTTCATAGTTCATCCTATCGGAAGTTTGCTCCCACAACTCCAAATTGAAAGGAGAATCAGAAACAACTGCTTCACCTTGTCGATTACCAATGCCGAAATTTGTTTTAAAGCGATAACCCCTAGGTTCAAATCCTGATGGCCTACCAAGTATCTCTTCCATAAACGGTCGTTCTCCAAACTGAGAAAGTAAATCTTCCAATTGTGGAGATGCTCCTGGAGCAATTCCCTTCACATAACTTCTGACTAAACCAGGAGTAACGTTGACGTCTCGAGCAAGCAAAGGTACTAAAGAAGCTGGCTGCAATGGGGGATTCTTTCGTAAATCTCGTGGATCTTTTTGGAAGTAATTGTCGCGTGTATCGTACGTGCCAAATTCCTCTTCCAGCAAACGGTAAACATGGTCGAGCTCAGCTTCTCCAAAACAGGGGTTACCTTCACAGACTATATCAAGAGCTTCAGCTATATTTGTTCGGAGTTCCACAAATCTCCCTTCACATTTGATCTCTCGCTGTCTATCACTCATAACGAGCATCTACTCCACCCTCTTTTGATACGATGTTGACCTTGTTCCATCAAATCCCAACGCTTTTGCACTGGAGTCATATAAACAAACAAATTCTCCTTTTAGGTGGCCTTTCCTTTCAGGATGCTGTAAAAACAACGGATGCGTTTCTGCAGAATATGTTCGAATGCTTCCAACACCCATATGTCTGGCCACCATCGTAGCAAGCTCTAACGCTACAATACCCATTTGTGAGTCCTGCTTTTCTCCAGGAAGATGCGCCCCCTGTGGCTGCTGTATTTGTGAAACAACGATCTTGTGTTGGTATTTTCCTGTTTGAGTAACATCTCGTTGGTACCAAAATCCAACCACTAATCCCAGACGCTCTTGTAAATCATATAATTCAATACAGAAAGGTGCATCAGGAACAACTAAATCTGTTTCTACTTTACCAATTCCAAACTTTGTTCGTAAACTAAATCCCTCAAGAGATACGCGAGCAGGATCAAGACAGATTCCAGGTTCGCTATTTCCCTTGGTGGGCGATGTTGGTTTTCCTTTTTTAATACCTATGACATGCTCGTCCATTCTTAGTCGTAGTTCTTGGTCAAGATCAATACTTTGATGCCACTTTCCTAAAACTTGTGCGACCCTACTTGTTCCACCCTGTCGCGCTACATAACCATCAACCAAAGATTGATCTATGGAAAAGGCTCGAGAAACTAAAGGAACAAGAGCAAGATATGCTTCAGGGTCCTGATCGAGAGAAAGGGCTTGAACGCAAGGACGAAGGACATCTTTATGACCGTTGAAATAGCGATCTTGATGATCTTGAGAAGTGAGGTCTTCTAAACCGATAATCCGGTAAGCTTCACGCAAAACAGGGGTAGTAACTATCCCTCGCGTAGGCTCTAAAGTCTCTAGGGCAGTGGTCACTAAACCGGTTAAGCCCATAAATCTCCCTTTGCAGTTAACAGGTGGTTTGACGTCCATGAAGTAATCACCAGTAAGTGGTATATTTAAACCTTTGGTTTCTTTAAAATGCGTTAAATTGAGCTTTTAAAGCTTTTTACAACGGTTTCTCCGTCCTAAATCCGCACTCTTTACAGTACTTAACGAAGTATTTTCCATCCTTAAATTGATGTTCTCCCTCATGAAGTTTAGCACCACAATCCGGACATAGAGGGCCTGTGCTCATGGTTCAGCCATTCCTAACATCTGTTTTACTTCTTCACTCGGTTTCCACATCGGTTCAAACACCACTTCAATCTTTACTTCTGTAGAACCTGCTTTTTTAACTTTGTTGGTAATATCCTGTACTAACAGAGGGCCATAAGGACACATTGGAGAAGTAAAAGTCATTTTGATAGCAACAATCGTTCCTTTAATATCAACATCATAAATCAATCCTAACGTCCACACATCAACGCCTAATTCAGGATCCATACATTGTTTCAAAGCAGCAATGGTTTTTTCTTTGGTAATCATGCGCTCACCTCACGCAAAAAGTCATATCCTTTCTTCTCAATATCCAATGCTAATTCCTTGCCGCCAGAATGCACAATTCTTCCATCCACCATGACATAAATCTGATCTGGCACCACATACTCCAACAAACGTTGATAATGAGTAATCACCAACGCACCAAACGAAGGACTTTTCATTCTAGTAATCGATTGTGCAATAACTTTCAAAGCATCCACATCAGTTCCAGAATCAACTTCATCCAACAAAGCAATTTTAGGTTGCAACACACTCATCTGTAACATTTCCATCTTCTTTTTCTCTCCACCAGAGAAACCTTCATTCACATACCTCTTGGAAAAAGCGCTATCGATGCCTAACAACTTCATTTTTTCTTTCAACAAAGTGTAAAAATCAACCACAGAAATATCCTTTCCACTTACTGCCTGGTACGCAGATCGTAAAAAGTTTGTCACCGTCACACCATTTATTTCTAAAGGATATTGGAAAGACAAGAATAAGCCTAAACGAGCCCGTTCGTGCACAGCAAGCTTCGTAATATCTTTTTCATCAAACAAAATCTTTCCTTTCGTAATCTGATAGCGCGGATGTCCCATCAATGCATGAGCTAAACTACTTTTACCCGATCCATTCGGTCCCATCAACGCAGTAATTTTCCCGCTACTGATCGTAAGAGAAACGCCTTTTACGACGTCTTTTCCATCCACACTCACATGGACATCCTTCAACTCAAGCGTATGCGTCATGAGACCCTCCTTTCAAGCTACCATGCAGCGTTTTCAAACAAAGTAAAGCACATTTCATTCTCACCACACCAATCGGAATACCTAACATATCAACAATATCTTCTGATTGCAGCTTCATGGCTTCTTCCACACCCATCCCTTTAATTTTTTCTGTCAACATCGACATCGCAGCCTGGCTGATAGCACATCCCGCACCACTAAAAAAAACCTTCACAATCTTGTTGTTCTCCACTTCTAAAAAGAGTTCTAATTCATCTCCGCATAAAGGATTTAGTTCTCGATGCTGATGCAAACAATTCTTAATTGCACCCACATTACGCGGATGTTTATAATGATCGAGAATATTCTCTCGGTAAATCTCTTGTTCCTCTGTTAATTGCCCTTCTCCAATCTGTTTTTTATTGATCATTGGTGAAATACCTCAATCACATAGCGAATGGCATCAACCACTGCATCTACATCTTCCTTCGTGTTATAGATGCCAAAACTAAGTCTCGTCGTTCCAGCCGTTTTTAAAAGTTTCATAAGAGGCATAGCACAGTGATGTCCTCCACGGACAGCAATTCCCCGTTGGTCAAATAAGGTGGCAATATCATGGGAATGCACGCCTTGCAGAGTAAAGGAAATAACTCCGCCCCGTTCCTCCGTCGTTAAAGGTCCGTAAATCTTCACCGGCTTCAATGCACGTAATTGTTCAAGAGCATACGCAGTAAGTTCTTGTTCTTGGTGCTGTATCATAGACCATTCTTTATTCTGCAAATACTCGACAGCAGCCCCTAATCCAATCACGCCTGCAATATTAGGCGTGCCTGCTTCAAATTTCCAAGGAACATCATTCCAGGTCGTCTTATCCAAAGTGACTTCACGAATCATACTTCCCCCATAGAGAAAAGGAGGCAATGTTTCAAGCAATTCTTTCTTGCCATACAACACGCCAACACCTGTAGGCCCGTACATCTTATGCGCAGAAAAAGCATAGAAATCACAATCAAGTTCTTTCATATCAACTTGAAAATGAGCAACTGCCTGTGCTCCATCAATAATAATTTTTGCACCAACAGCGTGAGCAAGAACACTCAATGCTTTGATAGGGTTAATTGTTCCCAATACATTGGACACATGAGTAACGATCACAAATTTAGTGTTAGCGGTAATAAGTCTTTTTGCAACGGTCATATCCAATCTTCCATCATCTCTCAAAGGAATAAAACGAACAAGTGCTCCTTTCTCGTGTGCAATCTGTTGCCAAGGCACTAAGCTGCTATGATGTTCCATATGGGTTAACACAACTTCGTCTCCTTTCTGTAAACTCTTTCCAAGAGAATAAGCAAGTAAATTCAAGGATTCAGTCGTTCCCTTCGTGAAAATAATCTCGCTCGAATTAGCATGAATGAAATCAGCAACCTTCTGTCGTACTCCTTCATAGGCCGTCGTTGCTTCCTCACTGAGTTGATACACCCCACGATGAATATTCGCATTAGAATGTTCGTAATAGGTCGTCATCGCATCAATAACTGACTGTGGTTTTTGTGTTGTCGATGCATTGTCCAAATAAATCAAGCGATGTCCATGAATCAAGCGTCGTAACTCAGGAAATTCCTTGCCAGCACGTTCATAATCCGAAAGCGTAGCAATCTTATTCATGGTCTCTCCTCAACGATGCTGCAACAGAATCGCGAATATCCAAGCGAAGGCGTTCATCAGGAACTTGATCAACAACCCCGCCAAAAAAACCTTCAATAAGCTCCTGTCGCGCCATTTCCTGATTTAATCCACGAGACATCAAATAATACAAATGATCATCATCAATCTCTGTAACAGTCGCTCCGTGCTTGCATTTCACATCGTCCTGGTTAATTTCTAAAACCGGTAAGGGATCTACTTCAGCTTCTTCGCTCAATAACAGCATGTCTTGCTGTTGGTAACCTTCACTCTGGGAAGCACCGTGTTCCATCTTAATGAGCCCACGAGTAACTGCCTTTGCACGATCTAACAACACGCCTTTGGAAATCATCTTACTCTTCGTATGGGGCGCAAGATGAGTAACAGAACTCTGTACATCGAGAGATTGTTCTCCTTGTCCAAGAAGAATTTGTTGTTGTACGACAGTAGCCCCGGGTGAAAGTAAGTGTGCTTTACTGCGAGAAGAAACAACCTGTCCACCCTGATAAGGTTCAATCCAATGAAGTTGTCCGTCTTTTTCAACAGAAGCAATAGCTAATGAGAATGTCTTCAGGTCATCAGGATACCGATGAGAAGCAACATAGTTCACCTTTGCGCCTTCTTTGATAACTAATTCAGTAGCGCGGGAATATAATCGTAATCGGTCGCTCTTTGGCGTATCAACTAAAGTAAACGCACTTCCAGGTTCAGCAACAACAACAAGATGAGTAAATCCAGACGTAGCAATAGCTGACAGCGATAAAGGCGTAACAGCTTTCACCCCAGCAGGAGCATACACTAACCAAATATGTTCACACAACATCGTATGAAAAGCTCCGTTCCAATCATCAACAGGAAGAGAACGGAAAAGATGTTCTTCCAACACGCGAGCACGCGTTTGTAACGCCTTAGACAAAGGTAACACTTCCAAACCTTCATGAACAAACCCTTCAATATCTTCAGGCAAATCTTCTTGCAACAAAGAAGGATGACTCACAATACCTAAACCATGTTGTGAAGAAGGCGGCGGTAAAAGTTCAAACTGAGTAAAGGCATTCTTTCGTCGTTCACGAAGCCACAAGGGTTCGCTGGCTTTTTCT
>Ga0233425_10001923_pt1 | contig 43512 bp, 35 predicted proteins | sample Watercolumn_Towu_2_FD_181712 | JGI IMG/M metagenome (GOLD analysis project Ga0233425, IMG submission 181712) | Freshwater microbial communities from Lake Towuti, South Sulawesi, Indonesia - Watercolumn_Towuti2014_140_MG | ecosystem: Environmental > Aquatic > Freshwater > Lake | place...
CACGGTGCGCAAGGCCGCCGAGGAAATGGCGCGCCAGCACGAGGAGCGGCTGCAGTTCACCAGCCGCCTGACCACCATGGGCGAGATGGCGTCGTCGCTGGCCCACGAGCTGAACCAGCCGCTGGCCGCGATCAACAATTACTGCATGGGCGCCGTGGCGCGCCTGCATTCGGGCCGCAGCACGCCGGAAGACCTGATTCCGGTGCTGGAAAAGACTTCGGCGCAAGCAGTGCGCGCCGGCACCATCATCAGCCGGATCCGCGGTTTCGTGAAACGCAGCCAGCCGCAACGGCGCGAAGCCGCGCTGCACGACATCGTGGCCGACGCGGTGGGTCTGGCCGATCTGGAAGCCACGCGCCGCCGCGTAACGATCCTGACCCGCCTGCCCTCGCCGCCGCTGATGCTCTACGTCGACCCGGTGCTGATCGAACAGGTGCTGGTGAATCTGCTCAAGAATGCCGTCGAGGCCATGGCCGGCCTGCCGGCGCTGCGGGCGGCGGGCGTGGTGCGGCTGCACGCCCGTGTCGAGAACGTCGAGTTCGGCCAGTGCGTCTGCATCGACGTCATCGACCAGGGCCCGGGGGTGGACGAAGCCACCAAGGAGCGCCTGTTCGAACCGTTTTTCAGCACCAAGTCGGACGGCATGGGCATGGGCCTGAATATCTGCCGGTCGATCATCGAATCGCATCAGGGCCGTCTGTGGGTCGAAAACAATGCGGACGGCATCGGTTGTACGTTTAAAATCACGCTGCCGCTGCAGCCCGCGCTTCCCGAACAGTAACGGGCGCATCTCTGGCTTGACGGGCGTCCCTCTGCCGCGGGGCATCGGGAGGCCGCCCGGATCGTCCGCCAGGGGTGTTGCGCGCCGGCGCATGCAGTTACACTTCGTTGCAAACGACTTTGCCCCAGGAGACTTCATGACCGCAACGCCCAGCCCAACGCCGCACCGTGGCGAGACCGTCTATATCGTCGACGACGACGAAGCGATGCGCGACTCGCTGACCTGGCTGCTTGAGGGCAACGGCTACCAGGTGCGTAGCTTCAACAGCGCCGAGCAGTTCCTGTCCGCTTACGACGCAGGCCACGTGTCGTGCCTGATCCTCGACGTGCGCATGCCGGGCATGAGCGGCCCGGAACTGCAGGAGCGCATGATCGCCGAGAACATCGACATCCCTATCGTGTTCATCACCGGTCACGGCGACGTACCGATGGCAGTTTCGACGATGAAACGCGGCGCGATCGATTTCATCGAAAAACCGTTCGATGAATCGGAACTTCGCGCATTGGTCGAACGGATGCTGCAGAAGGCCCGGACCGATCATTCCGCCGCGCGCGAACAACGCGCCGCCAAGGACTTGCTGGGCAAGCTGACCACGCGCGAACAGCAGGTGCTCGAGCGCATCGTGGCTGGTCGCCTGAACAAGCAGATCGCCGACGATCTGGGCATTTCGATCAAGACCGTGGAAGCGCATCGCGCCAACATCATGGAAAAGCTCAACGTCAATACCGTGGCGGATCTGCTGCGACTGGCCCTGTCGCGCAACAGCTGACCGGCGACCGGCGACCGGCGCCACTGCGCCGGCCCCGGTCATACCCGCCTCACGCCGCCCCGCCCAGTGTCTGATACAGCGTCATCTGGGCGCGCAGGCGGCTCAGCCGATTGCTGACGACGGACGCCCGCACCTGCCGGAGCGTTTGCTGATCATCAAGCCAGAACCGGATATTGCTCTTGCCTACCCGGTAACGCGCGGCGCTGATTGCCTCGGCTTTTTTGGCCTGCTCCATCGCCAGCGCAAGCTGGTCACCTTCGCGCGCGAGGCTTTCGCGCATCGACAGCGCTTCGTCCACTTCGGCAAAGGCCTGGTAAAGCGTTTTGCGATACGCGACCACCGACGCCTCGTAGTCGGTGCGCGAAATCCCGACATTCAGCCTGACCGTATTCCACTGCAGGAATGGCAGCGCCAGGCCCGCGCCAAGCGTCCCGATCGGATTGGTCAGCACCTGGCCGAGATCACGGCTGCTGGTCCCCAACGAGCCCGTCAACGAGAGCGTCGGAAAGAAGCTCGCCTTCTTCGCGTCATGGGTCGCCAGGCTGTTCCGGATGCGCGCTTCGGCCGCGGCGACGTCGGGACGCTGCGCCAGCACGCTTGCCGGCAGTCCGGGACGCACGTCGGGCAACGGGACATCGGGCAGCACAAAGTCTTCGATCTCCGCGCTCGGCAACAAATCGTTAAGCAATATCGCCAATGCCTTGCGCTGGGTTTCCCGCTGTTGCAGAAGACCTTCGTAATTGGCCTGGTTGGTGGCCACGGTGCGGCGCGCCAGCGCCAGTTCCGCCATGCCGTCGGCGCCGGCCCGATATCTCGACAGTACCAATGCCTCGACACGTCTGGCGTCGCTGACATCCGCCTGGGCATCGGCAAGCTTCGCATTGAGCTCGGCAATGCTCCAGTAAGTGGCAGCGGTTGTCCCGATCAGGGAAAGTTCGGTGCTTTCGAGATCGAACGCCGTTGCCTGCGCGGCCCACGTGGCGGCGTCGCGCGTGCGCGCCAGTTTCCCCCAAAGATCCAGTTCGTAGGCGATGGTCAGGCTCGTGCCGTAAGTGCGCTGGCTTGGCGATCCATGGCCGAGATTCTTGCTCACTGACCCATTTCCGCCGGCACTGAAATCGGGCGTCAGATTGGTTCGCGCCAGACCGGCCTGAAGCCGTGCGGCCTGCAGGCGGATCGCTGCTGCGGCCAGATCGGCGTTGCGCTCCAGCACCCGCTCGACCAGTCGATCGAGCTGCTGATCGCCAAACACTTCCCACCAGCGGTCGGTCTGCAACGCAACCGCGGCAGCAGGGCCGTGCTGCGCATCCCAGCTATCGGGCAATGCAATCGCCGGGCGCTCGTACGGCGTTTCCAGCAAGGCGCCGCAGCCGCCCAGCAGGCTGGCCACGGACAGACAAAGCACAGTCTTGCGCATCGCATTCACCCTCTTGCCAATGCCGATACGGGATCGAGCTTCGATGCATTGCGCGCGGGCACAAAGCCAAAGCCGACGCCGGTCAGGGCCGCGGTCAGGCATGCCCCGCACACCACCAGCGGCGACAGTCGCATCGCAATGGTGTCCTGAATCCACCCCAGCACCGTCCCGATCGACCAGGCGAGCGCTACGCCGAGTAATCCGCCTACCAGGCAAATCAAAATCGCCTCGATCAGAAACTGCTGGCGAATGTCGGCTTGCCGCGCGCCCACGGCCATGCGAATACCGATCTCGCGCGTGCGCTCGCTGACCGACACCAGCATGATATTCATGACCCCTACCCCGCCCACGATCAGCGAAACCACTGCAATCGCCGAGACCATCATGGTCAGCGTGGTTGCTGTCCGCTCGACGCTCTGAATGAGACTTTCATTTGTCGAAACGAAAAAATCCTTGCGGCCGTGATGCTTGATCAACAGCTTTTCCACGTCCGCCATTTGCCAAGTCTTGCTGTTGGATTTCATGCGCAGCTTGATGCTGCTGAAATGGTCCTGCGGCATCAGATGGGATTTCTGCGTGGTGTAGGGAATCCACACGTTAAGCGACTGGCTATTGCCGAGCAGCGATTTGCGCGCCGCGGTCACGCCAATAATGCGGAACGGCACGCGGCCAATCAGAATGATTTCACCGAGCGCGTCACGATCGGCTCCGAACACGCGGCGGCGCAGATTCTCGTCGATGACGGCCACCTGCGCGCGGCGCGCGATGTCGTCGGCGGAAAATGCCACGCCCGCCGCCATCGCGGTATTGGATGCGCGAAAGAAAGCCTGATTGACGCCCACTGTCGCCACGGCGAGTTTCAGGTTGCCGTAAATCGCCACGCCGGTGCCATGGATAACCGGACTGATACTGTCGATATAGGGCTGCGCGGCCAGGACCGACAGGTCCGGCTCGCGCAGCGCACGCATCGCTTCGGGGCTTTCGTCACCGCGCCCGTTTCCGGGATAGATGTCAACAGTATGAGTGCCCAGCGCATTGAGATCTGCCACCACGCGCTGCTTGGCCCCTTGTCCCAACCCCGTCACGGCGATCACAGACGCAATCCCGATAACGATGCCAAGCATTGTCAGCGCGGTTCGCATATGGTGACTGGCCATGGCGTGCCAAGCCATCACCAGCGATGTCTTCAAGCTTTCCAGCGACCATTGGCCGCGGCGGCTGTCAGCGTGGTCTGCTGGCGGGGACGCAACGACGCGGTTTTCGGCTGCGGTGCTGCGACGATCGGCAACAATCCGACCGTCCTCGATCTCGATAATCCGGTCCGAACAGGCCGCCACCTCTGGGTCATGCGTAACGATAACGACCGTATGCCCCTCACGATGCAAATTGCGCAGGTGTTTCAAAACCTCGTCGTGACTGGCGCGATCCAGCGCACCGGTCGGTTCGTCCGCAAGAATCACGGCGCCCCCGTTAATCAGCGCGCGCGCAATACCAACACGTTGCTGCTGTCCGCCGGACAATTGCGCCGGCCGATAATCGACGCGGTGAGCCAGTCCAAATCGCGCCAGGAGGTCGAGGGCGCGTCGCTGCCGCGTGGCCTTGTCGATTCCGGTGTAGAGCGCGGGCATCTCCACGTTTTCAATGGCGGTCAGATGCTGCAGCAAATCATAGCGCTGGAAAATAAAACCGAAGTATTCGCGACGCAGCCTGGCGAGCGTATCGGGATCCAAACCCCTCGTGTCTTGTCCGGCGATGCGATATTGCCCGTCGGTCGGCCGATCGAGGCATCCCAGGATATTGAGCAAAGTGGATTTCCCAGAACCGGATCGCCCCACAATGGCCACCATCTCGCCGGCACGGATGGTCAAATCGATCCCATGCAGCACGGTCGAGTTCTCCCGGCCATTCATATAGATCCGGGAAACGCCCCGCAGCTCGAGCAGTGCAGAAGTCATGATGCGGACTCCGTGTCGTCGGGCGAGTTGGCACCCAGCACTACCTGCTCGCCTTCGTTCAGGCCACGCACGATTTGCACGGAAACGTGATCGCTCAATCCGACCTGAATTTCCCGCCGATCGATTTTCCGACCGCCGTTCTGAGCCACCGCGACCGCATACTTTCCATTCTGGTCCGGTCCGTCCACGGCGGCTGCCGGCAGCAACAGCGTATTGGCGGCGCGTCCGAGCACAATCGACACCTGTGCCGTCATGGACGGTTTCAGCGTGCCATCGTCATTGGCTACTTCAAGCAGGCCGTTGTAATAAATGGCGCTTGCGGCAGGCTGATTCTGAGTAGGATCCTGCGACAGCGACGAAATGGGCGGCGCCGGCTCGACACTGCGCAATTTCGCGTGAAACTTGCGTTGCGGCGCGCCAAGGATGGAAAACCACGCGTCCTGCCCGGCGCGCACGCGGACGACATCGGCTTCCGATATTCTGGCCTTGACCAGCATATGGTCCAGATCGGCGAGCACCAAAATCGTCGGCGCCGATTGGGCCGATACCACGGTTTGTCCTTCCTGCGTGACCACGGCAATAACCTGCCCATCAATTGGCGCCACGATACGGGTATACGCAAGATTGGCGCGGGCCGTTTCCACCGATGCTCGCGCCTGTCGCAACTGGGCATCGAGCGCATCGATATTCGCCCGCGTGGTATCCACCTGGCTCTGCGCCAATTCCACGTCGGCGGGCGCATTCGCATCGTCTTCCCGCAGTGCTTTTTCGCGCTGAAGCGTCAGTTGATACTGTCGCAATTGCGCTACCTGCGCGGCCTTTTGGGCGGCCGCGTTCTTCAGGGAAGCTTCTGCCTGACTCACTTCATTCTGCTGCAAAACCGGATCGATCTCGGCCAGCAAGTCACCCTTCTTGACCCGGTCGCCAAGCTGGACTTTCAGCGTTTTCAATTGTCCATTCACTTGGGCGCCGACATTGACCTGACGAATCGGCGTCAACGTGCCCGATGCGAGCACGACTTCCTCGATATCACCACGCGATACCGCCACGGTATGCGGCGGCGCAGCTTCAGGGCGACCGTGAAACCAGAATCCGGCGGCTAGCGCGACGGTGGCCGCGAAAGCGAGGGACCAACCCACTCTTTTCGATCTGCGCGATTTCATGACAGTGCCTCGATAGACTCGGTTTCCACCGCACACCCGAAACGATGAAGACGCCCGTCTCGCAGTTCATACACCGCGTCAAACAAATGCAGATGGGACCGGTCATGCGTCACGACGATGGCCGCGTGCGCGTGGCGCGTGATGGCGTCGATCACCGCGAGCGCACTGTCGGCGTCGAGGTTTGCAGTCGGCTCGTCGAAAATACTCACGGACCGGCGTGCATAAAGCGCACGCGCCACCATGATGCGCTGCCGTTCGCCGGCGGAAAGCGATGCCGTCGCGTCGGTCAATAACGTATCGATACCGCCCGGCAACGCGGCAACCCGCTGGCCCATGCCCACTGCATCGACCAGTTTCTGACAACAGGCGCGATCGGGATTCGGCGCGAACATCGAAATATTCTCCAGCAGCGTGCCGGTGAACAGAATGTCCGAAGACGTCTGCAGATGGCAGTAGCGCCGCAGTCGTTCCCAACGATCGGTCAATTCCCCGTCGATTCGTAGAGCGCCCGACGATGGCGTTTCCATGCCGGCCAGCAGCGACAGAAGCGTGGTCTTTCCCGAACCGGATTCACCAATCAAGGCGATCCTTTCGCCAGGCCGGATCGACAAGCAAATATCCTCGAGCGCGAGGGGACTGCCCGGATGCCGGAAATTCAACTGGTCGAATTGCAGCGATTGCTCTAGCGCTTGCTGCTCGTCGGGATACACATCGCGCTCCTGCTCAAACATGTCTTGCGCACGCGCTTCGGCCACGCGATTCGACCGCGCACCCACCCAGGCGCCATAGCCCGCGGTAGCCGACGCAAATGCAATCTGCCGCAAAAACGTAAATGCATAGAAGGCGCCGAAAGACAATTCGCCATGAAGCATCGCATTTGCGGCGACACCCAGCATTACCAGCAGTTCAACATTGCCCAATAACTTGTACGCAGTCTGCTGGCGGACACCGAGATCCGCTTGGCGGCGCCAGGTCTGGATCGTCGCGCAACCATGGTCGGCGAAGGCCTGCGCCCGGCGACGTGTGCCCAGGGCCGATTTCCATGCGTGAATACCTTGAATTGTCTCCAGCATGAATTGCCGCTGGTTGCCTGCCACCACTTCCGCATCCATGCGCAGGCTTTGCGCATGCTGGCCGTAGCGCTGCGTAATCAGGCCCGAAATGGCAATACCGACCATGCTGATAATCGCGAGCCACGGTTGCAGCCACGCCATCGCCAAGATGGCGACGATGGCAACCAGCACCGCGCAAAACATGGTGTTGCCTAGCCGGACGCGGGCAATTGCCGCGTCGCCATAGGCAGAGAACCTTTCAACCAGATCGCCCGGCGTGCGCCGCGAAAAGTAGCCGAGACGATTATCGATCAGCCGCGAAAATGCGCGATCCAATGCCAGCATGCCGACGCTGGCGCAATGGCGATTCAATGTCCGGCCACAGAACCGCTCGAATGCAAATGCACCGAGCACCGCTGCCAGAAACGCGCAGCCGATCGACCAGTAGGCGTGCATGCCGCCAGGATTCAGCAGTCTGTCGACAAATGTTCCGACGAACAGCGGCGTCATGAACGACAGCGCGCCGGAAATTAGCATCAGGCTGACCAGGGGGATGCCTCCGGCTTGCGCCAGGCGCATGCGGCTTGGCCGTTGTCCGCTATTTCGCGCCCGCGGCCGCGGCCGTTCGTCTTCCCCGAGGATCAGCGCATAGCCGGTTGCCACCCCTGCGAGTACGCCGCGATGCAGCAAATGGACGCCAACCGCAGGGTCGAACACTTGAAACAGGTCTCCCGCGGCGCGCATCACCAGCACAAAGTGATTTCCGCGCACATGCAGAATGGCCGGCAGCGGTAACTCCACTAGCGCCTCTGGATCGAACCGCACCGGATCCGAAGCCACATCGTAGGATTCCAGCGCCTCGACGAGGTCCACCAGCGACATGCCGAGCAATGACGCCCCGCACCGCTTGCGCACGTCTGCGAGACTGGATTCAATACCCAGCGCCTGCAGCAGCATGGCGACACACGCCACGCCACATTCCGATATTTCGCCCTGATAAGTCGGCTCGATATCGTACAGGCCGCGCAGCGTTTGCGAAGAATTCCACATTGACATGATTATTGGGTACTCCCGTCGTTGAAGTAGAACAACGAGGGAAAATGCCAGAGCAGCCATTGATCGCCGCGCTCGCGGAGCGCACGCTCGATACAGCGGGCCACCTCGTCGCCGTTGGCACAGGGTTCGAAAATGCGAATTTCGAGTTTCCCTTCAAGCCAGTAGATATAGAAAGGCACTAGCTTCGCCCTTGCCATTCGCGCCAATTCCTCCGCGCCCGAATGCAGCCTGGCGGGTCGACCGAACAAAAGGACGTCCCGGGTCCGCATAGCGCGCCCAAGATAGCCATTCGTGAACTGCGGAAGAATGTCCGGGAAAATCACTACATTGGCGCAATGCGAGCGCAGGTCCCGCAACATCGAACGAAAATGCGACGGCGGATCATCGGGGTGATGCTGCACGAATTCCGCAATACCGGTTCGTTCGCACTGCGCCTGCTCGGCCGCGCCAAAATATCCTTCCTTGTAAATCGAAAATACATGGCTGCGGTACGGCTCGGTCATGGCCGCCACGGTGGCCGCCACCATATCCGAGCAAAAATGCAGCGGTGCGAAAATTGGAGTTTCGCCCCGCCCAATCATTCGCGTCCTGCAGTGGGAGAGTTTCGCCGCACAGGTGCGCATCATTTCAATCATGCGCGGCTCGGTGTGATACAACGCCGATTCCAGAACGATGCGTTGCCTGACCAACTGGTCGTATCGGGCCGTGGTGCGCGTATTGAGTGTGCGCTCAAGATGGCGCACCCAGGTGCGCCCGCGCACCCTGTCACGCCTCGCTTCCTGGCCGACGCGAAATGGCAGCCGGCTGAGCCGGACAGCGGTGGGCGTGGACAATAGTTTCCATAGCGTCGCCTTCAAATGGAGGGAAATCCCCTGCACAGGCGTGCGCAATGCCGCCGCAGCGCCGGCACGCGCCAGTGCAAAATAGGTCGACAAATCCATATTGACGATCGCCTTAATTCCAGCTCACCAAGAAAATCAAGATCGCACTGTTCATCGCCACGGCGGGCTGCATGCATTCCATTTCCGCACGCATTGCGATCCTGCACCATGGCCTTAAAGTAGCAAATCGCTCGGCCAGCATAATCACAATTCGCTCAAATGCGACAATCCCGAAACAATGCGCCGCAAAAGATCCAAATAAAAAAGCGACCGAATAATCGGTCGCCTTGGTCACTTGCCAGATTACGATTTACTTGTGACCGTCGCCAGTCCAGTAGCCCTTCTTGTTTTGCTTGCACTCCGCGTATACGCGGCGGCAGGCTTCGTAGTTGTTGTATTCAGTATGTCCACCCGTCACCTTACGGGCTTGTTTCGGATTCAGCTTCTGGATACCACTTTTTTGGATCATCGTATTACCTTTTTGCGCGAATGGAAAATGACGTCGCCGAACGCGCTAATCGGCCTACGCCACCTAAGCCCGACTTCCTTGACACATTTGCATCGGGACAGGACGAATATTAAGACAACCGACGAAAATGCGAGAATAGCAAATCGCTTAAACGATTCGACGGATGGCGATCCGATTTCTCAATCAGGTACTTTTCAGATAATCGTCTGCGTCAAAAGTCACAACCCAGTGTGGTCGATACACCACTGCAATTGCCACCAGCATCCCGGTCAAGAAAGCCTCGCCGAACGCAACGATGAGTCCGCCGGTCAGTTGATCGCCGATCGTCAGGCCGGCGTTTTGTAGCTCTCTCGTCCACAACGCCCAGCCGATCATCGCGCCGCGCGTCACCATTGCGGCCAGCAGCGCGGCGAAGTACCCGTGTCCTAGGATGAACACGAAGAGGTGATGCGGTAACCAGCGCCGAATCAGCGCCTGCACGCCTGCGGTGGCAACGCCAGGCACCAGTGCCATCCAGACAAAGCGCGGCGCCAGCGATACCCAGTCGATGGCCAGCCAGTGCTGCCCGGACAGGTACGCGAGCCCGAGCAGCGAGGCCACATCGACGATGGCGAGCGACACCATGGCCAGCGGCAGTCCCAACATCGTCACCGCCAGTGTGGCGCCCATCCATTGCAAGACGATGCCGTCCCCCACCGTCGCCCGCATCGACCACAGCAGGCTCAGCGCCAGTATCGTGCCGAGCCAGACATGCTGGAGCGCTGCTTGGCGCTGCAACAGGCGCCATGGGCGTTGCGCCAGCGCCCATGCAAGCATGCCGACGGCCAGTGTCGGCAATGGCCAGGTGGCCAACAATGCGCGAATTGAAGATTCTTCGATTTGCATGAGCGGATGCTAGCAGCCGCCGCGCCAGCCGGGCTTGCACGCCATCAAGCCGATTTCGACGGCGGCAACGCTTTATAATCGCTCTTTTGCGCGCGCACGCAAGTGTCGTGCGCCCGCTCCCCCGGCCCCCTCAAGACATCCCATGCCCGCTCAACTGATCGACGGTAACGCCCTTGCCAAACAAATCCGCGCCGAAGCTGCGCACCGCGCCAACCGACTGACCGCCGCCGGCCATCAGCCTGGCCTGGCCGTGGTCCTCGTTGGCGAGGATCCCGCCAGCCAGGTTTATGTTCGCAACAAGGTCAAGGCATGTGAGGACAACGGGTTCCACTCGTCGCTCGACCGCTATCCGGCCGACCTGTCCGAGGCCGATCTGCTGGCCCGGATCGACGCCCTGAACAACGATCCGAAGATCCACGGCATTCTGGTGCAGTTGCCCCTGCCGAAGCACATCGACAGCCACAAGGTGTTGGAAGCGATCGCACCGGAAAAGGACGTCGACGGTTTCCACGTGGCCAATGCCGGTGCGCTGATGACCGGAGCGCCGCTGTTCCGCCCCTGCACACCCTACGGTTGCATGAAGATGCTGGAGTCGATCCAGTACCCGCTGCGCGGCGCCCGCGCGGTGGTGGTCGGCGCGTCGAACATCGTCGGCAAGCCGATGGCGATGCTGCTGCTGCAGGCCGGCGCCACCGTCACGATCTGCAATAGCAAAACGCGTGACCTCAGCGCCCACACGCGCGACGCCGATGTGGTCGTCGCCGCGGTGGGCCGCCGCAACATCATCACGGCCGACATGGTCAAGCCCGGCGCCGTGGTCATCGACGTCGGCATGAACCGCGACGATGCCGGCAAGCTGTGCGGCGACGTGGACTTTGCCGGCGTGCGCGAGGTGGCCGGCTACATCACGCCGGTACCGGGTGGCGTCGGCCCAATGACGATCACGATGCTGCTGATCAACACGCTGGAAGCGGCCGAGCGCAAGGCTGGCCTGGCCTGAGGAAGGTCCCGATGGCGCCTAAGGGCGCCACACAGCAAAGTCGTACTGGATATTTGGCCGCGAAGGCCTCATCTTGCACAGGAAATCGTGCCGCGCGCGTTCCGTCGCGGCACGCCAACCGGGAATCGCCATGACTGACACCACCGATCGCGCCAATAATCCTTTGCTCGATTTTTCGGATCTGCCACGCTTCGCCGACATCCGGCCCGACCATATCGGTCCGGCGCTGGATGTGCTGCTGGCCGATGCGCAGGCCGCCGTGGCACGCGCCGAAGACCCGGCCACGCCGGCAACCTGGGCCAGCGCCGTGGAAGCGCTGGAGACCGCCACCGAACCGCTGGGACGCGCCTGGGGCGTGGTCGGCCACCTGAGCGCCGTCGCGGATACGCCGGAGTTGCGCAAGGCGCACGCCGACAATCTGCCGCGCATGACGGAATTCTGGTCCTCGCTGGGCCAGAGCCTGGCGCTGTACGAAAAATACAAGGCCGTGGCGAGCGGGCCCGAATTCGCCGCGCTTTCTCCGGCGCGCAAGCAACTGCTTGAAAACGAACTGCGCGGTTTCCGCCTGGGCGGCGCCGAGCTGCCCGAAGACAAGAAGCCGCGTTTTGCCGAAATCCAGGAGCAGCAGGCGCAGTTGTCGAAGGCGTTTTCCGACCACGTGCTCGACGCCACCAACGCGTATGCGCTGTACGTGGACGACGAAGCGCGTCTGTCCGGCATCCCGGCCGACGCGAAGGAGGCCGCAAGGCTCGCTGCCGAGAAAGACGGCAAGCCAGGCTGGAAATTCACGCTGCATTTCCCGTCGTACTTCCCCGTACTGCAATACGCCGACGACCGCGCGCTGCGGCAGACCATGTACGAAGCCAGCGTGACGCGCGCGTCCGAACTGGGCCCGCAGTACAACAACGGCCAGGCGGACTGGGACAACACGTCGAACATGCGCGAGCAGTTGACCCTGCGCCGCGAAGAAGCGCAGATGCTCGGCTACAACAACTACGGCGAAGTCTCGCTGGTGCCGAAGATGGCCGAATCGCCGGCCGATGTGCTGAAGTTCCTCGACGAACTGGCGGTCAAGGCGCGTCCTTACGCCGAGGCGGACTGGAAGGAACTGCGCGAGTTCGCCGCCGGTCTCGGCCTGAGCCAGATCGAGCCGTGGGACGTTGCCTATGTATCGGAAAAGCTGCGCCAGAACCGCTACGCCTTCTCCGACGACGAGGTCAAGCAGTACTTCCAGGAACCGAAGGTGCTGGAAGGCCTGTTCGGCGTGGTCGAAAAACTGTTCTCGGTAAAGATCCAGCCGGACAGCGCTCAGACCTGGCATCCCGATGTGCGATTCTTCCGCGTCGTGTCGCCGCAAGGCGCGCTGCTGGCCCAGTTCTACATCGACCTGTACGCGCGCGAAGGCAAGCGCGGCGGCGCCTGGATGGACGATGCGCGCGGCCGCAAGGAGCGCAGCGACGGCACCGTGCAAACCCCGGTGGCGTACCTGACCTGCAACTTCACCGCGCCTGTGGGCAACCGGCCGGCGCTGTTCACGCACGATGAAGTGATCACGCTGTTCCATGAATTCGGCCACGGACTGCACCATATGCTGACGCAGGTCGGCGACCTCGGCGTGTCGGGCATCAACGGCGTGGAATGGGATGCCGTGGAACTGCCGTCGCAGTTCATGGAGAACTTCTGCTGGGAATACGAGGTGCTGTCGACCATGACGGCCCACGTGGAAACCGGCGCGCCGCTGCCGCGCGCGCTGTTCGACCGCATGCTCGCCGCCAAGAATTTCCAGAACGGCATGATGACGCTGCGCCAGATCGTGTTCTCGTCGTTCGACATGCACCTGCACACCGACTTCGATCCGCAGGGCCCGGTGTCCGTGCTGGAACTGTCACGCCAGATCAACGACACCCGGCACGTGGTGCCCCAGTCGCCGCTGTCGCGCTGGCCGAACACGTTCAGCCACATCTTCGCGGGTGGCTACGCTGCCGGTTACTACAGCTACAAGTGGGCTGAAGTCTTGTCCGCCGACGTCTACGCCGCGTTCGAGGAAGCCGGACAGCTGTCGGGCAGCGTGCTCGATGCGCAGACCGGCGAGCGCTACCGGCGCGAGATCCTGTCGGTAGGTGGCAGCCGTCCGGCGATGGAATCGTTCGTCGCATTCCGTGGCCGCGCGCCGCAGATCGACGCGCTGCTGCGGCACGGCGGGATGGCGCAGACCACCGCAACGGCCTGAGCGTCGATCCCGGCTCACCCAGGCGCGCCGGTCATGGACACCCCCTTTCCGATCCGCACGGAGTGTCCGCCGGGCGCCTGTGACTGCCGGCGCGAAACGCTGGACGGCCCGGGCGCCGACCGCCGCATCCTGCTGCTGACCCAGCAGGAGGAGAAAAAGCTGGTGGCGCGCCTGGAAGCCGTCGAGACCCTCGACCAGTTGCGCCGCATGCAGGAAAAGATGCGCGCGCAGCTTGGCATCGTCATCACCATTACGCCCAGCGACAACGAAGTGCGGACCGTGCAGGGATTTCATATCGAACTGGCGGAGCAGCCCGGCCTGTGCCGCAAGACGCGCGCCGCGATCCCGGCCGCGATCCGACGTTGCATGAAGATCCATGAGCAGATAGCCTTCGATATCCTGAACGAGCGCGATCTGCTCGGCGGCCTGTTTGGCCAGCCCCCCGAACAAGAATAATCACCCATGAGAATCGCGAGCTGGAACGTCAATTCCCTCAAAGTGCGCTTGCCGCAAGTGCTGCAATGGCTGGAGGCACAGGAGGCCGCGGGCACGCCCATCGACGCCCTGTGCCTGCAGGAACTGAAGCTGCCCGATGACAAGTACCCGCTGGCGGAACTGGAAGCCAACGGGTTCCACAGCATCTTTACCGGCCAAAAGACCTACAACGGCGTCGCGATCGTCGCCCGCGACGGCGCCATGCCCGCGCCGACCGATGTGGTGCGCAATATCCCCGGCTACGAAGATGCGCAACAGCGCGTCATCGCCGGCACTTATGGCGACGTGCGCCTGATCAGCGCCTATTTTCCGAACGGCCAGGCGCTCGATTCCGAAAAGTTCGTCTACAAGCTCGACTGGCTCAAGGCGATGACCGACTGGCTGCGCGCGGAGATGATCAAATATCCGAAGCTGGCGCTGCTGGGCGATTTCAATATCGCGCCGGAAGACCGCGATGTGCACGATCCGGCCAAGTGGGAAGGCCAGAACCTGGTATCGCCGCAAGAGCGCGACGCTTTCAAGACGCTGATCGCAATGGGTCTGGTCGATTCGTTCCGCATGTTCGAGCAGCCCGAGAAAACCTTCTCCTGGTGGGACTATCGGATGATGGGTTTTCGCCGCAACGCCGGCCTGCGCATCGACCATATTCTGCTGTCGGCCGAACTGGCGCAGCGCTGCACGACCTGCCTGATCGACAAGGAACCGCGCCGCTGGGACCAGCCGTCCGACCACACGCCGGTGGTGGCCACGCTCGCGCTCGACTGAGCCGATGACCGCCGCCGTCCATACCCGCCAGTCCGCGCTGCACCGCCTGTTTCCGTGGACGCGGCGCGTCACGCCGCTGACGTTGCGCGCCGATGTGGTTGCCGGCCTGCTCGGCGCGGTGCTGGTGCTGCCGCAAGGCGTGGCATTCGCCACGCTGGCCGGGTTGCCGCCGCAATACGGGATCTACACGGCGGTCATTCCGTGCATCATCGCCGCGCTGTTCGGCTCCAGCTGGCACGTGATGTCGGGGCCGACCAACGCCAATTCGCTCGCGCTGTTTGCCATGCTTAGCCCGGTGGCGTTTGCCGGCAGCCCCGCCTATATCGCCCTGGCGCTGGCCGTGACGATACTGGTCGGAATCCTGCAACTGGCGGTCGGTGCGTTGCGGCTGGGATCGCTGGCGAACTTCATTTCGCCGTCCGTGCTGCTGGGATTCACATGCGGCGCAGCCACGCTGATCGGACTCTACGCGCTCAAGGATCTGTTCGGCCTTGCCGTGCCCACGGGCACCAGCGCGTTTGGCATGGTGCGATTCCTGTTCGACAATTTCGACACGGCGAACTTCAACGCGCTGATCGTGGGCGCCGTCACGCTGGTCGTCACGCTCGTCATCAAGCGCCTGGGCCGACGGCTGCCGTTCATGCTGCTCGGCCTGCTGGCAGGATATGCCGTGGCGATGGTGCTCAACCACAGCGGTTGGGGCGGCGCGCAGCACGTGAACGTCGTCGGCCCGATCCCCGCGGCCATTCCACCGTTCCATGTACCCGATATCAACTGGCGCACCGTTCCCGATCTGCTCGGCATTGCCGCGGCGTTGACGATCGTCGCGCTGGGCCAGTCGATTTCGATCGCCAAGGCCGTGGCGCTGCGCTCCGGCCAGCACGTGGACGCCAATCGCGAATTCATCGGCCAGGGGCTGTCCAATATCGCAGGCGGACTGTTTTCCAGCTATATCTCGTGCGGCTCGCTTAACCGCTCGATGCCGAATTTCGAAGCGGGTGCGCAGACGCCGCTAGCCAGCGTGTTCTCGGCGCTGTTGCTGGTGGCCCTGGTGTCAGTCAGCGCGCCGCTGCTGGCGCAGATCCCGCTGGCCGCCATCGCGGCGATGCTGCTGCTCGTCGCGTGGGGGCTGTTCGATTTCAAGCGGCTGCGCCGGATTGCGCGGCTATCGCGCACCGAATTCGCCATCGCGCTCGGCACATTTGTCGCCACGCTCGTCATCCGCCTCGAGATGGCCGTGCTGCTTGGCACGATACTGTCGCTGGTGGCCTATTTGTACCGTACCTCGCGGCCTGCAGTGCGCAGCCTGGTGCCGGACGCCGACGACCCCGGGCGCCGATTTACGCCGCTGGACGAGCTGCATCGCCCGCAACCCGAATGTCCGCAATTGAAACTGCTGCGCATGGAAGGTGCGATCTACTTTGGCGCCGTGCAGTATGTGACCGATCGCCTGCACTGGCTGCGCACGGTCGACCCCGACCAGAAGCATCTGCTGGCGATGACCAAAAGCATGAACTTCATCGACCTGGCAGGCGCCGAAATGTGGGAGTCCGAACTTGCCGAGCGGCGCGCCACGGGCGGCGATCTGTACTTCCACCGCCCGCGCACCCAAGTGCTGGAAACGTGGGAGCAAACCGGCTTCACCGAGAAGCTGGGCCGCGACCACATCTTCCCCACGAAGCGGCAAGCGCTCCACACCATCATCGCCCGCCTCTCACCGGAAATCTGCGCCCAATGCAAGGCGCGCATCTTCGAAGAGTGCGCCGGGCGGCCTGGCGGCGCCGATCAAGCCTACGCCTCGCGCGGCGACGCGCACAACGGTCCGCCATCTCATACCACTGCCCGCACGGAACATCCCGCCTGAGCGGCAACGGCGGAATCCGGCGGTTGAGGAACAACGGAAAAACGGCGGAAATTCAGCGGAATTTCCAGCGCAAAGTTGTCGGGAAGCCAGCAGAAAACCGGAACAAAAGCGCCAGAAGAGAATTTACGGATGTGGCGCGCCGGTAGGGATGTGGCGCGCCGGCCGACCTGCTGTGAAGCAAGGCCGAGGCCGGCAGCGGAGGGTTGCTGCCGTCGGTCGGTTAAACCGGCGCCACGTGCGCGCGCTTGACCACGACCGGCTGGGGCACGCCCTGCTCGATCAACACCACGGCGGCGCGTTCGATCGTGTCACGACCTGCGCGGAACGCCTCTTCCAGCGACAGCACCTGGTCGGCACTGAAGCCTTCCCACAATGCTTCGCGTGTCACCACGCATGTCACTTGCTCACCATCGACAATCGCATGAAACAGCAGACCTTCGTTGTTGATGTCGTAGCGGTCTTGCTCTTGGAATTTGATTTCCATCATCACAGCCCTCCATATGCAAGTGGAGAAGAATCCTAACATGGCTTTGCGGAAATCGTCTTCGATCCCACACGCCGAACACCCAGAATCGGATTCGTCTTAACGCACGCATTGACCTGCGGCGCGCCACGCTGGTTCCGCAAAACGGGCACGCTCGATATCGCTCGCGAATGAGCAGTTCACGCATCTGTGTCAGCGCGATGTGCAAGCCCAAATCCGACCGATTCGCTCACGGATCTGCGCGCGATACGCACGTCCGGCACCGTGCGCGTCCTCATGCATTTAACCTTTGACAAAATAGAAAATGCTGCTAGAATCTCGGTCTTCGTCGGGGCGTTAGCTCAGTTGGTAGAGCAGCGGACTCTTAATCCGTAGGTCGAGTGTTCGAGTCACTCACGCCCCACCAGACACAAAAAAGCCGGAAGCAGAAATGCTTCCGGCTTTTTGCTTTCCTGGGCTGGCGCCTCCGACTTCGCCGGGCCCGCCAGCGCCTTGCGCGTGCCTTGCCGCCGGCGTCAGCGACAAGGGCGCGGCACGTTGATGCGCGCCCCTCATCGTCAATGCGCCCGGCTCATCAAATCCCGGCGCGCTGAGCCTGCTCGAACAAGCTGCGCGCCAGGCGACGATGATCGGCCAGCACGGTCGGCAGATCCACTGTCACAAGATGACCGTCGCGCACCACCACGCGGCCATTGATGATGCTGGTCGACACATTGGCCGGCGTGCAGAACACCAGCGCCGCCACGGGATCATGGCCGCCGCCGGCGAACCCTACCGCCGACATGTCGAAAGACACGATATCGGCTGACATCCCCGGCGCCAGCGCACCGATGTCGTCCCGATTGAGCACCCGTGCGCCGCCGAGCGTAGCAATCTCCAGGGCCTCGCGCGCCGTCATCGCGGCCGGGCCGTATCCCACACGCTGCAGCAGCATCGCCTGACGCGCCTCGCCGAGCATGTGCGCGCCGTCATTCGACGCGCTGCCGTCCACGCCCAGCCCCACCGGGACGCCCGCATCGCGCATCTTGCGAATTGGCGCAATGCCCGAAGCCAACCGCATATTCGAGCACGGACAGTGCGCCACGCCGGTGCCCGTCCGGGCGAACAATGCCACGCCCTCGTCGTCCAGTTTCACGCAGTGGGCGTGCCATACGTCACGGCCGACCCATCCCAGATCCTCGGCGTACTGTGCTGGCGTCATGCCGAATTTTTCGCGCGAATACGCGATGTCGTTGTCGTTTTCGGCAAGGTGCGTATGCAGCGACACGCCGTAGTGGCGCGCCATGCTGGCCGACTCGCGCATCAGATCGCGCGACACCGAAAACGGCGAGCACGGCGCCAGCACCACGCGCAGCATCGCATGGCGCGAGGCATCGTGATATTGCTCGACCAGCCGCTGGCTGTCGCGCAGGATCGCCGCCTCGGTTTCGACAACCGCATCGGGGGGCAAGCCGCCCTGGCTACGCCCGACACTCATCGATCCGCGCGCCGCGTGAAAGCGCATGCCGATTTCCTGCGCAGCAGCAATGGAATCGTCAAGCCTGGAGCCGTTCGGATACAAATAGAGGTGATCGCTGGTGGTCGTGCAGCCCGAGAGCATCAATTCCGCCATCGCGGTCTGCGTGGACACATGGATCATTTCCGGCGTCAGGTGCGACCAGATCATGTACAGGTTCGTCAGCCATCCGAACAGTTCCGCGTCCTGCGCCGCCGGTACGGCGCGGGTCAGGCTCTGGTACATATGGTGATGCGTATTGACGAGGCCCGGCACCACCACGTGCCCGCGCATATTGACCACTTCGGCGCCACCGTCGTCGATCATCCGGCGATACGCCTGCGGCAAGTCCGCCGTCGCGCCCACCCATTCGATGACGGGACCATTGGTCACAACGGCGCCGTCGGCAATTTCGCGGCGTTGCGCGTCCATGGTCACCACTACGTCGGCGTGCTCGAGGATCAAGGTCATGGCAAGGATGTGTCTTGTTTGTGAACGAGCCGAAGTCTACGCAGTTCCCGCGGGCGCGCCAAAGCGCAGAATTTCGCGCTAGGTGTGCGGAAATTGTGGACACCTCAGGAGCGAAACAAACCCGCCAAGGTCCTGGCCACCGCTTCCGCCATCAACACCGCCGCGGGCGAGAGCGTGCTGCGGCTGCGCGCCACCAGCCGCAAAGTTTGCAGACGAACATCCGCGTCACGCAACGGCACGAAAATGACGGAGCCGCGCGCGCGTTCCTCCATCACATCGAGCGGATTGAGCAACGCCACACCTGCGCCGGTGGCCACCAGACGCTGGATCAACACGACCGAAGTTGCTTCCACGGCCGGCGTGACCTGAATCGATTGGCGCGCAAACGCATCGTCGATCATCGCGCGGATCGACAGCGACGGCGCTGGCAGGATCAGCGGATAGCCCGCACATTCGGTCAGCCGCGCCGAGGTTTGCAAAGCGAGCGGATGACCGGGCGCAACCACCGCGCCAATCGACCAGTCGCGACTGGCGGCTACGCGGAACGCCGCCACCTCGGGCAGATCGTAGCCAAGCCCGAGGTCGGCATCGCCCTGCTCGACCGCCGCCACAATGCCGTGCACCGGCAGATCGGCCACGCGCACCACGATGCCGGGATGATGCTGTCGAAAGTCATGAACGAGCGACGGCATGAGCGCGCCCGCCAGGCCCGACGTGGTGGCGATGGTCACCATGCCGCGTCGCGCGCCCTTGATCTCGGCCACCCGGGCTTGCAACGCGTCGTGTTCGCGCAGCGTCTGCCGTACGTGCGCCAGCACGGCTTCACCCAGCGGCGTCAGGTGCAGGCGTCGGTTGATGCGGTCGAACAGCGGCGCGCCCAGCTCCGCCTCGAGGTCGAGTATCTGCCGGTTGATCGCGGTCGGCGCCACGTGCAGGTGCTCGGCCGCGCGCCGGATTGAACCGCGGCGGACAACCTCGTCGAGATAGCGAAGGACACGGGCGTGCATGGATTCGGACTGAGTATTGGCTCGCGGGCCGCGTGACGATTGTTCGGTCGCGGATCTTGATCGCTCGGATCGGATCGCGCTGTTGTAATGGCGCTGGTTTGGTGGCTCTGTTTTGGCGACACATTGTAAGCCGCAAAAAATTTGGATCCGGGGGCTTGCGTCGTCTTCGGTACCTTGCTACAATCTTTTTCTTCGTTGGGGCGTTAGCTCAGTTGGTAGAGCAGCGGACTCTTAATCCGTAGGTCGAGTGTTCGAGTCACTCACGCCCCACCAGAAAATTCCCAAAAAGCCCGAAGCTCAACCGCTTCGGGCTTTTTGCATTTCTGCGGCATGCCGGCCATAGTTTGCGCGGCCTTGCGGCCCACTCACATTTCCCCAGCCTTCCACTTTCCCCACCTATTTTCGTCGCCCCTGCGCATCGCGCTTTGCGCCGACTTCTCGCCGCGACATTGGCAAGCGGCTACCGGGTTGTCGTCTTGCCGAAAATTCCCGCATGCGCGGCATCACCGGCCACCACGGTTCGGCGCGCGACTTGCCGATAGTGGTCCGATCTCAAAGGGTTCCTCCCTATTTCGCACCCACGCCCTTTCGGGGTTGAATGCTCGTCGACGCACATCACGGAACTGAGTTCCGTATTGCGGAACATAGAAGACAGCAATACTGGGAGGCATCTCTTGAAAGCAGTTCTGAACGCGGGCGCTATTGGCGCCCTTGCCGCGCTTGGCTTGATGCAGGCGGGCGTGGCTCACGCGCAGTCCTACCCCACCAAGCCGATCAGGCTGATCGTTCCGTTTGCCGCGGGCGGCACCACCGACATCGTCGGTCGCGCAGTATCCGACGCCCTCGGCCGCGAACTGGGCCAGCCGGTGGTGGTGGAAAACCGCGGCGGCGGCGGCGGCGCGATCGGCGCGGATGCGCTCGCGAAATCGGCGCCCGATGGCTACACGCTCGGCATCGCCACGGTCAGCACGATGGCAACCAATCCGGCCACCAACCCGAAGAATCCGTACGATCCTCTCAAGGACTTCGCACCGATCACCAATCTGGTCAATGTGCCGAACGTGCTGACCGTCAACCCGAAGGTGCCGGCGAAAAACCTCAAGGAATTCGTCGCACTGCTCAAGGCGAACCCGGGCAAGTACAGCTACGCTTCCGCCGGCAAGGGCAGCATCTCGCATCTCGACGGCGAACTGTTCAAGTTCATCACCAAGACCGACATGGTCCACATCCCGTACCGGGGATCGGGTCCGGCGCTGAACGACACGCTGGCCGGTCAGGTCAACGCCCAGTTCGACAACCTGCCGTCGTCGATGCCGTTCATTCAGACCGAAAAACTGCGCGCGCTGGCCGTTGCCGCGCCGAAGCGGGTGGAAGGTCTGCCCAACGTGCCGACCTTCGCCGAAGAAGGCATGAAGGACATGAACAACATGGCCTGGTACGGTCTGGTTGCGCCGGCCGGCACGCCGGCCGCGATCGTGACCAAGGTGCACGCTGCCGCGATCAAGGCGCTGCAGGATCCCAACGTCAAGAAGCGTTTGCATGACGCTGGCGCCTATCCGGACGGCAATACGCCGCAGCAATACGCCGCGCAGATCAAGCGTGAACTGGAACTGCGCAAGAAGATCGCGACTGACCAGAACATCACACTCGAATGATTGACGTGTGATGTGCTGGTAACGTGACGGAACGATCGCCCGAACATTGTTACTACAATTTTGGCGAGCGAAGCGCCGTGAACACCGGTAAAGTGTCAATGTCGACAACGCAATGTTTGTCTCGTCGAATCCGGCGATTCGACCGTCACTTGAGAGGATGAAGATGCTGAAAAAGATCGTACCGACGCTGATCGTTGCTGCCCTGACCTCGCTGGGCGCCATGCAGTTGGCGCATGCGCAGAAGAACTACACGGACGGCGGCGATCTGTACAGCGGCAGCCACTCCAAGAACAAGGCCAACCCGAACCAGAACCCGGCCAAGTCCGGCAAATTCGACCCGTACACCGACGGTGCGAAGAAGTCGACCAAGTCCGATCTGGCGCCGAGCAAGAAGGCCGATCCGTACACTGATGGCGCCAAGTCCGGCAAGTTCGACCCGTACACCGACGGCGCCAAGTCCGGCAAGCCCGATCCGTACACCGACGGCGCAAAGACTGGCAAGGCTGATCCGTACACGGACGGCGCCAAGAAGCAATAAGTAGTACGCAGTGCCCCCGGGCGCAAGCCCGGCTTGCATGGCCTCTGTTCTCAGGCAGAGGCCATGTTTTCGTTTACGGCCGTGCGCGGTTCGCGGCTTTCACAATGGCTGGTTTTACCCCTCGGTTTCTCCTGGCCGATGTCCGGATCGGCGCACGGATCGCCCCGCTTCCGGGTCGCCACGCCATCGCGCCCGAGGCTCATCGTCCGCCGCCAGCGAATCGCCGGGCGGCGTCCACTGCGCCTCATCCAAAAGATTGACTAGGACATACCCGACCTGTCACGCCCATGTCTGGACATTACTGCTAGTGTTCGCGCTATCGATTTATACAGCGCGACCCGCCCGATTCAGAGGCAGGCGCCGAACGCCGCCCGGGCCGGCCAATGCACCGGCCCAAGAAGTGTCAGGCGGCTGAACATCCCCTTATTTGGGAGACCTGAGCCAATGCAGCCCAAAGCACTCGATATCCACGAGCCCGTTGTGCTTGCCCTTGTCGATGCGGTCACCGCGTGGCAAGGCGCCCTGGACCAGACCTTGCGCGTCGCGGGGCTGACCTATCCGGAATGGCTGTTGTTGCAGGCCATTCGGCGGCAACAGTTCACGCGCGGACAACCCTGCGAGGGTGCAATTTTCCTCGACGTGCCGCAAACGGAGCGCCTGCTGTACGCGCTGGGCGCCGGCGGCTGGCTCGAGTTTGCGGCCGACGGCACGCCGCGCATTGCCGCAGCCGCAGCGGCGCGGCTCGAACGCGCGGCGAAGGCGGTACGCGCGCTCCATTCCGTCTCGGTGTGCGACTTGAGCACCGCCGAACGCGCCGCGCTCAGCAGCTTGCTGCACCGCATGACCACCACGCTCGACGATCATTCCGCGCGCCACACCCGCCATGCCGCGTGGGAGCGGAACGAACAATCGCTGGTCGTGCCCGATGACATCCGCATTGTGGCCCGTGAAGCCATGACCGCCTGACCGCGTAAACTTCCGCGGCAACGCGGTCTGGCCCAGCGCTGTGTCATCGGCAGCCCCCGACCGCTCTTGCGCATCGACCATCCGAATGACGCCCTGCCGCCGCGGGGCGTCGTCGTTTTATATCCCGGCGCAGTTAAATCTTTCCTACAGTGTGAGCATGCACCGGCACACCACCAAGGAGACGCCGCCATGCCCCCGGAGAACGAAGACAAGGTTGCGCAATTGTTGGAGGAACTGGTGGCAATCGCGCGCGAACGCTTGCCCGCCGCCACGTTTGCCATCGTCGAACCGCTGCTGCGCCACTATTACGATCTGACCGACGCCGAGGACCTGCTGGCGCGCGACGTGGCCGATCTCTATGGCGCCGTGATGGCGCATTGGCAAACCGCGCAGAAGTTCGTACCGGGCACTGCGCGCGTGCGTGTCTACAACCCGAACCTCGAAGAGCACGGCTGGCATTCCGACCACACCATCGTCGAAATCGTGAACGACGACATGCCGTTCCTGGTCGATTCGGTGACGATGGAGGTCAATCGCCACGGGCTGACGCTGCATTCGGCCATCCATCCGGTGTTTCGCGTATGCCGCGATGCGCGCGGCGGCATCGAGAGCATCGACCTGGGCGGCAGTGAACCGGGCACGGCAAGCTGCCGGCTCGAGTCGTTCATCCACTTCGAGGTCGATCGTACCGGCGAGACCTCGCGGCTTGACGCGCTTCGCCTGGGCATCGCCAGTGCGCTGGGCGATGTGCGCGCCGCCGTGGAAGACTGGCCGCGCATGCGGCAGATCGCCGAGGAAACCGTGGCCAGCATGGCGCGCACGCCCGACGCAGGCACGCCGGACGCCGTGGAGGCGCGCGCCTTTCTGGAATGGATGCTCGATGACCATTTCACCTTCCTGGGCCATCGCGACTACGAGCTGATCTCGCGCGACGGTCAGTTCTATCTGCGCGGCGTGGCCGGTTCCGGCGCTGGCCTGTTGCGCGAAGCGCTGCGCGATCCTGGCGCCGACGACCTCACCCCGCTGCCAGCCGCGGCGCGAGCGATTATCGAGGGCGCTTCGCCGATTTTCCTGACCAAGGCCAACTCGCGCGCCACCGTGCATCGCCCCGGCTATCTCGACTATGTCGGCATCAAGCTGCTCGATGCCAACGGCAAGCTGTTCGGCGAACGGCGCTTTGTCGGGCTCTATACGTCCACGGCGTATATGGTCAGTACCAGCGAGATCCCGCTGGTACGCCGCAAGTGCGCGAACATCCTGGCGCGCGCGGGTTTCCTGACCAAGGGCCACCTGTACAAATCGCTCGTAACGATCCTCGAACAGTATCCACGCGACGATCTGTTCCAGGCCGATGAAGACGAGCTGTTCGACATCGCGCTCGGCATCCTGCGGCTGCAGGAACATCAGCGCACGCGGGTGTTCGTGCGGCGCGACCGCTTCGACCGGTTTATCTCGATCCTGGTGTTCGTACCCCGCGACAAGTACAACACCGACCTGCGCCAGCGCATCCAGAAGTTGCTGGTGCAAACGTTCAACGGCACCAGTTGCGAGTTCACGCCGCTGCTATCCGAATCGCCGCTTGCACGCATCCAGCTTACGGTGCGCGGCCAGCCGGGCACGATGCCCGAAGTGGACACGGCCGAGCTCGAGGACAAGATCGTGCAGGCCACGCGCCGCTGGCAGGACGATCTCGCGCAGGCGCTGCACGACAGCCGCGGCGAGGAACAGGGCAATCGTCTGCTGCGCCTGTACGGAGATTCGTTTCCGGCCGGCTATCGCGAGGACTACCCCGCCCGAACCGCAGTACGGGACATCGAACTGATGGAGCAGGCGCGCCGGCACAGCAGCGGCCTGGCGATGAATCTGTACCGGCCGATCGAAGCCGTGCCGGGCGCGTTCCGTTTCAAGGTGTATCGCGCCGGCGAGCCGATCGCGTTGTCGCTGAGCCTGCCAATGCTCGAGCATCTCGGGGTGCGCGTCGACGAGGAGCGTCCGTACCTGATCGAACCCGATGGTGGCGAGCCGGTATGGATCCACGATTTCGGCCTGGAGATCGCTGCCGACGCCGACGGCCAGCAGATCGACGTCGACATCGAGAAGATCAAGCCGTTGTTCGAGGATGCGTTTGGCCGCGCCTGGAATGGCGAGATCGAAAACGACGATTTCAACCGCCTGGTGCTGCGCGCAGGGCTGGCGGCGCGCGACGTGACGATCCTGCGCGCGTATGCCAAGTATCTGCGCCAGGTTGGCTCGACGTTCAGCAACGCCTATATCGAGCGCGCGCTCACGGCAAACCCGACGATTGCGGCGATGCTGGTATCGCTGTTCGTGGCACGCTTCGATCCGGCCACTGCCGCGCCGGCCGGCGCCGAAGACGCGCGCGCCAGGAAATGGCTGGCCGATATCGAAACCGCCCTCGACCAGGTGCCGAATCTCGACGAAGACCGCATCCTGCGGCTGTTTCTCAACGTGATCAACGCCACGGTACGCACCAACTATTTCCACCGCGGCGCCGACGGACAGCCGCGCCCCTACGTCTCGTTCAAGTTCAATCCGGCGCTGGTGCAGGGCCTGCCCGAACCGCGCCCGATGTTCGAAATCTGGGTGTATTCGCCGCGCGTCGAGGGCGTCCACCTGCGCGGCGGCCGGGTGGCGCGCGGCGGCTTGCGCTGGTCCGATCGCCGCGAGGATTTCCGCACCGAAGTGCTGGGGCTGATGAAGGCGCAGATGGTCAAGAACACGGTCATCGTGCCGGTCGGATCGAAGGGCGGCTTCGTCGTCAAGCGACCGCCGCCGGCGACCGATCGCGACGCCTTTCTGGCCGAAGGCGTGGCTTGCTACCAGACCTTCCTGCGCGGCCTGCTCGATCTGACCGACAACCTCGTCGCCGGCGAACTGGTGCCGCCGCCCGACGTGGTGCGGCTCGACGAGAACGATCCATATCTGGTGGTGGCCGCCGACAAGGGCACGGCCACGTTTTCCGACTATGCCAACGCGATTTCCGCCGAATACCGCTTCTGGCTCGACGACGCGTTTGCGTCGGGCGGCTCGGTCGGCTACGACCACAAGAAGATGGGCATCACGGCGCGCGGCGCGTGGGAAAGCGTCAAGCGCCACTTTCGCGAGATTGGCACCGACATCCAGACCACGCCATTCACGGTGGTCGGCGTAGGCGATATGTCCGGCGACGTATTCGGCAACGGCATGCTGCTGTCGCCCCACATCAAGCTGCTGGCCGCATTCGACCATCGCCATATCTTTCTCGATCCCGATCCCGACTGCGCCACGAGTCTGGCCGAGCGGCAGCGGCTGTTCGATCTGCCGCGCTCGAGCTGGGCGGACTATGACACCACGCGGATTTCCGCCGGAGGCGGCGTCTACCCGCGCAGCGCCAAGACCATTGCGCTATCGCCGCAAATCCGCGCCGCGCTGGGCATAGAGGCCGCCTCGCTGGCGCCGGCCGAGCTGATGCACGCGATTCTTACCGCGCCCGTCGATCTGCTCTACAACGGCGGCATCGGCACTTACGTCAAGGCCAGCACCGAAACCCACCTACAGGCAGGCGACCGCGCCAACGACGCGATACGGGTCAATGGCAGCGACCTGCGCTGCAAGGTGGTCGGCGAAGGCGGCAATCTTGGCTTCACTCAACTGGGCCGCATCGAATTTGCGCGCAAGGGCGGCCGAATCAACACCGACGCCATCGACAATTCTGCCGGCGTCGACTGCTCCGACCACGAGGTCAACATCAAGATCCTGCTCGGCCTGGTTGTCGCCGATGGCGAGATGACCGAAAAGCAGCGCAACAAGCTGCTGGCCGAAATGACCGATGAAGTCGGCCTGCTGGTGCTGCAGGACAATTACTACCAGACCCAGGCGCTGTCGATTGCCGGACGCGAGGCGCCCGCGCTGATCGACGCGGAAGCCCGACTGATCCAATGGCTGGAGCGCGCCGGACGCCTGAACCGGCCGCTCGAATTCCTGCCCGCCGAGACCGATATCGCCGAACGCAAGGCGCTGGGCGCCGGGCTGACGTCGCCCGAACGCGCGGTGCTGCTGGCCTACAGCAAGATGTGGCTGTACGACGAACTGCTTGCATCCGATGTGCCCGAGGATGCGCTGGTGGCTGGCCTGCTCATCGACTACTTCCCCAAGCCGCTGCGGGAGCGGCATGCCGCGGTAATGCAGCGCCACCCGCTGCGCCGGGAGATCCTGGCCACCCACCTGACCAATTTGCTTGTGAACCGCGTCGGCGCAACGTTCGTCCACCATCTCATGGAAGAGACCGACGCGCGCCCGGCGGATATCGTCCGCGCCTGCCTGCTGGCGCGCGACGTGTTCGGCCTGACCACGCTGTGGGAACGCATCGACGCGCTCGACAATCGGGTCGACGACGCCGTGCAGGCGCGCATGTTTGGCGCGCTGGGCCGACTGCTGGAACGGGCCACGCTCTGGTTCATTCGTTATCTGCGCGGCGGCGGCACCGTGGAGCCCGGCGCCGAACGCTTCGTGCAAGCCGCGCAATGGCTGACGCCGCAACTGGCGGGACTGTTGCCGCCGGACGCTTCGCAGGCGATGGCCGATCGCGCCCTGACGCTGTCGGAAGCCGGCGTCGACCAGGATCTGGCGCTGCGCGTGGCCGCCAGCGATACGGCGGCCGCCGCGCTCGATATCGCCGAGGTCGCCGCAGCATGCGGCCGCAGCCTGAGCGCGGTGGCGGCGGTCTACTTCGCGCTCGATACGGAACTGAATTTCGGCTGGCTGCGCGAGCGCGCCTTGTCGCTGCCGGCGGCGACGCACTGGGACCTCTTGGCGCGCACCACCACGCTGGAAGACCTGGGCCGCCTGAAACGTGCCTTGACCACCAGCGTGCTGGCGCAATCGGGCGACAGCGACGACGCCCCAGCGCTGATCGAAAGCTGGCGCGCCAGCCGGCACGCCGCGCTCGACCGCTATGCGCAGATGCTGACGGACCAGCGGGCGTCAGGTGTTTCCGGCGCGGCGGCGCTGTCGATGCTTTCGGTGGCGGTGCGGGAAATCGGCCTGCTGGAACGCGCCTGAGCCCCCCGGGGCGGCCAAGGCGCGCCGATGCAGCCCAGCGTGGACCAGTTGGCGCTAGTCCTCGTAGATGACGTCGTCGTCGTCGATGTCGCGCAGCGGCGCGGCGTCGTCGTTGCAGATCAGGTCGTCGTCGGCGCCATCGCCGCGCGCGCGGAATTCGATCCCCAGGCGCAGGAACAGATCGAACGCATCGGCCAGCAGATGTTTCTGACGTGGCAGCAGGCTGGCGTACGGCATGTCGTAGATCGACTGGTGCGTGCCGCGCGCGCCCTTGAGCCCGCGATCGCGGGCGATGTCAGACAGCAGCGCGGCGAAGCCCGAGAGATCCTGTGCGCTCAGCGCGGCGTTCAACACGCGCGCAATAACTTGCGGCGATGCACCCGCCCATCCAATGATTTCGGCATTGGAGGCGGAATCGTGGGAAATATCGCTAATGTCCATGTTTGCCTTAACGGTCCGCGACGGGCCGGCTTGAGGCAACATTGCTATCGCTTTTGACGTCGCCCCTCTTGCGGGGGGGCATCGGGACCTTTTGCATGCCGTGGCGCGGGAGTCTGCACCGGCGCCGTGGCCGCAGCCGCCGCGCGCCGGGCCTGGCGATACTCGACGGTGCCGTCGCGCCGTGTCCTGGCCTCGAGCCGGTTTCGCGCGCCGCACTGTGGACAGCGGAACAGCGGCCCCTGCCCTTCGTTCCTGATTTCCACTTCGTCGGGCGACCACTGCGCACCGCAAGGCTGGTTCTGACAGACAAACATCGTGTACTCCAAATGAAGCGGGCCATCGTATCACGCAGCCATCGTCTGTCGCGCCGCGCGATCCGGCCGATCGGGCCCCACCTTGGCGGGATGGCGCAACCGCTTGCGTCAGGCGTTGTTCTGGATCCAGTGTCGGGCCCACGCCGCGGCGGCGGTACGCGCTTCGGCGGCGGTCATATAGGTGGCGGGTGGCCCGCCGGCTTCCTCGACGACGGCGCCGGCTTCCCAGATATCGCACCAGGCGCGGTAACGATCAGGCCCCAGCGCCTGCCAGAACAGGTGAACGACGAAGCCGCGATACTCGAACATGTCCGCGCCGCCGTCCGTCTGGTGCGCAATGGCGCCTGTCGAGGTGCCCGGCGCCAGCTCTTCCTGCCCTGCGATCGCCGCACGCGCTGCGCGGCGGCTGCCCAGCGCCGCGCACAACCCCGCGGTAACCGCCCCGGCCAGCAATCCCGCTCCAAACCAGCATGCCCTGCTGTCACGTTGCACGATGATCCTCCCCGAAAAGACGCCTCTCCGATGTCGAGACGCGCCGGAAGATCGGAGGTTCCTCGCAATCAGGTTATACCAGGCCGACATTTCCGCCAGCCGCGCAACGCCGCATGGGTCTGGACGAGACTTTTCTGATTCTGCGCGGACAGCACCGAAGTTTGCGATTCGCGCGTGCAATGCGGGATCGGGATCGCTATACTACTGTACGTTTATACAGTATCGATTTTGCTCGGCCCAAACGCTACTCGGCCACAACCGCAACGCCACGGAATTTTTCCTGCGCTTCCGCCGCGCCGCCAAGCATCAGGGCGGAAGCCGCATCGCCACGGACAATCCATCGACATGCCCGCATACCAAGCTGCCTCTATCCTGTTGGAAGCCCATTACTTCGGCGACGACGCCGAACTGCTGCGCCTGCCTTGCGACTGCGTCACGGTCCACGGCGGCGCCATCGTCGTAACCGGTCTGGAAACCCGGTATCTGCACGGTCTGCGCTGGACGCCGGACTACCTGTCGTTCGAAGCCGGTGGCGACCACCATCGGTATCCGGTAAGCCGCCCGGCCGTGGTCGGTCCCTTGGCGGCCCGCTTTGCGATGTTGTAGCGGAAGCGGCAGTCGGGCGGAATCACGGGTACAGGCTCGTCAGCCGAGCCTGTTCAGGCGCAGTCATTCGTCGCCGCTGCCCGGGCAGCGGCTGCCGTGGATCAAACCGGCGGCTTCGCTCTGAAAGCCGACCCGCAGAGGCCGGCGCAGGACGAGTGCCGGGCCACCGGCCAAGTCAGCGCATGCCCTGCCGACAACGCGCCCACTGCGTCAACGCCCGAGCGCCGAAGCCCCCGCATAGACCGCGCGATCTGCAAGCTGGCGTTCGATGCGCAGCAGTTGGTTGTATTTGGCCGTGCGATCCGCACGCGACAGCGATCCGGTCTTGATCTGGCCGCAGCGGGTTGCCACAGCAAGATCGGCGATCGTGACGTCCTCGGTTTCGCCCGATCGGTGCGACATCACGGCGGCATAGCCATGGCCATGCGCCACGCGCACCGTTTCCAGCGTCTCGCTGAGTGTGCCGATTTGATTCGGTTTCACGAGGATGGCGTTTGCCATGCCCTGATCGACGCCCGCGCGCAGCAGCGTGGGATGCGTGCAGAACACGTCGTCGCCCACCAGTTGGCAGCGCTGCCCGAGACGCCGCGTCAGCAGTTGCCAGCCCGGCCCGTCGTCCTCAGCCATGCCGTCTTCGATCGAGACGATGGGATAGCTGTCGACAAGGTTCGCAAGATAGTCAACCTGCTCTTCGCGCGTGCGGGTCGTGCCTTCGCCCACGTAGCAATAGCGGTCTTGCGTATAGATTTCGCTCGATGCCGGGTCGATCGCCAGCGCAATATCGACGCCGGGACGATAACCGGCGCGGCCGATCGCCTCCACCAGAAAATCCAGCGCCTGTTCCGCCGTGCGCAAATTCGGCGCAAAGCCGCCCTCATCGCCGACGTTGACGTTGTGCCCCGCCGCCTTGAGCAACGCGCGCAGCGTATGAAACACCTCGGCGCTGCTACGTAGCGCCTCGGCAAATGTCGGCGCTGCCACTGGCGCAATCATGAATTCCTGAAAATCGAGCGCATTGTCCGCATGGGCGCCGCCGTTGATCACATTGATCAATGGCAGCGGAAGCAGCCGCGCGTTGTCGCCACCGAGATGAACGAAAAGTGGCAGCCCGTTCGACGTGGCGGCGGCGCGCGCCACGGCCAGCGACACGCCCAGCATCGCATTGGCGCCGAGTCGGCTTTTGCCTGGTGTGCCATCGAGATCGATCATCACCGTGTCGATCTCGGCCTGCTCGTTGGCATCCATGCCGAGCAGCGCATCGCGCAACTCGGTGTTGACGCTTTGCACTGCCTGCCGGACGCCCCGCCCGAGAAAGCGGCGGGGATCGCCATCGCGCAGTTCGGTCGCTTCGCGCGCGCCAGTCGATGCACCCGATGGCACGATCGCCCGGCCCGTTGCGCCGTCGGCCAGCGTGACCTCCACCTCGACTGTCGGATTGCCCCGGCTGTCGAGCACCTCGTGCCCCGCAATCTGCGCGATGCGCGCCACCTGTCCGCCACGTCCCATGTCCGCCCCTTTCGTGAAAAAAACATCGATGTCGAAATCGTAATGGCCTGAACTGGAGGCGAATATCGAGTAATCTTTTGGTCTTCGTCAGTTTTTCTCACATAGCACCATGCGATCCCTGCCACCGATGTCGACGCTGCGGGCGTTCGAGGCCACCGCTCGGACGGGGTCCGTCACGCGGGCCGCGGAAGAGCTGTGCCGCACCCATGGCGCGGTCAGTCGTCAGCTACGCCAACTGCAGGAACACGCCGGCGTGGAACTGTTCGAGCGCGATGGCACAGGCGTGCGGCTCAATGAACACGGACGCGCATTTCATGACGTGGTGCGTGCGGTTTTCGATCAGTTGGAACAGGGGTACGCGCGCGTCCTGGACCAGGCGCGTGGGCCGACGCTGCATGTTGCCTGTAGCGCCACCTTTGCGATGCGCTGGCTCGTGCCGGAAATGTCCGATTTCTATCGCGTCCGGCCAGATATCCGCATCCGCCTGTCGATGACTTCGGCGCGCGAGATGCGCACGGAAGGTGCCGACGTCGTGATCGCGTGGGATCTTTCGTCGTATCCGACAGCCGACCGGCAGCGCGCAATCTGGCTGGCGCCGGTCGCGTTTGGCCCAGTCTGCGCGCCGGCGGTGGCGCGGCGTATCGCCAGGGGCGCCCGTATCGCGCACGATTTCACGTCGAGTGCCTGGGACCAATGGGAAGCGAAGACCGGCAAACGCATCGCGTCCGGCAGCGCGCTGACATTTCCGCATACGCACCTGTGCATCCAGGCCGCCCTATCGGGGCTCGGCGTGGCGCTGATCGAACAAAGGCTGATCCAGGCAGAGCTGGCCGCGGGAACGCTGGTCGCCCCCTTCGGATTTACCGCATTCGAGGGCGGGCTGATGGCGGTGCCCGCAGACCGCCAGGTGCGCGCCGATATGGCGGGATTTGTGGAATGGATGCGCGCACGGCTCGGGCAGGCGCCGGTTTTACAAAGCACACCCGCGCTGCGGCGCAAGCCGACGCACGCAACTGTCGCCTGAACCGCAGCCCTACCCCATCGTGGCCATCCGGCGCGATGCGCCTAGCGCACCGACGCGCGCAGAGCAAACGTCAGCGTGGTGCCGCCGGGGCGATCCACGAGCCTTACCTGACTGCCGTTCAACTGCAGCATGCGCTGCACGATCAGCAAGCCCAGCCCGCCGCCGCGATGGGCGCCGCCCGAAGGGAACGGCCGCTGGAAGATCGACTCGCGCAACGCAGCGGGAATACCCGGCCCGGTATCGCTAACCGTCACCGCCACCTTGCCGTCCTGGCTGGCCAGATCGATTTCGACCGTGCCGCCGGCCGGCGTATGGCGGATCGCGTTGTCGAGCAGGTTGGTCAGCACGCGCTCGATCATGCCGAGATCGGCGGTCACCGACGGCAACGCAGGCGGCACGCCGGCGCGCAAATGCAGGTGCTTCGCCTCGGCTGACAGCGCAAATTTTTCGAGCACGTCCTGCGTCAGATCGACCATCGAGAAATCCTCGGGACTGGCCTGCACCATGCCATGCTCGAGCCGCGCCAGTTCGAACAGCGCCTGCGCGAGACCGCCCACCTTTGCGCTCTGCGCCAGCGCGATCGCCAGATAGCGTTGACGGTCCTCCGGCGAAAGCTTGTCGGCCTTCACCGACAACGTCTCCAGATAGCCGTGCAGCGATGTCAGCGGCGTGCGCAGATCGTGCGAGATATTGGCGACCATTTCGCGGCGCTCCTGATCCTGTTGCTTGAGCGTGCGCCACTGTGCGTCGATCCGGTCGGCCATCTGCCGGAACGCGGTTTGCAGCGCGGCGATCTCGTCGCGCGGCAGTGCGTCCGCGCCGGCGCCCGACGGCGTCGTGCCGCTGTTGCCGCCAATGCCACGAGTGCCGCCGTTGGCGCCGTTGGCGCCGTTACCGCCGTTTGCGCCAGCCCCGGAATCGAACTGCCGCATCTCGTCGGCCAGACGGCGCAGTGGGCGCGTGATCAGCGCGAATGCCACCAGGCCGGCGATCAAGCCGAGCGTCGCGACCAGCGCCATCGACCACAACGTGGTGCGCATGACCGAATCCTGCGACGCCTGCGCGGCGAGCTTGTCATGGGCTTCGCCCATCAGCACCACGTAGATAAAGCCGCCCTGCCGCAGCGGCGCCGCACTGAAAACCTTGCGCCCCGTTGCGCTGCGCGGATCGTCGCCGAGAATCGGCAGCGCGCCGCCGTTGATCAGCGCCTTCACCGGCGCCAGATCGACATGATCTCGCATCAGGTGTCCGACCGGCGCGTCGTGACCGCGGATGCGGCCCTGGTCATCGAGCAGATAAACCTCGACGCTTGGATTCACCACCATCAACTGCCCGAAGAGTTGTCGCAGCGCCTGCGGCGCGATGGCGCTCTGATCGTCGAGCAGCGCGTTGCGCGCGATGTAGGCGGCCAATCCGCGGGATATGTCCTGGATGACTTCCTTTTCGTGCATCGCGTTGGCGCGCACCTGCAGCCACGCCGACGCGCCGCAGCAGGCCAGCAGCAACGCGGCGAACACAGCGGACAGCCGCTGGGTCAACGAGAGATTCATGATGCCGCCTCCGGCGAGCCGTCGCCGTCCGGGCGCGGTCCGGCCTGCGGCGCCGCTTGCGGATCCGCCACGAAGCGGTAGCCGCGCCGCCACACGGTAAGAATGCGCCGCGGCTGGGCGGGATCGACTTCGATCTTGGTGCGCAGCCGGTTGATATGCGTGTTGACGGTGTGCTCGTAGCCCTCGTGCTGATACCCCCACACGGCGTTGAGCAGATCCATGCGCGAGAACACCTTGTCAGGGTGCCGCGCGAAGAAATACAGCAGGTCGAATTCGCGCGGGGTCAGGTCGAGCGCCTTGCCATGGATGGCCGCCGTGCGCGCCAGCGGATCGATCGTCAAACCGGCCAGGCTCAGGCTGCCGGTATCGGCGCGCACGTCGCGCGCCATGGCGTCCACGCGCCGCAGCAGCGCCTTGACGCGCGCCACCAGTTCCAGCACCGAAAAGGGCTTTGCCAGGTAATCGTCGGCGCCAAGTTCCAGCCCAAGGATGCGATGCACCTCGCTCGACCTTGCGCTGGTGATGATGATCGGTGTGTAGCGCGTCATGGCGCGGGCGCGCCGGCAAATCTCCAGCCCATCGACGCCGGGCAGCATCAGGTCCAGCACCAGGGCGTCCCAGCCGCCCTGTTCCAGCAGGCGCAGCCCCTCGGCGCCATCGGCGCTGTGCACCACCTCGTAGCGCTCGTCGCGCAGGTGCATGGCCAGGACATTGGCGATGCCGACATCGTCTTCGACCAGCAGGATCCGTTTCGGATGTTCCATGTTTCAGCATTTACGGGAAGTGGCCCTATTGTGCAGAAATCCGGCTGGCCAGTTATCACGAATTGTTTAAGGTTTGGCGAAGACTCCGATACGGCGCGCTGCCTACTATCCGATCACCCCATTCCGATTACGGAGTCCATGATGCGCATCACCCGACGCTTTCTGTTGTCCGGCGGCACGCTGGGCGCGGCGGTTGCGGCCGTTGGCGGTTGGCGATTGCTGGCACAGCCCGCCCAAGCCGGCACCGCAGCCCCGCAATCGTTCGAAGTCACCATGAGCGATGCCGAATGGCGCAAGAAACTGACCGCCGCCCAGTACGACGTGCTGCGCCGCGAAGGCACCGAACGACCGTTCAGCAGCCCGTTGAATGACGAGCACCGCAAGGGCGTGTTTGCCTGTGCGGGCTGCCAGCTCGACCTGTTTTCATCGAACACGAAATTCGACAGCGGCACTGGCTGGCCAAGCTTCTGGGCGCCGCTGGCCAACGCGGTAGGCACCACCGCGGACGGGTCGTTCGGCATGGTCCGCACCGCCGTGCACTGCCGCCGCTGCGGTGGACATCTGGGCCACGTTTTCGACGACGGCCCCAAGCCAACCGGCCTGCGATATTGCATGAACGGCGTCGCCATGACGTTCCGGCCCACCGCCACCTGACGCACCGGCCACCCGCCGCGCCCGCCACACCGATTTCGAGTCCATCGCCATGCTGCTACTGATCCTTGCCTATCTTGGCGGGGCGCTTACGATCCTGAGCCCCTGCATCCTGCCCGTGCTGCCGTTCGTATTCGCGCGCGCCGACCAACCATTCGTGCGCAGCGGGCTTCCGCTGCTGGCGGGCATGGGGATCACGTTCGCCGGCGTCGCCACGCTGGCCGCGGTGGGCGGTGGCTGGGTCGTCCAGGCCAACCAGTACGGACGCTGGCTCGCCATCGCACTGCTGGCGCTGTTCGGACTGGCATTGCTGCTGCCGCGTCTGGCCGAAAGGCTGACTCAACCGCTGGTCAACGCGGGCAGCCGACTGTCGAACCTTGCGCAGGCCGATGGTCGCGCCAGTCCGGCGTCGTCGTTACTGCTGGGTGTCGCCACCGGCTTGCTGTGGGCGCCCTGCGCCGGCCCGATCCTCGGCCTGGTGTTGACCGGCGCCGCGCTGCAGGGCGCCAGCATCGGCACCACCGTGCTGCTGCTGGCCTACGCGGCGGGCGCCGCGACGTCGCTGGCCGTCGCGCTGTTGATCGGCGGCCGAGTATTCGCCGCCCTGAAACGATCGCTGGGCGCTGGCGAGTGGATCCGGCGCGGCATTGGCGCGGCGATGCTGGCGGGTGTAGCGGCGATTGCGCTGGGGCTCGACACCGGCCTGCTTACGAGAATTTCCACGGTGGCCACGGGCGGGCTCGAGCAGCATCTGGTCGACCGCCTCGCCCAAAAGAATGCCGCCAAGGACGACCATGGAGGCGCCATGATGAAACAGGTGAATGCGCCATCGATGGCAGGCGCTGCAATGGCTGCGACATCGCCCGCCGAGGCAGGCGGGTCGATGATGCGCACCGCCACTTCCGCATCGGCGTTGCCCGTGGAAGGTCGCTTCCCGGGGCTGGACAGCGCTGTGGAATGGCTCAACTCGCCGCCACTGACGGCCGACGCCCTGCGCGGCAAGGTCGTGCTGGTCGACTTCTGGACATACTCCTGCATCAACTGCCTGCGCGCGCTGCCGTACGTGAAAGCGTGGGCCGACAAGTATCGCGACCAGGGACTGGTGGTCATCGGGGTTCATGCGCCCGAGTTTGCGTTCGAGCGCAACGTCGACAACGTGCGCAAGGCGGCCAAGGATCTGGGCGTCACCTACCCGATCGCCATCGACAACAATTTCGCGATCTGGCGCGCCTTCAACAACAATTACTGGCCGGCGCACTACTTCATCGATGCGCAGGGCCGCGTGCGGTTTCACCATTTCGGCGAAGGCGAGTACGAGAAATCCGAAGCTGTCATTCGCGAACTGCTGGCCGAGGCCGGGCACCGCGACGTCGGCAAGGTAGCGACGACCACCGGCGATGCAGGCCGCGGCGTGCAATTGGCTGCCGACAGCGACGCGGTGCGCTCGCCCGAGACCTATGTCGGCTACGCACGCGCAGAGAATTTCGCCTCGCCCGGCGGCGCCCGCGCGGACTCGGTGAAAACCTATAGCGCGCCGCCGCAGCCCGCCTTGAACCAGTGGGGGCTGGCAGGCGACTGGAAGATCGGCGACGAACACGCCACGTTGGCAAAGCCGAATGGACGCATCGTCTACCGATTCCACGCACGCGATCTCCATCTGGTGCTGGGTCCGGGCAGCGACGGCAAACCTGTCAGGTTTCGCGTAATGATCGACGGCAACGCCCCGGGGGCTTCGCACGGCACTGATGTCGCTGCCGACGGCACGGGCGCCGTCACGGCACAGCGGCTGTATCAACTGGTGCGGCAGGACGACAACATCCGCGACCGTACGTTCTCGATCGAATTTCTCGACCCCGGCGTACAGGCGTATGCCTTCACGTTCGGCTGATCCGAAATAATCAGAAGTAACAAGGAGCCATCATGACAATCCTGACCACGCTGCAAAGCTGGACCCGTCCCACCACGCTCAAGATGATGGGCCTGGCCATGCTGACCGCCGTTGCCACCACATGGCGCGTGCCCGCGCTATCGGCTGAGGAGGCGGTGCGCATCCCCATGCCGGCCGCCGATGAGCAGCCTACAACACAGCACAGCGCGACCGCCGTCTTCGCGGGCGGCTGCTTCTGGGGCGTGCAGGGGGTGTTCCAGCATGTCCGCGGCGTCACGCGGGTGACGTCCGGTTATGCCGGCGGCTCAGCCAAGACCGCGCAATATGAAATGGTGGGCACGGGATCGACCGGACATGCCGAATCGGTGGAGATTCGCTACGATCCCACACAAATCAGCTACGGAAAATTGCTGCAGATTTTCTTTTCCGTGGCGCACAACCCGACGCAACTGAACTACCAGGGGCCCGATCATGGCACGCAATACCGCTCGGCGATTTTCGCCATGACACCGGTGCAGCGTTCGGTTGCGGAAGCCTACATTGCGCAACTGACCAAGGCAAAGGCGTGGTCGTCACCCATCGTAACGCGCGTGGAAAACTATCAGGGGTTCTACGCCGCAGAAAACTACCATCAGGATTTCCTCGCCAAGAACCCGAATTATCCGTATATCGTATTTAACGATCTGCCGAAAATTGGAAACCTGAAGAAGATGTTCCCAGAGGTCTACCGCAATGACGCGGTGCTGGTGAACAGCGCGAGCCGATGACATCGCATGCACCGGCCGGCCGGCGCCTCAGCCAAGCACCTTGATGGCTGCGGAAACCATCCACCCCGCCGCAAGGCACGCTCCGATCCATCCGAATCCGATCAACAAGATATCTCGCCAGCTCATCTGCTACCCAGTCGTTTGATGAATGGGGTTAAGGCTAGGCGATATGCCACGCGGATTGAATGCTGGAGATGTAAAGAAATTTTGCGGTTGTATCGATCTCGATATGCACCGTGCGCGATGCGTTATGCACCAGCGCAATGTGCGAGCGCGTCGTAGCGGCTTGGCGAGCGACGAAACAGGAGGGAAGCATGTGCGTGAACTATGCTCCGGTTCAGCGTCAGGTACTTCGCGATATCTTCGGCGTGGAGCCGCCACGCGGCCCTTGGAAGGAAGAAGCGTGGCCCGACTACCCTGCCCCGATTATCCGAATCTCACCGGATGGAGTCCGCGAGGCCGTTATTGGCACATTCAGCATGGTGCCGCGGTCAAAGATCGCGCCCGGCACCCGATATTTCCCGACAGCAAACGCGCGCATCGAAACCATCGGCAAACTCAATTCGTTTGCGCGCCATTGGCAGGCCGGCCAACTGTGCCTGATACCAGCGACAGCGCTCTATGAACCGAACTGGGAAACAGGCAAGGCAGTGCGGTGGAAAATCGCGCTGTCCAACGGCGAGCCATTTGCCGTCGCTGGACTATGGCGAGCGTGGCCAGACGGCACGATCTCATTCACGATGCCGACGACAAATGCCGACCATCACCCATTGATGAGCCGCTTCCACAAGCCCGGCGAAGAAAAACGCGGCGTTGTGATATTGCCCCCCGACGAATGGCACGCCTGGCTCAATTGCCGCGATCCGGAGGCGGCTCGGCGCTTTTTGCGGCAATATCCCTCAGACCTGCTGACGGCGGACGCTTCGCCCCTGCCGCCGCGAGAAAGCAACCGGAAGGAACCGCCTGAAGCGTACCGTTAGGGTCGCTCCGCCATCCACGGCAATGCGCCTTTCTCGATGCACGGCCGTTTCCCGCCCCCCACAGACCCTCAGTTTTTTGTTACTTTTCTTTTCTTCAAGGCGCGAATTCTGACGCATCCGTCATCATGACCGGTTAGCGGCCGAGTCCTCCGGCCTGGCTTCTCGATTGAAGGCACCTCAGCGTGGGAGTTGGAGAATGGGCGTTGTAGCGATGGTAATCGCCGTATTTTGCTTCTGGAAATTCGTGAGCCGCAAAGCGGCATACATCTTTATCGGATTCCTGACTTTCGGACTCCTGGCTTACGCGGCCAATCCGGAAGAGCAGACGTGCAGCAACCGCGCTTGGTTTTGCCCCATCGTAGTAGACAAGCCCGTGACGCCAAAGGTGGCCAAACCGTGTCCCGCCGAAGAACCCATCGGCCCCAACACACCGATTTTTGACAGCGAAGCGGCAAACGCCGAGGTCCAACGTCAGATCCTCGCTGGCGTGTGCCAGCAAACCGCAATAGAGCGCGTCGCCCACGGCTGGAAGGCGAAATTCGACCCCGCTTACGCGGCACGCACACACCAGGTCGAGTAGATATTCCGCACATCGCCGCTCACGCGCGGGCGGCGCCCTAGCTGCCAACCGGACGGCGCCCCATCATATTCAGCGAAAAATACTCGCCGAATGTCGCGTTGGCCACGGACGCATCGAGCGTTCCCGGAACAAAATGCGGTTCATGGGGATATTCCTCACATTGCTCGAAACCGCATTGTTCCAGTAGGTGCCGTAACCAGTTGGCATTGAAGCCTGTCTTGTGAAAATCGTATGGCGTTGACTGGCCACCGTAGATCAGGCCGATTCACGGCGTATTGCCCGGTTTTTGGAAATGCTCCCAGTTCTTGTAGTAGATTTTGACGATGCGATCAAGATCGGGCACCGAGATACGCAGAATTCCGCCGGGCTGCAACACTGCATACCAACGTCTCAACAGGGGAACCACTTCGTCGTGCGCGAAATGCTCCAAGACGTGACACGCGTAAATCTCTATCGCGCTTTGATCGGGAAAACGGCTCAGAACGCGGATGTCATCGATAGCATCCGCCGCGACGGTCTCCAACGCGTCAACATTGCAGAATCCGGCGAGCTTGATATTGCCGCATCCGAGATGGAGCCGATAAGGTGTAGCAAACTGTTCCAGACGGTCTTTAAACGCCGTTTTATCCGTTTCGGAAACCGGTCGAAGACGCCGCAGAACGTTCCGGACGGCATTCCGTTGCTCGACTGTCGTAACGCGTTTTATCAGCGCCTTCACCATACGCCTCCATTTGCTTTCCTATTCGAATGAGTATATCAACACCGCCGAAATCGATCGACAAGAATGGCGGCTTGCCAACTGAATCGCTCGGCGCAGTCGCCGTGCGTGCGCGAGTCTGTCGCGCGCTATCACAGCCGAAACCCGTTGCGAAATCCGATCAAGACGATCGGGATCCCAATAATGACTAGCGGGACGCTTGCCAGAAACATTGTTCCGTCAACCGCTGCAGTCAGAGGTGTCAGGGGAAGTCGGGCCACCGTTTCCCCGGCTGTAAGCTGTTCCGTGATGGAAATGCTATAGGCTTTGTTGAATTGCTGCGACTGAGCACTGGCCGAAAATTCGCGCGCATCGTATCGGCGCCCGGACAAACCTCCCTCCAATAGCATTGCGTCATCTCGGGTGCGTTCGAATCCAGCGGCGGCCGCCGCTCGTTCGTCCTCTACTGCTACAGGATTCGGCAGGCGCAAGCTGTAGAGGCCAGAAATCTTGTCCCCCGTCGCTTTAAAATCGGAGAAGCCTGCTTCTACCTTCGGACGGAACGACGACGTCAATATCGTTTCGAACTGACGCGGCATATCGAGGACATAATGGTTCCGTTTTCCGAGCACAATGAGTTTCCGGCGGTCGGCAGTCATCATGAAGCTGGAAACTTCTTCCTGATACTGCTTGTCTGCGAAAAGCTCCTGTGTCAGCGGCTTCCTTCTGAACACGCTGCATCCAGCCAGCGGTAGCGCACTACACGCAATGGACGCAGCGAGGATATTTCGTCTTTTCATAGGCATCTCCAAAGTTTCGCTTTTACGTTAAAACCAGGGCACCAGCCGGGTCGATGGTGGCAGTTCACCGATCACCTTGAGCAGACGTAGCAGCTGCTGCTTGACCTCGTAGGCAAGCGACCGCTCCCAGGCATCCTCGGAATTGCTAGGTGCGCCAGCCCAGTGTGATCAGCAGATGCCGGATCGTATAGGCTCGGCCGGCACGCTCCCTCATCCGAGACATCACAAATTGCCGCGCAAATCGGTTCTGCTCGCCGTGCGGGCTGGGCGAGCCCAGCAGCTAGGCAAATACGGCGTCGAGACTTTGCTGGACAGCAAGATCTGCGGCCTGCGCTCCGGTTTCTGCACCATTGATGGCCAGCAGATCGCGCACGCGCGTGGGTGTACTGGCCGCCGGATTTCGGTGCACGTGCTGAACAGCGTTCCGAAGATCATTGAACCCCGGTGATTACTTGCGCATTGCCGCCGTAGTTCCGGCTAGAGCCAGCGACTCCCTGCCCACAAAGATCCGCTCCGGCATCCGCAGATTGCGCAGCTCCAGCGCTTCCAGCGGGCCGCGCCCAACGGCCGCGCGCATCTGGTAGCGGATCGGATATCGCATGTCAGCCGGTGCGGCAAGCTGGGCTGCGCGCGGCAGCAGGCTTTCTGAATGCTCCGGTCGATCGGCCGCGTCTGCCGACTCACTGTCGTTCTTGCCTTGGCCTGCACCTAAAGTGTCGGGCGCGGCCTGGAATGTGAGCTGGACGGTCGCGCTATCCACAGGCGTCACCCGCGCATGCTCCAGCATGCGGACCCAGGCCCAGACACCTTCGGTCTCAAAGCTTTTGTTTGTGCTGGCGGTCTCGGTCTGCCATTGCAGCAACGTGCGCGGCGCTTGCAGGTTGTTTGCCGGCCATGTCATGGACTGCCAGGTTTCGCGCTGGTTGTAGTAGTGCAGCGTCTGGTTATCGATCGTCAGCACGGTGTCGGTCACGCCCGGCGTCGGAATCGGCTTGAGTTCGAACCGGTACTGGGGGTCGCCTTGCACCAGCAGATGGGCGCCCACGCGCTGCAATGTGTTGATGAACTGGAGGAAGGCCGGATCGAAGGCCAGCCCGTGTGCGCCGCTGCCGACGGGCACCCATTGGTCGCCCTGCAACACCAGCACGCCGGCCAGTTCGGCCATCAGAAAGGCATTGATCAGACCGCTCTGCGGACGGATATGGCGCGCCAGTTCGGGCAGCGATGCGTCATTGGCCGTGTCGGCGAAGGGATAGCGGGTGGCAAATGCACGGTTCCACGGCAGGGCGATGGACTGCCGCCACGCCTCGTTGAGGCTGGCCTGCGCGGGCTGCAGAACGGATTGCAATGCCAGGGCGATCGGGTGCACGAACAGCGTGTCGCCCATGCCGGCCCATTCGGCACCGAGGCTTGCCGCCATGAGCTGGCCATAGGCTTGCGTGTCGGCCAGATCCGATGCTTTGCCCTGGAACAGCGATTGGGCCATCTGCCGCGCCTGCATGTCGGCGTCCGCACTGTTGGTCAACTGCTGCAGGCGCAGCCGCGCCGCGGTGATCCGGTCGAGATAGCGCTGCAAGCTCATGTCGCTGCTGCCAGTGCTACCCCTACTCCCACCACCCTGCCCGGCCTGCCCCACCAGCCGCAGCACCGGACCAAACGCTGCCGCGAGCGGGCCGGCCGGATCGGGCCTAATGGCTGCGGGTGCCTCGTCCTTCCGACCCAGAATCCCCTGCGCCTTGGCCACCAGGGTGTCCGACAGAGAATCCTTGCGCGCGCCGGCGCCCCCCTGATACGCGAGCGACTTCATGAGCGCGATGACCGGCGACTGGCGCGCGTCGGCCATCAGCTTGAGTTGATCGACGACACCGGGCAGCGTCGCGGCCGGCTCCCACTGCATCCCGTTCATGAACTGCTGCCAGTGCTCGGCGTAGTCGGCAAAATACCGCTCGGTCAGCGCCTTGCGGAAATCTGCTGCCGATGCGCTCGACGTCTG
>Ga0233425_10001924_pt1 | contig 43510 bp, 44 predicted proteins | sample Watercolumn_Towu_2_FD_181712 | JGI IMG/M metagenome (GOLD analysis project Ga0233425, IMG submission 181712) | Freshwater microbial communities from Lake Towuti, South Sulawesi, Indonesia - Watercolumn_Towuti2014_140_MG | ecosystem: Environmental > Aquatic > Freshwater > Lake | place...
TGGGCATGCAGGTGTCTGAACACGTCGTGGATGACGCCGCGCATGGCGCGTTGCAGGACGCGGGCGAAAAGGGCGTCGCGCAGTTCGGTGAAGGCGGTGTTGCCGAAGCGCAGCAGGCCGTAGAGGGTGATGAAGGCCAGGGGCAGGGCCAGACTCGCGGCATCGGGGTGCTCCAGACGGTCGACGATCTCCTTCAGCACCAATGGCACGGCGACGTTGGCCAGCTTCGCTCCCAGCAGCAGGGCGAACGCCAGCAGCACCCGCCGCTTGTAGCGCCAGACGTAGGGCGCCAGGGACCAGGCCGCCCGCCACTGGCCCGCGGTGGGGCGCGGCGTCATGGAGTCGGGACGGAGGCGGTCGTGGGCCATGGCGGACTGGGGAGGATCGGCATCCTCCCATTGTCCCGGAAGGCGTGGGTTCCGGGTTCAGGCCTTCTGGCGCGTGAGGATATCGGTGGCCTTTTCGGCAGCCACGGGGCGGCTGAACAGGTAGCCCTGGTAGGCGTCACAGCCCAGGGAGCGGAGGTAGTCGAGCTGGGCGCGGGTTTCCACGCCCTCGGCCACCACGTTCAGATTCAGTCCCTTGGCCATGGCGGTGATGCCGGCCACGATGGTGGTGCCGTTGTTCATGTGGCCGTTGAGGTCATGGATGAAGCTGCGGTCGATCTTGAGGGTGTGGATGGGCAGCTTCTTCAGGTAGGACAGGGAGGAGTAGCCGGTGCCGAAGTCGTCGATGGAGATCTCCACGCCCAGGTCCGCCAGGCGGCGCAGCTTCTCGACACTGCCGTCCATGTCGCGCATCAGGGTGCTTTCGGTGATCTCGATTTCCAGCCCCTTGCCTTCCATGCCGTTTTCCCGCAGACAGTGGGTGAACTTGTCGACGAAGTGGGGGTGCTCGATCTGCCGCGCCGAGAGGTTGACCGCCATGGTGACCGGCGGCATATCCGAGGCGAGCCACAGACTGGCCTGGCGGCAGGCTTCGGCCAACACCCACTCGCTGATGGGGGTGATGAGGCCGCATTCCTCGGCGATGGGAATGAATTCGTTGGGCGGCACCATGCCGCGGGACGGGTGATTCCAGCGGATCAGGGCTTCCATGCCGCGGATGCGCTGGTCCTGGACGGAGACCTGGGGCTGGTAGTAGACCTCGAACTGATGCTTTTCCAGGGCGTGGCGCATCTCGTTCTCCACCGCCAGGCGGCCGGTAAAGGATCTCTGCAGGTCGTGGGTGAAGAACTTGTAATCGTTCCGGCCGCTGTCCTTGGCGTGGTACATGGCGATGTCGGCATGCTTGACCAGGCTCTCGATGGTGTCGCCGTCATCGGGAAACACCGCGATGCCGATGCTGATGCCGACGAAGATTTCATGGCCCTCGATGTGGAACGGTGACCTCAGGGAGGCCAGGATCTTCTCGGCGATATAGGCGGCGTTTTCGCGCGTGCGGATATGCGGCAGCAGCACCATGAACTCGTCGCCGCCGATGCGCGACAGGGTGTCGCCCTCGCGCAGGCTGCCACGCAGGCGCTGGGCGACGGCCTGCAGCAGGCCGTCACCGACCAGGTGTCCCAGGGTGTCGTTCACCACCTTGAAGCGGTCCATGTCCAGGAACAGGGTGGCCATGATCTGGCCGTGGCGCTTGGCATGGACGATGGCCTGGCCCAGACGGTCCTTGAACAGGGCGCGGTTGGGCAGGCCGGTGAGCAAGTCGTGGTAGGCCTGGAAGGCGATGGTGGCCTCGGCCTGCTTGCGTTCGCTGATGTCGCGGGCAACGCCGTAGGTTCCCAGGAATACCTTGTGCTCCGGATCCAGGGTGCGGTACATGCCCATGGAGGAGAGCTCGACCACCACATAGTCCTGGGAGGTGCGTTCCGACAGGGCGCTGAGCAGGTCCTCCTTGCGCTTGAGCTGAAGCTCGTGGTTGCGCGTCGCTCGCTCGCCGGTGCGGCGCTCGTTGAGGCGGTAGCGGGCGTTTTCCAACTCCCCCGGCGGCACCAGGACCAGGTAGTCCTTGCCGATCAGTTCCGCCGGGGCATAGCCCAGGGTGCGTTCGATACTGTCATTGACGTAGGTGAATGTGCCCTGGGCGTCCAGGGTGTAGATCACGTCCGGTGAGGTGTTCACCAGCAGCCGGTGCCACTGCTCGGATTGCTCCAGTTGCTGCAGCATGCGGGCGTTGTCGCGCTCGAGCTGGAGTTTGACCACGGCGTTGCGCACGGTCTTGATCAGCTCATCCGGCTCGTAGGGCTTGCGCAGGTAGTCGTAGGCACCCAGGCGCAGGGACTGGATGGCGGACTCGATCTGGCTGTCGCCGCTCATGACGATGATGCGGCAGTGGGGATGGTGCTGGCGAATATAGGCCATGATGTCGTGGCCGCTGGCATCGGGCAGGCGCAGGTCCACCAGTGCCAGGTCGTAGCCGCGGCGGGCCAGCAACGCCAGCGCCTGGGCGCCGGAGACGGCGGTGTCGACGCTGTGCACATACTGGGAAACCAGCAGACGGGTGCTTTCCAGATAGCGCGGTTCGTCCTCCACGATCAGCAGGCTGACCAGGGTTGGGTTGTTGCTGTTGGAGGAAACTGGATCACCCGGCATCGAAGGTGGCCCTCTGGAAAAGATGGAAAGGGATTTGGGGTCTTTGCCGCGTGGAAATCCCCATCACCCCACAGGCAATGATATCTGGAATGTGGTCCCGGTAGCATGGCTCTTGAAAGTGATACTGCCATTCAGGGATTGGGTGAGCGCCTTGACGATGGACAGGCCGAGGCCGGCATGGCCCTCGCCCTTGGCCGACTCCACCGGGCTGAATACGCGCCCCGCCAGTTCCGGCGGGATGCCGGGGCCGGCATCGGCCACCAGGATTTCCACGAAGCGTTCCTGGCGGTGGTTGACCAGGGAGCTGGTTTCCAGGCGCACCGTGCCACCTTGCGGCGTGGCCTCCAGGGCGTTGAGCAGCAGGTTCAGCACGATCTGCTTGAGTTTGTCCCGGTCGCAGGCCAGGCGGGGGAGGCTGGGTTCCAGGGCGAGGGCGATGTGCACGCTCTTGCTCTGCCAGGACGGGTCGGTCACCTTCACCAAGTCCCCGATCAGGGCATTGACGTCGGCCTGCTCCACGAAAGGTCCGGCGGGCGCTTCCTCCTGGGTCAGGCCACGGATGATGCGTACGATACGGTCCAGCTCCTCGTGCATGATGCGCAGTTCGTCGGCGATGGGCGCCTCGTCGCCCAGTTTCGCCTTCATGATGGCCAGGTAGTTCTTGATGATGCCCAGGGGGTTGTTGATTTCGTGGGCGGCGCGGCGGACCCTGCCGTTCAGTTGATCGCTGCCGCCGGACTTGGACGGGGTGGGCGTCGCGGCCTGGGCCTGGCGGCCGGCCAGTTCTCCCAGCCGGGCATAGTGCAGGGGATTCGCGGTTACCGCGCTCAAGGCCTGCCGGCTGCCGCAGACCAGCAGTACCCCGACCGGATCGCCGGCGCCGATGGGGATGGCCGCCAAGCCCTCTGCCGCTGCCTGGCGGATGAGTTGCAGGTCCAGCACGGCCGCGTCCGCCGGGGCGTCCAGGGTGACCACCACCGGGGCGCGAGTCAGCAGCGCCCAGGCGGCGGCGGTGTTGCTGCCCTCGGGTTGGATGGCGATGGGCGGCGTCGGCCGACCACCCAGGGCTTGACCTTGCAGCGCCCCGGTGCCCGGATCGCGGTGCAGATAAAGGGCATGGCCAAGCCCATCCTGGCTGGCGAGGCTGTCCGCCAGGGTGACCACCGCCGAAGCGGTATCCTGGGGATGCCCGGCGGCCACCAGTTCCAGGCGGCCCATGCGGCTAAGCTCCCGGGCGATCTCGCCGGACTGCCGGAAGCTGTTTTCGCCCGCCAGCGCGTCGACGGCCCGGCCCATGGCCAGATACATCTCGCTGATGCTTTCCCGGTCGATGGGTGCCGCCAGGAGCAGGGTGTCCGGATGGGGCAGGGCCGGTATCCAGGCCGGATAGTTCATGGTCTGGCGATGGGCGGCCACCGCCAGCCTGACGAGGGGTGCGGCATCCACCAGGCGCTGTGCCGGCTCGTTGAGGTAGCGCAGCACATCCGGCAGGAAGGTGCGCAGCGGCAGACGGTCCAGGGCAGTCTGTGCCTGCTGGCGAGCGGCGTCCGTGTCGGTTCCGGCGTTGCGCGCGAAGCGTGGCAGCCAGCACATCAGGCCCGCCAGCCAGGCTTCGTCGAGGCCGGGATAGCCGCTCTTTTCTGCCAGGGCGCGGCTGAAATGCGCGGTGGCCAGGGCTTTTCGCCAGCCGGTCTCCAGGCCTTCGGGGGAGTATGGTGGGCTTGCCAGTTGCTCGGCGGCGCTGGTGATGGCCAGGCTTTTCAGGGTGACCGGATCCATCCCGGCCAGCCGTTCCTCAAAGCGCATGTCAGCCAGCTGGCTGCCGGGATGCAGCTGCCCCAAGACTTCCAGCGCCCACAAGGCCAGGGCAGGATCCTGCATGAACAGGCGGCCGCCTACCTCCCCGACGCGGGTCGCGCCGCCAAGCTCCGCCAGCAGGCGGGCGAGGACGCCCGGATGGCTGATGAAGGGCAGCTTATCCGCGGGCGGTAGGGAAGAGTTGGAAAACGACATGGCGATCGGGATAAGCAGTCAACGCTGGGCAGGTACAAATAAGCAAGCGGTGTGCCATGGGGAGAATGCCGCCTCACGGCGCCATGCCCGGGCCGTTCGTCGATGCCTGCGTCGATGACTGTAAAGAATCCCGACAGTCGAAAAGCGCTGTTGACGAGGTGCCGACAGGACTGTCGGAAGAATCATCCGGCGGGCCGGCACCCTTCGCCTGCCGGACTGTCCCGGTACGCTGCCTCAGGCGCCGGCCGAATCCCGCAGCAACCTGAACAGCGCCCGGCTCGATTTCGGCGGCTTGCCCCCGGCGGCCTCCCGGCGGGCGTTGCGGATCAGCTGGCGGAGTTGCGTGACATCAGCGCCCGGGTGGTCCGACAGCCAGGCGGTGAGGGCTTGGTCGTCCAAGATGAGACGCTCGCGCCAGCGTTCCAGGGCGTGGAATTCGGCCTTGGCGGCGGCCGACTCGCCGCGAATCACTGCCAGTTGCTCGGCGATCGGTTCGCTTTCGACCGCACGCATGAGCTTGCCGATGTATTGCATCTGGCGACGGATGGCGCCGTGACTGGTGAGGCGCTGGGCTTCCAGAAGGGCGTTGAACAGGGATTCGGGTAGATCGAGTTTCTCCAGCCGGCCGCGGGGCAGCTTCACCAGTTCGGCACCCATGTCCTGCAGGGCGGTCATTTCCCGTTTGCGCTGGGATTTGCTGGCGGTGAAATCGGGGTCGTCTGTTTCCATGGTGGACGGCGCGGATCTGCCGGCGCGGGGATTGTCGGGAGAGGGTTGGTATCATAACGGCTTTGCCGACCCGCCCGGATTCAGCCGTGTCCTCCAGTTCACCCGCCTCTTCGTCCGCCAACCCCTTCAGTTATTCCGCCGAGGCCTTGCGGCAACTGGCCGCCCGGGCGCTTGACCTGGCCCGGGCCGGGGGTGCCACCGCCGCGGAGGCCGAGGCATCGGAAGGTAGCGGCTTGACCGTGGGCGTGCGCCACGGCGAGGTGGAAACCATCGAGCACAACCGGGACAAGGGCATCGGCGTCACCGTCTATCTGGGCCACCGCCGCGGCCACGCCTCCACCTCCGATTTCTCGCCGGATGCCTTGGCGCGCACGGTGGACAAGGCGCTCTCCATCGCCCGCTACACCGCCGAGGACGACTGCGCCGGCCTGGCCGATGCCGACCTGCTGGCGCGGGCCGTTCCCGACCTGGATCTCTACCACCCCTGGGATGTCGGCATGGAGGCTGCCCTGGACCTGGCCCGCGCCTGCGAGGCCTCGGCCCTTGAGGTTGATGCGCGCATCACCAATTCCGAGGGGGCCTCCCTGTCCAGCCAGGCCTCGCATTTCATCTACGCCAATTCCCTGGGTTTCTCCGGTGGCTACCCCAGCGGCCGGCAGAGCCTGTCCTGCGCGGTGATCGCCGAGGAGGACGGCGCCATGCAGCGGGACTATTGGTATACCACCGCCCGTGCGGCGGGCGACATGGACACGCCGGAGAACGTCGGCCGCCGCGCCGGGGAACGGACCGTGCGCCGCCTCAACGGCCGCAAGCTTTCCACCCGGCAATGTCCGGTGCTGTTCGAGGCGCCCATCGCCACCGGTCTCATCGCCAGCTTCGTCTCGGCCGTGTCCGGCGGGCATCTCTACCGCAAGTCTTCCTTCCTGCTGGACAGCCTGGGAACGCAGCTATTCCCCGGATTCTTCCAATTGCAGGAGCGGCCCTTCCTGGCCCGCGGCCTGTCTTCAGCACCCTTCGATTCGGAGGGCGTGGCGACCCGGGATCGGGAGGTAGTCAGGGACGGTGTGCTGCAGGGCTATTTCCTTGGCAGTTACAGCGCCCGCAAGCTGGGAATGAAGAGCACCGGCAACGCCGGCGGCAACCACAACCTCATCGTACCGCCCACCGGCGAGGATTTCGCCGCCCTGCTCAGGAAGATGGACTCCGGCCTGTTGGTCACCGAACTGCTGGGCCACGGTCTCAATATGGTCACCGGTGACTATTCCCGGGGCGCGGCCGGCTTCTGGGTGGAGAACGGCGAGATCGCCTACCCGGTGGAGGAAATCACCGTGGCCGGCAATCTCAGGGACATGTTCCGCGGCATCGTGGCCCTGGGCACCGATGTGGAGACGCGCGGCTCCCGCCGCGTCGGTTCCATCCTCATCGAGCGTATGACCGTGGCGGGCGACTGACTTGGATTTCCTGCTGGGTCTTGCCCGGGGCATCGACCGCCTCAATGACGGCGTCGGTCATGCCGCGAAATGGCTGGTGCTGCTGGCCACCCTGGTGTCGGCGGGCAACGCCGTGCTGCGCTACGGCTTCGATCTGAGTTCCAACGCCTGGCTGGAACTGCAGTGGTACCTGTTCGCCCTGCTTTTCCTGCTGGGAGCGGGCTACACGCATCTGCACAACGGCCACGTGCGCATCGACGTGTTTTACGGCCGCTTCAGCCCCCGGACACGGGCCTGGATCGACCTGCTCGGCGGCCTGCTGTTCCTGTTGCCGCTGGCCGGACTGCTCGCCTGGCTTGGCTGGGCGGCGTTCCAGTCCTCCTGGGCGGTGAACGAGACCTCGCCTGATGCCGGCGGCCTGTGGCGCTGGCCCATCAAGCTGGCCATTCCATTGGGCTTTGCCCTGCTGTTTCTGCAGGGGCTGTCGGAAAGCATCAAGCGCGCCGCCTTCCTCGCCGGCCGCGCCGAGTGGGCGGAAGAGCACGCCGAGGAGGTGGTGTGAGCTTCGAACTCATGGCGCCCCTGATGTTCGCCGGCCTGGTGGTGTTTCTGCTGCTGGGCTACCCGGTGGCTTTCTCGCTGGCCGCCAACGGCCTGCTCTTCGGCCTGCTGGGCATGGGGATGGGGTTTTTCGGCTTCGAGCAGCTGCAGGCCCTGCCCGACCGGGTATTCGGCATCATGTCCAACGCCACCCTGCTGGCCATCCCTTTCTTCACCTTCATGGGCCTGATCCTGGAGCGCAGTGGCATGGCGGAGGAGCTGCTGGACAGCATGGGCCAGTTGTTCGGCGCCGTGCGCGGCGGCCTGGCCTACTCGGTGGTCCTGGTGGGGGCACTCCTGGCGGCGACCACCGGCGTGGTGGCAGCCTCGGTGATCGCCATGGGGCTCATCTCCCTGCCCATCATGCTGCGCTTCGGCTACGACAAGCGCTTCGCCGCCGGGGTCATCGCCGCCTCCGGTACCCTGGCCCAGATCATCCCGCCTTCCCTGGTACTGATCATCCTGGCTGATCAGCTGGGGATCGGGGTCGGCGACATGTATCGCGGTGCCCTGACCCCGGCGCTGGTGCTGACGGGCCTGTATCTCGGTTTCGTGCTGCTGGTGTCACTGGTCAAGCCCGCCGCCGCGCCGGCCATGCCTGCCGAAGCGCGGACCCTGCGCGGCGGCACCCTGTACCGTCAGGCCCTGGTGTCCATGGGGCCGCCCCTGATCCTGGTGTTCCTGGTGCTGGGCACCATCTTCCTGGGCATCGCTACCCCCACCGAGGGTGGCGCCATGGGGGCGGCGGGAGCCCTGGTCCTGGCTCTGGCCAAGAAGCGGCTGAGTCCGGATCTGCTGAGGCAGGCCATGGCCAGCACCACACGCCTGACCAGCTTCGTCATCTTCATCCTGATCGGCTCCACCGTGTTCTCACTGGTGTTCCGCCTGATGGACGGCGATCTCTGGGTGGAGGGGCTGTTGGCCGGCCTGCCCGGTGGCGCCCTGGGCTTCCTCATTGTGGTGAACGTGTTGGTCTTCCTGCTGGCCTTCTTCCTCGATTTCTTCGAGATTGCCTTCATCATCGTGCCGCTGCTGGCGCCGGTGGCCCAGAAGCTGGGCATCGACCTGATTTGGTTCGGCGTGCTGCTGGGCATCAACATGCAGACCTCCTTCATGCATCCGCCCTTCGGCTTTGCCCTGTTCTACCTGCGCAGCATCGCGCCCCGCAGCGTGCGTACCGCCGACATCTACTGGGGGGCGATTCCCTTCGTGGTCATTCAGGTGCTCATGGTGGGTCTGGTGCTGTCCTTTCCGGAACTGGTTGGCACGCATGCCGGCGGGCAGGAAGGCAACGCGCTGGAGTTCCCGGGCGGGGATACCGGCGCCGCCTATCTGCTGCCGCCGGATAACAAGCCATGATCACGCTGAATCAAAGGCTTAAAGTTTTTTCTTCACGCTCCGATAAGCTACACTGATGACAGGTCTTTTTGTGAGGGACATCATGAAATCCACTCTTTCTTTGGTTGCCGTTTCGATGCTCGTGCTTTCGGGCTGCGCCACGAAGGAATACGTGCATGAATATGTGCAGAGCCAATTGAATCCCGTCACCACGCGGGTCAGCGGCGTGGAAACCCGCGCCGGGGCACTCGAAGGCAGGGCGGCCAGCGCCGATACCGCCATCCAGGCCAACACCACGGCGATCGCGGAAACGGGCAAGCGGGTCGACGAGGTGCAAGTCACCCTCAAGGTCCATGCCGACCGCATCAGCAAGAACGAGACAGACATCGCCCAACTCTCCAAGACCGCCCAGGACGCGGTGGAGCGGGCCAACGCCGCGGGCAAGCTGGCCCAGGGCAAACTGGTCTACGAGGTAGTCCTGTCCGACGACAAGCTGAAGTTCGGGCCCAACAAGTCGAAGCTGGGCAAGGACGCCGAGGCCGCGCTGGGCGCCTTCGCCGCCAAGCTGAAAGGCGACAACAAGAACGTGTTCATCGAGATCCAGGGCCACACCGACAGCATCGGCGAGGCCGCCCACAACCTCAAGCTGGGCGAGGCCCGGGCCGAGGTGGTGCGGCGTTACCTCAACATGAAGGGCGGCATCCCCCTGCACCGGATGGCGGCGATCTCCTACGGAGAAACCGCGCCGGTGGCCGACAACAAGGTCAAGGCCGGCCGCCAGGAGAACCGGCGCGTGGTGCTGGTGGTCATCCAGTAGACGACAAACAATCAACCCCAACGGCGCGGATTTCCGCGCCGTTTTCATTCAAGGAGCGGGCATGTCCAGCATGACAACTTCCAGCGGTCTGGTCATCGATGAGATCACCCTCGGCGAGGGCGACGAGGCCAAGGTCGGCGATACCGTCCGTGTGCATTACACCGGGTGGCTGACCGATGGCGCCAAGTTCGATTCCAGCCTCGACCGCAATGAGCCCTTCGATTTTCCCCTGGGCCGGGGCTACGTGATCCGCGGCTGGGACGAGGGCGTGGCCGGCATGAAGGTCGGCGGCAAGCGCAAGCTTACTATCCCTCCGGACCTGGGCTACGGTCCGCGCGGCGCCGGCGGGGTGATCCCGCCCAACGCCACCCTGGTGTTCGAGGTGGAGCTGCTGGCAGTGCGCTGATCCGCATCGCCGCTAGGCTTTGCGCCGGGTCTTGAGCCCGGCCTCGATGCGCTCGCACAGGGTCTTCAGGATCTGGATGCGGGCATGGTTCTTGTCGTTGGCGGGCACCAGGGTCCAGGGCGCGATTTCCGTACTGGTCCGGTCGACCATGTCGCATACCGCCTGCTCGTATTCCGGCCACTTGTCGCGGTTGCGCCAGTCGTCCGGGGTGATCTTGTAATGTTTGAAGCCGGTGGCCTCGCGCTCCTTGAAGCGCTTCAGCTGTTCCTTCTGGCTGATGGCCAGCCAGAACTTGACCAGCACCACGCGGTGTTCCGCCATCTGCGCCTCGAAGTCGTTGATCTCGCTGTAGGCCCGGCGCCAGTCATATTCCGAGCAGAAGCCTTCCACCCGTTCCACGAGCACGCGGCCGTACCAAGAGCGGTCGAACAGGGCCAGCCGGCCGCGCCGCGGGATATGCCGCCAGAAGCGCCACAGGTAGGGCTGGGCCTTTTCCTCGTCGCTGGGCGCGGCGATGGGAATGACCTGGTAGCGCCGGGCGTCCAGGGCGCCGGTGATGCGGCGGATGCTGCCGCCCTTGCCGGCGGCGTCGTTGCCCTCGAACACGCACACCACCGACATCTTCGCGAAGCGCGGGTCGCGCGTGAGCAGATTGAGGCGGCCCTGCCAGGTTTCCAGTTCCTTCTGGTAGGTTGACTTGTCCAGCGTGACGCTCAGGTCCAGGGCCTTGAGGATGTTCAGGGTGTCCACCTTGGCGGCCATGGGCGGCGCGGGCACGGCGGCCGTATCCGCCGTGGCGACAGGCTGGTCCAGGCGCTTGCGCAGGGCATCCAGCAAAGTGCGTCCGAACACCAGTTCGCGGTAGCGGTCGTCGGCGCCCTCGACGATGTGCCAGGGGGCGTGCGCACTGCTGGTCATGCGCAGGGATTGGGCGCAGACCTTGGCGAACTTGTCGTAAAGCTTGAAGTGGCGCCAGTCGCGCTCGGTGACCCGCCAGCGCGTGCGCGTATCCTTCTCCAGGGCCTCCAGTCGCTTCTTCTGGCCGGCCTTGGAGAGGTGGAACCAGAACTTGAGGATCAGCGCGCCCTCGTCGCTCAGCATCTGCTCGAAGCGGGCGTTGCGCTCCATGGCTTCCTCCAGGGCGGCATTGCCGGTTTCGCCGTAGACCCGTTGCAGGATCGGCAGGCTGTACCAGGAACCCTGGAAGACGCCGATCTTGCCCTTGGGCGGCAGCTCCCGCCAGAAGCGCCACATGGGCGGGCGGTCACGTTCCTCGTCCGACAGTTCACCCATGCCGTGGGTCTCGATATGGCGCGGATCGAGCCAGGCGTTGAGCAGGTGCACGGTCTCGCTGCGCCCGGCGCCGTCGACGCCGCTCACCAGGACGATGACCGGAAAGCCGCGCCGGCTGGTGAGGTCGTACTGGGCATCGAGCAGGGCTTCACGCAGTGCGGGCACTTCCCGCTCGTAGGTTTCCTTGTCGACCTTGTGGCCGATTTCCGCGGATTCGAACATTGCTTTCCCCTTGTCACGGCCGGTGCGCCGTCAAGTCGCAGGATAGCGCCGCGCCAGCGGTAACGCTTGCTTTCTTCGCCGGACGCCGGTCGGGCAGCGCGGCACCTACTTCGAGTAATAGAGAAAATTGGCGTAGGAGGCTTCCGCGATCTTGAACCACTGGATTTCCATGTCGCGGAACTTCTTCCACTCGCCGTAAATGCGGGCGAAGGAGGGGTTCTTGGCGGCCTCCTCCTCGTACATGGCGAAGGCCGCCTGCCTGGCGGCCTCCATGATGTCTTTGGGGAAGGCGCGCAGCTGGGTGCCCTGTTTCAGCAGCCGAGTCAGGGCTTGCGGATTCTTGTAGTCGTATTCCGCGAGCATGTTGACGTTGGCCTCGGCGCAGGCGGTTTCGAAGGCGACCCGATAGGCTTCGGGCAGCTCGTTCCACTTCGCCAGGTTTACGTAAAAGGACAATTGCGGGCCACCCTCCCACCAGCCTGGGTAGTAGTAGTGCTTGGCGATCTTGTGGAACCCCAGCTTCTCGTCGTCATAGGGGCCCACCCATTCGGCGGCATCCAGGGCGCCGCGCTCCAGGGAGGGGTAGATGTCGCTGCCGGCCAGGGTCTGGGGCACGGCGCCGAGCCGGGACATGATCTGGCCGCCGATGCCCGGGATGCGGATTTTCAGGCCCTTCAGGTCGGCCAGCGACTTGATTTCCTTGCGGTACCAGCCGCCCATCTGCACGCCGGTGTTGCCGCCGGGAAACTGGATGATGTTGTATTGCTTGAACAGCTCGCGCATCAGCTTGATGCCGCCACCGAAATACATCCAGGCATTCTGTTGGCGGGCGGTCAGCCCGAAAGGCACGGCACAGTCGAAGGCAAATGCCATGTTCTTGCCGACGTAGTAGTAGCTGGCGGTGTGGCCGCATTCCACCGTGCCGTTCTGCACCGCGTCCATGACCTGCAGGCCGGGCACCAGATCGCCGCCGGCGAAAACCCGGATCTGGAACTTGCCGGCGGTGATCTTGGCGAGCCGCTCAGCCAGCAGTTCCGCCGCCCCGTATATAGTGTCCAGGCTTTTCGGGTAGCTGGAGGCCAGGCGCCAGCGGATGGCGGGACCATCGGCGAAGCTCCGGGTCGCCAGGGGGGCGGCGATCGCGCCGAACCCGGCGCCGGCGCCTTTGAGAAATGCGCGTCGATGCATGGAGGGATCTCCGGGGGAGGAAGCTCAGGCCGCGGTGTTGTCGCGCGGGCGGATGCGGACGATGACGTCGATGCTGTCGGCCTGCATGCCCTCGGGCGGCGTGGGCAGGCCGGCGATGCTCAGGTTGGCGGCGGGGATGTCCGTGAGCTCGCCGCTGGCCATGTTGAAGAAATGGTGATGGGGCGCGGTGTTGGGGTCGTAGAACACCTTGTTGGGATCGACGATGACCTCGCGGATCAGCCGCTTTTCCAGGAACAGCCTGAGGGTGTTGTACACCGTGGCCTTCGATGTCTCGCAATGGCGGCTGTTGACCGCCGCCATGATCTGGTCGGCGGACATGTGCTCGCAGCGGGAGAACAGCGCATGCGCGATCTCGATGCGCTGGTGCGTCGGCGCGATGCCGTGGGACCTGAGCAGGTCCGTCACATTTTCCCGGGATATCGCGAGTAGGGCGGCGCTGGGCATGTAAGACATCGGATCGGGTGGGTTCGGGGCATTGTAGTGACAGAAATAAACTGCGTCTAATTCCCGGCCGCGGGCGGCCCACCCCTAGCTGATGGCTTGCCTCCCCATACGTGCAGGGTGCAGATAGCCTGCCGCGTACCAGACGTGGAGCAAGGTAAGCAGGTCTTCCCCGATCCCTGCAGGATCGAGTCGGCGCCGATCCGCAAGCCGCCGCAGGGTGGGTAGCATGGCCGGGGAGGCTTCGGTGCGCTCGCCGTTCATGAAAAATGTGCGGCCGCGGAACAGGCATTGGCTGCGGGCGTCCAGTTCCACGCCCGTCTTGGCGATGCGCGCGGCGAAGGCGGCGATGGACAGGGGCCGCCGTGGCGGGTCGAAAAAGACGTGGGCCTTGGGTTCGCTCAGGTAGCGGCCGAGAAAATCCACGATGTCCGCCCTGTCCCAGCGCACCGCCCGCAGGGTGTCGGCGGTCCAGTCCAGCAGCGCGCCGGGGATCTCGGCCGGATGCCGGGATCGGCGCGGGGACGGATCGGCATACATGCCTTCCACTTCCAGGATGTCCTGCAGGTGGTTGAGGAACTGGCCGACGATTTCCTGGGCCTTGGGGGCGCGGAAGCCCACCGACCAGGTCATGCAATCGCCCAGCGCGACGCCGTTGTGGGCGAAGCGGGGCGGCAGATACAGCATGTCGCCCGGCTCCAGTTCCCAGGACTGATCGACGCGGAAACGCCTGAGGATGCGCAGGGGGGCGCCCTCCACCAGGGTTAGGTCGTCCTGACCACTGATCTCCCAGCGCCGCCGGCCCAGGCCCTGGATGAGGAAGACGTCGTAGGAATCGAAATGCGGACCGACGCCGCCGCCGTCCGGCGCGAAGCTGACCATGAGATCGTCCAGGCGGGCATGGGGCACGAAGTCGAAACGGTGCAGCAGGCGGTCGCCGTCCGGCAGCAGATGGTTGACGCCGGAGACCAGCAGGCTCCAGCCGCGTTGCGGCAGGGCGTCCAGGTCCGCGCGCGCGAAGGGGCCGTGGTCCAGCAGCCATTGCCCGCGCAGCTGGCGCACAAGGCGGCTTTCCGCGTCGTCCCGGCAGGCCAGGGCGGAGAGGCCGTCACGGTCCAGCCAGTCGCCGAATCCGGGCAAGGCTTGGCGCACCAGCAGCGGCTTCTTCTGCCAGTATTCGGCGAGGAAGGTCTTCGGGGTCATCCCCCCAAGCAGGCGGGCCATAGAGAAGTTCTTCATGGAAAAGCCGTCGCTGGACCTTGGAGGTTTGCCCATATAATGCCTTCGCTTTATCCCGAGGAGGGGAAACATGCTGACTATCGGCGACAAGGCGCCCGGTTTCGAATTGCCGGACGCGGACATGACCATCGCCAAGCTGGCGGACTACCGCGGCAAGCCGCTCGTGCTGTTCTTCTACGTGCGGGATGATACGCCCGGCTGCACCACCGAAGCCATCGAGTTCAGCGACCTGGAAGAGGCCTTTTCCGGCCGGGGCTGCGCGGTGGTGGGCGTATCCCGGGACGATTGCATCCGCCATGGCGCGTTCCGCGACAAGCACGGCATCACCGTGCGCCTGCTGGCCGACAAGGACGGCATCGCCTGTCTGGCCTACGGCGTCATCGTCAACCGGGAAGTGGACGGCGTCATGCGGGAAGGCATCAACCGCAGCACCTTCGTCATCGATGCCGGCGGCCATATCCGCCACATCCTCCAAGGTGTCACGCCCAAGGGCCACGCGGCCGAGGTTCTGCAACTCGTCAAGGAGCTCTAAGTGCTGCTGATCGGCAAGGACACCGTGGTCACCCTGACTTACCAACTCACCACCCCCGCCGGCGAATTGCTGGAGGAGGCCACGGCGGCCTCTCCCGCCGCCTACCTGCATGGTGGCTACGACGGCATCTTCCCCAAGGTGGAGGCCGCCCTGGAAGGCAAGAGCGCCGGGGCGACGCTGGATCTGGTGCTGGAGCCGGAAGACGCCTTCGGCGAATACGATGCCGAACTGGTCCGCGTCGAGCCCGCGCATCTCTTCCCCCAGGAAGTGCACGTCGGCATGCAGCTGGAGGGCGCCAGCGAGGACGGCAAGCACGTCATGCTCTACACCGTCACCGACGTGGCCGACGGCCAGGTGGTGGTGGACGGCAATCACCCCCTGGCCGGCCAGAGCCTGCGCCTGCAATGCGAGGTCAGCGAGGTGCGCGCCGCTTCCCCGGAGGAAGTGGCCCACGGCCACGTGCACGGCGCCCACGGACACCATCACTGAACCCGCGGGGGGACGAGCCTGTAAAATAATGGCCCCCTGCCCGACCCCTATCCATCATGAAAGTCACTTTTCTCGATTTCGAGCAGCCCATCGCCGAGTTGGAGGCGAAGATCGAGGAGCTGTCCGAGGTGCAGAACGACCCGGCCCTGGACATCTCCGAGGAGATCGAGCGCCTGCGCAAGAAGAGCGCGGCGCTGACCAAACAGATCTACGGCAAGCTCAATGCCTGGCAGATTTCCCAGGTGGCGCGCCATCCGCAGCGGCCCTATGCCCTGGATTACATCCAAGGCCTGTTCAGCGAGTTCGAGGAACTGCACGGCGACCGCGCCTTTGCCGACGATCCGGCCATCGTAGGCGGCCTGGCCCGCTTCCAGGGTGAACCGGTGATGGTGATCGGCCACCAGAAGGGTCGCGACACCAAGGAGCGCCAGTACCGCAATTTCGGCATGCCCCGGCCCGAGGGCTACCGCAAGGCCCTTCGCCTGATGCGCCTGGCGGAGAAATTCCGCCTGCCCGTCTTCACCTTCATCGACACCCCCGGCGCCTATCCCGGCATCGATGCCGAGGAGCGCGGCCAGTCCGAGGCCATCGCCCGCAACCTCTACGTCATGGCCGAATTGAAGACGCCGGTGATCTGCACGGTGATCGGCGAGGGCGGTTCCGGCGGCGCCCTGGCCATCGGTGTCGGCGATGCCCTGGTCATGCTGCAGTACGCCACCTACTCCGTCATCTCGCCGGAAGGCTGCGCCTCCATCCTGTGGAAGAGTGCGGAAAAGGCGCCGCTGGCCGCGGAAGCCTTGAGCATCACCGCCTCCAAGCTGCAAACCCTGGGCCTGGTGGATCATATCGTCGGCGAGCCTCTGGGCGGCGCCCACCGGAATCCGGAGGCGATGATGGACGCCCTGCGCGATATCCTGACCGAGGTGCTCGCCAATCTGCGCGAGCGTCCCCTCAACGCCCTGCTCAATACCCGCTACGCCCGGCTCATGGGCTATGGCAAGTTCAAGGAAGGGCGAGCCTGACCTGCCGGGTCGGGTCCTCGCCCAACTATCCGCCCAGGTATTGCCGGGCAGCCGGCTGAGCGTCGGCTTCTCCGGCGGCCTGGATTCCAGCGTACTGCTGCATCTCCTGGCCGAACTGCGGCCGGCCGGGGGGTATGCCCTGAGCGCCGTGCATGTGCACCACGGCCTGTCCTATCACGCCGACGCCTGGGCCGATCATTGCCGGGCAGTCTGCGCCACGCTGGCGGTGCCCATCGAAATCCGCCGGGTGCGGGTGCAGGCGGCGGGGGAGGGGCCTGAGGCCGCGGCCCGGGCAGCCCGCTACGCCGCTTTCGCCACCCTGGACACGGAAGTCCTGGCCCTGGCGCACCACCGCGACGACCAGGCCGAGACCGTGCTGACGCAGCTGCTGCGCGGCGGCGGCGCCCGGGGGCTGGCGGCCATGCCGGCCTGGCGGCCCCTGCCGGGCGACCGCGTGCGCCTGTGGCGTCCCCTGCTCGACACGCCACGCGCCGACCTGTTGGCCTGGGCCCGCGCGCGTGGCCTGGCCTGGGTGGAGGATGACAGCAACCGCCAGACCCATCTGGCCCGCAACGCCCTGCGCCACGACATCCTGCCGCGCCTGGAAAGTCAATTTCCCGGTGCCGGCGCCACCCTGGCGCGGGCCGCCGGCCGCTTTGCCGAGGCGGCGTCCTTGCTGGACGACCTGGCCGACCTGGACGGCGGGGGCGCCGCCGATGCCGCGGGTTTGTCGCTGGCGCGCCTGGCCGCCTTGCCGGAGCCGCGTGCCCGCAACCTGCTGCGACGCTATCTGGAGCAGTCTGGCGCAACGCTCCACCCTGATCCGCTCAGGGAGGCGCTGCGGCAATTGCTGTCCGCCCGGGCCGATGCGCGGGTGCGGGTGGCTTTCGGGCCGGTGCTCCTGCTTCGCCACGGCGGTCGCGCCGTCGCCGTCCCGGCGGTGCGAGCGGTTGCCGCGCCGATGCGGCAGTTCCTCTGGCGGGGTGAGCTCCATCTCGACCTGGGCGGGGGTGAAAGCCTGGTATTCCAGCCTGTGACGGGGGAAGGCGTGCGCCTGGAGCCGGGCCGGGCCACGGTGCGTTTCCGATGCGGCGGCGAGAAGCTGCGCCTGGCGCCGAACCGGCCGCGCCGCCTGCTCAAGGACCTGTTGCGGGAGGCGGCCATTCCTCCCTGGCAAAGGGATCGCCTGCCACTGCTCTATGTCGGCGACCGGCTGGCCTGGGTAGACGGAATCGGCGCGGATGCGGGCTTCCGCGCCGGTCCGGGCGAGCCGGGCTGGCTCATTTCACGGGGGTCGACGCCGTGACCAGGGCGTTGTAACCCAGCTTGTGCATTTCCGCCTGGGCCTTTTCCGCCTCCTGGCGGTTGAGGAAGGGGCCGAGCTGCACGCGGGCTTCCAGGTGGGCACGGATGCCCTGCTTGTTGAGCTTGTCCACCATCTCCCGGGCATTGTCCGGGTTGCTGAAGACGCCGAGCTGTACCACGAAGCCCTTGCCCGGCGGGATCGGCGTCGGCGCGGGGGCGGGCGGCGTCGGCGCAGCCGGTGGCTTGGCCGCGGGCGGTGGCAAGGCTGGCCGGGCGGTGGGTGGCGGGGGCGGCGGTGCCTTGGGCGCGTTGCTGACCTTGGGCGGAGGCGGCGCTTCGGCGGGCGGCTCGCCCGGTTTCTCGACCGGCACCGTTTCCGTCGGTGCGCCGCCGGGTTTCTCACCGACCGGTGCTTCGGCCTGGGGCGGCGCGGTTTCCGGCGGCGCCGCGGGTACGATGGGCGCGGGGGCGGCGGGTGGCATGGACGGGGTTTTCTTTTTCTCGGCGCCCTGGTCCAGCCACCACAAGCCTGCCAGGGCGGCGGCGGTTACCACGCCGGCGATGCCCAGGCGCAGCAGGGCCTTGGTGCGTACATCCTCGTTCTCAGGCATCCCGTTTTCGGCGGCCATTCCCGTCTCCTCGCAGCGGCTCGTATTCGCGCCGGCGCACGGCGCATCGCCTTTATTTTAGGGGCGTTTCGTGGTAACTTGCGCGCGCTTTTTCGCGTGTTTTCAAAGATTTCCCTCGGATTCATTCCCCTTCCCGCTTTCCGTCCCTTCCGCTTCACCCATTCCCTTTCGGAGAAAAACAAAGTGGCCATCGAACGTACCCTTTCCATCATCAAACCCGATGCTGTCGCCAAGAACGTGATCGGCAAGATCTACTCCCGTTTCGAGAGCAACGGACTGAAGATCGTCGCCGCCCGCATGGCCCATCTGTCCCGCACCGAGGCCGAAGGCTTCTACGCCGTGCACAAGGGCCGCCCCTTCTTCAACGACCTGGTGGCATTCATGACCTCCGGCCCGGTGATGATCCAGGTGCTGGAAGGCGAGAGCGCCATCGCCAAGAACCGCGAACTGATGGGCGCCACCGATCCCAAGAAGGCCGAGGCCGGCACCATCCGCGCCGACTTCGCCTCCAGCATCGATGCCAACGCCGTGCACGGTTCCGACGCGCCGGAAACCGCCGCCGTGGAAATCGCCTATTTCTTCCCGGCCTCCCGGGTCTATTCCCGCTGATCCGGCCCGACCATTGAATCGCGTCAATCTCCTCGATCTCGATCAGGGCGCTCTCGTCGCTTTCTTCGAAAGCATCGGCGAGAAGCCCTTTCGCGCCCGCCAGGTCATGCACTGGCTGCACCAGTACGGCGCCGACAGCTTCGAGGGGATGACCGACCTGGCCAAGTCCCTGCGCGCCAAGCTGCCCCAGGTGGCCGAGATCCGGCCACCCGTCCTGGGCCACGAGCAGATTTCCGCCGACGGCACCCGCAAATGGCTGCTGGAGGTGGGTCCCAGCAACCGGGTGGAGACGGTGTTCATCCCGGAGGGCGACCTCGAAGGACGCAGGCATGTCACCCCGGAGTGGGAGCCTGAATACGGCGAGGAATCCGGCACCTCGGCAGAAGTCGCCAGCATCCCCCCCGCTGCCCGATCCCCCCTCGCGGGCTCCTCGGACGACGCTCCAGGGCGCTACCGAGGCACCCTTTGCGTGTCCACCCAGGTGGGCTGCGCCCTGGACTGCGCCTTCTGCTCCACCGGCAAGCAGGGCTTCAACCGCAACCTGAGCGTGGCCGAGATCGTGGGACAGTTGTGGTGGGCCAACCGGGCGCTGGGCCGCGATCCGAAGGGCGAGCGCCTCATCACCAACGTGGTGCTGATGGGCATGGGCGAGCCCCTGCTCAACTTCGACGCCAGCGTGGCGGCGGTGTCACTCATGCTCGACGACCACGCCTACGGCTTGTCGCGGCGGCGGGTGACCCTCTCCACCTCCGGCATCGTCCCGGCCATGGACCGGCTGCGGCAACGGATGCCCGTGGCCCTGGCCGTGTCACTGCATGCGCCCAATGATGCGCTGCGCGACGAGTTGGTGCCGGTCAACCGCAAGTATCCGCTCAGGGCGCTCATGGCCGCCTGCAAGCGCTACGTCCACGACGGTCCCCGCGACTTCATCACCTTCGAGTACACCATGTTGGCGGGGGTGAACGACCGGCCGGAGCACGCCGACCAGTTGCTGGAACTCACTCGCGACGTGCCCTGCAAGTTCAACCTGATCCCCTTCAACCCCTTCCCCCTGTCCGGCTTCCGGCGCTCCCCCGCCGAATCCGTGCGGCGCTTCGCCAACCGGCTGATGGCCGAAGGCCGGATCGCCACCACGCGCAAGACCCGGGGCGACGACATCGATGCCGCCTGCGGCCAGTTGGCCGGCCAGGTGGAGGACAAGTCCAGGCGGGTGCTGAGAAAAATGGAGTTGGTGGTATGAACCGTAGTCACCTCTGGCCCCTCGCGGCCTTGCTGTTGGCACTGGCAGGCTGCGCCGGGCAGGCCGTGCACGACAGCCCCGGTCTGGATGCGCGTGCGGAAGGCCGTACCAACGTCCAGGCCCGCATCCACACCGAGCTGGGGGCCGGCTATTACGCCCGGGGGCAATACGCCATCGCACTGCAGGAGTTGAAGATCGCCCGGGAGGCGGACCCCGGCTACGCACCGGCCTACAGCATCCTCGGGTTGGTGCATGCCGAGCTGCGGGAGGACCGGCAGGCCGAGGACAACTTCCGACGCGCCATCGATCTGTCCCCCGGCTATTCCGAGGGCCACAACAACTATGGCCTGTTCCTCTGCCAGCGTGGCCGCGTGCCGGAATCCCTGGCGCGCTTCGAGGCCGCCCTGGCCAATCCCCTCTACGAGACGCCGGAAAAAGCCCTGGCCAACGCCGGCGTGTGCCTCCTGGACAAGGGCGACCTGGCCCAGGCCGAGATCTATCTGACCCGGGCACTGAAACGCGCCCCCGGACTGACCACGGCGCTGCTGGGCACGGCCGAGCTGCATTTCCGCCAGGGACGCTGGCTGGCAGCCCGCAGTGTGTTGCGCCAGGTCGGGGAGGTGATGGATCTGGGCGCCCAGGCCCTGTGGCTGGGCGTGCGTGTCGAGCGCCGCCTGGGCGACCGGGATGCGGAAGCCAGCTACGGCGCCCAACTGCGCCGGCGCTTCCCGGAATCCATGCAAACCCAGTGGCTGGTCACCGGCCAGTACGAGCAGACCGGGAGCCTGCTGTGAGCGAAACGTTCCTGCCTGGGTTCGGCACGCGCCTGAAGGCCGGCCGCGAAGCCAAGGTCCTGACGCCGGCCGAGGTGGCCGCCAAGCTCAAGCTGACCGCCCGCCAGGTGCAGGCCCTGGAGGAGGAGGATCTGAGCCATCTGCCCGGCGAGGTGTTCGTGCGCGGTTTCGTGCGCAACTACGCCCGCCTGGTGGATGTGGATGCCGACGAGCTGATCGCGCCGGTGGATGTCCAGGCGGCCGTGTCCGAAACCATCACCGCGCCCAGTGCCGGCGTGAGCTTTTCCTCCAGCAGCGTGCGCCGCTGGCTGATGCTGCCCCTGCTGGCCCTGGCTGCTTTCCTGGTTCTGGTGACGGCGCTCTACCACTGGTTGCGCAAAGGCGAGGAGGCCCTGGTGCCCGAACCCGTCCCCGCGGCTGCGCCCGTAGCGGCCACAAGCCCGCCCGCGCCGGAAACACCGCCGCAGGTGCAGCCCCTGCAACCCGCGCCCGAGGCGGCGGTTCTGCAGGATGGCACGCCGGCCGCAGCTCCGATCCCGGCCGCCCCGGCGCCGGCTGCCGCGCCATCCCCGGTGCCCGACAAGCCTGCCGCGCCGGTCGCCCCGACCGCTTCGGCGCCAGCCGGATCCGCCAGGGCCGGCGGCCACACCCTGCGCTTCGAGCCCAGCCAGGATGCCTGGATCCAGGTGGTGGACGGCAAGGGTCAGCGTTTTTCCAAGCTGGTCCGAGCCGGCGGCGCCGAGACCTTCTCCGGCGAGCCGCCGTTCCGCCTGGTGGTGGGCGAGGCGGCCCGGGTACGCATGAGCTACGACGGCCACGCCATCGATCTGACCCCGTTCATCGGCCAGAAAGTGGCCCGGCTCACCCTGGAATGACCGCGCCATGACCCTGAGCAGCCCCATCGTGCGCCGCCCGACCCGCAAGGTCATGGTGGGCCATGTCGCCGTGGGGGCGGGCGCACCCGTGGTGGTGCAGTCCATGACCAACACCGATACCGCCGACATCGCCGGCAGCGTCGCCCAGATCCACGAACTCTGGCGGGCAGGCTCCGAACTGGTACGGCTCACCGTCAACACCGAGGAAGCCGCCCGCGCGGTGCCGGCCATCCGGGAGAGGCTGGACGGGCTCGGCTGCAATGTGCCGTTGATCGGCGACTTCCACTTCAACGGCCACCGCCTCGTCAAGGCCGTGCCGGAATGCGCCCAGGCCCTGGCCAAGCTGCGCATCAACCCGGGCAACGTGGGGCGCGGCGCCAGGAAGGACGAGCAGTTCGCCACCCTCATCGAGGCCGCCGCGAGATACGGCAAGGCGGTGCGCATCGGTGTCAACTGGGGCAGCCTGGACCAGGAACTGCTGGCGCGCATGATGGACGAGAACGCGAAGCGGCCCGTGCCCCATGAGCCCGAGGAGGTGATGCGCAACGCCCTCATCACCTCCGCGCTGGATTCCGCCGCCCGCGCCGAGGAACTGGGTCTGGCCGGCGACCGCATCATCCTGTCCTGCAAGCTCTCCGGCGTGCAGGACCTGGTCAAGGTCTACCGCGATCTCGCCGCCCGCTCCGACTACGCCCTGCACCTTGGGCTGACCGAGGCCGGCATGGGCAGCAAGGGCATCGTCGCCTCCACGGCGGCCCTGGCCATCCTGCTGCAGGAAGGCATCGGCGACACCATCCGCGTGTCGCTGACGCCCCAGCCCGGCGAGTCCCGCACCACCGAAGTCAGGGTGGCCCAGGAAATCCTGCAAACCCTGGGCATCCGTTCCTTCACCCCCCTGGTCACCGCCTGCCCCGGCTGCGGCCGTACCACCAGCACCGTGTTCCAGGAACTGGCCCAGAGCATCCAGAACTGGCTGCGCGGCCAGATGCCCGTCTGGCGCGGCCAGTACCCCGGGGTCGAGACCATGAACGTGGCCGTCATGGGCTGCGTGGTGAACGGCCCGGGCGAGAGCAAGCACGCCAACGTCGGCATCAGCCTGCCCGGCACCAACGAGACGCCGGTGGCCCCGGTCTACGTGGACGGCGAGAAGACCGTCACCCTCAAGGGCGAGCGCATCGCCGAGGAGTTCCAGGCCATCGTCGAGGACTACGTCCGGCGCACCTATGGTGCAAGACCATGATTCACCACAGAGACACAGAACTGGGTGGAGACACAAACCGGCACGTTGTTTTGCGTTTTTTCTCTGTGTCTCTGTGCCTCTGTGGTTAATTGAACATGACGAATACCCTCCGCGCCGTGCGCGGCATGAACGACCTGCTGCCGGCCGACGCGCCGCTGTGGAGCCATTTCGAGACCCTCGTCCGGGCCTGGCTGAAAAGCTACGGCTACCGGGAGATGCGCACCCCCATCCTGGAGCACACCGGCCTGTTCAAGCGGGCCATCGGCGAGGTCACCGACATCGTCGAGAAGGAGATGTACACCTTCGTCGACGAGCTCAACGGCGAATCCCTGACCCTGCGCCCGGAAGGTACCGCCTCCTGCGTGCGCGCCGCCATCGAGCACAACCTGCTGTTCGACGGCGGCAAGCGGCTCTGGTACGCGGGCCCCATGTTCCGCCACGAGCGACCCCAGAAGGGCCGCTACCGCCAGTTCCACCAGGTGGGCATCGAGGCTTTGGGCTTCGCCGGCCCGGACCTGGATATCGAACTGCTGCTGATGACCGCCCGGCTGTGGAAGCTCTTGGGCATGGCCGAGCACATCCGCCTGGAAATCAACACCCTGGGCGGCGCCGAGGCCCGCGCCAGCCACCGGAACAAGCTCATCGCCTATTTCGAGGCCCACCCGGACCAACTGGACGAGGACGCGCAGCGCCGCCTGCACGGCAACCCCCTGCGCATCCTGGACACCAAGAACCCGGCCATGCAGGCCTTGGTGGAGGCCGCGCCCAAGCTCATGGACGAACTGGACGAGGCGGCCGTCGCCCACTTCGAGGCGGTGAAGCGGGGCCTGGAGGACGCGGGCATTCCCTACACCGTCAACCCCCGCTTGGTGCGCGGCCTGGATTACTACAACCTCACCGTGTTCGAGTGGGTCACCGACAAGCTGGGTTCCCAGGGCACGGTCTGTGCCGGCGGCCGCTACGACGGCCTGGTGGGCCAGATGGGCGGCAAGCCCGCCCCCGCCTGCGGTTTCGCCATGGGCGTGGAACGCCTGCTGGTGATGATGGCCGAGCTGGGCCTTGCTCCCGGGCCCGAGGCGCCGGACGTCTACATCGTCAACGTCGGCGAGGCCGCCGGCCGCTTCGCCCTGCGGGCCGCCGAGCGGCTGCGGGATGGCGGCCTGGACGTGGTGCTGCACGGTGGCGGCGGCAGTTTCAAGTCACAGATGAAGAAGGCCGACGCCAGCTTGGCCCGCTTCGCCGCCATCATCGGCGACGACGAGGCGGCAGCGGGCGAGGTGGCGGTCAAGCCCCTGCGGGGCGAAGGCGAGCAGCGCCGGGTGGCGCTGGCGGATGCGGTTGAATTGTTGAATAAAGGGTAAGCGATGGCACTCGATCTCGAAGAACAGGAACAGCTGGACGAAGCGAAAGTCTGGTGGAAGCTGCACGGCAACAAGGTGATCTGGGGCGTGACCCTGTTCCTGCTGGCGGCCGCAGGCTGGCGCGCCTGGGAGACCTGGACCCGCAACCAGGCGGCGGAGGCTTCCATGCTGTTCGACCAGGCCGTGCAGGCAACCAGTCTGAACGACCTGAAGACCGCCAAGGATGCCGCCGGCCGCATCATGGAGAACCATGCCCGCAGCGCCTACGCGGCGCCGGCCGCCTGGCTCGCCGGCCACATCAACTACGAAACCGGCGACCTGAAGAGCGCCCGCGCCCAGTACGAGTACGCGCTGGACCACGCGCGGGACGACGGCGCCCGCCAACTTGCGCGGCTGCGCCTGGCCGCCCTGCTGTTCGAGCAGAAGGACCTGGCCGGCGCCCAGAAACTGCTGGACGAGGCCTTCGATCCGGCCTTCCAGGGCCTGGCCGGCCAGCTCAAGGGTGACATCCTCGTGGCCCAGGGCAAGACTGCCGAGGCCCGGGCCGCCTACAAGCTGGCCCTGGAAAAGCTGGGCGACAAGAGTCCCCTGAAACCCCTGGTGGAAATCCGCCTGGACGGTCTGGGAGGCTGACGTGCACAAATCCTCGTTCATGAAGCGGCTGCCGTTGGCTGCCCTGGTGCTGGGCGTGTCCGTGTCCGTATCCGGCTGTTCCTGGTTCAGCGGCTGGTTCGGCTCCTCCAAGCCGGCCGAGAAGCCCGCCGAGCTGGTGGAATTCAAGGCCAGCGTCGGCCTGAGCCGGGCCTGGGACGCCGGTGTCGGCACCGCCGGCCCCTACGCCTTCTCGCCGGCCACGGACGGCCAGGCGGTCTACGCCGCGGGCCGCGAGGGCCGCATCGTCAAGCTGGACCTGGCCGGCGGCCGGGAAATCTGGCGCATCGAGGCCGGCCAGACCCTCTCCGCCGGTGTCGGCGCCGGCGATGGCTTGGTGCTGGTGGGCACGCCCAAGGGCGAGCTGCTGGCTTTCAAGGCCGCCGACGGTTCCCCTGCCTGGTCCGCGAAACTGTCCAGCGAACTGCTGGTGCCGCCTGAGGTGGCCAACGGCACCATCGCCGCCCGCTCCAACGACGGCAAGGTGGCCTTGCTGGATGCGGCCGGCAAGGTCCGCTGGACCTACAGCCGCGCCCTGCCGGCCCTGACCCTGCGCGAGCAAGGCCACCTCGTGATGGATGCGAAGGCGGTCTATGCCGGCCATGCCGGCGGCAGGCTCACCGCCCTGTCGATGAACAACGGGGCGCCGCAGTGGGAAGTCAACGTGGCTCTGCCACGCGGCAGCACGGAATTGGAGCGCATCGCCGATGTCGCCGGCACCCTGGCCCTGGACGACCGCCAGATCTGCGCCGCCGCCTACCAGGGGCGCCTCGGCTGCTTCGACCGGGCCTCCGGGAATGCCCTCTGGACACGGGATTTCTCCAGCCTGGGCGGTGTCGACATGGATGATCGCTTTGTCTTCGCAGCCGATGAGCGCGACGCCGTTTTCGCCTATGACAAGACGCGGGGGACCAATCCCTGGAAGCAGGACAAGCTGCGCGACCGCAAGCTGTCCAGCCCGCTTGCCGTGGGCGGGCGCTACGTGGCGGTGGGCGACTACCAAGGCCACGTGCATCTGATCAATGCCGAGGACGGTGCCTTTGCCGCCCGCGCCGCCACCGACGGCAGCGCCATCAAGGGCGTCATGCTGCGCCTCAAGTCCGGCTTGGTGGTGCAGACGGCGAACGGCGGGGTGTATGCGCTCAGGATTCAATAAGTCGTCCGTTGGCAGCAGACAGTCGGCAGCAACCGCCGACTGCCGACTGCCGACTGCAGGCTGGTTTCGATGAAACCCACCCTCGTCCTGGTCGGTCGGCCCAATGTCGGCAAGTCCACCCTGTTCAACCGGCTCACCAAGACCCGGGACGCGCTGGTCCACGACCTGCCGGGCCTGACCCGGGACCGCCATTACGGCCATGGCCGCGTCGGCGCCAAGCCCTTCCTGGTGGTGGACACCGGCGGTTTCGAGCCGGTGGTCGACAGCGGCATCCTGGCCGAGATGGCCAAGCAGACCCTGCAGGCCGTGGCCGAGGGTGACGCCGTCATCTTCCTGGTGGACGGCCGCGCCGGCGTCACGCCCCAGGACAAGATCATCGCCGACAAGCTGCGCCGCACCGGACGGCCGGTTTTCCTGGCCGTGAACAAGACCGAGGGCATGAACGCCGGCGTGGTCACCGCCGAATTCCACGAACTGGGCCTGGGCCGGCCCGTTGCCGTGTCCGGCGCCCACGGCGAGGGCGTGCGCGAGCTCATCGACCTGGTGATGGAACCCTTCGAGGCGGAGCCCGAGGAAGCCCTCAATGACGACCATCCCAAGATCGCCATCGTCGGCCGGCCCAACGTGGGCAAGTCCACCCTGGTCAACACCTTCGTCGGCGAGGAGCGGGTCATCGCCTTCGACCAGCCCGGTACCACGCGCGATTCCATCTACGTGGACTTCGAGCGCGGCGGCAAGCCCTATACCCTCATCGATACCGCCGGCGTGCGGCGCAAGGGCAGGGTGACGGAAGCCATCGAGAAGTTCTCGGTCATCAAGACGCTGCAGGCCGTCGAGGATGCCAACGTGGTGGTGCTGGTGCTGGACGCGCGCCAGGAAATCTCCGACCAGGATGCCCACCTCGCCGGCTTCATCCTGGAAGCCGGCCGCGCCCTGGTGGTGGCCATCAACAAGTGGGACGGCCTGGACGACTACCAGCGGGAGCAGATCAAGCGCGAGTTGGAGCGCAAGCTCGACTTCCTCACCTTCGCCCGCTTCCATTTCATCTCGGCGCTCAAGGGCACCGGCGTCGGCGGCGTGCTGAAATCCGTGGACGAGGCCTACGCCGCCGCCATGATCAAGATCCCCACACCCAAGCTCACCCGGGTCTTGCAGGAAGCTGTCTCCCAGCACCAGCCGCCGCGCGCCGGCAACTTCCGGCCCAAGCCCAAATACGCCCACCAGGGCGGCAACAACCCGCCCATCATCGTGATCCACGGCAATCACCTGGAAGGCATGCCCGACGCCTACAGGCGCTACCTGGAAAACGTCTTCCGCACCGCCTTCAACCTCGCCGGCACGCCCCTGCGCGTGGACTTCAAGGCCAACTACAACCCTTTCGACCAGCGCGAGGCCTCCAGCCTGACGCCGCGCCAGATTCGCAGCGCGGAGCGGGATCAGAAACGATTGCCCCGCCACCTGCGGGAAACCAAGCCCCGGAAGAAGTAGCCCCGTAGGGCGCGATAGGCGATAGCCATATTGCGTCGAAGGGTCGTCCGCATCCGCTGCGATGCCTTTCGGTCATTGCACTCCATGGGCTCATTCGGTGGGTTACGCCGCAATGCGGCTAACCCACCCTACGCGGGCTGTCCTCGTCAAGCGTGGATTTCCTTGAAAGCCTTGAATCCTGGGCTCCCCCCTTTGGAAAAGGGGGGAGAGGGGGGATTTCTCGACGTTCGAGGGTTGCACCGCCGGCAAGAATCTCCCTCGGTCCCCCTTTTCCAAAGGGGGATGCAACCCGCCACCGCGCCAGCGTCCATCTCATCGGGTAACGCCAACTGAGCCTTTGCGAATGGGGGTGTCATGTTCGCGGGCAGCGCCATCCGGAAACCATTCCTGGCAATACCATACTAAAATGCTATGGTAATAACTGCCAGCCCAGGAGTCCCTGCCATGAAACCCCTGCCCGACACCCCTCTGCTCGACCAGCTCGAAACCGGCCCGTGGCCTTCCTTCGTCACCGGCCTGAAGCGCCTCGCCAATGAAAATCCCATGATGTCCGACCTGCTCGGGCAGTTGGAGACCTCCTACCGCGACAAGGCCGGCTATTGGAAGGGGGGCACCGTGGGGGTGGTGGGCTATGGCGCCGGCATCATTCCCCGCTTCACCGAACTCAAGGATGCGGACGGCAAGCCCAGGTTCCCCGAGGCTGCCGAGTTCCACACCCTGCGCGTGCAGCCTCCCGCCGGCATGCATTACACCTCGGACCTGTTGCGCAAGATCGCCGACGTCTGGGTGAATACGGGCGGCTCCGGACTGATCGCCTTCCACGGCCAGTCCGGCGACATCATGTTCCAGGGCATCCGTAGCGAGAACGTGCAGAAGGCCTTCGACGGCCTCAATGAAATCGGCTTCGACCTGGGCGGCGCCGGGCCTTCCCTGCGCACCTCCATGTCCTGCGTCGGCGCGGCGCGCTGCGAAATGTCCTGCTATGACGAGGCCCGCGCCCTGCGCACCGTCATCAACAGCAACCTGGACGACATGCACCGCCCGTCCCTGCCCTACAAATTCAAGTTCAAGTTCTCCGGCTGCCCCAATGACTGCGTTAATTCGATCCAACGCTCCGACATGGCCACCATCGGTACCTGGCGCGACAATATCCGCGCCGACCAGGCCATCGCCGACGAGTGGATGGCCGGCCACAGCATGAACGACCTGGTGAACATGGTGGTCAGCCTGTGCCCCACCAAGGCCATCACCCTGCGCGACGTCGGCACGCCGGCCAGGGATCACGAGACGGTGGTGAAGGTGGCCGAGGGCAGCGAAATGGCCATCGACAACCACAACTGCGTGCGCTGCATGCACTGCCTCAACGTCATGCCCGGCGCCCTGCTTCCCGGCAGGGACAAGGGTGTCACGGTGCTCATCGGTGGCAAGGGCGTGCTGAAGATCGGCGCCACCATGGGTACGGTGATCATCCCCTTCATGAAGCTGGAGAGCGACGCGGACTTCGAAAAGCTCAACGACCTGGCCCGTAGCGTACTGGACTTCTTCGCCGAGAACGCCCTGGACCACGAGCGCACCGGCGAGATGATCGAGCGCATCGGCTTGGTGAATTTCCTCGAAGGCATCGGCGTGGAAATCGACCCGAACATGATCACCCATCCCCGCAGCAACCCCTACTTCCGCGGCGATGGTTGGGACGATGAGGCCCGGAAATGGTTTGCCCGCAAGGCGGAGGCCGCGGCCCGGCATGCCGAAGGCAAGTTCGCCGAGGCGGCCTGATCTACGTGTCCGGCACCAGGAGGGTTCGCCATGGAACATTCCCCATTGGGATTCAAGCAGGTCAAGGCCATCGCCCTGGCCGTTACCGATCCGATTCGCGCCCGGCGTTTCTATGGGGAAACCCTGGGCCTGCCCCCCGCCATGGAAGGCGGCAGGCAGGTGGGTTGCATGCTGGGAGAGTGCATCCTCATGTTCAAGGACGGCTGGTACGGCAAACCGACCGATGCCCCCAACCCCCGCGTGACCCTGGAAGTGGGGAACGCGCGGGAAATGGAGCGTGCCCTGCGCGATCGCGGCGTGGCCATCAGCGATCCGGTGGAGCGCTACGACGACGCCCTCGTCGGCGCGTTTCTCGACAGCGAAGGCAACAAGCTGTGGTTCTGTTCGGATGCCTGAGCGCCCCGCGTCGATGTGAAAATCCGGCCGCGCCGTCCGGGAGCGGCGGATGAGCGACCTGAATGAACGGATGGCAGCCCGCTACCGCAACAATTTCCTCAAGGAAATCGAGGAACAGGCTGAGATGGGCGAGTGGGTGAAGTTGTGCATGCAGTGCGGCCTCTGCTCCGGCTCCTGCCCCACCCATTTTCACGACGGCTGGGACCACGCCCCGCACGAAATCTTCATGATGATCCGCGCCGGCAAGCGCGACGAGGTGCTGCAATCCCAGGGCATGTGGATGTGCACCTCCTGCTACAACTGCTACGTGCGCTGTCCGCGCAAGGTGCCGGTCACCCATGTCATGCACGGCATCGCTGAATACGCCTACCGCCTGGGCAGCTCGCCGAAGGGCCAGCCCACGCAGCACCTTTCCAAGACCTTCTGGAACAACTGCACCCAGACCGGCCGGGTCAACGAACTGCACCTGACGCGAACCCTCTACTTCAAGGACGGCATCGCCGCAGGCATCAGGAAATTCCTGGAAATGAACGCCATCGGCCTGGGCCTCGCCAAGGCCGGGCGTATGAACCCCCTGGAAGCCGTCGGTGCCGGCCACAGGTGCAAGGACGCCAAGGGTATCCGGGCGATGCTGGCCAAGGCGAGGGAGCTGGAAGCCAAACGAAAGGAAGGGGAAGGCTGAGACCGTCACCACACTTGCCTGCGACGGATGCATGATGTGCCGATATGGCGCCATGATTGAACTATATAGAGCCTGATAAGTCCTATATGCATCAACTTTGGAGCCACCCATGCTACGCATCGGCAAGCTGACCGACTACGCCACCGGACTCATGACCCAGTTGGCCCATTCCCCCGAACGCAACGTGAGCGCCCAGCAACTCGCCCTGGAGCTGGGCCTGCCGGGGCCGACGGTGGGGGCGCTGCTGAAGCGGCTAGGCCGGGCGGGGCTGGTTCGCAGCGTGCGCGGAGCGGGCGGCGGCTATGGGCTGGCGCGGGCGCCCCAGGCGATTTCGGTGGCGGACGTCATCGTCGCCATCGAGGGGCCGGTGGCCCTGACCGAATGCGCGCTGGGCGAGGGCAACTGCAGCCTCGAGGCGGGCTGCGCCACCCGCGCCAACTGGCGCCGGATCAGCGATGCCGTGCGCATCGCCCTGGAAGCGGTGAGCCTGGCGGACCTGGCGGCTCCCGCGAGAAAGACCGGGCCGACCGCGCGCGCCATGCATTTCCAGGCCTTGCCCAGGCAGGCCGAGCGAGGAGACAGCCATGGGTAACGACGATTTGCAGAAGCAACTGGCCAAGGAATACCGCTGGGGCTTCGTCACCGACATCGAGCAGGACACCGCTCCACCGGGCCTGAACGAGGACACCATCCGGCTCATCTCCGGCAAGAAGAACGAGCCCGGCTTCATGCTGGACTGGCGCATCCAGGCCTATCGCCATTGGCTGACCCTGAAGGAGCCCGGCTGGTCCACGGTGCGGCATCCGCCCATCGACTACCAGGCCATCCGCTATTACGCGGCGCCCAGGCGGCCGGCGGGGCCGAAGAGCCTGGCCGAGGTGGACCCGCAATTGCTGGCCACCTACGAGAAGCTGGGCATCCCCCTGGCCGAGCGGGAAGCCCTGGCCGGGGTGGCGGTGGACGCGGTGTTCGATTCCGTGTCCGTGGCCACCACCTTCAAGGACAAGCTGGAAAAGCTGGGCATCGTGTTCTGCTCCTTCTCCGACGCGGTGCACAAGCATCCGGACTTGGTGCGCCAGTATCTGGGCTCGGTGGTGCCCTACACCGACAATTTCTTCGCCAGCCTGAATTCGGCGGTGTTCTCCGACGGTTCCTTCGTCTACGTGCCCAAGGGCGTGCAGTGCCCCATGGAACTGTCCACCTATTTCCGCATCAACGCCCGCAACAGCGGCCAGTTCGAGCGCACCCTGATCATCGCCGACGACGGCGCCTACGTGAGCTACCTGGAAGGCTGCACCGCACCCATGCGTGATGAAAACCAGCTCCACGCCGCCGTGGTGGAACTCATCGCCCTGAAGGACGCGCGCATCAAGTATTCCACGGTGCAGAACTGGTATCCGGGCGACGCGGAAGGGCGTGGCGGCATCTACAACTTCGTCACCAAGCGGGGTGAGTGCCGGGGCGAGCGGGCGCACATTTCCTGGACCCAGGTGGAGACCGGCTCGGCCATCACCTGGAAGTACCCGAGCTGCATCCTGACCGGCGACGACAGCGTCGGCGAGTTCCATTCTGTGGCCCTGACCAACCATCATCAGCAGGCCGACACCGGCACCAAGATGATCCATGTGGGCAGGAACACCCGCAGCACCATCGTTTCCAAGGGCATTTCCGCCGGCCGGGGCGGCAACGCCTACCGGGGCCTGGTGAAGATGCTCAAGGGCGCGGACAACGCCCGCAACCACAGCCAGTGCGATTCCCTGCTCATGGGACCGGACTGCGCCGCCCACACCTTCCCCTACATCGAAGTGAAGAACCCTTCCGCCCGGGTCGAGCACGAGGCCAGCACCAGCCGCATCGGCGAGGACCAGCTGTTCTACCTGCGCAGCCGGGGCCTGTCCGAGGAGGACGCGGTGGGCCTGATCGTCAACGGCTTCTGCAAGGAAGTGTTCAACGAGTTGCCCATGGAATTCGCGGTGGAGGCGCAAAAGCTCCTGGCCGTGAGCCTGGAGGGCGCCGTGGGCTGAAAGGAGGCATGCGCCATGCTGACCATCCACGACCTGCATGTATCCATCGCCGGAAAGCCGATCCTGCAAGGCATCGACCTGGCCGTGAAGTCCGGCGAAATCCACGCCATCATGGGACCCAACGGCTCCGGCAAGAGCACCCTGGCCCAGGTTCTGGCGGGACGCTGGGGCTATGAAGTCACCCGGGGCGAGGCGCGCTTCCTGGACCAGGACCTGCTCGCCATGGCGCCGGAGGAGCGCGCCCGCGCCGGCCTGTTCCTGGCCTTCCAGTACCCCATGGAAATCCCCGGCGTGGCCAACGTGCAGTTGCTGCGCACCGCCCTCAACGGCCTGCGCCGCACCCGGGGCCAGGAGGAACTGGACGCCTTCGACTTCCTGGAATACGTGAAGGACAAGCTGGCCCTGCTGGAAATGGACGACGCCCTGCTGTACCGGGCCGTAAACGAGGGCTTTTCCGGCGGCGAGAAAAAGCGCAACGAAATCCTGCAAATGGCGGTCCTGCAACCGCGCCTGGCCCTCTTGGACGAGACCGACTCGGGGCTGGACATCGACGCCCTGCGGGTGGTCGCCCATGGCGTCAATGCCCTGAAGGACGCCGATCAGGCCATCGTCCTGGTCACCCACTATCAGCGTCTCCTCGACCACATTCTGCCCGACTTCGTCCATGTCCTGGCCGGTGGCCGCATCGTCTGTTCCGGCGGACGCGACCTGGCCCTGGAACTGGAGGAGAAGGGCTATGGCTGGCTCGCCGACGAGGAGGACCGCGCGGAGCTTCATCCATGATCACCGACACCCTCTATACCGAAGCCCTGGCGCGCATTCCCGGCCCCGGCTGGCTGGCGGACGGCAGGCGCCTCGCCCTCGGCCGTTTCCTGGCGCGCGGCTTGCCGAATACCCGTGACGAGGACTGGCGCTATACCTCCCTTGAACCCCTGGAACGGCAGGATCTGCGCCTGCCCGATGCCGGCGCCGACACGGTGCTGGCCATCGAGGACTATCCCGGCGCCCTCATGGCCTTCGCCGACAACCGCCTGATCTGGCAGGACACCCGGCTGCCCGACCGCATGCTGGGCGCGCTGGAGGATGCCGAGGCGCCCGTTCGCCACAGCCTGGGGACGTTGACGCAGGATTCCGCCCTGGCCCAGCTCAACCTGGCCCTGTGGCGGGAAGGTGTCTGCCTGCGCGTGCCGGCGGTCTACCGTCCGCGCCTGCCGATATTTCTGCGCTTCGCGGCCGTTCAGGATGGAGTCATGCTGCACCCGCGCGTGCTGGTGGTGATGGAACCCCACGCGGACGCCATCCTGGTAGAACATTTTTGCGCCGACGGTGGCGTACCCCACTGGCAGAACGCCGTGGCGGAAATCTTCCTGAAACCCGGCGCGCGCCTTACCCATATCCGCCTGATCGAAGGCGGGGAGGGGGCCACCCATACCCACCTGGTGGGCGTGCGCCAGGAACGCGACAGCCAATACCGGGGCCTGACCCTGGGCCTGGGCGGACGCCTGGCGCGCCAGGACATCCAGGCCATGCTGGCGGAGGAGGGCGCCGAGGCCCGGCTGGACGGCCTGTTCGTGGCCGATGGCCGGCGCCATCTGGACCATCATCTGCGCATCGACCACGCCGCATCCCATACCACCAGCCGCGCCACCTGGCGCGGCATGGCCGGCGGGCGGGGGCGCGGCATCTTCGACGGGCGCGTGCTGGTGCGCCACGGCACCCTCGGGGCCGATGCCCGGCAGGATAGCCGTAACCTGCTGCTCTCGCCCCACGCCGAGATCGACGCCAAGCCCCAACTGGAGATCTACAGCGACGAGGTTCGATGCGGCCACGGCGCCACGGTGGGCAGCCTGGACGAGGCGGCCCTGTTCTATCTGGCCAGCCGGGGCATCGACCCGGCGACGGCCCGGGGCATGCTGTTGCTCGGTTTTGCCAACCAGGTGATGGGCCTGGCGGACGACGCCGGCCTGCGCGACTGGCTCCAGCCCCGGCTGGAAGCCGCCCTGCCGAAACAAGGGGAGGTGTGGACATGAAAGACGATCCGCGCGGTCTCTACGAGGAAGTCATCCTGGAGCACAACCGCCATCCGCGGCACTACCCGGAGAACCCGCCGGGCAGCAACCGCCACGCCCACGGCTTCAACCCCCTGTGCAACGACGAGGTGTTCGTGCACCTGAAGGTGGAGGACGGCGTGGTGCGCGAGGCGGGCTTCGAGGGCGCCGGCTGTGCCGTGTCCATGGCCTCCGCCTCCATGATGGCGGAAGCGGTGCGCGGCCGTCCGGTGGAGGAAGTGCGCGCCCTGTTCCGACGGGTGCGCGGCATGCTCGCGGAGGAGGGGCCGGCGACGGAGGTGGGCAAGCTCCGGGTGCTGGCCGGGGTGAAGGAGTTCCCCATGCGCGTCAAATGCGCCTCCCTGCCCTGGCATACCCTGCTGGCGGCCCTGGACAGCCGGGACGAGACCGTCAGCACGGAACCCGACGCCGCGCCCTGGTGTCCGCAACCGGAAGCCGCGCCATGAACCTCCTGGGCCTGCTGCGCCGGGACCGGGTCGCGGACAACCTGCGCGAGCGGGTCGTCGAGGCCCTGCGCCAAATCCACGATCCGGAAATCCCCCTCAACATCTACGATCTGGGCCTCATCTACGGCCTGGACATCGACGATATGGGCCGCGCCGAGATCCGCATGACCCTCACCGCCCCCGCCTGTCCCGTGGCCCACACCTTCCCTGCCCTGGTGGAGGATGTGGTGGCCGGCGTGCGGGGCATCAGCCGCGCCCATGTGGAACTGGTGTGGGATCCGCCCTGGGACAAGCGCCGCCTGACCGAGGCGGCGCGCCTGCAACTGGGGCTGCTGTGAGAGGGGCGCCATGAACACCGCCCTGGGAGACTGGACCCTGGTCGCCCGCGCCGAGGATTTTCCCCCGGGAACACGCCGGGTCGTGGACGTGGGCGGGGTGCGGGTGGTGGTGTTCAACCTGGAAGGCGAATACCACGCCCTCGAGGACGTCTGCACGCACGACGGCGGCGAACTGGCCAGCGGCACCCTGGAGGGCTGCGAGATCGTCTGCCCGCGCCACGGCGCCCGCTTCAACGTGCGCAGCGGTGCCGTCACCGCGCCGCCCGCCTACGAACCCGTCCCGACCATGGCCGTGCGCGAGGTGGACGGCTGGGTGTGGGTGCGCGATCCGCGCTGGGATTAGGCTGGGATTAGGGCGGAGAAGAGGGAGGCGCTGATTTGTCGCTGAATTGTTTGTCATTCCCGCGAGGGCGGGAATCCAGCGCTGGGTTCGCCCCTTCGACGGGCTGAACCGGTTGGATCGTGGGCAAGGCCGCCCCTATCCTGATTTCGCCGGTTCCCGTTTGTGGAAAGTCACCGGCACCACCGACGGCGGTGGGCTCTTCAGGATGTGCTTCTTCATGCGCCCCATGACGTGCATCTCGCAGGCGCGGCAGTCGAACCTCAGGGTCAGCCGCTCATCGCCGTTCACCAGCAGCATGGGTTCGGCCCGCACCTGGCCCTGCACGCCGGTGACGCCCTTGGCCTGCTTGGGGCAGAGGCTGAAGGCATAGCGCAGGCAGTGCTTGGTGATCATGAGGGAAACCTCGCCGGCTTCCTCGTGGGCCTCGTAGGCGGCGGCGATGAGCTTGACGCCATGCTTCTCGTAGAAGCGCCGGGCGGCCTGGTTGTAGACGTTGGCGAGATAACTGAGCGCCTCCTTCGGATAGGGCGTCGTCGGCTGCACCGCCGGGCGGCGCAGCGGGCGGACATGGGCGGCCAGGCGGGCCGCTTCCAGCTTTTCCACCGCCTCCCGGCGCAGCCTGTTGAGCAGTGAGGCGGGCACGAACCAGGGTGGGTTCCATTGCACGGCGATGTTCGCGACGCTGAAATTGGTGTTGCCGAAGCGGTCCAGTTGCGCCTTCAGGGCGGCTTCCGCCTGGGACGGGTTCTTGGCCGGTTGCTTGTCGAAGGCGGCTTCGGCGGCGGCGAACACGCCATCCTCGTCGGTGAGTTCCAGGGCAAAGCCGGTGTCGGTCTCCCGGAACGCGGCCCGCAGGCCGACGCGCCGTTCCGCCGAGGGCCGTGACAGGGCCTGTTCCCAGGCATGGTCCCGATTGCGGCTGATGGCCAGGCCGGGCTTGAGGCCGGGCAGGGCGGCGATGGCCTCGTTGGGAAACACGCGCCAGATATTCCTGCCGCGCGCCTCCACCGTGTTGGCCTGGATGCCCTTCACCTCGCGCTTGTGCAGGTAGGCCAGGCCGTCGCCGTTGGCCATGGGCAGGCCGGTTTCCAACTCGAACCATTCCGGGCCGATCTTGGTGACGGTGCCCAGGGGCAGGCCCACGAAGGCGGGGGTGTCGAAAGCGCCGATGTCGGCCTTGCGGCCGGTGGCGAAGTAATCCGTGGAACCCCGGTGGAAGGTCTTGTCCGGGTCCGGCTCGAACAAGAGGCGGGTGCGGCCGCTGGAGGCGCGGGTGAGGGGGGGATGGGCGGACTCCCCCTCCCTGCCTCCCCCACTCGTGGGGGAGGTGAACGCCCCCTCCCCGCCGGCGGGGAGGGCGGGGGAGGGGAGCGGTTCTCCGGCGCCCGCCGCGCCTTCCTCCAGAAGCCGGTCCAGCAGGCGCCGGTAGTGGCCGGTGATGTTCTTCACGTAACCCGTGTCCTTGTAGCGGCCCTCGATCTTGAAGCTGCGCACGCCGGCGTCCACCAGGGCGGCCAGGTTGGCGCTCTGGTTGTTGTCCTTCACCGACAGCAGGTGCTTCTCGAAGGCCACCACCCGGCCTGCCTCGTCCTTCAGGGTGTAGGGCAGGCGGCAGGACTGGGAGCAGTCGCCCCGGTTGGCGCTGCGGCCGGTTTGGGCGTGGCTGATGTAGCACTGGCCGGAGAAGGCCACGCACAGGGCGCCGTGGACGAAATACTCGATGACGCAGTCTTCCGGCAGGGCGGCGCGGATGGCGGCGATCTCGGGAATCGACAGTTCCCGCGCCAGCACCACCTGGGAGAAGCCGGCATCGGCCAGGAAGCGGGCCTTCTCCGGCGTGCGGATGTCGCACTGGGTGGAGGCGTGCAGGTCGATGGGCGGCAGGTCCAGTTCCAGCAGGCCCATGTCCTGGACGATGAGGGCGTCGACGCCGGCGTCGTAGAGCGCGTGGATCAGCCTGTGCGCCGGCTCCAGTTCGGCGTCGTGCAGGATGGTGTTGAGGGTGGCGTAGATGCGGGCGTGGTAGCGGTGGGCGAAGTCCACCAGGCGGGCGATGTCCGCCACCGTATTGCCGGCGTTGTGCCGGGCACCGAACTCCGGTCCGCCGATGTACACCGCGTCCGCCCCGTGCAGGACGGCCTCGCGGCCGATGTCGGCGGTCCTGGCCGGAGCGAGGAGTTCCAGCGTCGTCACAGGCATGAATGCCGCTGCCTGGCCGCTCAGCCCTTCAGCGCCACCGTCACGTGCGGCGTGATGGTTTGCAGCAGCTGCACGAACACTTTGGGATTGCCCGCCACCACGTTGCCGGACTGCAGGTAGTTTTCCTCGCCGGCGAAGTCGCTCACCAGCCCGCCCGCTTCCAGGATCAGCAGGCAGCCGGCGGCGATGTCCCAGGGGTTGAGGCCGATCTCGAAGAAGCCGTCGGTGTGGCCGGCGGCGACCCAGGCCAGGTCGAGCGCGGCGGAGCCGGGGCGGCGCAGGCCGGAGGTCTTCTGCACCAGGTCGCGGAACATGGCCGTGTAGGCGTCCAGGTGGGTGAAGTCGCGGTAGGGGAAGCCGGTGCCGATGAGGGCGTCCTGGAGCTTGTCGCGCTTGGAGACGCGGATACGGCGCTCGTTGAGGAAGGCGCCGCGGCCGCGGCTGGCGGTATAGAGGTCGTTGCGTACCGGATCGAAGATCACGGCCTGGGAAAGCTGCCCCCGATGCAGCAGGGCGATGGACACGGCGTATTGCGGGAAGCCGTGCAGGAAATTGGTGGTGCCGTCCAGGGGGTCGATCACCCACTGGTATTCCGAGTCGCCGGTGACGCCGGACTCCTCGGCTAGAATCGCGTGCTTCGGGTATGCCTCCAGCAGGGTTTCGATGATGGCCTGTTCCGCCGCGTGGTCCACCTCGCTGACGAAATCGTTCTCGCGCTTGGCGCGCACGGTGAGGCGGTCCAGGTCCATGGACGCGCGGTTGATGACGGCGCCGGCGCGCCGGGCGGCCTTGACGGCCGTGTTGAGCATCGGGTGCATGATTTTCCAAAGAGCGTTGAATTCCGGGCGGATTTTACCTTGAACGTCGTTTCCCCACTTTCCAATGTCCGCGTCGTGCTGGTGGAAACCAGCCATCCCGGCAACCTGGGCGCGGTGGCCCGCGCCATGAAGGTGATGGGCCTGTCCGACCTGGCGCTGGTGAAGCCCCGCTGCGAGATCGACGACGAAGCCCGCGCCCGGGCCTCCGGCGCGGTGGACGTGCTGGAAGCCTCGCGCCGCTTCGACTCGCTGGATGAAGCCCTTGCCGATACCGTGCTGGCCGCCGCCTGCACCTCGCGCCGCCGCGACCTTCCCCACCCCGCCTACACCCCTCGTCAGGCGGCGCCGGAGATGCTTGCCCTTGCCCATAACGGTTCGGTGGCGGTGGTGTTCGGCTCGGAAACCTTCGGCCTGTCCAACGAGCAGCTCATGAAATGCCGCTGGCTGATCAACATCCCCTCCAATCCCGACTACGCCTCCCTCAACCTGGGCGCGGCGGCCCAGGTGCTGGCTTACGAGTTGCGCTGCACCGCGGAGGACGCAGTGTTGCCCCTGCCGGAATTCGAGCCGGCCGCGCATGCGGCCCGGGAGAGCCTGCTGGCGGAAATGGAGAAGGCCCTGACGGAGATCGGTTTCCACGACCCCGCCAACCCCAAGCGCCTGATGCCCCGGCTGCGCCGCTTCTTCGCCAAGGCCGGCCTGGAGAAGGAGGAGGTGTCGATCTGGCGCGGGATATTCAGCGCGATGCGGAAGCGCGGGGGATGAGAGCGTGAAGTGCATTCGGCTGGAACGCCGCGACCGGCGTTCCAGCCGAGGGGCCTAGCGGCCGGGGTTCAACAATGCCTTGGTGTTTTCATCAAGCGGCAGACCGTAATCCGCCGCCGCCAACACCAACTGCGAGTCCGCCGACACCACCTTGAGATTGACGTGCACGAAGTTCGTGGCCGGCGCATAGGTGCCCACGACCACGGCGGGCGCCCGATACGACTGGCTGATCTGCGTGATTTCCCGCGACAGAAGCAGCTCGCCTTCCGCGCGTTTTACGAATAACGAACCGCGCAGCTTGACCTCGACCACCTTGAAGCCCTTCTGCGTCAAACGCGCCGCGACCTGCTCTGAAAGGGAACGGCCCAGGCGGGAGGCGCTTTCGAGTTCATCCACGCTGACCAACGTGGCGACCAGAATCGGTTCGCTCTTGTTGATGTAGGTGGCGTGTTGTCCGAGTTGCGTGGCCAGCTTGTCAGCCGCTTCATACGTCAGTTCGATGTATCGCTCATGGCTGATCGGCGGTTCCTTACGGGGCGTGGTTTCGCAGCCGAGCAGGAGGACAAGGCCGATGAAAAGAATCAGTTGTTTCATCCCACGACCCTCCACTGCTTCATTTGTTCGAACAGCGCGCCATCCGCGTCCTCGACGTAATAAACATCGGTCTTGCGCATCAGAAACTGGCCTTTTCGGGTGACCGAAGTAGTGACAATCACCTCGGTTTTGGTCACACCCGTTGCGTGGCCCTTACCCCAGTCTGCCAAGCCCGCGAGCGCCAGTGCGCCAGCCTTGACCGAATCGTCGCCCCAGTTCATCACAGCCTGTCGCACCACGATGATTCCGGCTGTCAGCACGGTGAGCTCGCCGGGGATGCTTGCCACGCGGTTGCTGGCGTGACGCACGATCTGGGTCTCGAATTGCACCTCAACATCGGCTCCCTTTTGCACCACGGGTTGGTTCAGGTCCACCAGGTGAGTGATGAGGAAGTTGCGGAATCCGGTTTGGAACGGTGCATCGGCCTGCGCCGTGGTGACTGCGACCGGCGTGTTTGCGAGGTTATGTTTCACCAAGCTGGAGGCGGCCTGTTGCGCGGCGTCCTTGGCGATGACATCCCAGTGATGGGCGGACTTGAGCTTCTGCTGGCTGGTGAGGGGGAAGGTACTGGGTCTGGGGACTTCGCTGGCGCAACCGGTGGCGAGGAGCGCCACGAAAAGCACATTCACTGCGTTCTTCATATTCCCTCCATTGGACTACCGCAAAATGCCATCGGCAACGCGCGGGCTGCTTCGGCGCCCATAACTGGCGGGAATACTAAGGAAGTCTTAGTAAGGCATCAAGAAAAAACTAAGAGCATCTTAGTCCTTGGCATTTGTGGTTTCGCCGCATGGACTCAGATACCCCGGTTGTGGCTCGTCGCCTCAAGGAGGCGCGGCTACGGCTTGGGATGTCGCAATACGCGCTCGGCGTCGCGGCGGGGATCGACGAAATGTCCGCGAGCCCCAGGGTCAACCAATACGAGCGCGGCAAGCACGCCCCGGATTTCCAGATGGTCAGCCGCTTTGCCGCGGTGCTTGGTGTGCCGCCGTCCTACCTCTATACCGAGGCGGACGATCTGGCCGAGGCATTGATGCTCCTTGGCAACCTCCCCACGGACAAGCGCATGCAGGTATTGGATGTCTTGCGCCAGTTGGCATCGGAAAGTGAATAGCGTATTCCGCGTGCGCTGGCGAACCTCATCGCAATCATGAAAAGCCCGCATCCCCTCATAGAAATTGACCGGGCTGGTCGGGAATTGCATACTTCGGCGTCCGATTAATTAGTTCTTAATATTCCAATGTTCGCCAGACTGCGGGAAGACATCCGCATCGTGTTCGACCGGGATCCGGCGGCGCGCACCTTCTTCGAGGTGCTCACCACCTATCCCGGCCTGCACGCCATTCTCTGGCACCGCTTCTCCCATGGCCTGTGGGGCCTGGGGCTCAAGTGGCTGGCGCGGTTTTCCAGCCTGCTCGCGCGCTGGATGACCGGCATCGAGATCCACCCGGGGGCGACGCTCGGCCGCCGGGTGTTCATCGACCACGGCATGGGCGTGGTGGTGGGCGAGACCGCCGAGATCGGCGACGACTGCACCCTCTATCACGGCGTCACCCTGGGCGGCACTTCCTGGCAGAAGGGCAAGCGCCACCCCACGCTGGAGGCGGGCGTCATCGTCGGCGCCGGCGCCAAGATCCTGGGGCCCATCACCGTGGGCGCCGGGGCAAAGGTGGGTTCCAACGCGGTGGTGGTGAAGGACGTGCCGGCCGGCGCCACGGCCATCGGCATCCCGGCCCGCATCCTCGACGCCGAGCAGGACCGGGCGAGGGAGGAGGCCGCCAAGAAGCTGGGCTTCTCCGCCTACGGCGTCGGCGCCGACATGAACGACCCCATGGTGAAGGCCATCCACGGCCTCATCGACCATTCCGCCGGCACCGACCAGCGCATCGAGTGGATCGTCGCCGAGTTGAAGCGCCTGGGCGGACACACGGAAGCCGTCAGGCCGGACGATCATTTCGATGCCGCCACCTTGAACAAACTCGTGGATTGACGGTCATGAGCAACGTAAAGTTGACCAAAATTATCGGGATTAGTAGAGTGTCGGCAACCCCATTTCAAAAGCGAGGCACATCATGCGGCTGACCACCAAAGGACGTTTTGCGGTAACGGCGATGATCGACCTGGGCATGCGCCACCAGCGCGGTCCCGTCACCCTGGCGGGCATCAGCGACCGCCAGCGGATTTCCCTGTCCTACCTGGAGCAACTGTTCGGCCGTCTGCGCCGGCAGGGCATCGTCGACAGCGTGCGCGGCCCCGGCGGCGGCTACAACCTGGCCCGCCCGATGAACGAGATCTCCGTGGCGGACATCATCCGCGCCGTGGACGAGCCCATCGACGCCACCCAATGCGGCGGCCTGGGCAACTGTCATGACGACCGGGAATGCATGACCCACGACCTGTGGATGAGCCTGAACGCGCGCATCTACGACTACCTGGATTCCGTGCATCTGGCCGAACTGGTGCAGCAGCAGCTGGACAAGCCGGCGGACTGCGCCAACAACAAGCAGGAGACCCGCCGCGTGGTGGGTTCGGCGGAACTGAAGGCCGCGCTTTGACACGGCGCTGCCGGCTGATGGAGCTTTAACGATGGTCAAGACCCCGATCTACCTGGACTACTCGGCCACCACGCCGGTGGACCCGCGCGTGGCGGCGAAGATGATTCCCTATCTGACCGAGATGTTCGGCAACCCGGCTTCCCGTTCCCACGTCTTCGGCTGGGACGCGGACAAGGCAGTGGAAGAGGCGCGCGGCCACGTGGCCGCCCTGGTCAACGCCGACCCCAAGGAGATCGTCTGGACCTCCGGCGCCACCGAGTCCAACAACCTGGCCATCAAGGGCGCCGCCCGCTTTTACCAGGGCAAGGGCAAGCACCTCATCACCGTGAAGACCGAACACAAGGCGGTGCTGGACACCTGCAGGGAACTGGAGCGGGAAGGCTTCGAGGTCACCTACCTGGGCGTGCAGGCCAACGGCCTCATCGACATGGAGGCGCTGAAGGCGGCGATCCGGCCGGACACCATCCTGGTCTCGGTGATGTTCGTGAACAACGAGATCGGCGTCATCCAGGACATCCCCGCCATCGGCGAGCTGTGTCGTTCCAAGGGCATCCTGTTCCACGTGGACGCGGCCCAGGCCACCGGCAAGGTGGAGATCGACCTGGCCAGGCTGAAGGTGGACCTGATGTCCTTCTCGGCCCACAAGACCTATGGCCCCAAGGGCATCGGCGCCCTCTATGTGCGACGCAAGCCCCGGGTGCGCCTGGAAGCGCAGATGCACGGCGGCGGCCACGAGCGCGGCATGCGCTCCGGCACCCTGGCCACCCACCAGATCGTCGGCATGGG
>Ga0233425_10001925_pt1 | contig 43477 bp, 54 predicted proteins | sample Watercolumn_Towu_2_FD_181712 | JGI IMG/M metagenome (GOLD analysis project Ga0233425, IMG submission 181712) | Freshwater microbial communities from Lake Towuti, South Sulawesi, Indonesia - Watercolumn_Towuti2014_140_MG | ecosystem: Environmental > Aquatic > Freshwater > Lake | place...
AAGAAAGTCCAGCATTTTTCTACTCCATAACTTTTCGCAATGCAGGGTGCATATCAACCATGTGCTCTTTTGCGATTTCTTCATATAATCTGTAAACAATCATAACGCTGAGAAGCAATGATGTTCCTTGAGTTAATGCACCTAAAACATCTGCAACAGATGCAAGCAAGCCGATTGCTGCACCACCCATTATTGTGAGAGGAGTAATATATCGTTCAAGCAATCGCTCTAAAATGCGTTCATCTTTTCTAAATCCTGGTATTTGTAATCCTGAACTAATCATATTCTTTGCCTGACTTTTAGCATCCATGCCTGCTGTCTGAACCCAGAAATATGAAAATACAACTGCACCACACACAATAATAATTATATAAATAATAGATTGAATATATACACGGGCTCCTAAAAAGAGTGTCCCTTGAGTCAAAATAAGGCCCACAAGTCCATTTTGACCGCCAGGAACAGTTACCCAAGAAATAATCCCTGAAATAGGTGATCCTGATGCACTCATTTCTCCAAGAATAGGGTGCCCCCAATTTTGCAGCAATCGTGCCCATAATTGTAAGTTAGCCAAAAATGCGCTGATCAGAATAACAGGAATGTTGCTTGCATATGCAAAACTTAATGGCCATCGAATGCCATGCCCGCGTATTCTCCCAAAAGATAATGGAATTTCAATTTTCATGCTTTGCAAGTAAACTGCCATGCAAAATACAATGACTGTTGTAATAACTAATGCTGCTGCAGTAAGAGCTGTTTGAGGATCGCCATTGTACAACGCTTGAAAAAATTGTGGAATTTTTCCAGAAGCATAAGCAAATTCTCCGCCTAAAGACTCAGGACCTGACATCCAGCTGAATGCTCGAACAAAAAGAGATTTAGAAACTCCTGCAACAATAAAAAGACTAATTCCTGAACCAAAACCCCACTTGCTGATAATCTCATCCATAAACATAACAATAAGTCCACCAATGCTCAGTTGAAGAATTAAAAGCAGTTTAAGAGTGAGAATCATTGAAGCAGATAATGCAATTGTTGTTCCTGCAATAACCTGAGAAGTAAATTGGTGTGTTGCAGCATTATATAATGTTCCTGGTGATAATCCTCCCATGAGAACATAAATTCCTGCCTCAAATACTATAAAGAAGATACTAACAATTTTTTGTGTTCCTTGAAACATGCGTTTTCCTTCAGGAGTTTTGGTATCAAATGAGAATATTCCAGCGCCATTTAACAACTGAAGAACAATAGAAGCAGTAACCAAAGGTCCAATTCCTAAAGAAATGATAGAACCAAATTCTGCTCCAAGAATAATAGAAAGGTATTCAAATTGTGCGAGTGCGTTATCCCCTAATCCGAATAAAGGAATAATGCCCATAATGAAAAACAATACTAAAACAAGAAGAGTCCATTTAAGTTTTTCTTTAAACCCTAATTTTTTCTGTGTTGGACCTGCAACCTCTGGTAAATTAAGAAGCATATCTTTCAGTGCCATAGTGTGTATTCCTACGCTGTTATTGTAACTGTGCCACCTGCTTGTTTGATTTTTTCAACAGCAGATTCTGACGCATATTTAGCAGTGATGTTCCACTTGTGTTTAACAGTTCCTTTGCTTAATAATTTATCAATGCCTAGTGCATCAAGTGTAACAGTGTAGACCCCTTTTTCTTCTTTAACAAGACCTTGTTTAAGTAGTTTGTGGTAATCTCGTTCCAAGGATTCAATGTTACAGACAGCAACATGACATGATGAAACAGGAGTAAACCCGTGCTTGCCATAAAAATGTTCAATTGCCCAAACAGAAGGTTTTCGACAGTCTGATCTTTTTCCAGTTCCTGCATTTCCTCTTCCACCTTTGTTTCCTGCACCTCGGTGTTTTTTCATAGCACCCCAGCCATGTGTCTTTGAAGCGCGTTGTCGTGAGTTCTTTTTTCGTTTCATAACATTCTCCTCACAAGATCATTAATTTTTGCTCCCCTGTTGCCTAATGCTCCCTGATGTACAAATAATGTTTTAATTCCTTTTCTACCGTATCCTCTGCGTGGTGGGTTAAGAGCAAAAAACTTTTGATATTTTTTTCCATTATACTCAACATATCTATTATCATATGTTATTTTTTTCTTGCTGTCTGTTTTTGGGCCTGTGTACAAGGTGCCGCGTTTTTCAAAGATTTCTTGAACAACTGCATCATCTGCCTCTCCCCAGGTAATGTAATCCTTTGCTTTAGCAATCATACCAAGCATTACAGGAGTTGCTGGAACAAGAATGCAATAGTTTGTGTTATATAATCTCATCATGTCAAGAGTATCTTTAACAGTGGTGAGCAGGCGAACTCTGCCGCGAACACGAATAACAAATAATTTTTTTGTTTCCATCATTCTACCCCTTCGATATAACCAATTTTTCGTTTTGTTTCTTCAGTTAATTTAGTGGTCATAAGATTTCGTAAAGCCATTTCACATGCTTTGATAGTGTTCATCTTTGTGTTTGACTGTCCAATTATTTTTGTCCATGCATCTTTGATGCCAGCTAATCCTAAGACTTTTGCACATTCTTTTTCAGTGCACAATCCAGTTCCTTTTGGTGCAGGCATAATTTCTACACAGACTGAACCGCATTTTGCTGCGACTTTGTAAGGAATAGAGTGTGGAGATTTGCAGTTGCATTCCCATGAACCGCATCCTCTTCTGATTTTGAATATGTTTAGTTTTGCATTTCTGAATGCTTTTTCTCGAGCAGGAACTGTTTCCTTTGCTTTTCCATATCCTAACCCAACATAGCCTGTCTTAGTTCCAACAACTGCATATGTTGTAAATTTAGGTTTGTTTCCTTCTTTTGTTTTCTTCTGAGTTTGTCTAAATGCACGGCGTTTTCCACCGCCAAATTTACCCTTAGATTGGCCAATCATAAGAAGATCGCTTTCTAATGCAGGAAATAAAGCATCAACAATTTGTGATTCAAGGATTTTTTTCCCACTTTCAAGAATGTCATCAATAGTGCTTATTTCGCCTGCTTTTACTTTTTTACCGAGTTCTGTTTTCGGAATCCATGCATCAAGATTGACTTTTTGTAATGGCTTTTTCTCTTTTTCAACTTCTTTAATCTCAGTTTCAGAGAGAATGTTTGCTTCTTCAGTACCTTCAGGCTTTTCTTGTTTAACTTCTGGAGTTTCACTTACAGGAGTTTCACTTGCAGGGGGTTCCTTCTGTTCTGGTATTTCCTGCTGAACGGGTTTTTCTTCAATTTTTTTTCTTGCCATGGGAAATCATCCTTTCATAATTTTTTCTTTGCATTGTCCAAATAACGTAACCATCTCTTTAAATTTCGTGTCTTTTTCAAATGCACTAATGTGATCGCCGCGTATTCTTTCCATTGATGGGAAGTTTTCTGGAGTGTGCGGGATGTGCATACCTGCATCAATTGCTCCTTTAATTGCAGCAAATAATCGTGTTCCTTTGATAGGGCTTTGCATTCCTAAATCAACAATTGCTTCAGTGCATTTCTTTGCTTTTGCTTTTTTTCCAATAAGTAAACCAGTGAGATATGCACTAGGAAGATTACCTCCTGTGAAATTCCAGCCAAGTTTTCGTAATTCTCTTGTGTGAGCAGAAGCAAGAACTGCGTCTCCTTTCTCACCAAAGACAACAATCTGAATTAATATATTTTTGAGTGATTTTCGTATAACTAAACGTGGTTTTTCTCCGAGTAATAACTTCAACCTTTTTTTATAATTGGTTTTATCTTCTCGTTTTCTTCTGTATGGAATTGTTCGTGTTGTTGTTGACATTTTTACTTCCCTTCAAATAATTTATTTTCAGTCATGTAGATTTTCATGTGACGAATGCTTCTAAAAAATCCGCCTTTTGCTTTCATATACAATTGATGATAGATTGCAAGAGGAATTATTTTTTTATCTCTAAGCTCTTTGAGGAACTCTCTCTGAACCCGAATTCTATTTATCCATTGCCTTTTCTGAGATAATCGTGCATTTTGAGTTCCTTTTCTCGTTCCATGCCCTCGCTGTCTTCCTTTTTTTCTTTGTTCTTGGCGCGCTTTTGCCCTAAATCGAGAAATTCCTGCTTTTTTTGTAACATTAATAACTCCTTTCTTAACAAGTGAACGTATATCTCCTTTAGTAATCCCTTCTTTAATTTCAGCAAGCTGCTCTGAATTAAAGACAACTCGTTCAGGAGAGCATCGCAAAACTTGCGCCGCCAATCGTTTTTGTACAGTTAGTTCCATGAGTATCACACATATATTTTTTTATGTTTATTCTTTTTTTGTCAAGATTTTATTCATCTGCTTGACAGTTTCTTTTTTCTTATCTTTTTTACCCTCTGCAAGATCCTCAATTGATTCAGACTCTTTTTTTGTTGATTCAACCACTTTCTGTTCTTGCGGTTCTTTCTTTTCTGTTTTCTTCTGTTTTTTCTGCTCTTCACATTGTTTAAGGAATGCTTCAGGATTTTTCATGTTGAGGATGCTGATTTTTTTCTTGAGTGCTTCAGTCACCATTGCAATTCTGTTCTTTTTTCCAGCACTGCCTTTCAATATTGCACTGTGTTTACTTGCATCGAGTGCTGAAACTTGTGCAACATTTTCAACAACAACAGGTTCAAGACCTTGAACAGTAAGACCGCGAACTGCGCATGGCATTTTATATCCTGGCATAACCCATTGACCTACTCCGCGTCTTCTTCTTCGAAGTTTGTTGTGAAGTCCGCGAGGAGCTCGCCATGCATCGTTAACACGAGAGCGCTTATTTTTCATAAAATTACGTCGTAAAAATCTCGGCTTCTGTGCCTTTTTTATTTTTTTGATTTCAAGTAATTTTTTCATAGTCCACAACTTTATACAACAGGTTTTCCTGCTTTTTCAATAATATATATTCCTTGTTGGAATATTCTTGGATCAAATCCAGGTCTTCTGCAAAGCAATTCTATTGCACCTGCAGTTTGTCCAGCAAGTTCTTTATCTGGACTTGAGATAATAATATCGCTTCCCTCTATTTTTACTTCAACACCCTCTCGTAATTCCATAACACGAGGGACTTTTTCCCCAATAAAATTTTTGACTGTGAATTGTTTTCCTGTGATGCTGATGTTCATGGGAAAGTGGCCTGAGCAAACGCGAAGTTTATAGACATACGGATGAACAATGCCTTTAATCATATTCTTAATGTGAGCAACAAAAGTTCCTATTTGCATTTTTTCCTTTCGAGTCACTTTTTTTGCTTCAATAACTATTGAATTTCCTTGAACAGTAAGTGTAAGTCGCGGATCTGTAAATAATCGTGAAATACGCGCCTTTCCTTTGGAAATATGTAAGAGCGTTCCTTCTAATTGAGCAACTACTCCTTCTGGAATTGCAATTTCCTCTTTGTATTCCTTCATATTCATGGTTTTCCCCTAATAACAATATGCGATTAATCTGCCGCCGAGCTTTTGCTCTTTTGCCTCATCATGTGTCATCAATCCTTTTGGTGTTGAGACAAGCAAGATACCAAATCCTTTTGCAGGCAGGTATCGTTTTTCATATTTTGTATAATTATCAAGTTGAACTGCATATCGTGGTTTGATAACCCCGCAGTTATTTACTGCACCAATTAAATGAATAGTAAGAAGATTTCCTTTTCCATCTGGAGTTTCTGTGTATGAACCAATATAATGTTTATCTTGAAGCAGAGTTAAAATTTGTTTGATAAGCTTAGATGACGGAGTTATGCATATCTGATTTTTTCCAATTTTCTCACTATTCATGATGTTGGAAAAAATGTTTGCAAGTGGATCATTTAATGTCATGGTTTTCTTCCTCAGTGGTATTTCTTAAATCCTATTTTTGGTGCAATCTCTCTGAAGCATTGTCTGCAGAGATTAAGTCCATATTTTCCGATGAATGCGCCAGAGCGAAGGCATCGCCTGCATCGAAAGCGAGACTGGCCTGTTGTTCGCTCTTTAGGACTGTTATGTTTGATAAACTTCTTCAGTTTGTTTGGTTTTGCTTTGAGCTGTTTGAATGCTTTTTTATAGTAACTGTATGTCATAGTGCCACCTTAATCCTCTTGTTTTACAGCAATGCCAAATTCTTTTTTCATGAATTCCATTGCATCATTTTTTGAAATTCTGTGACTCTTTTTTATAGCTCTCTTTTGAATTTTTCTGACCTTTACCCTAAATCCAGGTCGTCGAAGTGTGATACAAATCTGGAAACCCATAATTCCCACATCTGGATTGTATTGAATGCCAGGAATATCAATATATTCATGAATGCCAAAAGCAATGTTTCCGCTTTCATCAAATTGCGATGCAGTCAATGTACTGCTTTTTGCTTTGAGGAATTTTACAAGCAGATTTTTAATTATTTCTTTGTCACGAAGAGTAATTTTGCATCCAATAGGCAGCCCTGGTCGCAATCCCCATGTAGGAATTCTTTTTTGCGTGACTGTTTTGACTGGATCTATGCCTGTAATGTGCTTCAGCAGGAGGACTCCTTTTTCTAGCTTTTTCTGGTCTTTTCCTGCCCCGACATTCAGGGTCATTTTTTCAATGCTGATTCTTTTCATATCCATAGTAATCCCTTATGCGTGTACTGTTATGATTGGATGATCTTTTCCAACAACAAATGCGCAAGACTTTCGTGTTTTGTATTGAGCACCAGATTGAAGTGCAAATGTTGCTGTATCTCCTTGAATATCAACGATTTTTCCAAGACTGCCTTTTTGCTTTCCTTCTGTCAAAAACACAGTCATGTTTTTTTCAAATTTAAGTGTATCAACAAGAGTGTTTTTCTTAAAATCAACAACAACAGAATCCCCTACAGTATAAGGAGTCGTCACAATAAAGTTTTGCCCATCATTGAGGTTAAGCTGTACTTTGCCTTTTGGTAAAATAGTCTTGCCAATGATTTTACAGATTTTAAGATGTGCCTCTTTTTCAGGTATTTTTACATGAGTAATCCTGCCATTTGTATCCATGATGATTCTGTTTGCTTCTTTTGTTTTTGCCAGTTCAACGACATCGAAAAATCCTGCAGTATTCCTATGGTCTGTTTGTTTTCTTCCATTGACGTAAACATCTTGTTGCATGATTGCCTTTATTTCTTTTGTAGACTTTGCATATCCTGCCATTTCTCGCAGGAACATATTTAAGGAAACAGAGAGATGTTGAGGGTGGCCACTAGGATGTGGACGTACAATAAATGTTGTACTTTTTCTCTTAACATTCCATGATGCTGGAGCTGCCAGTCGTTTTAAATGTCGTTTCATGATTATTTCCTCGTGCGTTTTTCTTCTTTTTCTATTGCAGTAATCATTAAATTAGATGGTTCTAACGGAATTCGTACTTTAGATCCGTCTTTTTTTACTCGCTCTATTCCTTCGACAAAAACCTTTCCTTTTTTGAGGTTCAGTGCAGTGACTTTTCCTTCTTTGCCTTTGAAATTTCCAACAAGGATTTTGATTTTGTCGTCTTTGTGAAGGCCAATGTGGCGCATCTTCAGTTTCTTTCTCAATTCTTTAGAAAGGTGAACATGCATAAATGTTTGTTTAATGTGAAGCGGAGCCTGTGTTCTATAATTTCTCTGCTTTCGTGGCTTTTTGCTTGCCTTCCATGCTGTAGACCATGTGTTCATTGTATTCTCCATGTATTTTTTTAAACAATAATTGTTGCAATTTTTGCAATTGCAGGCCATCGCTCACATACTTCTTTTGCAACTGGCCCTTTGATAAGCGTTCCTTGTGGATTGCCTTTATTATCCTTCACAACAACAGCTGCATTATCCTCAAATTGTATGCGTGTGCCGTCTCGTCGTCTGTACTCTTTTTTCTGTCGAATAATAACTGCCAAAACACTTTTTTTCTTCATATCAGGTTTTCCCTTGACAACGTTTGCCATGATGAGATCACTGACTCCACCTGTGGTGATTTTTCCTTTGGATGTTTTGACTTTGTATGTGGTGTATAATCGCACAATCTTTGCACCGCTGTTATCAACAACTTCAAGTGTTGCACCAGAGGGCAGTGGTCGTGTAATTCGTGCTTTAAGTCCTTTCATGATTATTCACTCTGTTTTTCAATAATAACAAATGATTTCATTTTGCTGATTTTTCTGGTTTCCATAACAGTAACCATGTCGCCTTCTTTTGCATGAATGCATTCTGGATTGTGAACCATCAATCGCGTTCGTCTTTTTTCAAATCTCTCATATTTCATTAATGGTACTCTGCGTTCAATTTCCATAATTGCATTGCGCTTCATTTTGACGCTGACTATTTTTCCGCGCAAAACTCTGCCGCGAACAACCCGCTCACCGTGAAAGGGGCAATTTTTGTCTCCTGTGCATGATGTTGCAGGCGCTGTGACTGGAATTCCAATGTTTCGTGTCATGTGTTTCATCCTTCGTATGGTCTTTGTATCAGTGTTTTTCCATCAATTGTTTTTTCGTTGATTTTCAGTGTTACGCTGTTTTTGACAATGATTTCTTTTTTTGTGTTTTGAATCACAAAGGTGTTTTTTGTTTCATCAATGATTGTTCCTTTTTTTCCAATAAGACTTTTGTTTTTTGCATCAACAACCTCAAGTGTTGCGCCAATCACATTAGCCATAGGAACGCTTTTCCTCGATGATTTCAATGGTTTCAGGCGCAAATCCAAGCTCAACAAGGTATTGCATGACTTTTGATGCATGCTCTCCCTGAAGTTCAATAACGCCTTCCTTTGTTGTACCACCGCACGCAAGCTTTGACTTCAATGCTTTTGCAATGTCTTTAATGTCAATCTCCTTAGTATCTATACCTTCAACGATTGTGTATTTTTTACCAAATTTTTTCCGTTCAATGTAGATGGAAATCTTTTGGCTTTCTTTTGCGATGCTTTCGCAAACACACAATTCTTCAGGTAAGCCGCAGGTAGTACATATCTTACTCATTCTTGTTGCGTAACCTCCTTTTGCAACAATTGCAGTATTCGTGCAATTGTCTTTCGTGTATTTTTGATTATGTATGGGTTTTTGACCTGTGTTCCCCGTGCAACTTGTGCACGCTCTTTAATAAGCTGGAGTTTCAGCTCAACAAGCTTGTTCTCCAAATCTTTTTTTCCGAGTTTTGAAAGGTCAACTTTTTTCATGATTATTCAGCTTTTGGTTCTTCTGATTCTTTCTTTTCTTCTTCTTTCTTTTCTTCTTTTTTCTTGCGTCGTTTTGGCTTTTTCTCCTCTTTTTCAGTTGCTTCTGCAATTGGTGGTGCTGCAGCAACTTCCTCTGGAGCCTTAACTTTAATTCTATCAGGCAAATCTATTGGGGGCATAATTCGTACTTGAATGCCGATAGTTCCTGATTTTAGCTGTGCTGCACTGTATGCTGTGCGAACACCTGTAATTGCAATATCTCCGCTCTTTTTCAAGTATCCTTGGTAAAATCGCCATCGTTTTGCTCGGGTGCTTGGCACTTTTCCTGAAACAACAACCTCAATGCCGAGAGCGCCTGCATTCATGACATCTTCAAGCACTTTATGACCAATTGCTTTGAATCGTGCAGAACCAAAGCGTTCGAGTGATGTTGCGATACGCTCTGCAATAATGCCTGCATCAAGAACTGAATCCTGAATTTCATTGATTTCTATCTGCGGATTTTCCATATTGAACTTCTTTTTCAGTTGCAAGGTTAATTTTTTGATGCTCTGTCCTTTTCTGCCGACAATTAAGCCTGGCCGGGCAGCATTGACAATGACTTTTTCTCCTAATGGTGTCATCTGTAATCGTGATCCGCTTAATCCAACTTGTTTAAGGTTGTCTTTTATGAATTCTTGAATCTGATATTCCTTGATTTTTTGTTCAACAATTTTTTTGTATCCCATTGGTTAATCACTTTTTTTACAGTTCAATTTTCTTTTCAGTTTTTTTCTCTGATTTTTCTTTCTTTTTTTCTTCTTTTTTTGCCTGTTCTTGCAAAACAATTTCAATGTGTGTTCTCTTCATTTTTGTTCCGCGCTGTCTGCCATAATGATATGGTGTTGATGCTTTTTGCGCATTGCAATGAACAATGAATAAATTGCCTGTGTTTAATCCTTTGACTTGTGCATTTGCCTCAGCTGATTTAAGGAGTGCAAGGATTTCAGTTGCTGTCTTGATTGGGTATCTTCCTGGACCCATGCCTGGCCTATGGCCGACATTCCAGTTAAATCGCGTGTATGGCACAGCGCGCTTCATTGCAATAACCTCTGTCAGCAACTGTTTTGCTTGTTTCAAAGGTCTATTTTTTATCCATTTGCAGATTTCCACACTCTGTTTTTTGGAAATAGAGAGATCTCTGCCAACAACCCGTGCCATAAGCTCTTTGTTGTATGCGCTGAATGCATATTTGAGTGCCATGAGTTTCCCTTTTGTTTTTTTATTTCACTGAGAGTGCTGCGCTGGATTTTGTTGCGCCAATTCCTGGTGCGTTGTGTGCAACACGTGAACGTGTTAATGCAAATTCACCTAGTCTGTGTCCAATCATTTCTGCAGTCACTTCAACATCCTTAAATTCTTTTCCTGCATGAATAGAGATAATTCTTCCTACCATCTGCGGCAGAATAACCATATCTCTGCAGTGTGTTTCAATTTTTTTGGATTTTGATTGTAATTTGTCAAGGAATGCTTTTTCAGCATCAGTAAATCCGCGCTTGATTTTTCTTCGTTCACGTGAAGGCAATAAGAGTGAAAGCTCTTTCAAGCTCAGTTTCTTGAGGTCTTCAAGCGATTTTCCGCGATATTTGAATTCTTTCAATGCCATTGTGTTTACCTATTTTTTCTTCCTGTTCGTCGAGGTCTTATCTTACCAATCTTTGCTCCTGGAGGTGCAAAGCGTCGTGCAATGTCTGGTTTGTTCTTCTTGCTGGAACGTGCACCGCCGTGTGGATGTTCAACTGCGTTCTGAGATTGTCCTGAAACAACAGGCCAGAGTTTTGCACTGTATCGTAATTTGTGATAAACTGTTCCTGCTTTGAGGTATGGTTTTTCAGGTCTTCCGCCGCCTGCAACAATGCCTATTGTTGCTCTGCAGTTTTCATTAAAGAGCTTTTCTTTTTTTGATGGAAGCATAATACTGATTGCTGAACCATGTCTGCTGAGGACTTTTGCGAAAACTCCTCCGCTTCGCGCAAATTTACCGCCATCTCCTGGAACACCCTCTATATTATAGATAAGAGTTCCTTCAGGAATATTTTTGAGCATGTGTGTGGAACCAATTTCTTTGTTTTCTGTATTATATTCAACATACTGCTGGACACAAACTCCTTCTGGAGCAACAGTCAACTGTTCTTCACCATTTTCCCATTTGATTGTCATCAATGGTGCAGTGTGCCCTGCGCAATGAACAATATGAGTAATCTTTCCTTTTCCCTGCGGCAGATTCATAGATGGCTGCCGAGCTTTGCCGACATAATTATGGCTAGGGCTAAGGAAAACAGGTGATCCTTTTCCGCGTCGTTGTACTGTTAATCGTTTTCCCATAGTAATCCCATTATAATAATCCTAATTGCGTTGCAACATCAAGTGCAGGAGTTTCTGCAGTGAGCTGCACGTATGCGCGCTTTGTTCCTTGTGCTGTAATCAATGTACGCACCTTTGCAACCTTCACTTTGTACAATGTTTCAACTTCTCGTGCAATTTCTTGTTTTGTTGCGAGCCTGTCAACAGCAAAAGTCATAGTATTTTCTGCTTCAATCATGCGAATTGCTTTTTCTGTTGCAAGAGGATATTGTACTGCCATAGTCTCACATGAATAATTTTTGTTTTACAATTTTTTCCAGTGCAGGTTCTGTGAACAAAACTAATCTGCCTGGCTTAATGCTTGGAGCAAGGACTTCTGCATTGAGCAACGCAACAGGCATAATGTCAACGCCTGCAATTGCCTGTGCTGCTTTCTGAACCTTGCATGGTCCTGAAACAACAACAAGAGGCCCTTTTGCTTTCTTGTATGTTCTTCCTCGTCGAGCTGCTCGCCCTGTTTTCATTTTTTTCGTTTCAGCGCGCGCAAGTTCTTCTGCAAAGCCGAGTTTTTCCAATGCTGCAGCAACATCTTTTGTTTTTGCAAGCTCCTCAAACTTTGCTTCGACAATGAATGGATAATGCTCTGGGATAATATGTCCATTTTTCTGGACAAGGTCTTTTTTCATTGCAGCGCTTAATCCTGACTGCAATGCTTTCTTTTTTTCTTTTTTGTTGATTTTCTGCTGCCAGTTTTTCTCTGCTTTTGGAGGGTGTGCAGCTTTACCGCCGACTGAGCCAGCAGAAAATGCTCCAACCCATGTAAATCGTGTCCCTCGTCTTGCTAATATTTTACGAGGTGCTCTGGAAATACCAAACCCATATGAAGTCTTAAAATCTCGTCTTCGTCTGGAGAGTTTTGCTCCTTGTTTTTTTCCAGCAGTAGGATCAGCACCATAGACTTGCCTGCTGTTTGCACGCTGTGCAAGAACAGCTCTTTTGACAATATCTGGTCTAATATCTGCAGTAAAACATGCTGGTAGTTCTTTTTTGCCAATCTCTGTTTTTTGCAATGAGTATGTTGTAATTTTCATGAGTATCACTTATTGTTTTGACTCCAAGCTAGTATGAACAATGCTTGGTGCATCTTTTGGCACGAGCATGTTTGGTCGTTTTGGCACATTAAATCGTATCAATCGCTTTGCAGCTCCTTGAACTGAGCCTTTGAGGAGAAGGTATGGATTTCGTACAAGTCCATAATGTTTGAATCCTCCTCTTGGATTGACTTCTTCTACTTTGTCTGATATTTTGAGTATCCATTTGTTGTATTCTGTTCTATTGTGATATCCCATCTGGCCTGCATGAGCAACTCTGTACATAAAGTGTGCTTGTGAAATCCAGCCGCCTAAGCTTCCTGGCCCTCGTTTTGTTTTTTCAGATTTGTGATGTCTGATTGCAACCCCAAATCTTTTAACTGGACCTTGATATCCTTTTCCTCTTGTGACTGCAATAGTATCAACTAACTGTCCAGGTTTGAAAATCTGAGAAATTGCAATATCTTTGCCAAGATTATTTTTGATGTATGCAAGCTTTTCTGCATTGTTTCCGCCGAGCCCCATCTCAAATAATTCAGGAGTTTTTTTGAATCCTGTAAGTTTTGGCTGTGTGTAAACATTAACACGAATATCATCATAGTCTTCTGGCTTAATGCTGTCAAGTTCTGCTTCTTTTGTATTTTTTGCCTGTGGCAATCGTCGTTTGAGTTCTTTTTCTGCTTTGAATGGTAATTCTTTAACAAGTTTTAATCCGTATGAAGTATTTTTATAAAATCGAGCAGAAGAAATTTTGAGAGGAGGGCATTCAACAACAGTTACTGGTGTTGCAATTTCCTGTCCTTTTGACGGTGATTTTGCCCTATTGTCAATCATAATAATGTGAGTCATGCCAACCTTGTATCCTGCAAAACCCTGCAGCTGCGCTTCTTTAGTGTGCTGCCAAGAGTGAACTCTAGGATAAGGTCGAGAGGCTCGCTTTCGCGGCCACACTTGCATAGATCCGTGTCTTGGGTTGTGTGCTTTTGGCATTTTGTCTCAGTGAATGTTCCTGAAAAGAACTATAAACCTATTGTTGAAACCTTCGTAGAAGTTGCTCTCCACAACTGTACTGAAAAGGTATCTTTTCAGGCTCTTGTGTTATTGTATATAACCATTTACCTTACATACACTTCAGATTTGTACTGAATAGTCATTCAGAGATAGCAGGTGATTTATAAAGGTTATCGTTGTGAGTGGTTTTTGAGGTTTTTTTTGAGAAATTTGTTCAACTGTGTGTTTTCTTTTCTTTGCAATATTTGGTTAGGGGGTTATATTGACCACAGTACAGAAGTTATGAATATTGTACGAGAATAGTGGGAATTACATTTCTTGTTTGTGGATGAATTTCTGGATTATTTTCCAGAGATCGTAAATCTGATTGTGCAATTATCTCAAGCTTTTTTGTTAGTGATTCTTCTCTTGGGATAGATTCAAATCTTTGTTGAATTTCATGGGCAGAAAGATGTACTCGTACTGCAGCGTATACTGCACCTGTTCCGAAACCCCATAATATTGAAGGCATTCCTTCATGTGTTCCAAAATATCTTTCAATTGTCATTTCTTCTTGTTGAAGGCCTATTTCAGTAGGTTCAGAAAGTTCTCTTAGTATTGCGTTTGCAATGTCTCCTTCTTCTGAAATATCTGTTCTTAATATATATCCTCCAAATGTATGGATTGATCCGTTTTTTGCCCCGCCTTTTTTTCTATGAAAAATAAATTGATTATCATCGCTGATAAGAAGTCCATTACCTGTAAGTGCTATTGCATTACAAACATATTTCATAGGATCACTGTCATTGAAAGATCCAACTGGTTGAATTTGTCTCATGCGTTGAAGATCTGCCCATTGATATGGAATAACCCGAATTTCTAGATTTTTGTGATCTAAATAAGGGGGATGCCATATACGTAGCTTTTCTTCTGATGGATACAGTTTTTCATTCCATTTATCGCCATATTGATTTCTTCCTTTTACATCTCCTGCATTAGCAAGTGCTGATGCTATATTTTCATGTTCTACAGAAGGGGAGACAATGACAACATGTGGTGTAAACTGTAAAACCATTTTTTACAGTAATGAACTTTTGTTTTTAAATTTTATTATTAAAAAAGTAAGGATAAATTTAAATACAATGCTGTTGTGCTAGAAGTGTGTGGGCCTGTAGCGCAGCCTGGATAGCGCATCTGCCTTCTAAACAACTGGAGTTAGCAGGAGGTCGTGGGTTCAAATCCCATCAGGCCCGTTTTATTTCTCTACTTGTTTTTCTGTATTTTTTAGTGGGACTGAGTGAACGCAGTGAACGAATGTCGCACGTCGCTTCCAATTGGCGAAAGAATTGGTTCACATCCCATCAGGCCCGTTTTTCTCAAATATATTTCATGTAAATCTCAAAAAAGTGCTCATATGTTTTTTTGTATTTTTCTAAAAGAAATCTGTACAATGTTTCATAATGCTCCCTGTCGGCAGCCTGTAATGCACTAAAATATGCTACTCGCTGTGTTTTGCGTATAATCAGTGGCATGTATCCATGCTTACGTAAAATTGCATTCAACAGTATTCTTCCTACTCGACCATTTCCATCCTCAAAAGGATGAATTTTTTCAAACAATGCGTGAAACTGTGCAGCTTTCTGCAGAGGATGCATTGTTTTGTTTTCGTGATACCATGCAAGCAATTTCTGCATTTCTTCAGAAACTTTTTCAGGAGGAACAGTCTTTATAGTTCTTCCTAAAAGAAAGTTTGGGAACTTTTTATATCCTGTTTTAACATCTGTCTCTTTAACAAGTACTTCATGAAGCTCGCATATACTCTTTTCAGTTATTTTTATGTCATTATAAAACAGAAACTCTAACGCTTTTCTTGTATTTAATGTTTCATACACTTCCCGTAAATTTTTATTTCCTCCTGCTTTATTCTCTTGGAGAATCATCGTGACATCTTTCAATGTCAATGAATTTCCTTCAATTGCATTTGATTCATAGGTGAAATTAATAGTAAATCTATCTATAATGTCTTGATATTGTTTTGGCGTGAGTTTCTGTAATAATTTTTTATAGTTCCATTTAATTGTTTCAATTTTTTGAATATTCTCTTCTGTAAATACACAATTCTTTGTATAATATTCACATGTGTTTTTAAGCATGTTTTGTTCTACTTTTTTATTGAGTATTTCTCTGGATTTTTCTATTGTTTCTGTATTGGTATCTGGCAAATATAAAGAATATTTCTTTATCTTTCCTGACACTAATCGTACAGATCGTTCAAGGTAATATCTTTTCTTTCCTTTTATTACTTTAGTGCTAATAAAGACCATACATATAAGTAACCCTACAAATATATAAAGTTTACTAAGTTTGTAGGGTTACCCGAGTTTACCGTGCAAAACAATAATCACGAAAGTTATATAAATAATATAAAAATCTCTTTTGTTATTGGCTAGTGCGCCGGTAGCCAAGCGGCTAAGATTAGTATGCGTGAATGCAGCTAATAGCAAGCGACCGCCTGCAGAGCGGTTATTCGGGGGTTCGAGTCCCTTCCGGCGCTTTTTTACAATCCTACATCTGTATATCCAATGTCTGCAAATCTTTTATCAATTGTTTTGTGTTGTGAAACAATATCACATTCAGTCCAGCTTCAATTGCTCCATCAGCATACTCTTCTTTATCATCAATAAGCAATGCTTCTTCTGCTGGACAGTTGCATGCTTCAAGAACTTTTTTGTATATGTGAATATCTGGTTTTTTCATATGTAATTCTGTAGACAAAAATACTTTTTCAAAATAACTGTACAGTCCGTCCTCAATATTATATGCTGCAATTTCTGGTTCAGCGTTTGTCAAACACACAACTTCATAATTAATTTTTAATTTTTCTATCAGCGCAATAATTTCTGCATCTCGTTTTGTTGCGTGTTGAATATACAATTGTTTATGTTTTTCCAGAACTTTTTCTGCCAGTATGTGAGAGTGAAACCTTGCAATAACCTGTGCATACATTTCACGTAATGTCAATGTTCCTTCTGTAACTCTTGGCTTGAGTTCTTTTGTTGCTTCATTGAATTGTTCAAGAGAAATTCCAATCAATTGTGCAAGTGCAGGATAAATAATGCTCTCTGTTGCATCAGGGACAAGTATTCCACCAACATCAAATATGATTAGCTGCATGAATGGAAAGAAAAAAGAAGTGATTTATAAATCTCTCCCTAAAACTTTATATAATTCTTCTTCTTTTTCTCATCCATGAAAATACTTGCAGCAGGAGACATCCATGGAGACCAAAGTTTAGCAAGCAGGCTTGCTGAGAAAGCAGAGAAAGAAAAAGTAGATTTAGTTATTCTCACAGGAGACATTACGCATTTTGATGAAAATCCAGATAATATTCTCGGAAAATTCTTAAAAAAGAAAAAAAGAGTGTTGTTTGTCCCAGGCAACCATGATAGTTTTGCAACAGCAGATTTTCTTGTGAACCTTTACGGCGTCAAAAATATTCACGGCTACAGCGTCAAATATGACAACATAGGTATTTTCGGCTGTGGCGGCGCAAATATTGGCCCTGTCACAAAATTTCAGGAAAAGGAACTTTATGACATTTTGCATAAAGGATTCAAAGAAATAAAAGAAGTGCAGAAAAAAATCATGGTCACGCATGTTCACCCTTCAGATACTGCAATGGAAAAGTTCTCAAACTTTATTGCAGGAAGCAAAGGCGTAAAAAAAGCAATTGAACAATTCAAGCCAGATTTTTTACTTTGCAGCCATGTCCATGAAGCAGAAGGCATTGAAGAAAAAATAGGCAAGACAAAAGTTATTAATGTTGGCAAAGAAGGAACAATCATTAATCTCTAGTTCTTAAAAAAACCAGTCCTAAAAAGAGCAGTGTGATAAAACCAATGACAAGAAGAAATATTCCCCAATCAGCAATGCTTTCTGAGAATAAAACAACACTGAAAATAATTGCTAATAATCCAATAGCAAAACTCAACCCTGCCAAAAATCCTGTTGCAATATCCATAAAGAGAGGGTGTATCATGGGTTTTAAAAAGGTGATTATTCTTACAACCAATAACTATTAAACTATTAAAAGTATACTAAAATCAGATGCTGCAATTAACACGATTAAATGTCCAAGTAGTAAGAAAAGCAGGAATTGCAAGAAGACAACCCCAATTTCATTCTGGTCAACAAGTGTTAGAAAATCTTATTGCAGTTGCAGATGAAGCAGATAAGCGATTTACAGAACAAGCAATGACAGAATTCTGGAAACCTGGATTTGTTTATCCTGAAAATCCATATGGAAAATTTGTAAGAGACATGGCTGCAAGTCTTGGATTAAATGAAAATCCATTATATAGTCCACATGAACCCATCTCTGGATATAATCAGCAACATCGTTTAGGTAAAAAACAACTGCCAATATTACTCCCGCATTTGCAAATAGTAAATCCCGGTTTAACAGAAAAAGTAGAGCAAGAAGGAGAATTTATTTTAGTTGTATATACTATGTGGTATTCAATAGATGAATCAACACACTATTTTGATAAAAGAGATTTCTCCTGGCTTCAAGAACTTTATTTAAGAGTAAGAGGATTTCGAGAAAGAACAAGAGTAGAAGAAGAAATTGTACATCTTTTGAAAAAAGGACAAAAAAATCCTCAGGAAACTCCAATCGACGGAATTCTATCAAACCCGCGAGATTTATCTGAATATAAGCAACGTTTATTTACATTGCAAAGAAAACGAGAAGACTTAACGCAAACAGACGGTAGCTGGCCTGTATTAATCTGGGGTTTTGGAGTATACACGAGATGGCCAGAATTAATCGGATACGTGTTGATCAATAAAGATGCAACTGCATCACAAAGAAGACTGTTAGGATAAATATTCTAAATTCTATTTCAAGAACTTCTTCCCAACATATGGAACAAGAACATCTGGCACTTTAATGCTTCCATCCTTTTGCTGATAATTCTCAAGAATAGCAACTAATGCTCGGGATGTTGCAACGCATGTACTATTAAGAGTATGCGGAGGATAATTTTCATCTTTGCCTCTAACACGCATTCCAAGACGCCGTGCTTGATAATCAGTGCAGTTGCTGCACGAAACAACCTCTCTGTACGCATTTTGAACAGGATACCATACTTCAATATCATATTTTTTTGCTGCAACTGTACCGATATCTCCTGTGCAGATGTTGACAATTCTAAAATGAAATCCTAATGACTGAAAAAAATCTTTAGAATTTTGCAGTAATTCTTCATGCAGTTTCCAGCTTTCTGAAGGTTCGCAGACAATTGCCTGTTCTATTTTGTTGAAGTGATGCACGCGGAATATTCCTTTTTGATCTTTGCCATGCGCACCAGCTTCTTTTCTAAAACAAGTGCTGATTCCGCACATTTTTAGCGGCAATTGAGTTGGTTCAATAATTTCATTCTGAAACATGCCCATCATAGGGTGTTCAGATGTTGCAATAAGGTAAGAATCTTCACCTTGGATTTTGTACATCACATCCTCAAAATCTTTTAAGTCAGTAACTCCTTCGTAAACATCACGATGCATAAATAAAGGAGTTTGTAAAAGTGTAAATCCACGTTGTGCCATGAAATCAACAGCATAGCGTTGCAGCGCCATTTCCAAAAGCACTAAATCTCCTTTTAAGAAATAATGTCGCGCGCCTGCAATTTTTGCTCCTCGCTCTAAATCAGCAAAATCATGTTCCAAGAGAATATCAACATGGCTTTTTAATGGAAAAGAAAAACTTGGTTTTTTGCCAAATTCCCCAACAACAGCATTTGCAGTATCATCAGCGCCATAGGGTACAGATTCATGCAAAATGTTTGGCAGTCGTTTAAGATAATAATCAATTTCATCTTTTATGTGCTTTTGCTCAACTTCAATGTTTTCTATCAATGCAGGGATTTTACCAGCCTCTGCGAGTAATGCCCGAGCATCTTTGCCTTCTTTTTTGAACGCACCAATTTCACGGGAAACTTCATTGCGCCTGCTTCGCAGTTTTTCTGCTTGCTGTAATAAATCAAGATATTTTGTATCAAGTTCAAGAATTTTATCTAAATGTGCTTTGCGTTCAGTATCCTTTCGTTTTTCCAGATCCCTGCGAATAATATCAGGATTCTTTCGAATAAGTTTAATGTCAAGCATAAATAAAAGCAGAAATGTAGTATATATAAAGATTTAGAAAAATCAGCGATTAAAAGAAATCAAAAGCTTATTTCATACACATCTTCTATTTTTCCCTTGTTTCTGACACAAAGATATACTTTTGCTCCGCGAGATAAATATTCTCTAAAAACTGCATCATGTGCAAGCACAGTATCGAGTGTTGTTCGAGCATTTGCTTCATCTTCTTGTGCAACAACAGCAATAAACGTATTTGCATGAGCAAATGAACCTTTGCCGTGCAATGCATGAGCCATTGCATATTGCAGTGAACCATGCTCAACAGCAGTCAATGAATCCAAAGAACTAACATCAAACAAATGACTTGGTTTTTCCAAATCACTGCCATGAACCAACTCCGCTGCTGAGTATCGCAAACCAATTCTCCAAACTATTGCAAGAGGATATTGTCCTCCAGATAAAGGTAATTCTTCGCCACCTCTTTCAACAGCACCGAGTGTATCAACATCAACATAAACAAGGTCATACGCACTTTCTAAAGAAGTTCGTCTTAACTCTCCATTTGTATGTTCATCAGGATTTGCAGCCTCAACAACTGCCGTAAGCTGTGGTGTTGGCATTTCTTTCCCCTGGTGATATTCATGTGCTGCATGACATGCACCGCATTTTTTATGCGCAATAACTATTCGTCCAGAATATTCTGCTTTTAAGCGTGCAATAGTTTCTGCATCCATTGTCTGTCCAGCTGTATTGTAAAATGCAGCACGAGGAGCATCCTGAACATGATGATGAGAAACACTACGGGAATCAGAGCAGCCAACAACAACGTGTGTAAGCCGTGCAGCTGTTTTTGCTGCTAAATAATCCTGTGCACCATGATTTGCTTGAACAAATAATTGTATTGTTCCTTGTAATGCTGTCACTTTTGTGTATGTTACTGTCATTTCTTTCACCTATTTCTTAATTCTCTTCATTCTAAATATATTTTCTCTGTCCATTTCATCTAATCGCATCTGAATAAATTTTCTCTGTAAATCAAGTTTAGGAATAACCTCAAATTCAAGCGCATTAACCCGTCTTTTTGTTTTTTCAATTTCAATAAGCAGTTTTTTAATTCCTGTTTCAACCTCTGCTGCTTCTATAACTTTCTTAAGAACTGTTTCAAATGATGCAGTAGCTTCATCAATCAGTGCAGAGCTTGCAATGCTGCCGTATCCTTTATCAAAACCAGTAGGGTTTGCAGTATAATCGATTTTTGGAACAACAACCCCCATGATATTACGAGACTGAACAGTAATTTCAGGTGCATCTTTGACTGCGAGAGCAAGGGACATCACATGAACATCTCCTTCAACAGTCCTCACAATATTAACTGTCTGCAATGCGTTCTGATATTCCTCAGTCAACTCTTGGCGAACAGATTTTGCTTTTTTCAAAATCTCAAAAAACTCAAGAATCAAGCCATCTCGTTTTTTCTTCAGCAAGTTATAGCCTGATTTAGCAAGTTTAATTCTATTCTTGAGCTTCATCAGCTCGCTTCGTGTTGGTTTGATGTTTTCTGCCATTTTATTGAGATTTGTAATATTTCTCTTTCAGTTTTGAGCTCAATCGTGTCAGTTCGTTTTGTGGAATAGCGCCAAACAGTTTCCAGCCAAGCTCAAGTGTTTCTTGAATAGTTCTGTCTTCATCTTTTCGCTGTCTGACAAAAAGATTTTCAAATGCCTCTGCAAATTTCAGCAATCGCAAATCTCTCTGGCTGAGTGCTTCTTCGCCGACAATAGCAACTAATCCTCTAAGATCTCGTCCTTCTGCATAACAAGCATAGAGCTGGTCAGAAACCCCTTTATGATCATCGCGTGTTTTGTCTGGCCCTATTCCTAAGTTCATCAATCGTGATAAGCTTGGCAAGACATCAACAGGAGGATAAACACCTTTTCTGTGTAATTCTCTGGAGAGAACAATCTGCCCTTCAGTAATGTATCCTGTCAAGTCTGGAATAGGGTGTGTAATATCATCTCCAACCATTGTAAGAATTGGAATTTGTGTCACAGACCCTTTTTTTCCTTTAATCATGCCTGCGCGTTCATAAATCATTGCAAGATCAGTGTACATGTAACCTGGATATCCTCGTCTTCCAGGAACCTCTTCTCGTGCTGCGCCAATTTCTCGCAAGCTTTCACAGTAGTTTGTCATGTCTGTTAAGATAACCAGAACGTGCATGTCTTTTTCAAATGCAAGATATTCTGCTGTGGTCAGTGCCATTCGTGGTGTAATGAGTCGTTCAACTGCTGGATCATCAGCAAGATTCAGGAACACAACGCTTCTGTCAAGAGCGCCTGTTTCTTCAAATCCTTTCATAAAATATTGTGCTTCTTCGTTTGTAATGCCCATTGCTGCGAAAACAACAACGAAGTTTTCTTTTTGCCCAACAACCTTTGCCTGTCGTGCAATCTGCAGTGCAATCTCGCTGTGCGGCAAACCGCTTCCTGAAAAAATAGGCAGTTTCTGTCCTCGAACAAGAGTGTTTGTTGCGTCAATAGTGCTGATTCCTGTCTGAATAAAGTTGCTTGGCTGACCTCGAGTGTACGGATTAATAGCTGCACCGACAATATCCATGCGCTTTTCAGGAATAATCTCTGGACCGCCGTCAATTGGTTTTCCTGCTCCGCTTAAAATCCTGCCAAGCATTTCTTCTGAAACACTGAGTTTAATAGATTGGCCGAGAAATTTGACGCTTGACTGTTTGTCAATTCCAGAAGTTCCTTCAAACACCTGAACAACAACAATATCATTGCTCGTGTCTAATACCTGCCCGTTTTTGATTTTGCCGTCTGGCAGTCGAAGTGTAACAAGTTCGTTATATCCTACAGGTTCAGTTTTCTCAACAAAAACAAGAGGGCCTGCGATGCGTGTGATTGTTTTGTATTCTTTCATTGTTTTCACCTGTGCAATTGTGCAAATTCCCGCTCCATATCTTTTTCGATAGAAGCGAGCAGCTGTTTCCAGTCTTTGGTAAATTTTGCCTCTGCAATGCTGTCTTTTGTTTTCAGGCCAAGAATAGTCTTGACGCGAATTCCGTTTGCAAGAGCTCCTTGAGCAATGTCATTGTATTTCAAAATCAGCTTCATGAGATGATATGACTTTTCAATTGTACAATACGTATCAATCTCATGATATGCGTTTTGCTGCAGGACAAATTCTCGAATAAGCCGTGCAACATCAAGAGTCAGCTGTTCTTTGTCTGGCAATGCATCGCTTCCAACAAGCTGTACAATTTCCAGCAATTTTTCTTCTTGCTGTAAGATAATCATCAGTTGTTTGACAACCTCTCCCCAATCTTCTGCAATATTTTCTTTGTACCATGGACTTAATGCTTCATGATACAAGCTGTATGATGTTAACCAGTTGATAGATGGAAAGTGTCTTCTCTGAGCAAGTTTTGCATCCAATGCCCAGAATGTTTTAATGACTCGAAGTGTACTTTGCGTGACAGGTTCTGAAAAGTCTCCGCCTGGCGGACTGACTGCACCAATAACACTAACGCTTCCTGTTTTTTCAACGCCAAATGGAAGACCTATTCCTGCTCGTTCATAAAACTCTGCAAGCCGCGTGGATAAATATGCAGGATATCCTTCTTCTCCTGGCATCTCCTCCAGTCGTGAAGAAATCTCTCGCATTGCTTCTGCCCATCTGCTTGTAGAATCAGCCATAAGCGCAACATCATATCCCATGTCTCGGTAATATTCAGCAATAGTAATTCCTGTATAAACACTTGCCTCTCGTGCTGCAACTGGCATGTTTGACGTGTTTGCAATCAACACTGTTCTGTTCATTAAAGGCTTGTTTGTTTTTGGGTCAATGAGGTGAGGAAATTCGCTAAGAACCTCTGTCATTTCATTGCCTCTTTCACCACAGCCTATGTAAACAATGATTTCTGCGTCACACCATTTTGCAAGCTGCTGTTGTGAAACTGTTTTTCCTGCACCAAAAGGTCCTGGAATTGCAGCAACACCACCCTTTGCAAGCGGAAACAACGTATCAAATATGCGCTGTCCTGTAATAAGAGGAATTGTTGGAGATAATTTTTTCTTGAGTCGTCTTGGGTATCGCACTGGCCAGTAATGCATCAACCTCAATTCTGTGCCATCATCGAGTTTTCCAATAATTTCTTCAACAGTATATGACCCTGATTTGAGAGAAATTAGTTTTCCTGAAACATCTGGAGGCACCATGATTTTGTGCACCATACCTTCTGTTTCCTCAACCTCGCCAAGAATATCACCGCCTGAAACGTTCTTGCCAACAGAAGCAGTTGCAGTAAATTTCCATTTTTTGTCAAGAGACAATCCTGATGCATCAACCCCTCGCAAAATGTAGCTTCCCATTTTTTCTTCGAGAATAGGCAATGGTCTCTGGATTCCATCGTAAATGCTGGTGAGCAAACCTGGACCAAGGGCAACAGACAATGGTTTTCCTGTGTTAATGACTGGTTCTCCAGGAGTAATTCCAGACGTATCTTCGTAAACCTGAATAATGACTTTGTCGCCATCAATCTGAATAACCTCTCCCATAAGTTTTTCTTTGCCGACACGAACAACATCATACATTCGTGCTGCTAATTGTTTTGCAACAACAACTGGTCCTGCAATTCTGTACAAGACGCCAGTAGAGACTGTTTTTTGTTTTCCATTTTTCATACATGCTCACCTTTAGTATTAATTCCACAGGTCAACGCCGATGGATTTTTTTATTTGTTTTCGTAGAGTTTCATTGCTTGCTGTTGTGGAAACAACAATAGTAACAGGCCGAACTCGTGATTCTACTTGCTCTCGATAATATGCAGGAAGCTGCTGCATGGTTTGTTCATCTGTAATAATAATTCCTATTGATGAATCAACACTATATTTTTCAAAATCCTCTTGTGGATTTTTTATTTCAATAGTATGAATTCCTGCAAGTCTGAATCCAAGAAGGAATTCAGATGTTCCAAGTGCAATAATTTTATTTGCCATGTGATTCACCCAATAACCAGCTGTTGTTCAATAAACTGTTCAGGAAGCTGGAATTGTTTTCCTTTGACAAGCACTCGCAGGTTTCTCATTTCAATTTCTTTTGCAAACATATATCCGAGGAGAGTATCAACACTTAATGGGAATTGGTGTAAAAGCAGTGTTGACTTTTGCAAGAGCCAGACATCAATGCTTTTTTCAAACCCTTTCAGAGTATGGTGTTGAAGCTCTTCTGCATGCTGTGCAATAATATGTTTCAAGCGTGTAGAGCGTAATGCAGTAATGATAGCAGTAAATTCAAGTGCAGTGTAACTGCGCAGTTTAGCAACAGAAAATAATGATCCTCCTTCAAAAAAGAGTCGTGAAAGAACATGATCCTCAATCTTCTGCAGTTTCATGCGCAGAAGGAGTTTAATGTTAAGTACATCAAGTTCTGATTGTAAAAATTCTTTGAACAGTTGATGCTCTCCAGATAACCGAGTCAGGAATTCGAAGAGGAATGTATAATACTGCTTATCGAGTAGATTTTCTATCTCAAGTAGCGACTTTTGCTTGTCATAATAGTGAAGAGCACCACTAAATTCGCGTTCAGAAAACCCTGCTTTTTTGAGAATTGTTGCAACAGAATCTAACTCTAAGAATGAATCTAATTTGTCTTGGGAAAATATGCCTAATGGTAGCAATAATACCTGAACTTCTTTGTGAGATTGTCCTGACGCCTTTGCCCGCAAAATTGTTTTCAAGTTATAGATATCATGGCGCATGGCATATGCCTGAATAAGATACTTCATGTCAGGCGAGCAAATGCGCTGCAGTTTCTGAAGATTTCGTACAACATTTTTGTACAATGCGCGTTCAACAAGTGTATAGCCGCTTAACTCACTGCCAAGCTCATGAATCTCCTGTTTGTAATCTGATTCTTCTAAGTAATGAGCAATCTCATTGCCTTGCATTTTCAGGAGCTTGTCATAGTCTTGCCTCTGGTAAAGCTTGCCTTTCATCGCCATGACACGCACATAGCTGTACGGGTAAAATGCGACATGAATTGTTGAAGGGTATTGTTCTTTAAACACAGTTATTCACCAAAAAGTTGTGCAGTGACCTCCTGCAATTTCTGTTCATACATGTGTGCAATCATAGAATCAAAGCTGTAATCAATGAGATAATTTCCATCCTTGCTTTCTACGATAATACCGCCGACCATTGGCTGTTCAACAACAGCGCTTGCGAGTGTTTTGACAAGAGCAATATCTTGTTTTGCACAATAAATATTGCCTGCAGTGCATTGTTTTTTTGCGCGGGCATATAAGACATCATACAACGCCTTCTTCTCTGCTTTAGGCAATGAAGAAAGAGTGGTGCGCAGCTGCGCAAAAACCTCTTCTAAAATTTCTTTTCGCTTTTGCAGCAAATATTTTTTAGAGAGAAGCTTCATGCTTGCGCTGTATTTTTTCTCCATTTGTTCAAGTTCTTTTTGGAGCTGTGCCTGAATATCTGTATCAAAAGCATCAACAATAGCGTGTGCAGATTGCATATCTTTTTTTGCCTGCTCTTTTGCCTGTGCAGCAATGCTGTGTGCTTCTTGCTCTGCATGAGCAATAATTTCATGTTTCACGTGTTCGAGTCCCATGTGTGTTCACCAAAAAAGAGGTATTGAAAAAATCAATACACTCTTAGCCAGCCATTCCCATAATGAGAATTGCGACGACTAGACCGAAAATAACAAGTGTTTCTGGGATAACTGTCAGGATTAATCCTTTCCCAAATAACTCTTCTTTTTCAGCAAGTGCGCCAACAGCTGCTGTTCCTATTGATTTTTCTGCAATAGCGCTTGCAATTGCACTAACGCCAAATGCAATGCTTGCACCAAGTGCAACCAAACCAACGCCTAATCCAACTTCTGCTGCCATATATTTCTACCTCCAATTATTATTTTTCCTCGCCAAATGCGACAAATGGAATTCCTCCGCCTTTGTAAAATTTGGAGAAAAATTCAACATAATGAAGTCGCAATGAGTGTAAAAACGGACCAATAACCCCTAATGCAATGTTAATCGTATGTCCGATAATTAAAATAAATATCGCGATAACAAAAAATATCCCGCCTTTTTCCATAAAAGGAATTGCCAGATTTTCATTAATAACAACTGCTAATCCTACTGATGATAAACCAACTGCGCCTAATCGCAAGTATGACAAAATGTTTGTCATAAGTGACGGAAGTTCAACAACTCCTTGTACACCCTCGCCGATAAAGAGCATCACTGCTGCAAGAATAATAACACCTAAACCGATTGCCCAATGAACAGGGACCATGCCAAGACTGCTTAATGCAAGAAGTGCTGCACCTAATTCTAAAACATACCAGCTGATTTTTGCAAAAAAAGCATGTTTGAATCCATGAGACATCAGCTCATTGATAAAACCCAGAAACAATCCAAGATTAACATGAATGAAACCAATAATTGCACCAAGAACCAATACCATGGGAAGCGTATTGCCAAGTATTTCCATTTCTCCATGCAATCTGTTCATAAGTCGTGGAAATGAATAAACAGTTTCCACCTCTGTGCCATGACTTATTGTTTCAAGATGCAGAGGCAAGTGCCATTCATTGACAAGAATCTCTCCTGTATGTTCTGACACGCTTTCAAATCCAAAGTATTCGCCGAATGCAAAACCAAAGGCAATGGAAATTAGTGAACTGTAAATCATGACCATCAGCAATGCGCGTGCTTTTGGCATTTTCCACCAAAGCAAAGCAAAAAGTAACAATGTAACAATACCATATCCTACATCTCCTAACATAAGTCCGAAAAAGAATGGAAATGTGAAGAACATCAAAAAGCTTGGGTCAAGCTCTTTATAGCTTGGTAGCGTATACAATTCAAGGAAAAATTCAAAAGGCTTAACCAAAAGCATATTTTTCATAATAATAGGAATTTTATCTATTTTTTTAATTTCAAGAACCTCAACATAGACTTTATTGTCTGCTTCTTTCTCCAATGCAGATTTCAACCGCTGATATTCAGCAGTACTTACCCATCCGTCAATGATAAATGAATATTTTGTCTCAGCAAATCGAAGTGGTGCTTGTGCTTTTTCAGCCTCTTTGTGTAAAAACCGTTCAGCACTACGCAAAAAAGGCTCGTGTTGCAGTTGCAGTTTTTGTGATTCTGTTTCAATATGATGAAAATCCTTTTCAAAAAGAGATAATGCAACCTGTACTTTTTGTGCCTCTTCAAGAACATTTCCTGTATATGAACTCAGGTCTGCAAAATTCAGTTGTTTAAATCCATATTTTTGAATAATAGAAGCAACAGCTTGTGATGATGCAGTTGGAACAAATAATGCAATATAATGAGAACCGCGAACCTGCGCTAAATTTAACGCATAATCTTTTGAGATTTGTTTCACAGTATGTTCAAGTCCTTCAGAAGTTGTGATTGTGCCAATAAAAGAAACAAGAGATTGAAAATGCTGTAATGATGCAACATCTAATTCAAGTGCATGTAAAATCTGAAGCTGGAATGCAATTTCTTTTTTCTCAGCAATCATGTTCTGTAATGAAGCATGTTGTGCATGCAAAGCAGAAAACTCATCAGCAATAACTCCAACGTTGTGTTCAATATCTGCAAGAGAAGGAACTTTCTCTTGCTTGCCTGTAGAAAGAGAGATAGAAGACAATAAAGAGTGAATCTTTACGAGCAGCGCAGAAATTCTTTCTGATTCCTGCAATGGTTTTCCAATGTCAAGGTCATCTGTTTTTTTATGATCAAGAAGATGAACAAGTTTCAAAGAGTGCAACAACTGAATAAGTGAAGAAAGCTGGGTTTGCGGCCCGTAAATCTTAATCTTTGTTACTCGTTGCGCTTTGAACATAATAGTCACTGCCGTATCATTGCTTTGAAATCCTTTGTTAAAGAAGCAAGTACTTTTTTGCATTGACTGTCTGCGCTGCCTGCAAGATTGTCTGCCTCTTTTTCTGCTTTTTTCAAGAACTTTTGCTGTTCTTTCTCAAGTTCTTTTTTCTTTAATGCCAGGGATTCTGCCTTTTCTGTGAGAATATGATTTTTTCTTTCTGTAATAAATGCCTCTGCATCGCTTTTTCCTTTTGAAAGAATCACTGATGCTTTTTCACGTGCTTCTGCAAGTATTTTCTCTGCATGTGTCTCTGCATCCCGTATTTCCTGAAGTGTCTTTTCCACAATAATCACCCTCTATGATTCGAACTCTCCATTACCTTTTAAATATAAACTATAGAGTCTATAGAAACTATATAGTTTTATCAAGCTCATAAAATAATGCCCAGTCAACAAGCACTTCTGAGACATTGACTAAAAGTTCTTTTGCCCGCTTTTTTTCATAGCTTGCAACATCCTTCACTTTAATAGTTTCTAATGCATCAACTTTTTTTATAAATCCAATAGCAGTTTCTGAAGTAAAGGCAAAATGTTCTGCGCCAAGTTCTGCAAGAACATCTTTCAGATAATCAATAATCGTCAGAATAGATTGAATGTATGCAGTATCAATTGGCTTCATGGTGTAAAGAACATCCACAAGCCGTTCTAATTCCTTTGACATGAGGGAAATGTAGTAGAGTTCAATAGTTTTGAGTTGAGAGGAATGATGAAAAGTAAATGCTTCAGTAATGGATTTATCCAGCAGCAGTTGATTTCTGTCAATTTCTTCTTCATATCTGCCGATAAGCTCAGGAGTGTGGTTTTTCATCATGATAGTGAGCATGTTCCTGATTTTTCGTATCATTGTTTTTAAGAGAGAGCCCACATCATCAACAAGCAATGAACTTTCACAGGTGATAGACCCTTTGTTGAGTTCAACAAGTTCCAGACTGATGAGTTTTTTTTTATCAAGAAGTTTTGTGTAGTCAATAGGTTTGTCAAGAATAATCTTGAATCCTGCTGCAGGAGTTAAATAGCTTGCAATAATAAGTTTGTGAAGCACATCTAAATTGTCTTCTTTTACCCGAAGAACAAGCTGCTTTTTTTTTCCTTCTTGCAGTTCAGGAGAGACAGTCAGTGTGCTGTCTTCGTTCATGACTGTTGAAACCTTGCTCTGAGAAGTGAGCTTGTTTTTCTTGCACCATGCTGTCGGCAAGTATACATAATGCATGTTTCCTGTTTTTTGCACGTTTCGAATGTCCATAAAGAGTAACTATTTAGTACATATTTATAAAATATATGACAAATCATATAAATCAAAAACACCTGTAAAAAAATATGGAACAGTATTTGTTGATATGGGCGTTGATTTTAGTTGTTGGTACGTTGATTTTTTATGTAATTATGAAAAATGTGCTGAAAACAATTGCCACGTTTTTGTTTATTATTCTGCTGTTTGTTGTTGTGACAGGTACATTAACATATTCTGACATCCATAATCTTCAGAATAAATTAGAAGAGATGAAAACAGCGTATGTTTTTGAAGATGCTGCTGTGGTGTTTGGAATAATAGCAAGCAATGGAGAGTACTATGAGATTGTAATAAATGCAAACTATCCAGAAATGCAGGAACAAGGAGAGTATTATAAAGTGATTGTCATTTCACCTGATGCATATGAAGGATTGCATAATCCAGAAGAATATATTGCTATAATAAAAGACAGTTCAAAAACATCTGAAGAAAGAGCAGAAGCATTTGCTTTGCTGAATAATGCAGTAAAAAGTAAAGGAGTACGATATATTCTTAGTGAGTATAAAAAAGAAAATATTACATTATATCCAAAAACAATGTTCTTTAAAATAATTGAGTTTGTTCCAGAATCTTGGATTACATGAGAAATAGGCGAAAGCCCAGCACTTTAGTGCTGGGATGAAGCCGTCATTTCGCATGTTTAATAATCCCGACGGCAAAGCCCACGTCTTTAGACGTGGGATACGCTGTCTGGGATTATTTTTATTTCTTCCAGCGCAGAATAACTGCTGCTGCAACAATGCAAGCTCCTAAGACAAGAGCAGCAGGAAGAAAATTATTTTTTGTGATAGTGGGATATTCGTGGCATCGGAAATCACTGCCGCAGTAGCTTTCAGCATTGCAGTCTTTGTCTCCGCCGCACTCTCGTTGTGCAAGCTCAATAATCTTTGAAAATATGATGAAAAGTGCAATCACAACAATAATAGCAACAGCCAATGCCATGCCTTTTTTATTCCTAAACAGGTTCGTAAGAAAAAGGGAATGAAATGCAATTTTTAAAGTTTCCTTACAAAACTCAAAAATCCGCTGTGTCCTATGCTTTGGCTTTTTGGCCTGACTTTTCTGCCGAGCACATCCCATTCTGTTTCAGAAACAATGCATGTTTTGAGGTACAAAAATCCAGAAGTATTCCTGACTTTGTCAACAAAATCCATCACTTGCGGCACACAGGGGCTGTAAGAAACAATATATCCTCCGTGTTTCAGTGCATGCAGTGCATGTTCAACTGCAAGCCATGGTTCTGGTAAATCTAACAAAACCATGTCAACATTTTTCTCCTCAATTTCTTCATAAATGCTTTTGTTTTTTATTTCAACGTTGGTAATTCCTAAAAGATCAAGATTGCCTTGAACAATTTTGACATAATCCTCACGCAGTTCATAAGTGTAAACTTTACCATTGCTGCATAAATGAGCAAAAAAGCATGTTGCCCCTCCTGAACCAGAACCAGCTTCAACAATTGTCCAATCGTTTGCAATGCCAATCTCTGCTGCAATAAATCCAAGATCCTTCAGAGGAATAATCTGTGCATTTCGTTTGATTTTCCAATATTTGTCGAGGAAAGAAGGTTCAAGAAGAGAATATTCAATCTGTTTGTTTGTTTGCAAAACATCCCCTATTTTTGCTTTTGTTATTGCATCTTTTGTCAATACACCATCGCTCGTGTGCAAATCATTGCCTTTGAAAAGGTATTTATATCCTTCTTTATTAATGAGTAATTTTTCTTTCATAAACTGAAATAAATCACAAGATAGATAAAAATGTATCGAAGATTACCCTCTCTCATATTCTTCTGCAAGATGTTCAGGAGTATGCTTTTCTAAACAAAAACGTCTATAAAAATTTAGAAAAAATTAAGACAATGAACAATATACGCTGCAATACACCCGAAATCCTGCCTTTTTCACCAAGACCTCAACATTGCCAAAAACATCTTTCATTTTTTTTTCCAGCATTGCTCCGCCTTTGTTGTGCTGTGCAACTATTTGCAGAGTTCCACGAGCGTTCAAATGTTTTGGTGCTTGTTCAATGAGTGCATATACTAATTCTCTGCCAGCATGATGCGGAGGGTTGGAAATAATAACATCAAAAGTCCTTCCAGATAATTGCTCGTACAAATTACTTCCAAGTATTTCAACAGAAACAGTATTTTTCAGGGCATTTCTCTTTGCAATCTCAAGTGCGCGTTCATTCACATCTGTCATCACAACAGTGCTTTCAGAAAATGCTTTCTTAATGCTAATGCCAATAACACCCATGCCGCAGCCAATGTCAAGAACATCTTGCTTATGAGTAAGCTGTGCATGTTCGAGCAATAATTGTGTGGCAAAATCAATTTTTTGAGATGAAAATACACCGCTTGCGCAAAGAAAATGCAGTGCATGATTGTGAAAAGAAAAAACAACGTCTTTTGTCTTAAGAGCAGAGGTTGGCTTTTTTGAAAAGTAGTGTTCCATTATATCATGACATTGTAAAGCTTCAATATAAGTCTATCTGTTGCTCGTACAAGCTCTGCGCCTTCTCCTTGAATAGTAATGCAGTTATTGTCTGCATAGACAAGTGTCGGGCTTCCTGATTTCAGGAAAAGCACAGGAGCTTCTGTAGAGTCACAAGTAACAATTGGTACAGTTTCACATCCAGTTCCTTCCTGAGTGCATGCAGGAATAAATGCAATGCTAAAAGTTTGTGCAAGGTTTTGTGTGAGTTCTCCTGTTGCTAATGCAACATATCCTAATTGTTCATCTGCAGGATTAAAAGTTAAATAAGTCTGGAATGTATAATTGGAAATATTATTGCCTGAAAGGCCTGCAAAAAAAGGACTAAGATCTCCTGTAATCACAATGTCTGTCAAATTTTTCGGCCCAAAATGAAGAGGAATGTTGTATAAGTCTCCTGTAAATTGATTTGCAATCTGCGTGTACCATAAATTGTCATAAAAAACAAAACTGTAGCCATTGTAGACATATCGAGTCTCAGTATCAATGCCCTCTGCAACAGTTTCCTGATGAATTTCAGTGAGTGTTTTTGGTTCTTGATTAAAAAATTGCGGGATAAAAAGTATGGCAATAATGAGGAGAATAAATATACCAAGTCCAATAAAAAATGCTTGAGATGATGTTTGCGGTTGTTCATCAACAGAAATAGATTCTACTGTTTGAGCAGTTGGTTGTTCTTTGGATTCTTCTGTTTTTTTTAGTTCTTCATCCATAGCAATGAGAAAAATTTCTCCCTTTTTTAAGCTTATGAATTTCGTTAATTCATAACTCCAAACAATGTATACAACAGCCTATCTCGCAAGCTGATTAAATCCTCTTTTGATTCTGCTTCAAGAACAAGACAGTTTTCTTCACCATAAATATGTGAAGTATTTGTCGCAGCAGATGTCTTCAAAAAAATAACTGGTGTTGTTGAAGAGCAATTAACAACAGGATAGGAATATGTTTCATTTACTTGTGTAATGCCATAGGAAACAGTTTTTCCTAACAATGGAAGCTGTTGAGCAAGTTCCATGCGCAAGACTTCAATATATGACAGCGCTTTATCAGTGGGATCAAACAGCACAACAATTGAAGGAGAATATTCCACAAAAATATATGCAGGCATTGTTGTATCTAAAGAAATGTATTCAAGATAAGAAGGATAAACATAACCTGTTATAATTCCTTTGTCTGTTTTTATTGAATACTGATTATCATTTTGCGTTACTTTAAGCCCATTATATTTGGGCAGTGCATCACTTGAACCCTGCCAAATGCCAAGCACGCTGAATACCATGAGAAAAACAATAATCATGCCCATGATATTTTTTTTGGAAAAAAACTTTTTTTCTTCATTCATGCAGATGTAAATCCTGAACTCGTTTATATGTTTTCTGAAAAAGTTTATAATGTACTTCTGGTTCAAAAATTGCATGAAACCCATTATAGAACTCAAGGGTGTCTGGAAAACGTATACAATGGGTGACAATGAAATCCATGCCCTGTCAGGTATAACTCTTTCAATCCATAAAGGAGAGTTTGTTGCAATAGAAGGACCGTCTGGATCTGGAAAATCAACATGTATGAATATTATTGGCTGCCTTGATCTTCCGACAAAAGGAGAAGTTCTTCTTGAAGGCATAGATATTCGTTCAATGAGTGAATCTGATCTTGCGCAGAGAAGAGGAAAAAAAATAGGGTTTATATTCCAGCAGTTCAACTTAATTCCAACATTGACTGCTGAAAAGAACATTACTCTTCCGATGATATTCTTAGGAACAACAAAAGAAGAACAAAGAAAACGAGCAGAAGAGCTTCTTAAGCTTGTAAAAATAGATGATAGAAAAGATCATCTTCCAGGAGAGCTCAGTGGCGGCCAGCAGCAGAGAGTTGCAATTGCCCGTTCTTTGGCAAATAATCCTGAAGTCATTATTGCAGATGAGCCAACAGGAAATCTTGACTCAAGTACAGGCAAAATAGTTATAGAGTTTTTGAAAGAAATGAATAAAAAAGGAAAAACAATAATTATTGTCACGCACGATCAAAAAATAGGTGAGCAAGCAAAGCGCACCATTTACATTAAAGATGGAAAGATTATTAAAGAAATAAAGCGAAGGTAATGACTATGAAATACATTGCATTAATTTTTGTGGGATTATTGTTATGCATTCCTATATCAGCACAAGTAATGGACAGCCCGTACATTGAAGCAGTTCTCGCGTATCAAGACCCTGATCCTGTAGAGCCAGGAGAAACAGTTGAACTTCGGTTTAGCATCAAAAATACAGGAGCAAGCACTGCAAAAAGCACAGAATTCAAAATAATGCCAGAATATCCCTTTGAGCTCGCAAATGAAGAAGATGAAATAAAAGAAGTCGGAGATGTTCCCGTATATGATGCTGAAGAAATAATTACAGGCGAGGCAACTGTGACGTACAAAATTCTCGTTGATAAAGATGTTATGGACGGAGAGTATGATTTGCAGATTGCGTATAGAACAGAAGGCGGTCTAAGCAGAGGAAATTGGATTGAATTTGATACGTTTAAAATAAAAGTAGGTGGAAAAGCAACAAATGTTGTCATTGAAAAAATAGAAACCTCTCCAGAGAAGGTTTCTCCAGGTCAAGAAGTGGAAGTAACATTGACAGTGGCAAATAACGGCAACAGCATTGTTGAAGACATGACCATTACATTAAATCTTGAGGACACAGCAGCAATCTCACCGTTAAAAACAAGCAGCCAGGCAGTTATTTCACAAATAAGTGCAAGACAAACTCAGGATGTTGTATTTGACGTAATCATAACACCAGATGCAGAAATAAAAGTGTATGAAATCCCTGTAACAATGTCATATAGTGATCAAAGAAATAATGAATATGAAAAAACAACGTATATTGCAATCCCTGTTGATGCAGAGCCAGAATATGTGTTGAATATGGAAGAAACAGAAGTGTATACAGAAGGCCAGTCAGGAGAGATTACTGTAAGTTTGTCAAATATTGGCGTCTCGAATATTAATTATGCAACATTGTCTATACTGCCTTCAAACGATTATATCATTCTTTCAAGTGATACTGTCTACATTGGAAATCTGGAAAGCGACGATTATGAAACAGCGCAGTTTAAAATATATACACAGGATTACAAAGAAGAGTTGCCGGTGTTATTCAGGCTCATATACAAAGACAACTATAACAGAAATTATGACGATGAAATAACCTTAAGTATGAATATGTTTTCATCATGGAAAGCAAAAAAATACGGCCTTGTGCAAGGAAGTTCTGCATGGACAATTATTATTTTAGTAATCCTTGTAGGTGCTGGCAGTTGGTATTGGTGGAAATATAAAAAGGTGAAAAAAGAAAAGAAAGGATGAAACAGTGAGATCTCTTGATTATCTCCAGATTGCATATATCAACATTAAGCAGAGAAAATTACGCACTGCATTAACAATTCTCGGCATTGTCATTGCAATTACGACAATATTTGCATTAATTTCTATAGGCCAGGGATTGCAAAACGGCGTCAAAGAGCAGTTTGAAAAAATAGGAACTAATCGATTGTATGTTGCAGCAAAAGGAACAAGCATTGGAGGATTCCAAACAGGATTAACAAACAAAGATGTGGAATTATTAGAAGGCATGTCTGAATTTGAATGGGTAAATCCATATTTACAAGACAGAGTTGCTGTAGAATACAACAATGAAATTGAAGTCTTGCCTATCTGGGGAACTGTCACAGATAATCTTGAAAAGCGATGGGAAGATGTCGGTTTTGTTGTAGAACAGGGAAGATTGTTTAAGTCTGGAGAAAAATATAGCGCAATCCTCGGCTATAAAGCTGCAACAGATACATTTGGAAGAGACATTCACATTAATGAGAATATTATTATCAAAGGCCAAAGGTTTAAAGTTATCGGCATTTTTGAAGAAATGGGAAATCCTGAAGATGACAGTGCAATAGAAGTGCCAATAGAAGTTCTTCAAGAATTGTTGGACAAAAAAGAAGAAGTCACTGCCATTGAGCTTATTGCAAAAGAAACATATCTTGAAGAAGTGGCAAAAAAAGCAACGCGGATTTTAGAAAGAAAAAAAGGAGAAGATACAGTTGATATTATCACTCCTGACCAGCTTCTTCAGCAGTTTTCAACAATTTTGTCCATAGTCAATACTATTTTAGGAGCAATAGCAGGAATCTCTCTTGTTGTTGGCGGTGTTGGCATTATGAATTCCATCTACACCTCTGTTATGGAAAGAAAAAAAGAAATAGGAATTATGAAAGCAATAGGTGCCAGAAATAGAGTAATCCTTATCCTCTTTTTAACAGAAGCAGCAATTATTGGCTTTATGGGAGGGATTATTGGAATAGCATTTGGCTATGGAATTGGAAAAATCGCGCAATTCAGTGCAGAATTATCAGGTTTTAAGATATTGATTATCACTGCAAATCCTATATTAATAACAGGCAGCATCTTGTTTGCAGTTCTCTTTGGGTTGCTTGCAGGATTTTTACCAGCCCAAGATGCAATGAAAAAACAAATTGTAGAGGTCTTGAGAAAAAAATGATTCATGATTATGTCCTATATACACTAAATAACATGAAAGCGCGCAAAATGCGCACAATTTTAACAGTGTTAGGAATCATTATAGGTGTTGCAGCATTAGTTGGACTTGTTACATTAAGCAAAGGCATGAATGAAGCTGTGCAGTATCAGTTTGAGAAAATGGGAATTTCATCTATTAGAGTTGTTCCTGGCGGTCTTAATGGCCCGCCAACTGGTTCTCTTGGCCTACCAGCAGAAATGCAGGACAAAATAGAAACTGTAAAAGGAGTAGAATATGCAAATCCTGTTACAATTGATTATGCAACTGTAGAATATGATAACGAAAAAGAAATTTGTATGGTAGAAAGCTATGATACAGCACTGAGCGGTCAGGCATTTCTTGACATGGATTTGAAAACAACAGAAGGCAGGTATTTTAATCCTGGAGAGAGCGGTGTGACAGTAATAGGCTATGATATTGCTCATGATGTGTTTGATAAAGATATTGGTGTGCGAAATACTATTACTATTAACAATAAGGATTTCAAAGTAATTGGGATTATTGAGGAGTCTGGCACAGATGCAGACAACAGAGTCAATATCCCTTTAGAAGATGCAAAAGTATTGTTTAACAAAGGAAATTTTGTTAATGTGTTTATTGTGCAGACAACATCAGGCATCAGTGCAGAAGAAGTTGGTGCAAAGATAGAAGAAAAACTTCTGAAGTCAATGGAAGATGAAGAATTTGATGTGTTTACGCCAGAGCAATTGCTTAAGCAAATCAGTGCAATGCTCGGCGTCATCCAGCTTGTCCTTGGTGCTATTGCAGCAATTTCTCTTGTTGTTGGTGCAATAGGAATTATGAATTCCATGTTTACTGCAGTTCTGGAAAGAACGCAAGAAATAGGAGTCATGAAAGCAATTGGTGCAACTGAAGGGACAATTTTGTATTTTTTTATTACAGAAGCAGGTATTATGGGTGTTGTTGGAGGTATTATCGGCACAATTCTTGGAACACTTTTTTCTTATGCTGTTCAGCTTGGCGCAAGTCTTGCAGGATATGCTTTGTTTAAAGTTCAGTTAGATTTTGCGTTTATTATCAGCGTCATTCTATTTTCATTAATAATAGGAATTATTGCAGGAACAATTCCAGCGCACAGAGCAGCACAAATGAAACCTGTCGATGCATTAAGGTATGAGTAAAAAATGAACAAAAAAAGATAATAAATGCATTAGTGATACTCTTGCCAGCTTTTGATAGTGAGTGATTTTTCAGTATATTTAGAAAGAGCTTGTACAAGTAATTTTGCAAGCTGAATGTTTGTGATAAGAGGAATGTGAAAGTCAATTGCAGTGCGCCTGAGTGCATAGCCTTTGCCTTGTTTGTTTTGAGGATTCTGAGAAGGAATATCAATGACAAAGTCAATTGCTCTTTTTTTGAGATATGTCAATACATGAGATTCTTTGTGTTCATCTGACCAATGCAGCAGAGTAACAGAAACCCCTTGAGAAAGCAGAAATAACGCAGTGCCTTTTGTTGCATAGAGTGCATAGTTCATGCGTTCTAAAAGTTTGGCACTTTTGAGAAAAGAAACTTTTTCTTCAAGCGAACCGATAGAGAGCAGTATTGCTTTTGCAGGAAGAGTATATCCAGTAGCAAGAAAAGCCTTGAGAAATGCCTCCTCAATATCATCTCCAAGACATGCAACCTCTCCTGTTGAAGCCATTTCAACACGCAAAGCAGGATCTGCTCCTTTAAGCCTGTTAAAAGAGAACTGTGGTGCCTTAACTCCGACATACTCTAATTCCATTGAAGACACAAACTGTGGCTGAACAGGTAATCCCAGCATTGCATCAATAGCAAGAGCAACAAAATCCTTTTTGAGAACCTTGCTGCAGAAAGGAAGGCTTCGTGATGCCCGAAGATTGCATTCAATAACTTTTATCTCATTTTGTTTTGCAAGAAATTGTATGTTGAATGGGCCAGTAATATGAAGAGCATGGCAGATTGCTCGTGTAGCTTTCTTCACTTTGCGAAGTGTTTCTTGATATAATTTCTGAACAGGAAGAACAAGAGTTGCATCACCGCTATGAACTCCTGCATTTTCAACATGTTCAGTGATTGCCCAGAGAAGAAGCTCTCCGTGTTTTGCAATGCCATCTATTTCAATCTCTTTTGCCCCTTGGATAAATTGTGTAACAACAACAGGATGTTCTTTGCTGATGTGTTGCGCCAGATATGCAGTAAGCTCTTGCTCAGAAAAAACAACCTGCATTGCTGCGCCGCTTAAAACATATGACGGCCTGATAAGAACAGGATATCCAACACGCTCTGCGAAACGTTTTGCATCGTCAAGAGTTGTCAATTCACTCCATTCAGGCTGTGCAATGTGCAACGCATCGAGCAGGAGAGAAAATTTATGCCTATCTTCTGCTTTATCAATATCAATTGCAGAAGTACCAAAAAGAGGAACACCTGCTGCATGAAGCTTGAGAGCAAGAGTATTTGGAATCTGGCCGCCCAGGGAAACAACAACCCCAGAAGGATGTTCAAATTCATAGATGTCTAAAACGCGTTCAAGAGAAATTTCATCAAAATAAAGAACATCGCAGATGTCATAGTCTGTGCTGACTGTTTCAGGATTATAGTTGAGAAGAATAGTGCGCATGTTATTTTTTTTCAAGCGCTGTATTCCCTGAACACAACACCAGTCAAATTCAACACTGCTCCCTATTTTATACGCCCCGCTTCCTAAAACAAGAATAGAATGTGAACCTGCAGAAACATCATGTTCTGTTCCGTTGTATGTAAAATAAAGGTATTGCAGCGAGCAGGGAAATTCTCCTGCAAGAGTATCAATTTGTTTGACAACAGGTACAACCCCCAACTGTTTTCTGTGCGCGCGAATGGCAAAAGCTGGCTGGTGCATGATAAGGCCAATCTGCTCATCAGAAAATCCCAGCTGTTTTGCTTTGGTGAGATTTTCTCTATCGAGTTCTGCAGTGCAGAGATTTTTTTGGCATTGGATAATGTTTTGAATTTTATGTAAGAAAAACATATCAATAGAAGTGAGGGTATGGATTGTTTTAATATCCATCCCTTGCTCCATGGCTTGAGCAATTGCAAATATTCGTTTATCTGTTGGACAGCGGAGTTCTTGCTCAAGATTTTCAAAAACAATATTATTTTGAACAAGACCTTTCATGCCTTGATGTAACATACGCAAAGCTTTTTGCAATGCTTCCTCAAATTTTCTTCCTATAGCCATAACCTCGCCGACACTTTTCATTTCTGTGCCTATGCGAGTATCAACACCAACAAATTTCTGAAGATCCCATTGGGGGATTTTAACAACAACATAATCTAATGAAGGCTCAAAGCATGCTTTTGTCACTTGAGTAACAGAATTTGTGATTTCGTGAAGTGCATATCCTAGAGAAAGTTTTGCAGCAACAAAAGCAAGCGGATATCCTGTTGCTTTTGATGCAAGAGCACTGCTTCGTGACAAGCGCGCATTAACCTCAATGACTCTATAGTCATGAGAGTAAGGATCTAATGCATATTGAATGTTGCATTCGCCAATAATTTTAAGGTGCCTGACTACTTTAATTGCAATATCGCGTAAAAGATGATACTCTTGGTTTGTAAGTGTTTGTGAAGGAGCAACAACAATGCTTTCTCCTGTATGAATTCCCATAGGATCAATATTTTCCATGTTGCAGACAGTAATACAATTGCCATAACAGTCCCGCACAACCTCATATTCAATTTCTTTCCATCCGCCAAGATATTCTTCAATAAGAACCTGTTGTACAGACGTAAATGCTTTTTCTGCAAGAGCGCACAATTCATTCTCAGTATGCGCAACCCCGCTTCCTTTGCCTCCTAGAGCAAATGCTGCACGGAGCATAACAGGATATCCTATGTGATGTGCAGCAGCGCATGCATCTGCAACAGTTGAGACAGCAAAGCTCTTTGCAGTGCTGACCTGTATCTCCTGCAGTCGTTTGACAAATAATTCCCTATCTTCAGTGTCCTGGATAGTCTGAATGCTGGTGCCAAGAACTGCAACATGATATTTCTCAAGAATACCCTGCGCAGCAAGCTCGAGTCCACAGTTGAGTGCTGTTTGTCCACCAAATGATAATAATATCCCTTGTGGCTGTTCTTTGGCAATAACTTGTTCAACAAAATAAGAAGTAACAGGAAGAAAATACACAATGTCTGCAACCCCTTCACTTGTTTGGTATGTTGCAATGTTTGGATTAATTAAAATAGTAGTAATGCCTTCTTCCTTGAGTGCCTTTATTGCCTGTGTACCTGAGTAATCAAATTCCCCGCCTTGCCCTATAGATAATGCACCGCTGCCTAAGATAAGTATTTTTTTCATAAAAGCATCCTCGCAAAAACATCAAATAAATAATTAGTGTCAACAGGCCCAGCAGTTGCTTCTGGATGAAACTGCACACTTTTCCATATTCCGTTAATATGCTGAATTCCCTCATTAGTATTGTCGTTTACATTGACAAACCACGATGACCAGTGTAAAGGAAGGGTATTTTCATCAACTGCAAATCCGTGGTTTTGTGAAGTAATGAAACATTTGTGGGTTCCTTTTTCAAGACAAGGCTGATTTTGAGAGCGATGCCCATACTTCAGTTTGTACGTCTTTGCTCCAGCTGCGAGTGCTAAAAGTTGATTGCCCAGACAGATGCCGAAAATAGGAATATTCTGAACCATTGCTTTTTGAAGATGATGAATAGTAGCGACGCATTGTGTAGGATCCCCTGGTCCGTTACTGACAAAAATACTATTAAAAGAGAGATGAAAAAAATCATAATTCCATGGCACACGTATAATGTGAAATTTTCTTTTCAGCAGTTCACGGATAATATTATTTTTTACACCGCAATCAATAAGGACTATTTTTTTAGCTGGCGCAAGAGGTTTGTATTCAATTACTTCTGTACAACTTACCTCTGCAACAAGATTTTTTGAGTTAGGATCTTCAAAAGCTATGTCTTGCTCAATAACAACTTTTCCAAGCATCACACCATTCTCTCGCAACTTTTTTGTCAAAGCACGAGTGTCAATGGCATAAAGTGCTGGAATGTTATGTTCTTGAAGCCATGCACCAAGGCTTTTTTGAGCGTTCCAGTGATGATAGTTTTCACTATAATCTGAAATAATTAAAGCAGAGATTTGAATATTATTTGACTCAAAGTGCTGCAAAAGCCCATAGGCATCAAACGTTGGTGCTGGAACACCATAATTGCCAATAAGCGGATATGTTAGAACAAGAATCTGTCCTTTGTATGAAGGATCTGTAAGCGTCTCAGGATACCCTGTCATGCCTGTGTTAAAAACAACCTCGCCTGCAGCAGAGCAGGAAGCGCCAAAAGAAATGCCAGTATATACAGAACCATCTTCAAGGACAAGTCGTGCATTCATTAAAAAAAAATAACAGTTTTTTGATGTTTATATAGTTTGTCAATTGCAATTTTTTTGCATAATCGCAACATACTCTTCAGCTTTTTTCTTTATGTGTTTTGTTAATTGTTTTGGAAAATCGTAAGAATCAATTTCATGCACATCTAATGCAGGCAGTGTTGTCAATGTTCCTGTAAAGTGTCTTCCTGCTTTTGCTGCTTCTTTTTCTATATCTTGTGAAGTTTTTTTTGCAAACAATTTAATTGCTTGGTATTTGGATATAGAATTTGCCCCTGCTCTTAAGAGAGTGTGTGTTCGTTCAATTCTGTCAGACCAAATGCCGCATTGAATGTCTAATATTGGAAATGTCATGCGCAGTTGTGCAATCCACCATGCCTGTTCTTCTTCTGTAGGCGGTTTTGCATGGGCAAATGCAGTACCTTCATGAGGAATTAATCCATAGACATGAATTTTGCTGATGTGATATTTTTTTATTGTTTCTGCCAACAATGGAAAGTCTTTTTGTGTTTCTCCTAATCCTACAATAAAAGTCATTGCAGTTTCTAATCCCAAACTATTGGCTGTTTCAAACATGTTGTAGTATGGTTCTAATGGTTTAGATGGACAGACTTTTTTGTGTAAAACTGGATTCACTGTTTCTGTTGACCCAACAACCCCGCGAATGTATGGTTTGTATTTTTCGAGCAATGATTTTGATAATGGCCCAACACTGAGCCAGACTTTTCCGTAAATAGTATTGATTTTCTTGAGCATGTCTAATACTTTATCAGTTGAAAAAGCATTAATTCCTCCTGTAAAAAAACCAATCTCCCATCCTAATTTTTTACAAAGCCAAACCTCTGCAAGAATGCTGGCCTCATGCCGAATAGAATACTCTTTTTTTGCATTTTTCTGAGCAGACATGTAGCAGAATTGGCAGTCTCTAATTCCGCACCACCAGCTGAAAAAGATTGCTCTTTCAAACCATGTTGTGGCAGGAAAGTGCTGTTTGAAAACACTGTCTGCTGTTTCTATCAATACCTCTGTTTCTTTGTTCATGACTGTAAGAATGAGAGGTATGTTTTTAATGATTGTGGGAGATTCGGCTCTGT